>LNAP01001048.1_pt1 | contig 45307 bp, 30 predicted proteins | sample 602601 | NCBI WGS metagenome assembly LNAP01 (sample SAMN02440304, study PRJNA202911) | soil metagenome | biome: Subtropical and temperate rainforests or woodlands; isolation source: soil samples (1 kg each in a 20% v/v slurry with milli Q water) were... ...
CGGTCCTGCGTCACGCTTTTTTATTGCACTTGCTCGGGTGTGGCGGCATCGAACGGATAGATCCGGCGCCATTCGGCAGCCATGTCGACAACGGTCCAGCCACGGGTTTTTGCTTCGTCCAGAGCCTTGTCCAGACGGCCGAACTGCGATTGGCGGTCGTAGGCCCATTCACGCTTGGCGTCGGTGTGATGCACCAGCCCCATGAAACGTTTGCCGGTGCCGGCCGCAGTCCACTGCAGCATTTGCAGGTCGCCGTCGGAGTTGCCGAACGCGAGAATCGGTCGACGCCCGATCACGGCGTCGATGCTCACCGGCTTGCCCGGCCCGTCGTCGTTATGCGCCAGTTTCGGGGTGCGCAGGATCGACGCCTGGCCATCCTTGTACTCAAACGAGGTGACGAATGTGGTGCCGATCACCTGCTCGGGGGGGATGCCGTAGACCTTTTCGGCGAAGGCGCGCATGAAGCCGGTGTCGCCACCGGAAACGATGTAGGTCTTGAAGTCCTGGCTGCGCAGGTAGTCGAGCATTTCCAGCATCGGCTGGAAGATCATTTCGGTGTACGGCTTGCCGGTTTTCGGGTGACGTGCCTGGCTCAGCCAGGTCTTGGCGTAATCGTCGAAGGCTTCTGTGGTCATGCCGGTGTGGGTTGCACCGAAGATTTTCATCATGCCTTCAAGGCCACTGGCGGCCAGGGCCTGGTGATCGTTTTCCAGCACGGCCTGGAATGGCTGGGTGGTTTTCCATTCCGGATGCTGCGCCGCCGTACGCTTGACCTCTTCCAGGGCAAACAGCAGTTCGAAGTACATCGGCTGCTCGCTCCACAAGGTGCCGTCGTTATCGAACACGGCGATACGGTCCTCGGGTTTGACGAAGTCCTTGCTACCTTGATCGGTCACCGCCTGGACGAATTCGATGATGTTCTTTTTCGACGGGCCGTCATTCCATGACGGCAATGGTTCAGCGGCCTGGACCAGCATTGGCAGGCTCAGGGCCAATGCCAGCAGCAGCTTTAACCCGTGGAACTGGCGGTGCGCTATCGGGCTCGTCATGGGAAATCCTTCTCGTGAACGGGGTTGAGTGGTCGTAGTGCGCTAGCAACTGATTCTTGATTGTTTTCGGCCTGACTATGCAGCGTAGCCAAGGATTGCCTGAGTTGGAGCAGTGCCTGGTCTTTTGTCGGTTGCCGGCCATAGCACGCACGCAGGAACGCTTGCAGGCGTGCGCCGAAAGCGGTCAGTCTCAAGCCCTTGCGGCGGCGCCGGGTCCACAGGTACAGGGCACTCAACTGCGCGGGCTGGCCCTGCAGTTGTGGCGGGATCTGCCGCCAGGCGTACTCGGCAGATTCAAGCCAGGCTGCGCGAAGTGCAGCGCGTCGAGCCTGCCAGCCGAGGCGCGCACGATGAATCAACGGACGCGCCAACCACACAAGCAGCGCCACGCCCAATAGCAGCGCCAGCAGGCCAAAGGTGTACCCCGAGAGGTGCAGGCGGTTTTGCTGGCCGAGTTTTTTCAGGTCATCGCTGAGGGAGAACACCGGCCGATAACCGCTATTGGCCGCGGCGTCGAAGTCCACGGCGGGGACGTGCGCGGTGCGGGCCTGCTGGCTGCTTGCGTCCCACCATTTCAATTCGATGGCGGGCAAGCTGTGATGGCCTTCGGAGTCGATCCGGTAAGTCACGCTGTCGATGCGCTGACCACCCGTGAAGTGGCCGCGACCGTCGTCCAGGGTGCTGACCTGGGGATTTTTCGGGTAACGACTGAGACCACTGACATCCCCCAGCGCTGGCGTCGGCAACGACATGGCGAGGGCGCCGTCGGCTTGCAGGGTCAATTGGCGGGTGAGGCTGTCGCCGACTTTCAACGCAGTGGCCGGCTTGATGATGTTCTGGGTGAAACGCAGCCCCTGTGCCACCAGTACCGGCTCTGCGGGTGCGAACCCCGGCGGTTGTGTCGCAGTGAAGTGCAACGGTTGGCTTTGCGCACTGAGCTCAGTCGTCGCCTGGCCCGGGGTGACCCGTACTGTCAGTGGCGCAATATCGAAAGCCCGCGCGACGTTGGGTGTGATCAAGTAGCTGTAGCGCATGCCGGTGAAGGATTTGCCATCGAGCGTCTGGTTCAGGTGTTCGGCGTGGCCGTCTGGCGGCAACACCAGTGCACCCGGCAACTTCAGGTCGGGCAGGGTGGGTGCGCTGGTAAACCAGGTGTCGGTGAGCACATCCAGGTGCAATTCGATGAGGCTGCCGACCATGGCGGAATCGGCGGGTTGCAGGCTGGCCTGGACGCGAAGCTCGGGTTCGGTGGCGAGGGTGGTGGTGCTGATCATGCAAAGGAGCAAGGCGCCGAACCTTGTGGTGATTGATCTGGCGTCTTCGCGAGCGGGCTCGCTCCCACAGGGAATCTGTGGTGTACAAAGATCCCTTGTGGGAGCGAGCCTGCTCGCGAAGGGCGCGACACGGTTCCGGACATTGATCATGGCTTTGGCCCCATTTGATCCTGCAAACTGAATTTCTGCTTCAGGAACCTGGCTGGCGATGTCGTCAGGTTCTGCAACCACAGCTCATCCGAAGCTGCCTGTTCGGTTTGCAGCGCTTTGCTCTGGCCCTTGCCCGGCGCCTTGTCCATCTTGATTTCGTCCGGTTTGACTTCGGGAGCATTTTGTTCGGCGCTTTCGGTGTCCTTCTGCAACGCAATCGCCAAGGCAAGATTGGCCGTCGCCTCAGGGAATTGCGGCTGCAACTTCAACGCCTGGGTGTAGGCCGCGATGGCCTCGTCGAATTTGAAGCGGCGCACGTAAATGTTGCCCAGGTAGAAATAGGCCTGTGGCGTCTGCAGCCGCGCGAAACTGGCCAGCGCCAGATCGAAATCGGCGGCGTTGTAGGCGGCGATGCCTTTCCAGTAGGGGTCGACAAAATGCGCGGCGGCCTGCGGGAAATGCTCATGTTCGAAGGCCCAGCGACCTTGCTGGTCCGGAGTGAAAAATGCGTCGACCAGCGCATTCGCCTGCGCCGGAGCAGGTTGCAGGCCAATGCCGATGAGCAGTAGGAAACCGGCCATCCAGTTCAGGCTCCAGCCCTTGCGCACACTGAAAAACGCGATCAACAGCAGCGGCCAGCACAGCCAGTAGCCCGCGTCCTTCCAGTGCAGCTCGCGCTGTTCGTCACTGGCACTCTGGAAATGCTGTTGAGCGTGCAGTTCGATCCAATCCAGGTCGTCGTCATTGAGCGTCAGGCTGCCCAGCGGCGCATCCATGGCTGACGCGAGTTGCTTGAGTGCTGCCTGATCAAAACTGCCCAGTACCGGGCGACCATTGCTGTCGGTGCGTGGCTGGCCGTTGGCGTTGTGGATGAGCCCGCCGTCTTCGCTGCCGACCGCGAGGATCAGCACCTGCAGCGCGCTGTCGGCCAGTTGCTGGTCCAGGCCCGCCAGGCCCGAGGTATCGGCGCCGTCGGTAATCAGCAACAGGGTACCTGGGGTTTTTTCCGCCGCCAGCAGGCGTTTGGCCTGATCGATCACCACCCCGACATTTTTTCCCGGTTTGCCGATCAGGTCGGTGCCCAAGGCCTGAATGAAACTGTCGAGCAGGGCCGGATCGTCGGTGGGCGGCAGTACCAGGTGTGCGCTGCCTGCATAGGCGATCAGCGCATTGCGCGCGCCGGAACGACGCTGGATCAGGTCATGCAGCTTGTGCTTGGCCGCTTCGAGCCGGCTGGGTTGCACGTCGCTGGCGTCCATCGACGGTGACAGGTCAATGGCGATGATCAGCGGCGCACGGTTTTCCAGGAATTCCGGGCGATCCTGTTCCCAAGTCGGCCCGGCGGCGGCAACCGCTCCCAGCATCAAAAGCGCGCAGACCAGATGCACCGGTCTTAGCCGTTGCTGGTCCCGGGGGGTGATCAGCAAGTGCTGCAACAGGTGCTCGGCGATGTTGCTGCGCAAACGCCGTTGCAAGTCGCGGCTGCGGCGCCACAGCAGTGGCAACAGTGCGGCGAAGGGCAGCAGCAACAGCCAAAGCGGACGCAGGAAGTGGAAGTCGCCGAGGTTGATGTCCATCTCAAGCTTCCTGGCGCTGACGCGCGATGGACAAGCGAGGCCGCAGCATGGCGCACAAGTGATAGAGCGCAAGCAAGGCGATCGCGGCCCCGAGCGGCCACCAGAACAGGTCGCGCTTGGGCTGATGACTGAGGGTTTTCACTTGATGTGGGGTGAGTGTGTCGAGGGTGCTGTAGACCTGGTCCAGCGCGTCGCGATCTTCGGCGCGGAAGAACTTGCCACCGGTGGCGTCGGCGATCTGCTGCAAGCCCTGCAAGTTGACCTTGGCCTCACCAGCGGCATCTGGATCGCCAATGCCGATGGTGTGAATCACCACGCCTTTGGCCGCCGCCATTTGCGCCGCGTGGTCCGGGGTGATCGCGCTGCTGGTGTCGTTGCCGTCGGTGAGCAGGATCACCTCTTTTTCCTGCTCATGGGCCTGATCGAGCAGTTTTAGGCTCAAGCCAATCGCATCGCCAATCGCGGTGTTGGGACCGGCCATGCCGATGCCGGTGTCGTCCAGCAATAGCGAAAGACTGGTGTGATCAAGGGTCAATGGTGCTTGCAGGTAAGCACCACTGCCGAACACGATCAGGCCGAGACGATCTTCTTTGCGCTTGTCGATAAAGCCATGCACGACTTCCTTGACCGCTGCCAGTCGATTGATTTTCTCGCCGTTGGCGGCGGTGAAATCGGTGGTTTCCATGGACTGGGAGATGTCGATGGCCAGCATCAGGTCGCGCACCGGTTGCTGGCGTTCGATGGGTTTTTCCACGTACACCGGCCGGGTCGCCGCCAGCAGCAACAGTGCCCACACCAACAGGTTCAGCAGCAATTGCCAGGGGTTGTTGCGCGTACCGGCCTGACTCGGTGCCTGGCCGACCGCGCGGCTCATGGCGGCGAAAAACGGTACGCGAACGGCGCTGCGCGCCTCACGGTAATCGGGCAGGTAGCGATAACCGATCCACGGCAGCGGCAGCAGGAGCAACAGCCAAGGGTAATCAAGCTGCCACATGATGACATTCCACCCAGTGTCTGCAAGTGTCGAACAGCTGCTGGCGTTGCACGTTCGGCATGGCGCGCAATACCGCATCAGGTGCGTAGGCCAGTTGCGCCAGTTGTTGGCTGAAGTTGGCGGGGAGGGGGTGTTTACTGTGCCGCTGCAAGAAGTTTTGCCAATCCGCATTCCCAAGCGCGCCGGGGTCCTGTAGGAGCTGGCTTGCCAGCGATGGGACCCTTGAATGTTGCGTTGTCCTTGCGGATGCCATCGCTGGCAAGCCAGCTCCCACAGGGTTTCTGGTCGGTAGGGAAATGGCCACACGCTTGAGCAACTCCGGAAGCTCGCGCAGCGCATTCAGATCATCACTGCGCTTTTGCAACTGTGCCAGCCGCAGCAACGCCTCACGCCGATAACGGTCCCGGCGCCATTGCCAGTAACGCCGTGCACTCAGCAGCACAATTGCCACGACCAACACCGCGAGCAACAACCACCAGCCCCAGGTCTGCGGCGCGTAACTGACCGGCGCTGGCAGTGCGATCTCCTTGAGTTGTTCGATGCTCGGGACATTCGGATTCATCGCCGCGCTCCAGCGTGCTTGCCCAGCTCGGCCCGCAGTTGTTCGTGTGCCTCGGTGGCGGTGCTGAACATCATCAACGGCACCTGGCTGCGCCGCAGCAGCGTGGCCACGTCCTTGAGGCGACCGCTTAGAAAATCGCCCAACGGCTGGTGCACCTGACGCCGTTCCACCGCCAGCTCAACCTGCAACTGGCCTTGGGTGATCAACAGACGGCCATTTTTCGGCAAGTTCAGTGCCAAGGGATCGTAGACCTGCATGGCGATCACATCGTTGTGCGCCGCCAGTTGTCGCATCAACTGCAAGGTGCGCTCGCCGGCACCGGAGAAGTCGCTGACGATGCAGATCAAATGATCATGGCCGGCCAGCGCCAGGCATTGCTGCAAGACCTTGTCGAGCTGATCTTCGCCTTCGGCGTCCGCATTAGCCGCGTTCAGTTCCTGATTCTGCTGGGCGATGCGGCTGCACAGCGCTTCGATTCGCTTGCGGCTGCGCAGGGGGGCTATGGCGTCGATGCGCTGGTCGTTGAACACCAGGCCGCCGACTCGGTCCCCTGAGTTGAACACCATCCACGCTGCCAGGGCGCCGAGTTCAGCGGCCACCGCGGATTTGAAGCTGCGTTGCGAGCCGAAAAACATCGACATGCGCTGGTCCACCAGAATCAACGCCGGACGGTCGCGCTCCTCGGTGAAGGTGCGCACCACCGGTTTGCCGGTGCGCAGCGACGCGCGCCAGTCGAGGTGGCGCAAATCGTCCCCCGCCTGATAGCGGCGCAGTTCGTCGAAGTTCAAGCCACGGCCACGCAGGCGCGAGGCATGGTTGCCGGCGAGGATGCTGCCTTGCGGCTGACGGGCGAGAAAACTCAGGTCACGGGCCTTGAACTCCAGCGCCATCAATTGCGCCAGAGAGACGTAGACCAGGCCGTCAATGGTCATGCTGGAATCGCGACCTTGTCGAGCAGGCGGTCGAGCACCTGATCGGCCGTTACGCCGTCCGCCACCGCGTCGTAACTCAGCTGCAGGCGATGGCGCAGCACCGGGTGCACCACGGCGCGCACGTTGTCTGGCGAGACGAAGTCCTGGGCCTGCAACCACGCATCGGCGCGGGCACAACGGTCCAGGCCGATGCCGCCGCGCGGGCTGGCACCGAGGGCGATCCAGCGCCCGAGGTCGGCGTCGTAGTCGGCCGGGTGACGGGTGGCGTTGATCAGGTCGATCAGGTAGCGGTCGATGGCGGGGGACACGTGCACGGCACTGACTTCCCGGCGTGCGGCGAAGATCACGTCCTGGGCCAGGGTAAAGCCTGGCACCGCTGCGCTCCTGGCGCCGAGGGCCTGTTCTTCCTCGCGCAACAGGCGCAGCACCTGGCTCTCGTTTTCCGCGCTCGGATAATCCAGCAGTACCTTCATCAGGAAACGGTCCATCTGCGCTTCCGGCAACGGATAAGTGCCTTCCTGTTCGATCGGGTTCTGCGTCGCAACCACGATGAACAGCTCCGGCAGCGCGTGGCTGTTACCCGCCACGGTGATCTGCCGTTCTTCCATGGCTTCGAGCAGCGCGGCCTGGACCTTGGCCGGGGCGCGGTTGATTTCGTCGGCCAGGATCAGGTTGCCGAACAGCGGCCCCGGCTGAAAGCGGATCTCGTTCCGGCCCTCGACCTGGTGCAGCACCTCGGCGCCGGTGATGTCGGACGGCAGTAGATCAGGGGTGAACTGGATGCGGCTCATCTTCGCGTCCAGGTGCTTGGCCAGCGCCTTCACGGTGCGAGTCTTGGCCAGCCCCGGCAGGCTCTCCAGCAACAAATGCCCGTTGGCCAGCAGGCCGACGAGGATCTGCCGAATCACCTGGTCCTGGCCGAGCACCGCTTCAGCGATGCTGGCTTGCAGGGCGTTGAGGTCAGTGAGTGCGCTCATGCTTGCTCCTAGAGAAACGCCAACGTCAGGTTGATCGAAAAACCATTGCCACCCCTTTCAGCCGCCAGCAACAACGGGCTGGCGCCGACCATGCACAAGGCCAACAACGGACGTACAACAAAAGCCCTGACCATCAACAACTCCACTTGCTTGTTTTGTTTGAATCAACCCACGGCGTTATTCCACGGCCGTGATGTCGTCGAGTTTCCAGCTCTTGTCGAAATAGGGCAGGGTCGGGGCATACAGGCGGAAATAGCTGAACCAGTGTTTGCCCGGCAGGGTTTGCACCCAGTTAGCTTCAAAATCTTTGGGTGCGGTGGGGCCGAAATACAGGTCCACCGAGCCATCAGCGTTCATTTTCAGATCCTGGCGCGACGACAGGTCGGCCTTGCGCTGTGGGTTGTCGATCAGGCAGCGGCTGTCGATGTCGTACACGGTCATCGACCAGAACTGCTTGGCCGGCGGGTTGGCGCCGACGTGCAGCCGATAGCGCTTGGCGCCGTCGAGCCAGTTGCCCTTGGCGTCGGTATAGGCACCCAGGTAGGTCTGGCCCAGCCCCGGGGTTTTCGACACCATGCCTTTGGAGTTGCCTACCGCCTCGTAGAACCAGGCGCTGCGTTCCCACAACTGGTCGTAATAGGCCAAGCGCTGGGAAGGGTCGGTGACGTTCAACACCTTGTCCCACTGGCGGTCCGGCCAGTACTGGGCGTCGGGAAAACGCTTGGCGAAGGTATTGGCCTTGGCGATCAGCTCGCCGATTTGTGCACCTTGTTCCAGGGCCTTGCGTTGATGGTCATCAGGGTTGAAGGGCTTGTCCTTCTCGATGCCCAGGCTGGCAAGCATGGCCATGTAGAAACGATCACGTTCATTGACCGGCTCCTTCTGAAGGATCTGGTGCAAGCGCTCCCAGTACGCCATTGCCCGTGGCTGGGTACCGGACCAGGCTTTGCCGCCGGGGGAGAGCAGTCTGGTCTGGCCAGGCTCGGCTCGCTTGGCGTAGGGGTACATCCTGAGTTGCTCGATCAGCGCCTTGCCTTTGGCGGGGTCGGGATCGAGCAAGCGAAATCCGACCAGCACGTTCATGGTTTGCGACTTGGCCAGGTAATACTTGCCAGCATCGGCCGGTGGCTCGGCGCCCGGTGGCAGCACCAGGTACTTGCCGCCCTTGCCTTTGTCCGGGCCGGTCTGGCCCATGTCGATGATCGCCCGTTGCCAGAAATCGCCAACACCGCCCGCGGTCGGTCCGGCGGGCAACTCGATCACCAGCGGACCGGTTTCATTGAGATCGACGAAACCAAGGATGTAGGGCGTGGTAGCGTTGGCGGTAATGACGCCGAGCTTGTCTTCGTAACTGTCGAGCACCATCAGGTCGCCACTGCGGGCACCCAGCTTGTCGCGGAACTCCTCCTGCCATTGCGCGTACGACACCAGCGGCAACGCCCACAGATAACTCTGCGTGGCTTGCTGGAAATCCAGTTCGGCATAGAGTTTGGCGATGGATTCATGGGCCGGCAGTTCACCTTCCATGACGATCTGGCCGATTCGGGTATCCGGGTCCTGGGCTCCGACCCCGCAACTGACGAACATCGTCATCAGGCTGAAACCGGCTGCGCGAATGGCTCCATGCATAGGGGGAGTTCCTTATTTGCCGAAGGTGGCGTTGAGGCCGACAAACAGCGTGAATTGCGGCATGCCATCGCCTTTCTTCTCGACGGTCCATTGCGGTTCGATGAAGGCGTTGAGGATATTGGACCCGTCTTTCCACACTTTGCCACCACCCAAGCCGAGTGGGATGTAGTGGGTGTCGTTCTTCAGGTCGAACGTCCAGATGCCGGTGGAGCGCAGGTACCAGCCCTTTTCCAGGTTATGGATGATGAAGGGTTGCATCGTTGCGCTTTCGACGTGGGGCCGGTCGTTGTCACCGGCGAACGAACTCTGGTATTGCACCAGCGCGCCCAGCAGCCCCCGTGGCGAAGAGTCGATGGCGATTGCAGCGAGGCCGCCTTGCCATTTGCCCGTGCCGAGCTCGTCCTGATCGGCAGTGGGGGCGGTTATCATCGGGCCGATGCCCAACTGCACGCCTTCAGTCTTCACCAGGAAAATATCGAACAGGTTCAGGTCACCTTCGCCGGTGCTGTAGCCACTGTTCGGGTCCGGGTGGGTACTGATTGGTGCCGTGGCGCGGATCAATTGCGGCACGCCGATGTAATCGTTGGGCGCAATCGGCAGCGTGCCGCGTATCAGCAGGTCATTGGTATGAATATTGGAGTCGTAGTACCTGGGCGTGTAGTAGTCCTGAGCGCTCATGCCTGGCGCGAAGTTCAGCGGGTTGTTGCTTTTGTTGGCGGTCTCGGCATTGTCCGCCTGGGCGCACACAACAGGCGCAAGCGAAGCCACCAAAAGACAGGCGTGGATCCCCATTTTGTTTGTCATGATTCCCCAATTCCATGGTGGCTCATTTGGACAACCCGGCACTTGGTGGCCGTTACGACGTAGTCTCTTTGCTATCAGGTCTGTAGGACACGTCTCTTGAACCTAGCAGCAAAATGGGGGTTAGCCAGTCCAAGGGATTAATTCTTTGGTTTCTTGTACTGAAAAGTTAATGCCAATCAATGGGTTGGAAAACACCAAGCCCGTCATCGGTATGAGCCAATGGCGGGCTTGTGGTTTTTTTGTAGGAAGTCGGTAGAGGTGGCGAAGGAGGATCAAGGTTATCCAGACTCCGCTACCCAGCTGTCATCATGAGGATCGATAGTGAAATCTCAGCACTTCTTCCCCAGCCCAAATGCCCGCTCTTCCTGCTCGCGCAACTCGGGCGTTAATTCCTCGCCGAAATCCTCCAGCTCGAACACCTGGCGTATCTCGATTTCGGCTTCGGTGCCTGGCATCGGGTTGGGGCAGCGCTTGACCCATTCGATGGCTTCTTCTTTGGATTTCACTTGCCACAGCCAGTAGCCGGCGATCAGTTCCTTGGTTTCGGCGAAGGGGCCGTCGATCACCGTGCGTTTGTCGCCTTCGAAACGTACACGGGCACCTTTGCTGCTCGGTTGCAGGCCTTCGCCGGCGAGGAGGATGCCGGCCTTGGCCAGTTCTTCATTGTAGTTGCCCATGGCCGTCAGCAGTTCGGTGCTGGGCATGATGCCGGCTTCGGAGTCTTTGCTCGCCTTGATGATGATCATGAAACGCATGGTGTAGTCTCCGCTGGATGTGGAATTGTTCACTTATAGTCGAAGGATCACCGGCTGAATCGACAGCGATGGGTCAACATATTCCTGGATACCCCACCGAACCCTGTAGGAGCTGCCGCAGGCTGCGATCTTTTGATGTTGCTTTTGAAAGGTGCATCGAAGATCAAGATCAAAAGATCGCAGCCTGCGGCAGCTCCTACGGGGAAGTGCGGCGTGCGCCGGGTTTGTGCACCGACACATGACAATTTGTATCCACCCCATAGGTCGCCGGAGCATTTCGTGGTTAACTTCTGCCTCTTCAAGATTCTCTACACCAACGTTCAGAAGGACTCCGTTCATGGCTCAAGTCACTCTTAAAGGCAACCCGGTTCAAGTCAACGGCCAACTGCCTCAAGCCGGTTCCAAGGCGCCAGCCTTTTCCCTGGTTGCCGGCAATCTGTCCGACGTCACCCTGAAAGACTTTGCCGGCAAGCGCAAAGTGCTGAACATCTTCCCAAGCATCGATACCCCGACCTGCGCCACTTCCGTGCGCCAGTTCAACGCCAAGGCGAGCAGCGTCGACAACACCGTTGTGCTGTGCATCTCCGCTGACCTGCCGTTCGCCCAGGCCCGTTTCTGCGGCGCCGAAGGCCTGGAAAACGTGCAGAACCTGTCGACCCTGCGCGGTGCCGAGTTCATCGAGAACTACGGCGTTGCCATCGCCGACGGTCCGCTCAAGGGCCTGACCGCCCGTGCCGTGGTGGTTCTGGACGAGAACGACAACGTGCTGCACAGCGAACTGGTCAAGGAAATCGCTGATGAGCCGAACTACGAGGCTGCACTCGCTGTCTTGAAATAAGTACGGTTTTACAATTGTTAACGGCCTGGCCCTGTCCAGGCCGTTTTCATTTGTGTTTCAGTGTCTTGGATATATCTCCTGTTACGTAAGCCGAAGGTAAATTGCCGGTAAAGGCGCTTTGCTTATCACCCACCAGTGCTTATCGTTCAGCCTCATGTAATAAAGCCCACGCGCCCAATGGTTGATCACTCAATGCAATCCTCTGCTTCCCGTAGTCCCCGTCGCTGGCTGTTTGGCCTGCTTGTCCTGTTGGTCATCGCTGCCCTGTGCTGGAAGTTCTGGCCAGGCAGCGCTGCGCCGAAAGAGGGTGCGCAGCCAAAAGCCGTGGCCGGCCACACTGGCAGGTCAGGCGGGATGCGACCAGGATTCGGTGGCGCGGCAGGGCCGGTTCCGGTGCGCGTTGCGCCAGCGGTCACAGGGGATTTCCCGCTGTATTACAAGGCGCTGGGTACGGTGACGGCGCTGAACACCATCAACGTGCGCAGCCGTGTCGGCGGTGAGCTGATGAAGATCTATTTCGAGGAAGGGCAGATGGTCAAGGCTGGCGATTTGCTGGCAGAAATCGACCCGCGCCCCTACCAGAACGCCTTGCTCCAGGCTGAAGGTACCTTGCTGCAGAACCAGGCGCAGTTGAAGAATGCCCAGGTGGATGTCGAGCGTTATACCGGCCTGTACCGCGAGGACAGCATCGCCAAGCAGACCCTGGACACCGCCGTAGCGCTGGTCGGTCAGTTCCAGGGCACGGTCAAGACCAATCAGGCGGCGGTCAACGACGCCAAGCTCAACCTCGAATTCACCAAGATCCGCGCACCCATCACCGGACGCGTCGGCCTGCGCCAGCTCGATGTTGGCAACCTGGTAGCGGCCAACGACACCACGGCGCTGGCCATCATCACCCAGACCCAACCGATCAGCGTGGTCTTCACCTTGCCGGAAAACAGTCTCGATGTGGTGCTGGCACGCTATCGCAGCGGCGCCAAACTGCCGGCCGAAGCCTGGGATCGCGGTGATACCAAGCTGCAAGCCACCGGCGTACTGCAGAGCCTGGACAACCAGATTGACGTCACCACCGGTACCCTGAAATTCAAGGCACGATACGAGAACCGCGACCAATCGTTGTTCCCCAACCAGTTCGTCAATGTGCGCCTGCTGGCGGACACCCTCAAAGGCGTGGTGCTTGCGCCATCGGCGGCGATCCAGTTCGGCACCAACGGCACGTTCGTCTATGCCCTGGACGGCGACAAGAAGGTCAAGATCCGCCAACTGAAGATCGGCGCCAGCGACGGCGAAAACACCGTGGTCACCGAAGGCCTTGCCGCCGGTGATCGTGTGGTGCTGGAAGGCACCGACCGCCTCAAGGACGGCAGCGACGTGGAAGTGGTCAATGAGCCGCAGCAAGTCCCGACCAGTCCCGCGGGCCACCTGCAGGGTAAATCGGCAGCCAACGCGCCTGAGCCGGCTGTTGCGGACAAGGCGAAAAAGGGCGGCGCATGAATCTCTCGCGGCTGTTCATCCTTCGCCCGGTAGCGACCACCCTGAGCATGCTGGCCATTATCCTGGCTGGCGTAATTGCCTATCGCTTGTTGCCGGTGTCGGCCTTGCCTCAGGTCGATTACCCGACCATCCGCGTCATGACCCTGTATCCCGGCGCGAGCCCGGATGTCATGACCAGCGCCGTGACCGCGCCGCTTGAGCGACAATTCGGGCAGATGCCCGGCCTGACCCAGATGGCGTCCACCAGCTCCGGTGGCGCCTCGGTGCTGACCCTGCGTTTCAGCCTCGACATCAACATGGACGTCGCTGAACAGCAGGTGCAGGCGGCCATCAATGCCGCGACCAATTTGCTGCCCAAGGATCTACCGGCACCGCCGGTGTACAACAAGGTCAACCCGGCCGACACCCCCGTACTGACCCTGGCCATCACCTCCAAGACCATGCTGTTGCCCAAGCTTAATGATCTGGTCGACACCCGCATGGCGCAGAAAATCGCCCAGATCAGCGGCGTCGGCATGGTCAGCATTGCGGGCGGCCAGCGCCAGGCCGTGCGGATCAAGGTCAATCCCGAGGCCCTGGCGGCCAACGGCCTGAACCTGGCGGACGTGCGCACCCTGATCGGCGCATCCAACGTCAACCAGCCCAAGGGCAACTTCGACGGCCCGACCCGGGTCTCGATGCTCGATGCAAACGATCAACTGACCTCGCCCAAAGACTACGCCAACCTGATCCTGGCCTACGCCAACGGCGCGCCGCTGCGGCTCAAGGACGTGGCGGAGATCGTCGACGGTGCCGAGAACGAACGTCTTGCAGCCTGGGCCAACGAAAACCAGGCCGTATTGCTGAACATCCAGCGTCAGCCCGGGGCCAACGTCATCGAGGTAGTTGACCGAATCAAGGCCTTGCTGCCGAGCATTACCGACAACCTGCCGGCTGGCCTTGACGTCACGGTGCTCACCGACCGCACCCAGACCATTCGCGCTTCGGTCACGGACGTACAGCACGAACTGCTGATCGCCATCGCCCTGGTGGTGATGGTGACCTTCCTGTTCCTGCGTCGGGCCAGTGCCACGATCATTCCGTCGGTGGCCGTGCCGCTGTCGTTGATCGGCACCTTCGGCGTGATGTACCTCGCCGGCTTCTCGGTCAATAACCTGACCCTGATGGCCCTGACCATCGCCACCGGTTTTGTGGTGGACGATGCGATCGTGATGCTGGAAAACATTTCCCGGTTCATCGAAGAGGGCGACAGCCCGATGAACGCGGCGCTCAAGGGCGCCAAGCAGATCGGTTTCACCCTGATCTCCCTGACCCTGTCGCTGATAGCCGTGCTGATCCCGTTGTTGTTCATGGCCGACGTGGTGGGGCGGCTGTTCCGCGAATTCGCCATCACCCTGGCGGTGGCTATCCTGATTTCCCTGGTGGTGTCCCTGACCCTGACGCCGATGATGTGCGCGCGGCTCCTCAAGCGTGAACCCAAGGAAGCGGAGCAGGGCCGTTTCTATCGAGCCAGTGGCGCGGCAATTGATTGGATGATCGCAGCTTACGGGCGAAAGTTAACGTGGGTTCTCAAGCATCAGCCGCTGACGTTGCTGGTGGCCGTCGCCACCCTGGCGTTGACCGTGTTCCTGTACATGGTGGTGCCCAAGGGGTTCTTTCCGGTGCAGGACACCGGGGTGATCCAGGGCATTTCCGAGGCACCGCAGTCGATTTCCTTCGCGGCGATGAGCGAACGTCAGCAGGAACTGGCCAAGGTGATCCTGGCTGACCCGGCGGTGGAGAGCCTTTCGTCCTACATCGGCGTCGACGGTGACAACTCGACGCTCAACAGCGGCCGTCTGCTGATCAACCTCAAGTCCCACAGCGACCGAGACCTGAGCGCGATGCAAGTGATCGCTCGCTTGCAACCGGAACTGGACAAACTGGTCGGTATTCGCCTGTTCATGCAACCGGTGCAGGACCTGACCATCGAGGATCGGGTCAGCCGAACGCAGTACCAGTTCAGCATGTCGTCGCCGGATTCCGAACTTCTCACCCTGTGGAGCGGGCGCCTGGTCGAAGCGTTGGCCCAGCGGCCGGAACTGACCGATGTCGCCAGCGACTTGCAGGACAAGGGCTTGCAGGTCTACCTGGTGATTGATCGCGACGCCGCGTCGCGGGTCGGGGTATCGGTGTCGGACATCACCGACGCGCTGTACGACGCCTTCGGCCAGCGGCAGATTTCCACCATCTACACCCAGGCCAGCCAGTATCGCGTGGTGTTGCAATCGCAGTCCGGCGAGAAGATCGGCCCACAGGCGCTGGACCAGATCCACGTCAAGACCGGCGATGGCGGGCAGGTGCGCCTGTCCGTCGAAGAGCGCCAGGCGCAACTGGCGATTACTCACATCGGCCAGTTCCCGGCGGTGATGATGTCGTTCAACCTGGCCCCCGGCGTGGCGCTGGGGCATGCGGTAGAGATCATCGAACAGGTGCAGCAGGACATCGGCATGCCGATCGGCGTGCAGACCCAGTTCCAGGGCGCGGCTGAAGCGTTCCAGGCGTCGCTGTCGAGCACCTTGCTGCTGATCCTGGCGGCGGTGGTGACCATGTACATCGTGCTGGGCGTGCTCTACGAGAGCTATATCCACCCGATCACCATTCTGTCGACCTTGCCCTCGGCGGCCGTCGGCGCGTTGTTGGCGCTGATCCTCAGTGGCAATGACCTGGGGATGATCGCGATCATCGGCATTATCCTGCTGATCGGTATCGTGAAGAAAAACGCGATCATGATGATCGACTTCGCCCTCGACGCTGAACGCAATCAGGGCATGGACCCGCAAACGGCGATCTACCAGGCGGCCCTCCTGCGTTTCCGGCCGATCCTGATGACCACCCTGGCGGCCTTGTTCGGCGCGGTGCCGTTGATGCTGGCCACTGGCTCTGGCGCGGAACTGCGCCAGCCGCTGGGCCTGGTGATGGTCGGCGGCTTGCTGTTGAGCCAGGTGCTGACCCTGTTCACCACGCCAGTGATCTACCTGTACTTCGACCGCCTCGGTCGACGTTTTGGCAAAACCGACGTTCAGGAGACGGCGGTATGACGGCATGCACAACCTGTGGGAGCGAGCCTGCTCGCGAAAGCGGTGGGTCGGTGAGCATCGATGTTGAACGTGCAGGCCTCTTCGCGAGCAGGCTCGCTCCCACAGAGGTGGGTCAATGAACCTCTCGGGACCTTTCATCAAGCGCCCGGTCGCAACCATGCTGCTGAGCTTGGCCATTATGCTCCTGGGCGGTGTAAGTTTCGGCCTGTTGCCGGTCTCACCGCTGCCGCAAATGGACTTCCCGGTGATCGTGGTGCAGGCCAGCCTGCCGGGCGCCAGCCCCGAGGTCATGGCCTCGACGGTGGCGACCCCGCTGGAACGTTCCTTCGGCGCCATCGCCGGGGTCAACACCATGAGCAGCCGCTCCAGCCAGGGTTCGACCCGGGTCATCCTGCAATTTGACCTCGACCGCGACATCAACGGCGCGGCGCGGGAAGTGCAGGCGGCGATCAACGCCTCGCGCAACCTGCTGCCCAGCGGGATGCGCAGCATGCCGACCTACAAGAAGGTCAACCCGTCCCAGGCACCGATCATGGTGCTGTCGCTGACCTCCGACGTGCTGGAAAAAGGCCAGCTCTATGACCTGGCCTCGACGATCCTGTCCCAGAGCCTGTCGCAGGTGCAGGGCGTTGGCGAAGTGCAGATCGGCGGCAGCTCCCTGCCGGCGGTGCGCATCGAACTTGAGCCCCAGGCGCTCAACCAGTACGGCGTGGCCCTGGACGATGTGCGCAACACCATCGCCAATGCCAACGTGCGCCGGCCCAAGGGTTCGGTCGAAGACGATCAACGCTTGTGGCAGGTACAGGCCAACGATCAGCTGGAAAAAGCCAAGGACTACGAGTCGCTGATCATCCACTACGCGGACGGCGCAGCCCTGCGCCTGAAGGATGTGGCCAAGGTCAGCGACGGCGTCGAGGATCGCTACAACAGCGGCTTCTTCAATAACGATTCGGCGGTACTGCTGGTGATCAACCGCCAGGCCGGTGCCAACATCATCGAGACGGTCAACGAGATCAAGGCCCAGTTGCCGGCGTTGCAGGCCGTGCTGCCGGCCAGCGTCAAGCTGAACCTGGCGATGGACCGCTCGCCGGTGATCAAGGCCACGCTGCACGAGGCGGAGATGACCCTGCTGATCGCCGTGGCACTGGTGATCCTGGTGGTGTTCCTGTTTCTTGGTAACTTTCGCGCCTCGCTGATCCCGACCCTGGCGGTGCCGGTATCGCTGGTCGGCACCTTTGCCGTGATGTACCTCTATGGCTTCTCGCTGAACAACCTGTCGCTGATGGCGTTGATCCTGGCCACCGGGCTGGTGGTGGACGATGCCATCGTGGTGCTGGAGAACATCTCTCGGCACATCGACGCGGGTGTACGACCGATGAAGGCGGCGTACCTCGGCGCCCAGGAAGTCGGCTTTACCCTGCTATCGATGAACGTGTCGCTGGTGGCGGTGTTCCTGTCGATCCTGTTCATGGGCGGGATCATCGAGAGCCTGTTCCGCGAGTTCTCCATCACCCTGGCGGCGGCTATCGTGGTGTCGCTGGTGGTCTCGCTGACCTTGACGCCGATGCTCTGCGCCCGTTGGCTCAAGCCGCACACGCCAGGCCAGGAAAACCGCCTGCAACGCTGGAGTCAGCGGGCCAACGAATGGATGGTCGGCAAATACGCCACCAGCCTTGACTGGGTGTTGCGCCACCGTCGCCTGACCTTGCTCAGTTTATTCGTGACAATTGGCGTTAATATTGCGCTGTATGTTGTTGTTCCTAAAATATTTCTTCCTCAGCAAGACACTGGCCAACTGATCGGTTTCGTGCGTGGCGATGACGGTTTGTCGTTCAGTGTGATGCAACCGAAAATGGAGACCTTCCGCCGCGCCGTGCTCAAGGACGAAGCCGTTGAAAGCGTCGCCGGTTTCATTGGTGGCAGCAACGGCACCAACAACGCGTTCATGCTGGTGCGCCTCAAACCCATCAAGGAACGCAACCTTTCCGCGCAGAAGGTCATTGAACGCCTGCGCAAGGAAATGCCCAAGGTTGCCGGTGCGCAACTGATGCTGATGGCCGACCAGGACCTGCAGTTTGGCGGTGGCCGCGAACAGACCTCGTCGCAATATTCCTACATCCTGCAAAGCGGTGACCTGGGGGCGCTGCGCGAGTGGTATCCAAAAGTGCTGACGGCGCTCAAGGCGCTACCGGAACTGACCGCGATCGATGCCCGCGAAGGCCGGGGCGCCCAGCAGGTGAAGTTGATCGTCGATCGCGACCAGGCCAAGCGCCTGGGCGTGGACATGGCGATGGTCACGGCGGTGCTCAACAACGCCTATGCCCAGCGGCAGATTTCGACCATCTACGACAGCCTCAACCAGTATCAGGTGGTGATGGAGGTCAATCCCAAGTACGCCCAGGACCCGATCACGCTCAAACAGGTGCAGGTGATCACCGCGGACGGCGCGCGGATTCCGCTGTCGACCATCGCCCATTACGAGAACAGCCTGGCAGACGATCGGGTTAGCCATGAAGGCCAGTTCGCCTCGGAAAGCATCGCCTTCGACATGGCCGAAGGCGTGACCGTGGAGCAGGGCAGTGCCGCCATCGAGCGAGCGATTGCTTTGGTGGGCCTGCCGGAAGACGTCATCGCGAAAATGGCCGGCACCGCCGATGCCTTCGCCGCGACCCAGAAAAGCCAGCCGTGGATGATCCTTGGCGCGCTGGTGGCGGTGTACCTGGTGCTGGGCGTGCTATATGAGAGCTACATTCATCCGCTGACCATTCTGTCCACCTTGCCTTCGGCGGGTGTCGGCGCGTTGCTGTCGATCTACGCCCTGGGCGGTGAGTTCAGCCTGATCTCGTTGCTCGGCCTGTTCCTGTTGATCGGCGTGGTGAAGAAGAACGCCATCCTGATGATCGACCTGGCGTTGCAGCTTGAGCGGCATCAGGGCATGGCGCCGCTGGAGTCGATTCGCAACGCGTGCCTGCAACGTTTGCGGCCGATTTTGATGACGACCCTTGCCGCGATCCTCGGCGCCTTGCCGCTGTTGCTGAGCCGCGCGGAAGGTGCGGAAATGCGCCAACCGCTTGGCCTGACCATCATCGGCGGACTGATCTTCAGCCAGGTGCTGACCCTTTACACCACCCCGGTGGTCTATCTCTATCTCGACAAACTGCGCCATCGCTTCAACCACTGGCGTGGGGTGCGTACCGATGCTGCTTTGGAAACTCCGCTATGACTGACCGTTCGCTATTCAACCTGGCTGCACCGCTGATCAGCGCTCGAGGGTCGCGGTTGCTGAGCCTGTCGCTGTGCGTCGCGATGCTCAGTGCCTGCGCCATCGGCCCGGATTACCAGCGCCCGCAAACCGCAGAACCTGCGCAGTACAAGGAAGCAGCCGGCTGGCGCCAGGCCAACCCGAGCGATTCCCTGGCTCGCGGTGCGTGGTGGGAGCTGTACGGCGACCGGCAACTCAATGGCTTGATCGAGAAGCTCAACAGCGCCAACCAGACCGTTGCCCAGTCCGAAGCCCAGTACCGCCAGGCCCAGGCCTTGGTACGTAGCGCCCGTGGCGCGTTTTTTCCGACGGTGGACCTGACACTGGGGAAAAACCGCTCCAGCCAGGGTACCGGCAGTAGCAGTTCCAGCCTGACCAGTTCGTCCAGCGGTATTCGAGACACCTACACCGCCCAGGCCGGGGTCAGTTGGGAGGCCGATGTCTGGGGCAAGTTGCGCCGTGGTCTTGAAGCCGACACCGCCAATGCCCAAGCGAGTTTTGCCGACCTGGCGGCGATGCGCCTGAGCCAGCAGTCGGAGCTGGTGCAGAACTACCTGCAGTTGCGGGTGATCGACGAGCAGAAACGCTTGCTTGAAGCGACTGTCGCGGCCTACCAGCGTTCGCTGAAAATGACCGAAAACCAGTACCGTGCCGGGGTATCCGGCAAGGACGCGGTGGCCCAGGCCCAGACGCAACTCAAGGGCACCGAGGCAGACATGGTCGATCTGATCTGGCAACGCGCGCAGTTGGAAAACGCCATCGCGGTGCTGATCGGCTTACCACCGGCCGAATTCAGCCTGGCGGAAACACAAACGATCCCAGCCTTGCCCGAGGTGCCGCTGAGCCTGCCTTCGCAACTGCTGGAACGCCGGCCTGACATTGCTTCGGCTGAACGCTCGGTCATCGCCGCCAACGCCAACATCGGCGTGGCCAAGGCCGCCTATTACCCGGACCTGACCCTGAGTTTGAACGGTGGCTACAGCAGCAGCACGTCGAAAGACCTGTTCAGCCTGCCGAACCGTTTCTGGTCGGTCGGCCCGCAACTGGCAATGACCCTGTTCGACGGTGGGCAGCGTTCGGCGGAAGTGGACCGTAGCGAAGCAGCCTATGACGAAACCGTGGCCAAATATCGCCAGACTGTACTCGACGGTTTCCGGGAGGTGGAAAACTATCTGGTCCAGCTCAAGGTGCTGAAGGACGAAGCCGTGGTGCGACAACAGGCGTTGGACGCAGCCCGTGAGTCGTTGCGACTGACCGAGAACCAGTACAAGGCGGGGGTGATCGCTTATCTGGATGTAGTGGTGGTCCAGGCCGCGGCTTTGAGCAATGAACGCAGTAACCTGGACCTGTTGCAGAGCCGCCTGATCGCCAGCGTGCAGTTGATTGCGGCCCTGGGTGGCGGCTGGGACGGGCAACTTCAGGTGACTGATAACCCCTGACGCCACCCCTCACTGTAGGAGCTGCCGCAGGCTGCGATCTTTTGACGTTGCTTTTCAAAAACAAGATCAAAAGATCGCAGCCTGCGGCAGCTCCTACAGGGATTAACATGTGCCGATGGAGTTAATGTAAAACCTTAAAACAAGCGTTTCATCGCCTTGCTGGCCTTTTGCTCATTTTGTGAGTGCGTTCTCATTTGGAATCAGTACAATCCCTCGGATTTACACCTTCGAGAATGGAAGCAGTACGGAGGTGATTGCGAGTCATCTCCATGCTCATCGGTAGCTTTTCCCCAACGCTGGTCATCATTTCGCTCTGTGTGGCAATTCTCGCGTCATACACTGCACTCGACCTGACCGGGCGCATTGCCACGGCCAAGGGCCGGGCGGTGCATTGCTGGACGGCCGGCGGTGCGTTCGCCATGGGCATCGGCGTATGGTCGATGCATTTCATCGGCATGCTCGCCTTCAAGCTACCCATCGACCTGGGGTACGACCTCTCTATTACCTTGCTGTCGCTGTTGATCGGCATCCTGTCCTGCGGCTTCGCCCTGTGGCTGGTCAGCCAGGCGCAGTTACCGGCCTGGCAGCTGGCGTTCGGTGCGCTGGTCATGGGCGCCGGGATCAGTGCCATGCACTACACCGGCATGGCGGCGATGCGCATGCAGCCGGGAATCGACTACGACCCGACGCTGTTCGGCGCATCCTTGCTCATAGCCGTAGTCGCCTCCGGCGCAGCACTATGGATTGCGTTCCGCCTGCGCCAGCACGCGCCTTATGTGCGCCTGATCCGCGGTGGCGCGGCGGTGCTGATGGGCATTGCCATTGTCGGCATGCACTACACCGGTATGGCCGCCGCGCAGTTCCCCGCAGGCAGCTTCTGCGGCGCAGCCGCCAATGGCCTGAGCGGCAACGGCCTCGACAACCTGGTGCTGATCACCACCCTGGCGGTATTGAGCATCGCCTTGCTGACTTCGATCCTCGATGCGCGCCTGGAAGCCCGAACCGCCAGTCTTGCCCAGTCGCTGACCGAAGCCAACCGCGAACTGACCCAACTGGCCTTGCACGACACCCTGACCGGTCTGCCGAATCGGATGTTGCTGGCCGACCGTATCGATCAGGGGATCTCCAGGGTCGACAACGAGGGTGGTTGCCTGGCGCTGATGTTCATCGATCTCGATGGCTTCAAGCCGGTCAATGACGCCTTCGGTCACCATATGGGCGACCAGTTGCTGCGTGAAGTCAGCTTGCGCCTGCGCGAAGACCTGCGTGGCCAGGACACCCTGGCACGCATCGGCGGCGATGAGTTCGTGCTGCTCGTTCAATTGAGCGAACCGGATGACGCGATGAACCTCGCAGCCCGGCAAGTGAGCTTGATCGCCCGGGCATTCCGGGTGGCCGAGCATGATCTGCAGATATCCGCCAGTGTCGGCATCGCCCTGTATCCGGGCAATGGCCAGACGGCTCATGAATTGCTGATGAATGCCGATGCGGCGATGTATCACGCCAAGGGGACGGGAAAGAACGGCTACAGTTTTTTCGATGTCTCGATGAACAGCAACGCGCGCAAGCAGCTGCAATTGCTGCAAGACCTGCGCAATGCCGTGGACCAGAACGAGTTCAGCCTGCACTACCAGCCCAAATTCGACGCTCACAATGGCCGTCCGGTGGGTGCTGAAGCGTTACTGCGCTGGGAGCATCCGACCCAGGGCATGCTGCTGCCGGACAAATTCATCGAGCTGGCGGAGAAAACCGGGCTGATCATTCCCATCGGCGAATGGGTCCTCAACGAAGCCTGTCGCCAGATGCGCGAATGGTATGTGCTCGGCTACACCCACTGGCGCATCGCGGTTAACCTCTCGGCGTTGCAGTTTTGCCACGCGGGCCTGGTGCAGAGCGTCGCCAAGGCGCTGGCCACCCACCATTTGCCGGCCAACAGCCTGACCCTGGAGATCACTGAGACCACGGCCATGAGCGACGCCGATGCCAGCATGACGGTGCTGCAGGAGCTGTCGGATATGGGCGTTGATTTGTCCATCGACGATTTTGGTACCGGCTATTCGAGCTTGATGTACCTCAAGCGCCTGCCGGCCAACGAGCTGAAAATCGACCGCGGTTTCGTCCGCGACCTGGAGCGTGACAGCGACGACGCCGCCATCGTTTCAGCCATTGTCGCCCTCGGCCAGGCACTGGGCTTGCGGATTGTCGCCGAAGGCGTCGAAACAGGCTCGCAGCAGGACTTCCTGACTCAGCTCGGTTGCGATTCGCTGCAGGGTTATTTGCTGGGGCACCCGCTGCCGGCGGAACGCTTCATGAAGGAAATCCACCGCAGCGAGCAATTGGAACTGGCTTGATCTGGCGGGCCCGATGACGGTGCCATGCAAAATCCGCAAATGGCGGTTATTCTTCCCCCCGACTGCATAGGTTTGAAGGGGGAAGTGGGCATGGACAAAGTCATCGTCATCACCGGTGGAAGTCGCGGTATCGGTGCCGACACTGCGCTGTTGGCCGCCAGGCAAGGTTATCGGATCTGCATCAACTACCAGTCCGATGAGCAGGCGGCGCAAACGGTGCTGGACCAGGTCCGCGCATTGGGTGCCCAAGCCATCGCCGTGCGCGCCGACGTCAGCATCGAAGACGAAGTCGTCGCTTTGTTCAACCGGGTGGACAGCGAGCTGGGTCGAGTCACCGCGCTGGTGAATAACGCCGGCACCGTGGGGCAAAAATCCCGGGTCGACGAAATGTCCGAATTCCGCATCCTCAAGATTCTCAAGACCAATGTGTTGGCGCCAGTCCTCTGCGCCAAGCACGCCATCTTGCGCATGTCGCCCAAGCACGGCGGGCAGGGCGGCAGCATTGTCAACGTATCCTCGGTCGCCGCGCGTTTGGGCGCCCCCAACGAATACGTCGACTACGCAGCCTCCAAGGGTGCGCTCGACACCTTCACCATTGGCCTGTCCAAGGAAGTGGCCGGTGAGGGGATTCGGGTCAACGCCGTGCGTCCGGGCTATATCTACACCGATTTTCACGCCCTGAGCGGCGATCCGGATCGGGTCAGCAAGCTGGAGTCGGCGATTCCAATGGCCCGTGGCGGGCGCCCGGATGAAGTGGCGGAGGCGATTGTGTGGTTGTTGTCGGATAAAGCGTCCTATGCAACCGGGACCTTTGTCGACCTTGGCGGCGGCCGGTAAACATCAAGATCAAAAGATCGCAGCCTGCGGCAGCTCCTACATGGGATTGCATTTCCTTGTAGGAGCTGCCGCAGGCTGCGATCTTTGCTTTTAGAAGGATCTTACAATCCGCCCCAGCGTCTCCATCGCCTTCTCCGAAGCCTCATCCCACGGGCTCCCATAATTCAACCGGATGCAATTCCTGAAGCGCTGCGTTGGCGAAAAAATCGGTCCCGGCGCAATGCTGATCCCTTGCGCCAACGCCATCTGGAACAACTTCAGCGAATCCATCTGCTCGGGTAATTCCAGCCAGAGGAAGTAGCCGCCAGCGGGTTGACTGACGCGGGTCTGCGCCGGGAAATAGCGGGCGATGGCCGACAGCATGGCGCTTTGCTGTTCCTCCAGGGCATATCGCAACCTGCGCAAATGCCGATCATAACCCCCGTGCTGCAGATAGTCGGCAATGGCTGCCTGGGCAGGCATCGAAGCGCAAAGGGAGGTCATGAGTTTTAACCGCTCGATCTTCTGTGCATACCGCCCGGCGGCGACCCAGCCAATGCGGTAACCCGGGGCCAGGCTCTTGGCGAAAGACCCACAGTGCATCACCAGTCCTTCGGTATCAAAGGCCTTTGCCGGTTTCGGTGCCTGCTGACCGTAATAGAGTTCGGCGTAGACATCGTCCTCGATCAACGGCACTTGATGGACGCGCAGCAATTCCACCAGTTCGCGCTTTTTCGCTTCGGGCATGGTCGCGCCCATGGGGTTCTGGAAACTGGTCATGCACCAGCAGGCCTTGATCGGGTGGCGTTCCAGGGTTTGCGCGAGCACCCCGAGGTCGATGCCGTCGCGCGGGTGCACGGGGATTTCCACGGCCTTGAGTTTCAAGCGTTCGAGCACTTGCAGGCAGGCGTAGAACGCCGGGGCCTCGATGGCTACCAGGTCGCCGGGTTGTGTCACGGCTTGCAGGCACAGGTTCAGCGCTTCCAACGCACCGTTGGTGATCAGCAATTCTTCCATGGGCAGCATCAAGCCGCCCACCATGTAGCGCAGGGCAATTTGTCGGCGCAATTGCGGGTTGCCCGGCGACATGTCGGTGACCACCATGCGCGGGTCCATGTCCCGGGCAGCACTGGCCAGGGAGCGCGACAGGCGCTGCAGCGGAAACAGGGTCGGGCTGGGGAATGCCGAGCCGAAGGCTACGGTGTTCGGGTCCTTGATCGATTCAAGGACCGAGAACACCAGTTCGCTGACATCGACTTCGGTGGATTCATTGACCTGGCTGCTGATCCCCGGCTCGGAAAATGGCCGTGGTGCATGGGCGTTGACGAAGTATCCAGAGCGCGGTCGGGCGCGAATCAGGCCGCGACGCTCAAGCAAGTAATACGCCTGGAACACCGTTGACGGGCTTACCCCATGGGTCTGGCTGGCATAGCGCACCGACGGCACACGCTGGCCGGGCCCGAGAACGCCGGTGCGGATCAGTTCAGCAATGTCATCGGCGAATTTTTCGTAGCGTTTCATCGTATGCCCGGATTGGTGTCTTTCAGAAAAGACGAGGTGACTTCTTCGCGAGCAGGCTCGCTCCCACAAGAACGATGCGGCGTCTGCTCGCGAATGGCGCACTGCAGTCTAAGGGATCAACGGTTCATGGGTGCAACAAACCGGCTCTTGGCCTCGCTGAAGATGCCCGGCTCATCGCTGTCGACGATCTTGAAGGCGATGCTTTGCGAACTGCTGCCCGGCCGCTCCGTGGTCATCGCCACCGACACGGGAACATCAACAATCTCACCCGGCGCCAGGCTCAAGCCCGTCTTGCCCTGCAGTTGGAAGCCATCGCCATCCACCAGCGTCAGGCGGTAGTCCTGGCGTTGCTGGGTCTTGTTGATGACCTTGAGGCTGTAGATGTTTTCGATCTGCCCCTGGCTGTTCTCACGGAACAGTCCACGATCCTTGCTCACGTCCAGCGACACCATCGGCCGTTCCATCAGCGCAACGACCAGCGCACCGATCATCACCAGCAACACGGCGGTGTAACCAATCAATCGTGGCCGCAACAGGCGGGTCTTGCCGCCTTGCAGTTGGTGCTCCGAGGTATAGCTGATCAGCCCGCGCTCGTAGCCCATTTTGTCCATGATCGAATCACAGGCGTCGATGCATGCCGCGCAACCGATGCATTCCATCTGCAAACCGTCGCGAATGTCGATGCCGGTCGGACAGACCTGCACGCAGAGCTGGCAATCGATGCAGTCACCCAGGCCGACCTCGGCCGGCTTGACCTCGCGCTTTCTTGGGCCACGGTGCTCGCCACGAGCCACGTCGTAGGAAATGGTCAGGGTATCCTTGTCGAACATCACGCTCTGGAATCGCGCATACGGGCACATGTGCATGCACACCGCTTCACGCAGCCAGCCTGCATTGATGTAGGTGGCACCGGTGAAGAACAGCACCCAGAACAGGCTGACGCCACCCATTTGCCAGGTCAGGAGTTCTTCGGCCAGCGGGCGGATCGGCGTGAAATAGCCAACGAAGGTCAGGCCGGTCAACAGGCTGATGGCCAGCCACAGGGTGTGTTTGGCCGAGCGGCGCAGCAGTTTGTTCAGTCCCCAGGGCGCCGCTTGCAGTTTGATCCGCTGGTTGCGTTCGCCTTCGGTGATCTTCTCGCACCACATGAAAATCCAGGTCCAGGAGCTCTGCGGGCAGGTATAGCCGCACCATACGCGGCCGGCGAACACTGTGATCGCGAACAAGCCGAACGCGGCAATGATCAGCAGCGCCGAGAGCAGGATGAAATCCTGTGGCCAGAACGTCGCGCCAAAAATGTGGAATTTACTTTCGGAAAGGTCCCAGAGCACCGCCTGGCGGCCACCCCAGTTCAGCCATACGGTGCCGAAGAACAGCAGGAACAGAAAACCCGCGCCGCTGATGCGCAGGGAACGGAACAGGCCGGTAAAACTGCGGGTGTGGATCAGGTTGTCGCTGGACTTGGCCTTCATCTTTGGACGCGAGGGCTCGAAAGTCTTGACTACGGGGGCGCTTTCCAGGGTTCGGACGGGGATTCTATCGCTCATGGTCTTTCGCTCATCAGCCTCCATCAGGCAGGAGCACTATGAGCGCCGATCTGTTTGCATAACAGACTCAGGTATTGCTTTAAAAACCGGATCAGATGGGCTCGCTACCCCCGCCTGCGACAAGTTGAAGCAGCTGGCGCTGCGGGGCCGGGGGACCTATGCCAGACGTTTTCGGGCTTTATTGATCCAGGGCAGTCAAATCACCGAATCACTGTCGGTCGCTTTCAAATGCCGGCGACCATCCACCGCACCTGCTACGGTCAATGCGTCCGCTTCTGCTTCGGTGATGTAGATGCGCTGGCCGTCGAGATCGACCGCCGACATGGCTTTTTCCCCGTCGGTGATGATAGTCACATCGGGACACAGGCGAATTTCCTCGCCGTTTGCGGTGATAAAGAAGCAAGTCTGGTTCTCAATGCGTACGGTCATGGCGTAATCCTGGTTTTTTACGATGGATGAAACATTAGGCTTTCGGCATCGAGCATCGTTCTGTGCAACTGATTAATGGTCGGCGCGGTCCATCCTCCATGACCCATTTGCAAAGCTCTCTACAAGGGAATTCGCCATGAATGCCTGGTGGCACGAAGTCTGGGTAACCCTGCAAGCCGAGTTCGCCGACATCGGCGATGCCTCGCAATTGACCCGCATCACCGTGCGCCTGTTGATGGCCGCGGTACTGGGCGGCATTCTCGGTTTCGAGCGCGAGCACAAGGGCAAGGCCGCGGGGGTGCGCACCCACATGCTGGTGGCGCTGGGCGCGGCGTTGTTCGTACTGGTGCCACAAATGTCCGGCTCCCAGGCGGATGCCATGAGCCGGGTCGTCCAGGGGGTGATCGCCGGGATCGGCTTCCTCGGTGCCGGCACCATCCTGAAAAACCAGGAAGGCGACGAAGGCCACGTTAAAGGCCTGACCACCGCCGCCGGTTTATGGATGACTGCCGCGATCGGGGTGTCTGCGGGATTGGGAAGGGAAGCCACGGCGGTGTTGAGCACGTTGCTGGCGTTGGTGATTCTTGGCGTGATGCCCATAATCGTGAAGATGCTGGATAAAGACAAAGACCAACTGTAGGAGCGAGCACGCTCGCGAAAAACTCAAGACCGCCTCGGGGTGCCTGGCTACCAGCATTATCGTTCACGATCTTCGCGAGCATGCTCGCTCCTACAGTCGTGAAGTTCATGCTGGCTATAGTCGAAGTCACGATGGGTTAGCTGATTCTCCAGTTCCTTGAGTATCGAGCTTCTAGTGTGCTCTTGAAGACTGCGTTCGATATGGAAGCAGAGAAACTCGTAATTGAAGATTTTCAAAGTGAGGCCAGCCGTCGACGATGGGTTCACGAATAAGCGTGTTTTGCCGTGCGCTTGCTCTTTCGGTGAATCTGCTGCCGTCGAAAAAGGTGTTCATGGCTGGCCGTACTCAAGGGGGGTGAAGTAGTTGCTATGTAAAGCCCTGGGCAAATTCCCGTAAAGCGCCGCCTGGGCAAAAAAATCCAATTCAGGACCGGTACTACACGTTCGCCGGAAACGTCATTCGGACTATTCCTTCGATCGGTCCCCCAGCGCGGCAGGGGGACCGATCAACTGTCTTCATTCAGGGGTCACAATCACCGGTGGCATTGTCGTAGGCGGCTCTTCCCTGGGTGGCGGATTGCTCCCCGGAGGGTCCTGCTCAGGCACAGGCTGCGGATCGCTGGGTGGTATCACCGGGTTGTCGATGTTCGGATCGGGTGTTTCTGCCGGGAATGGATTGTTCATTGTTCATACCTCCAGTGGCACATGGCGTGAGTCGTGCTTAAGTTGGTTGACCACTGTGTAAAGGATTTGATTCCAGCCAATTGCCGATGAACTTTTCCCGACGCCCGTCGCTCGGAACCTAAGTGAGTTCATTCGGTGAGGGACTGACCGATGTGGATGACAATCGCAGACATGAGCGTCCTTGGGGCGTAAGGAGAGATGCTCGATGACGGCTGAAAAACCTGGTGAGTTGAGCTACAACCCGCACATTCCACTGTCGCAGGCGTTGTTATTGCCGCGAATCGTAATCGAAAACACCATGCCGACCCTGGATGGCGGGCAGTTCGCTGTCAAGGCCGTGGAAGGCCAGGATGTGGTGGTGACCAGCAAGGTTTTTGCCGACGGTCACGACAAACTGGCCGTGCGGATTCGCTGGCAGGCCGATGGCGATGAGGCCTGGCATAGCGAGGTCATGAGCGAGCTGGGTAATAATGGCTGGCAGGGGCAGTTTCGCGTGCAGGCGCAGGGGCGTCATGTTTTCTGTATCGAGGCCTGGATCGATCAGTTCGCCAGCTTTTGCTATGAACTGGAGAAAAAGCACACTGCGGGCGTGCCTGTCAGCCTGGAACTGCAAGAAGGTCGCCTTCACGTTCAGCAAGCCGCCGAACGCACCGAAGGTCAATTGAGTGAGCAATTGGCAGCCTTGCATCACGAACTGTCGGGGCTGCTCGAAACCGAGCAGGTTGCACTGTTTCTGCACCCTCGTAGCGCCGATTTGATGGCCCAGGCCAATCATCGTGCCTACCTGAGCCTGAGCCCGGAGTACCCGGTCGATGTGGAACGTGAGCTGGCGCAGTTCGCCAGCTGGTATGAACTGTTCCCGCGCTCGATCACCGACGATCCCGCGCGCCACGGTACTTTCAATGACGTGCATTCGCGGCTGGCGATGATCCAGGACATGGGCTTCGACGTGTTGTACTTCCCGCCGATCCACCCCATCGGTCGCAGTTATCGCAAAGGCCCGAACAACTCCCTGACCGCCGGTCCCGACGATCCCGGCAGCCCCTATGCCATCGGCAGTGAAGAGGGCGGGCACGAGGCGATTCATTCGCAGTTGGGCACCCGCGAAGACTTCCGCCGCCTGGTCGCAGCCGCGGCTGAACATGGTCTGGAAATTGCCCTCGATTTTGCCATTCAATGTTCCCAGGACCACCCATGGCTGCAGCAACATCCGGGCTGGTTCAATTGGCGGCCGGACGGCACGATCAAGTACGCGGAGAACCCGCCGAAAAAATACCAGGACATCGTCAATGTCGACTTTTATGCCGTCGAGGCGATTCCCAGCCTCTGGATAGAGTTGCGCGATATCGTCGTGGGTTGGGTGCTGGAGGGCGTGAAGTTGTTTCGCGTGGACAATCCGCACACCAAACCGTTGCCGTTCTGGCAATGGCTGATCGCCGATGTGCGGGCGCTGTACCCTGACGTGATCTTCCTTGCCGAGGCGTTTACCACTCCGGCGATGATGGCGCGGCTGGGCAAGGTCGGTTATTCGCAGAGCTACACCTACTTCACCTGGCGCAACACCAAGCAGGAGCTGGCCACCTATTTCACCGAACTCAACGAGTCGCCGTGGCGCGAGTGCTACCGGCCGAATTTCTTCGTCAATACGCCGGACATCAACCCGGCATTCCTGCATGAATCCGGCCGCCCCGGTTTTCTGATTCGCGCCGCCCTGGCAACCATGGGTTCGGGGTTGTGGGGCATGTACTCCGGCTTTGAATTGTGTGAGTCGGCGGCGATTCCAGGCAAGGAGGAATACCTCGACTCCGAGAAGTACGAGATCCGACCCAGGGACTTCAACGCCCCCGGCAACATCATTGCCGAGATCGCCCAGCTCAATCGTATCCGCCGGCAAAACCCGGCGCTGCACACGCACCTGGGCCTGAAGGTCTACAACGCCTGGAACGACAACATCCTCTACTTCGGCAAGCGTAGCGCCGATGGCAGCAATTTCATCCTGGTGGCGGTCAACCTCGATCCGCACAACGTGCAGGAGGCGAATTTCGAGTTGCCGCTGTGGGAGATGGGTTTGCCGGACGATGCCAGCACCCAGGGCGAAGACTTGATGAACGGCCATCGCTGGACCTGGCACGGCAAGTACCAGTTCATGCGCATCGATCCGGCGTATCAGCCGTTCGGGATCTGGCGAATTACCCCCTAGCCCAAGATCGTTCCCACGCTCTGCGTGGGAATGATCCGCGTCAGGGCGTTCTTTCGTATTCAACAGGAGTTTCAAATGGCGAAGAAACCCAAGGCAGCCACCTTTATCAAGGACCCGCTCTGGTACAAGGACGCGGTCATCTATCAAGTTCACGTCAAATCCTATTTCGACTCCAATAACGACGGGATCGGCGATTTTCCGGGCCTGATCGCCAAGCTCGACTACATTGCCGACCTGGGCGTCAATACTATCTGGCTGTTGCCGTTCTATCCTTCGCCGCGTCGCGACGATGGTTATGACATCGCCGAATATCGTGGCGTGCACAGCGACTACGGCACCATGGCCGACGCCAAGCGCTTCATCGCCGAGGCGCATAAACGTGGTCTGCGGGTGATCACCGAACTGGTCATCAACCACACCTCGGACCAGCACGCCTGGTTCCAGCGCGCACGCAAGGCCAAGAAAGGTTCGGCCGCGCGGGATTTCTACGTGTGGTCCGATGACGATCAAAAGTACGACGGCACCCGCATCATCTTTCTCGACACTGAAAAATCCAACTGGACCTGGGACCCGGTGGCCGGCCAATACTTTTGGCACCGCTTCTATTCACACCAGCCCGATCTGAATTTCGATAACCCGCAGGTGATGAAAGCGGTGCTGTCGGTCATGCGCTACTGGCTGGACATGGGCATCGACGGGTTGCGCCTCGACGCGATCCCGTACCTGATCGAGCGCGACGGCACCAACAACGAGAACCTGCCGGAAACCCACGACGTTCTCAAAAAGATCCGTGCCGAAATCGACGCCAATTACCCCGACCGCATGCTGCTGGCCGAGGCCAACCAATGGCCGGAGGACACGCAGCTGTATTTCGGCGACACCGATAAAAAGGGCCTGAACGGCGACGAATGCCACATGGCGTTTCACTTCCCGTTGATGCCGCGCATGTACATGGCGCTGGCCCAGGAAGACCGTTTTCCGATCACCGACATCTTGCGCCAGACCCCGGAGATCCCGGCCAATTGCCAATGGGCGATTTTCCTGCGCAACCACGATGAGCTCACCTTGGAGATGGTCACCGACAAGGAGCGTGACTACCTGTGGAATTACTACGCGGCCGATCGACGGGCGCGGATCAACCTGGGGATTCGCCGGCGCCTGGCGCCGTTGATGGAGCGTGATCGCCGGCGCGTGGAGTTGCTCAACAGCCTGTTGCTGTCGATGCCCGGCACGCCGACCTTGTACTACGGTGACGAGATCGGCATGGGCGACAACATCTACCTCGGCGATCGCGACGGTGTGCGCACGCCGATGCAGTGGTCGATCGACCGCAACGGCGGGTTTTCCCGCGCCGACCCGGCCAGCCTGGTGCTGCCGCCGATCATGGACCCGCAATATGGCTACCTGTCGGTCAATGTCGAAACCCAGGCCGGCGACCCGCATTCGCTGTTGAACTGGACCCGGCGCATGTTAACGGTGCGCAAGCAGTCCAAGGCGTTCGGGCGCGGCACCTTGAAAATGCTCTCGCCGACCAATCGCCGGGTGCTGGCCTATACCCGCGAATACACCGGGCCTGACGGCAAGCATGAAATCATCCTGTGCGTGGCCAACGTTTCGCGCAGCGCCCAGGCCGTGGAGCTGGACCTGTCGGCATACGTCGGCATGGTGCCTGTGGAGATGCTTGGCGGTAATGCGTTTCCACCCATCGGCCAATTGAGCTTCCTCCTGACCCTGGCGCCCTATGGGTTCTACTGGTTCGGCCTCGCCGCGGAGAACCAGATGCCGAGCTGGCATGTGGAACCGGCGCAAAGCCTACCGGACTTCACCACGCTGGTGCTGAAAAAGCGCATGGAAGAGTTGCTCGAAGCGCCTTCACGCACCACGCTGGAGCAGGGCATCCTGCCGAACTGGCTGCAGAACCGCCGCTGGTTCGCCGGCAAGGACGCGGCCATCGAGAAGGTCAATCTGGCCTACGGTGTGCGATTTGGCGATGCGCAGCACCCCGTGTTGTTGAGTGAAATCGAAGTCACCGGTGGCGGCCAGACCAGTCGCTACCAACTGCCGTTCGGCTTTATTGCCGAAGACCAGGTCGGCACGGCATTGCCCCAGCAACTGGCCTTGTCACGGGTGCGCCGTGGCCCGCAGGTTGGCCTGATCACTGATGCCTTCAGCCTGGAAAACTTTATTCGCGCGGTATTGCAGGGCATGCAGAACAGCACGGTGTTGCCTTCCGATGGCGGTGAAATCCGTTTTGAACCCACCGCCGAGCTCGCCAAACTGGGCCTGACGGCAGAGTCGGATGTGCGTTACCTGTCCGCCGAGCAATCCAACAGTTCGGTGGTGGTCGGCAACAGCCTGGTGTTGAAACTGATCCGCAAGGTTGCGTCGGGCGTGCACCCGGAACTGGAAATGAGCGCCTATCTGACCGCTGCCGGCTTCGGCAATATCTCGCCGTTGCTGGGCGCGGTAGTGCGTCGGGATGCGGCAGGCGAAGATAACCTGCTGATGATCGCCCAAGGCTACTTGAGTAATCAGGGCGATGCCTGGGAATGGACCCAGAACAATCTGGAGCGAGCGTTGCGCGACGAACTCGCGGACGCCATGTCCGAGCAGGAACAGCATTACAACGCACTTGGCGAGTTGAAGGATTTCGCCGCCATGCTCGGCCAGCGCCTGGGTGAAATGCACCAAGTGCTGGCGGCATCAAGTGAAAATCCTGACTTTGATCCGCAGATCACTACGCAAAAGGATGCGTCCGCGACGGGCAAGGATGTCGTGGCACAAATCGAGCATGCATTGAAATTGCTCAAGCAGCATCAACATGAACTGAACCCTGCGGACAAAACCCTGGTCAGCCGTTTACTGGAGCATAAAAAGGCCATTCTCAGCCATGTCCAGGAGTTGGCCAAAAAGACCGCGGGTGGACTGCGGATCCGTGTACACGGTGATTTGCACCTCGGCCAGGTGCTGGTGATCAAGGGTGACGCGTACCTGATCGACTTCGAAGGCGAACCGGCGCGGCCTTTGCCGGAGCGTCGGGGCAAGCACAGCCCGTACAAGGATGTCAGTGGTGTACTGCGCTCTTTCGACTATGCGGCGGCCATGACCATCAACGTGCATAACGTTGATAACACAGCCCATGCCCAGGACGCTCGCCGGCGGGTCGGTGATCGCTATTTGAGTGAGGCAAGGCAGGCATTTATCCACGCTTATCGGCTGGCGGCAGCTACGCTTGGCCATGCGTGGCAAGATCCGGATGGCGAAGATGCCGCCTTGGCATTGTTCGGCCTGGAGAAGGCGGCGTATGAAGTGGCCTACGAGGCGGAAAACCGCCCCGGCTGGCTGCCCGTGCCGTTGCACGGTTTATATGGATTATTGAGTGGGCTTAAACCCTTTTCCGATCTTGGTGGAGAGTAGTCATGAGTTTCTCGAACAAGGAACAGGGTCATCATCACAGTGAAGCGCTGCTACCCAGGGCGCGGGATATCGATGCGCTGGTGCGTGCCGAGCATCGCGATCCCTTTGCCATTCTCGGCCCCCACGGCGATGGTGCCGGCGGACAATTCATCCGCGCTTATCTACCGGGCGCCTTGAGCGTGCAGGTGGTGGGCAAGGAATCCGGGGAGGAGCTGGGCAACCTGGAAGCGACCCAGACCCCAGGGCTGTTCGTCGGGCATTTCCCGCGGGCACAGCCGTATCTGTTGCGAACCCGCTGGGCCGGTGGCGAACAAATATCCGAAGATCCCTACAGTTTTGGTCCATTGCTGGGTGACATGGATTTGTACCTGTTTGCCGAAGGCAATCACCGCGACTTGAGCAGCGCCCTGGGCGCCCAGTTGAAGACCGTGGACGGTGTCGATGGCGTGCGGTTCGCCGTATGGGCACCGAACGCCAGGCGGGTGTCGGTGGTAGGTGATTTCAACGTCTGGGACGGTCGTCGCCACCCCATGCGCCTGCGCCATCCCACCGGTGTCTGGGAACTGTTCATTCCACGCCTGCAAGCGGGGGAGGCCTACAAATACGAAATCCTCGGCAAGGACGGAATCCTGCCGCTCAAGGCAGACCCCATGGCGCTGGCCACCAGCCTGCCACCTGACACCGCCTCGAAAGTCGCCCCACCTTTACGGATCGACTGGCAGGATCAGGACTGGATGCAGTCGCGTGGCGAGCGCCAGCGCCCGACGGCGCCGTTGTCGATCTACGAATTGCACGCCGGTTCCTGGCAGTGCGAGCTGGACGACCTGGGTGAAGTGGCCCGTCAATACACCTGGCCGGAACTGGCCGAGCGGCTGATTCCGTATGTCAAGGAGCTGGGTTTTACCCACATTGAGCTGATGCCGATCATGGAACACCCGTTCGGCGGCTCCTGGGGCTATCAGTTGCTTTCGCAGTTTGCCACCAGCGCCCGCTACGGAACGGGCGACGAATTCGCTGCCTTCGTCAACGATTGTCACGTGGCGGGAATCGGCGTGATCCTCGACTGGGTGCCGGCGCATTTCCCCACCGACACCCATGGCCTGGCCCAGTTCGACGGCACTGCGCTGTACGAATATGGTAATCCTCAGGAAGGCTTTCACCAGGACTGGGACACCCTGATCTACAACCTGGGCCGCACCGAAGTACACGGCTACATGCTGGCGTCGGCGCTGCACTGGCTCAAGCATTTCCACGTCGATGGCCTGCGGGTCGATGCAGTGGCGTCGATGCTGTACCGCGATTACTCGCGCAAGGCCGGCGAGTGGGTGCCCAACCGCCATGGCGGTCGCGAGAACCTGGAGGCCATTGACTTCCTGCGTCACCTCAATGACGTCGTGGCAGTGGAAGCTCCCGGGGCGCTGGTGATCGCCGAAGAGTCCACGGCCTGGCCTGGCGTCAGCCAGAGCACACAGCAGGGCGGCCTCGGTTTCGCCTATAAGTGGAACATGGGCTGGATGCACGATTCGCTGCACTACATTCAGCAAGACCCGGTGTACCGCGCCCATCACCACAACGAACTCAGTTTCGGCCTGGTGTACGCCTGGTCCGAGCGATTCATCCTGCCGATTTCCCACGATGAAGTGGTGCACGGCAAGCACTCGCTGATCGACAAGATGCCCGGCGACCGCTGGCAGAAATTCGCCAACCTGCGAGCCTACCTGAGTTTCATGTGGACCCACCCGGGCAAGAAACTGTTGTTCATGGGTTGCGAGTTCGGCCAATGGCGCGAGTGGAACCACGACCAGCAGCTCGATTGGTACCTGTTGCAGTACTCCGAGCACAAAGGCGTGCAGAAGCTGGTGAGTGACCTCAATCGGCTGTATCGCGAGGAGCCGGCGCTGCATGAGCAGGACGACGTGCCCCAAGGCTTCCAGTGGCTGATCGGCGACGACGCGATCAACAGTGTCTACGCCTGGATGCGCTGGAGCAAGGACGGCCAGCCGATCCTGGTGGTTGCCAACTTCACGCCGGTGCCACGCGAGGGTTATCGGGTGGGCGTGCCGTTTGCCGGGCAGTGGAGCGAGATGTTCAACAGCGATTCGTCGATCTATGCCGGGTCCAACTATGGCAACAGTGGCGGGGTGACCGCCGAGCAAACGCCGAGCCATGGCCAGGCCCTGTCGCTGGCGCTGAACCTGCCGCCGCTGGCGGTGTTGATGTTGCGGCCGGCGGGGTAAGTCAGGCAGCCTGCGCTATCTCCGAATCGCTCTCCAGAGCGGGCTCGCCTCTACAGGGTATTGATCACGACATCAATCCACTCTGGAGGCGGGCCAGCCTGGATGTCGCCCATCAAAAATCCAGCCTCAGCCCGATTGTCGCCTTGCGACCATTCAACTCATTACTGTCAAGCTGGGTGTCGTAGCCTGCTTCGCCATACAGGCTCAAGGCGTCCGACACTTGCAGCGTCATGCCCATGCTCAGGTTCAGTGTCGTGGATTTCTGCTGGGTGTCGATCGCTGTGGTGTCATTGAATGTCACCCGGTCGGTGCCGGACAAGGTATGCCAGACATGGGTGCGCACGTAGGGCTGCAGGGGCATATGGGCAACCTGATAAGTGCCGCGCAGTCGGGCACCGAAACGGGCTGTCAGGCTATTATCGGCATCGAAGGTGACATCGGAGATGCCGTCGTTCTGGCTATCCAGGGCGCGTTGCTGGTGGATAAGTTGTACCTGCGGCTCCAGGACCCAGTCGCCGGAAACCTTTAGCGGGTAACCGGCCTCAAGCGAGAACGTAACGGCATGCCCATGGGTGTTGAGCTTGATCCCGCGGTTGGATTCGCTGTTGATATCCACACCCGTCCACATCAGTACAGTGTCGACGTACCAGCCGTAGGGGTCGATGAGCGTCCAGTACAGGCCCACGCTATCGCCACGCAGTGTGCTTGTACCGGCGTCCCGATGTTCGATTGCGCGATTGAATCCATCGATATCGCCTTGCGATTGGCTGTGACCGACGAAGATACCCAACTTTTGCGTCTGTCCATCGTCGCGGGTCCATCCATACAAATCACTGCCGACCTGGTAACCCGATATCGAGCCGTCCAGACGTGGGCTGACCGTGCCGGCAAAACCTTGGCGACTGTCACTGGCATACATCCGGCCCCAGCCTGCCGGGAAGGCGCCGGCCTGATGCTGTTGGCTTTGGTCGCCTTGGCGTTCATGGAAAGTACCGAGTGCATTGAGCAGCATCTGATTGATGGCAGGTAACAGCGCCGAATACACCGGGACTTCAGGGCGATAGGTCGGGATCGGCGGCTTGCCTGGTTCGATTTCCGGTAACTCCGGTCGAGTCGGCGGAAGCTCGTCTTCGGGGCTATCGATAATACCTGGCAGGGGCACGGGTGGATGTTCCGGCTCTGGCAATGGTACAGGCGGATTTTCCGGCTCGGGCAGAGGCACGTGTGGATCTTCCGGCCCCGGCAGGGGCACAGGCGGGTTTTCGGGCTCGGGCAGGGGCACCGGTGGATGTTCCGGCCCCGGCAAGGGCACAGGTGGATGTTCCGGTTCGGGCAGAGGAGGTGCTACCACGGCGGAGCGCAAGTACCAGTTCTGCGCAGTGCCCGGGATGACCCCTCCCTTGTACAGGTAATACTCAAAGGCACCTGCGGAGATGGGCCCGGGGTAAGTGAATGCCCGGTCACTGCCTGTGGCGCCCTTGAGTGCTTCCACCACCAGGATGCCGTTTTCCCGGGTCAAGTCTCCGGGGCCGGCGAGGTTGGTGATGTGCAGTGCGGTGGAACCTTGTAAAGTGCCTCGCTCCACAACCAGTTTGTCGCTGGCGGCGTTATCACCCGCCAACACGCTGTGCAGCCGCAGTTCGCCCTTGTCGCCAATGTAGTTGCCCTCGACGGTAAGTCGATTGTCTGCACGGGCGTTGCCACTGGTCATGTCGATCAGCCCTTTGTTGTTCAAAGTGGCGAGCTGGCCAGAGTCATAAGGAGTGATGCTGCCCTGTTCGACCAGCAACACACTGCTGCCATGAATGTTGAGCGTGCCGGTGCCTGATACGCTGTCACCGAGGACGAAATTGCCGTCCAGGTTAAACCGCGAACCATTGTCCATGTTCACGGTTTCCCAGTGGGGATAGCGTGTGGGGCTCGCCGATTGGCTGTTGTCGAACGTCAGGGTGTCGCTGCCCAGGCCACCATCGATACTGGGAGTCGATGCCAGGCTGGTTTCCGTGTGATTGAGCAGTAGTGATTGATCGTCGCCGCCATTCAACAGCACAGCCGAGTGAATGTGCCCATGGGTGTCCCAGGTGAACAGGTCGTTGCCGCTGCCGGCACGGACCTGGCCATGGATCTCGCCGCCGCTGACCGTGATGAAGTTTGCACCGCCACTGACCATGATATTACCGCCGACGGTGCCGCCCTTGATGATGACGTTGTTGTTGTCGGTGCCGGCATCCAGATCACCGAGGATCCGACCGCCAAGCATTTCAAAGGTGTTGGCGTCCTGATTCATCGCGACCGCGCCAATCTGTCCTCCACTCATGAGTGCATGCTCGCCGTTTTCTAAAAGTCCGGTGATGACGCCGGTGCTCATGGTGAAGGTGTCATCGCCTGGCCCCTGGTTCACGGATATGAGGGTGCCACCGCTGATCGCCAATCGGTCGTTGCCGGCCCCCTGGTCGATAAGAGCTGCCGTACCGGCGCTGACCTGTGCGATGTCGGCACCGTCGCCCTGGCGGACCGTGCCACCAATGGTCCCATTGAAGAGTTGAAAGATGTTTGCGCCATCGCCCATGTCCACCGGGCCGAGGATGGCACCGGAGTTCATTGTCAGCAGATCATGGCCAGCGCCGAAAATAACAGGGCCATTGATGTTGCCGTTTCCGCTCTCGGGGAAAACCAGGCTGTTATTGCCGCTTGTGTCGGTGAGCCCTGGGCTGCTTCCGCTGCTGCAGGTGAAGCTGTCATCGGCGTTGGTGGGCACGAGCGTGCAGTCAGCATGGGAGGCCAGGGGCCAGAAAAACAGGGTAAAAATCGACAGGGCAATAGTGCCCGGGAGCCTGAAGGCTGAAAACGGATTGCTCATGATCCATCCTCGCAAGACGTGCTGCTCCCGCTCCTGCGGGGCAGGCCATGGCAACGTCAAGAGCGATACGGATCAGGAACTGCAGGTTTCCTGCGCGAAGTCATCGGGCAATGCAACCGGTCGGCATGGTTTTTACGACTGCGCATTACAAGGCACAGTGTTTTCCCACGGTACCAACAGGTTGTTTGAGGCGCTACTGTCAGAAATAACAGGTGACGAACTATTGGGGCTGGCGAACCTCCGGTTCAGGCGTCATGGGGTAGCCGGCATTGCGGTGTGTCGGACACACCGCATCGTTGCCTTCACCAGCAAATTGGCTATCACCAGTGCGCGCAGCTGCTCACCAACGCATCCGCACGCCCAGGCTGCCGATCAAGCCATTCAAGTCATTGTCATCCACATCGCTGCTGTAGTCGGCGCTGACGTACAGGCTCACGGTCGGCGTCATTCTGGCCACCAGGCCCAAGCCCAGTTCGACCGTCGAGGAGTTTCGGCTGCTGCTGATCTTGTCGACCTGGTCGAGGGTTACGGTATTGCCGGTGTACACCGTGTGCCACAAGTTGGTTCGAACATAGGGTTCGACGGGCAGGCCGTTGATGTCGTAGCTACCTTTCAACTTGGCACCGACCCGGCCGCTCCAGGAGGAGAGGTCGCTGGAGGATGCATTCCCTGAACCCGCATAGGGCGTGTCCAGGGTGATTCGCTGGTTGATCAATTGCGCTTGGGGTTCCACCACCCAGTTCTCACTGATGCCAATCGGGAATCCGCCTTCGACCGAGAGGGTCACTGCGCTGCCTTCGGTGGCTTGCCTCGCGCCTTGTTCATTGCGACTGAAACCGTTGACCCGACCACCACTGGCCGACAGATCGACGTGCCAGCCTTGTGGGCCGGTCAGGCTCCAGTAGGCGCCGAGGCTCTGTCCCTGCAGGTTGAGGGTGTCGGTGTGCGGGTCCGATTGTGCGCGATTGGTCAGCAAGCCGTTGCCGGTGCCGTGGAACTCGGCGGTGCCGCCGATCAGGCCGACCCGTTGGGTATGGCCACTGTTGCTTTGCAAGGTCAGGATCGCCGGGCTTTTCAGTTCGCCGGAGCCGGCAATGGAAAACCCCTGGGCCATGGCGTCGGTTTGCGCCTGGCGTGAAGCCTGGCCATACAGTTGATCCCAGGCTCCGGGTGCAGCCGCTTCGACGGTCAGGCTCGAGCTTCGCGTATCGGCAATCGGGCTGAAGCGGCCGGGATAGGACGTTGTTGGTGCAGACAAGGTAAGCGACGGGACGTCCTGGCGGTACCAGGGCGTGGTTTCTTCCTCTGTGGGGGAAGCCTGCACTTCCATGGAAGAACATAACAGCAGTGTACTGGAGACGGTGCAAACACTAATCCGGATCTCTTGAGGGGTGAATGAAGTTTTCATGGAGGTCTACCTTGCAATCGCATGCGGTATCTCGCTGTGGCGTCTCTCCTACCCCGAGTGAGGGGCGACCGAAAGAATTAGGGCAAGCCGACTCCCGCCCGTTTTTACGGGTAGTCATCGGATTGATCCTGGTGGTGGTTCCGGGGTAGTAACGTGAAGTCAAGAGGACCCCTGGCATTGCGTCAAGAAAATGGCCGATAAGTGGTAGAGGTATTTTAGATCATATAAGTGACTGATTTACGACGCATGCTTAAGTGCTTGTTTATTGGTTGAAACGTCAAAAAACTCTCGAGCTAGAGCCTTTGCTCAGTCTTACCAGCTCATCCTGATTCCCAGGTTACCGCTCATTCCCCGCAAAGGATTGCTGTCGATATTGCTGCTGTAATCTGCATTGGCGTAAACGCTGACAGCTTGCGCTAGTGTCAGGATGGCACCCAAACCCAGATCCGCCGATGAGGAGCGTTGGCGGGTGTTGATTTCGGTGCTGTCGTCGAAAGTCACCGTGTCGGTTCCCGACATGGTGTGCCACAGGTTCACGCGCAGGTAGGGTTCCAGCGGCAGGCCGGCGACGTCGTAGCGCCCCTTGAGCCGGGCGCCGAGACGACCGGTCCAGGCGGTGTCGGAATCGAACGACACCTTTGAAATGCCGTCGTCCTGACGCTTCAGGTCAACCGTTTGATTGATGACTTGCAGCTGGGGTTCGACCACCCAGTTGTCCGCCACGGCAACAGGGTAGCCGGCCTCGACGGAGAGGGTCATGGCGTGGCCGTCATTATCGATTTTCAGGCCGCGCTCGGAGTGACTGTCGCCGTTGAGCCAGGTGTACATCGCCACCGTATCGAGATACCAACCCTTGGGGTCGGTCAGGGTCCAGTAGAGTCCCAGGCTGTCGCCTTGCAATTCAATCTTGCCGGCACGTTTGTCCTGGAAACCCTGGTTGAAACCGTCGACATCACCCTTCAAGCGGCTATGGCCGACGAAGAAGCCGGTGCGCTGGGTTTGCCCACCGGAAGTTTGCGAGCCGAACAGGTCGTTGCCCACCTGAAATCCGTTCAGCGAGCCATCGAGTCGTGGCGTGACGGTGCCGGCCCAGGTCTGCTCGATGTTTTTGCCATAGACCCGGCCCCAGCCCGCGCCAAAGGCGCCGGTTTCTTTCAGCAGGCGTTGATCACCCTGTCGATCATGGAAGGTGCCGAGTGCCGTCAGGGCCAACTGCGCGACCGCCGGAGGCAACACTGACCAGACCGGGACTTCCTGGCGGTACAGGGGAATGGGCGCCGCACCGGCAACGGGCGTCGGCAAGGGTGGTGTGCCGACAGCCGCCACCGGTAACGGCACCAGAGGCACCAGGACGGGCGGCACGGTTGGATCGGGATTGGGCACTGCCGCTGCAACCAGCGGCGGCGCAACAACGGACGAACGCAGGTACCAGCTGTTTGCGCTGCCGGCAGTGACGCCCCCCTTGAATAGTCGATAATCAAACGCGCCGACCGACAACGGGGCTTTGAGCCTAAAGGCGCCACTGTCGCTGATGGCCGTGCCTTGGGCCTGGACAACTTGAATACCGTTTTGCAAGGTGGCGGCGCCCGTGCCGCCAAGGTTGCTGACGGTAATGGACGTGGACCCAGCCAAGGTACCGTCGTTGACCACCAGTTTGTCACTGGGGGAGCTGTCATCGCCCAGTACGCTTTGCAGCCATAGCTGGCCGCCGTTGCCCGCATAGTTGCCCTGTACTGTCAGGGTGTCGCTGGTGCGACTGTTGCCACTGCCAAGGTCGATGATCCCGGCGTTGTTCAGCGTCGCCCGCTGGCCTGCGGAGAAGGGGGTGAGGCTACCCCTGGCCGAGGTCACGACACTGCTGCTGTCAATGTTGAATACACCGCTACCGCTGGTGCTGTCACCCAGGACAAAGTTGCCGTCGAAGTCCAGTTGAGACTTATTGTTCAGGTTGACGGTCTCCCAATTGATGTAGCGAGCGACGCCGCTGGTGGTGGTGTTATCGAAAGTCAGCAGATCGCTGCCGTTGCCCCCATCCAGGGTCGGAGTCTGGGCCAGGCGGCTGGCACTGAGATTGCGCAGGGTTGCCCGGTCATCGCCATCTCCCATCAGGATCGCCGAACGGATGATGCCGCCGCCATCCCAGGTCAAGCTGTCACTGCCCGCGCTGGCCCGGATCTCCCCGACGATTTCGCCTCCAGTCACCGTAATGCTGTCATTGCCACCGCTGACACTGATGTTGCCGCCAATCCTGCCACCGGACACGATGATGGTGTCAGTCCCAAACCCGGTGACCAGATTGCCGAGGATCTCGCCACCAGACAGGTCGAACAGATTGTCATCGAGCTTCATATCGACCCGGCCGATGCTGCCACCTGTCATTTTGGCGGTGTCACCGTCTTCGAAGGCGCCAATGATCGTGCCTGCGCTCATCTGGAAAAAGTCGCGACTGTCGCCCTGGGCCAGCGACTGGATAGTCCCGCCACGTATGAGGGCGGTGTCGACGCCATTGCCCTGGTTCACCGCCCCGGTGATCTGGCCGGCGTCAATGCTGAAAGTATCGCTGCCGTCCCCCAGTTGGACGATCCCGCTAATGACGCCGGACTTCATGTCCAGGGTATCGTTGCCGGCGCCGAACGTCACATTGCCTGTGATCGTGCCGGTGCCATTGGCGGGGAAGGCCAGGTTGTTGTTTCCCGTCAAATCAGTCAGCGGCCCGTTGTTGCCGCTGTCGCACACGAAGTTGTCGTTGCCAGTGGAAGGGACCAAGGTACAAGCCGCCTGGCCGGGCAGGGACCAGCCCATGCACAGCCAGATCGAAATGGCACAGGCGCTGTAACGGTAGCTGGGCAGTGCTTTACAAAGGTCCATGCGCGTCTCCGCTCAAGATTCGACACCCGATGCCTTGCAGGAACGGCAAGGTAGGGGGTGTATCTGCAGCGCGAGTCGCGAGACATCATCAGGAAGGCATAAGACCCTTCAGGCAACGACGGCTACGGGGCATGTCCATCCGAGTCATTCGAACGGACGAGAGCACCGTAGCAAGTGTTTTTGGATGTATCTACTGTCATAAATGACAGTTAGAGATCAGTTTTACGTGTTACAGGTGCACTTCAACCGCCAATGGCAAATGATCCGACAGGTGTGTCCAGGGCTTGTGGCCGAGGATTTTCGGATCGTGGCTACTGGCGTTGCGCAGGTAGATCCGATCCAGGCGCAGCAGCGGGAAGCGTGCCGGGTAGGTTTTTGCCGGCCGGCCATGGTGGCGTTCGAACGCTTCGTGCAAGTAGTCGCGGCGCGAGAGAGCGGCGTTGCCCTGCAACTGCCAGTCGTTGAAGTCGCCGGCAATGATGACGGGGGCGTCATCGGGCAAGGATTCGAGCAACTGGCAGAGCAACTGCAACTGCAACTGTCGATGACTCTCCAGCAGGCTCAGGTGCACGCAGATAGCATGGACCTCGGCATGGCCCGGTACATCCAGCACGCAGTGCAACAGCCCCCGGCGCTCTGGGCCGGTAATGGAGACGTCAAGGTTGCGGTATTCACGGATCGGGTATTTGGACAGCAGTGCGTTGCCATGGTGACCGTCGGGGTAAACCGCATTTCGCCCGTAGGCGAAGTCGCTCCACATGCTGTCGGCCAGGAACTCGTACTGCGAGGTTTGTGGCCAATCGTTGTAGCGCGAAGAATGGCGCTCGTGTTCACCGACGACTTCTTGCAGGAACACCAGGTCCGCTGAGGTACTGCGTACCGCTTCACGTAATTCCGGGAGGATGAAACGCCGATTGAGGGCGGTAAAGCCTTTGTGGGTGTTGACGGTCAACACGCGCAGTCGATGGATAGCCTCGGGGCTGTTCAACGGCACTGATCCTGCTGCCAGCCGATTAGAGTCACTGCTCACTTTCACTCCTCTGAATCCGGGTTGCTTATGCATGCGACTGATAGGGGAGCGTGCAGTTCAGCGCGTTATGCCGTGATGCCAAAAAATCGTCCGAACGCAGCGGGAATCGCATCGCAGCGATGGCGGTCTGTTCGCCGACCTGATTATAGGTTTGTCCGCCATGCCATTGCGGGAGCCAGCCCGCTGGTGAAATACGTCCAGACAGCGCGTTCATCCAGACAGGGCGCGTTATCGTTGACCTCCATCGCCAGCAGGCTGGCTCCCCACAGGGGATCCAGGTGCACCCGTCAAAGTCAGGTCGGCTTTAAGGCCGCCTCGCTTTGGCTTTTGATCGCGCGCGCCCCGTTAACCACGATGGCCGAACGCAGGCATTGCGCAGTGGGTGAACCGGCAGGACGCCGGTTTAGCCGCGCTGGGCCCAGAGTGTGTAAAAACTCCAGCCAACCCTTGCTATGATTCGCCCAGGATTTCATCGCAAGGGCTG
>LNAP01000465.1_pt1 | contig 45202 bp, 31 predicted proteins | sample 602601 | NCBI WGS metagenome assembly LNAP01 (sample SAMN02440304, study PRJNA202911) | soil metagenome | biome: Subtropical and temperate rainforests or woodlands; isolation source: soil samples (1 kg each in a 20% v/v slurry with milli Q water) were... ...
CGGGTCGCATCATGACGAGCTGGCCTCCTGAGAGAATCGGGAGCACAGCATCCGGCATCAGCTAAGCGCTTTGAATGTGGGGTTCATGGAGCGCTTACCTTCCTTTGGACGCTGCAACGGTCGAAGGCATTACGGCAAGATGGCTTGCGATTGATTGAAGGCAAGGAGATGAGCGGGCGCTCTAAATCGGCCCTGAATTCTTAGACGTTCGATGTCCGCTCTTGGCCGATTCTGCCTGTCGCGAGAGGCTGAAACGGTCAGAAGCGATCATCGTATGCTCATGAAAAAGGAGCCGTTCAGTTTCTGGTTAACACTGAATTAGTCTTGCCCCAGTGCTCTTCTTTTCGCCAGCTGCCGGTACTCCTCTTGGAGTGGTTTGGGCACTTTTAAAAGCTTAGCGATGTCATCGATCAGATCAGGATCAAGCCACAGAGGCGCATTGCTCATGTGCATATGATTTCTACGACTTACCTTCTTGCGAGTGCTCGTGCTGAACATTAGATTTTTCCATACCAGAGCCGATCTGGCAGGATCGTTTTTATCCACTAGCATCTGTTCTAGACGCCCCCCAACTAGGTCGCCTTCTCGGGGAGCAGTTAGTTCCCGCCCCTGGATCGCTTTAACGTTCTGCTCAAGCACGGCGCGGGACGGCTCATCTGCATAGTGCATAACATCTAAAGGCTGGCAGTACTGCCGGATCCGCCAGACCACCTGATCCAAATAATGCAGCTCATGGCCCATCACGCCGAGGTGATTCAGAAAATATCTATCCGAATCCCACTCAGCGATTGCTTCAAATACTTCCTTCTGCCGCAGAGTAAGAGGAATTTCAAACCCAAGTTCTTTTTCTATCATCATCAAGGCTTTCGATATGTCGTGCCCGATAGTTAGAGCGCTGACACGGTGAAGGGTGAGAATGCCTTTCAGGTATTTCTCTAGGGCCTGCTCCGCTGACCACAAAAACTGAGGAACGAGTCGATGTCTAGCTGCTAGGCGAGCGGCAACGTAATCCCCATCACCTGTGTCTCTTAAGCAACGAATTATTGCGGAATTGACCTTAGCGTGCTTGGTCGGAGGCCTGTATCCAGAGTTTTCCATTTCTCTTCTGAACCTTGAATTGAAAAGAATCATTGTCCCAAGTCCTGCGGTATGCCGATAGTACTCGGCCATCAGGTGACCGAAGGGAATAACCGTCAAGAATCCTTGCGTCTGCTTACCCGCACCGCGGTATTGAATATTTTCTGAGCCCAGGGAGAGAGTCAGGTCTTCCACTAGAGGATGCGGAGCTTAATCTCCCCGAGATCCCGAGACCGCTTCGGGCCTCATATTGATGCTTGGAGCGAAAGCTTTTTTTGATACAGCCTCCCATCGCAGGCTGTGTCTCGCCGATTGAATGAGTTGACGAACGTCTGCTTAGGGTCGATGACTGCCCTTCGCGACGGGCAGAAATCGGCCAAGAGCGGACTGCCTGCCCTATTAATAAATCTGTGAATCATCTGGCCGGCCTCGTAAATCAGGATCCCGCCAGCCCAGGCGTTACTGCCCAACAGGGTCAAAACAAGGATCTATGGAGCAATATTCAGTCGGCAAGCGTGGCTGCTTCGATACATAGCGCACCCTCTGAGATTCATCAGGCAAACCAATCAAACCCATTGCCAGAGTGCCAAGCGCATAAGCGCTACGGTTCCGCGATGGTGAACCAGAAATCGAACTTGTCGAAATGGGTCAGCATGTCTTTAAACTTGTCCTTGTCGCCTTCGATTTTCACTTCGCCACTGTCCGATAAGTTGCCCAGTTTCAGTTTGCCCAAGGCGATGTCATCGAGGGTGGTCCGGTTAAGAGTGACCGTGCCGTCGGTCTTATCCAATGGCTTGCCTTTTTTGTAGTTCATGACGCCGTTTTTTACAGTCAACACGTACGTGCCGTTGGTGTCCGGGAAGTTGAGGTTGAACGTATAGGACTTCTCGCCGACTTTCGGGCCATTCAAGTGAATGGCAAGGAAGTCGAGAAACATTTCAGTGGTCATGCCGCGAATGATGTCAGGTGAACTGGTGTTGGGCGTGACCATTTTCTTGACGCCCCCACGCAGTTCTTGGGCGCCGGACAGATAGAAGTTTCGCGCAGGCCCCGATTCAGCCTGGTAACCCATCTGTTCCAGGGCGTCAGCCTCGACAGAACGAGCAGCCTGGTTCTTCGGATCGGCGAACACCACCTTGTTGGCGACAGTCGCCGCCCAGCGGTAGTCGCCTTGGGCATAGGCATCCTGAGCGGTTTTGACCATCTTGTCGGCACCCACCATTTCGACGTACTTCTTAGCCTCCTCGGTTGGTGGTAATGGATCGAAGTTGGCCGGGTTACCGTCCCAGAAGCCCAGGTAGAGTTGATAGGTCGCGCGCACGTTATGTTTGAGATTGCCGTAGTAGCCGCGGTTATAGAACTCTTTCGCCAGGCTGTCAGGCAGGACGAACGCCTCGGCGATCTCGTTCATGGTCATGCCCTGGTTGGCCATGCGCAGCGTCTGATCGTTAATGTACTTGTAGAGGTCGCGCTGTTTCTCCAGATGCTGCACAACGCGATCATTACCCCACTGCGGCCAATGGTGGCTACCGAACGACACCACGGCATCCGCCCCCCACAGATCAATGGTTTGCCCCAGGGCACTCGCCCACTTTTGCGCGCTGCGAACTTTTGCACCACGCAGGGTCAGAATGTTGTGCAAGGTGTGGTTGCCATCCTCGGCCAAGTCAATGGCTTTGAATTGCGGGAAGTAGAACAGCATTTCAGCCGGAGCTTCTGTGCCGGGCGCCATTTGGAACACCACCTCGATCCCGTCGACGGTGAGTGTTTCTCCGGTTTTCTCGATCAGTTTGTTTGGTTCGAGCAGGGTGATGGTGCCTGCTGCTGTGGTTATACCCAAGCCACCACTGACCGTACCTTTGGGGTCTTTTGGCAACAGATTGCCGTACATGTAAGAAGCGCGACGGCTCATCGCGGTGCCGGCAAACACATTTTCACTGACCGCTTCTTCCATAAAGCCTTCAGGGGCGATCAGCGGCACTTTGCCGGACTTCACATCGGCGTCGTCGACCATCGCGCGCACGCCAGCGAAGTGGTCAACATGCGAGTGAGTAAATATCACGGCAGACACTGGTAGTTTTTCAACTTTGTCATTGACCAGCCCCAGCGCCGCTTTGGCTGTTTCCGCCGAAGTCAGTGGATCAATGACGATCCAGCCAGTCTTGCCACGGATGAAGGTGATGTTGGCCAGATCGATATTGCGTACCTGGTAGATGCCATCCACCACTTTGAACAACCCTCGAATCGTCAGCAACTGCGATTGCCGCCACAGACTCGGGTTGACGGTGGCCGGTGTCGGGCCTTCTTGCTTGAGAAAGTCGTACTGAGACAAGTCGATAACGGTATTGCCCGCATCGCCCTTGATCACAGGACTGGGTAAATCGGCAACGAAGCCGTGGTTCGCATCGTCGAAGTCTTGTTTATTGGCAAAGGGCAAATAGCTGAGCAAAGCATCGTTGGCTTTTCGAGTTGCATCGGTGGCGTCGTTAGGTGCGGCCTGCACCGCGCCGATTACCACGCAACTCGATAACACCGCGAGTACTATTTGTCTGGGAAGCAGAGCTAGCATGTCGTGTCTCCTCATGTTTGCAAGCACACTCCCGACGTCAGCTTCTGACGTCGGGAATAATTTCGTACAAAGAAATGAAAAACGCAGGTCATAACAGGGTGGCTGCATGGCGCATTGGGGGCTGTGCGACGGTGCTCCACTGACTCGATACTCTAGCTCCGCACCCTGGTCCGCATTTATTGTGTTCACCCTTGGAGTATTACGACGCCAAGGCCTGCAGAATTGAGATAAATCAAGCAGTCAGTGATCGTGTATGCGGTTAGTGAGGACGGGAGAACGCCCGTGGAATTGACAGGCAGCTTCTGGCCGAAAGCACACATCACTCACGCTGTTCACATCCGCGAAATCGAAAGGGCAGTGCCCAACCCCCTAGCGTAGAATTCCCAAACCGCGCCCACCCCGAGACGGACCCTCAATGCAAACCCCAGCCCCTCAACATCCCCTCTGGAAAACCTACCTCCTTTTCCTCGCTCCCATGGTCCTCTCCAATTTCCTCCAATCCATGTCGGGCACCATCAACAGCATCTACATCGGCCAAATGCTCGGCACCCAGGCCCTGGCCGCCGTGTCGGGCATGTTCCCCATCGTCTTCTTCTTCATCGCCCTGGTCATCGGCCTCGGCGCCGGTGCGGGTGTGCTCATCGGCCAAGCCTGGGGCGCGCGCGAGCCGCACTTGGTGAAAACCATCGCCGGCACCACGTTGCTCCTGGGCGCAATGATCGGACTGGTAGTGGCGATTTTGGGCAGCGTCTTCGCACGGCCCGCCCTGCAAGGCCTCGGCACACCGGCCGACGTGATTGACGATGCGGTGTCTTACGCCCACGTGATGATGTGGATCATGCCGTCGCTGCTGGTCTACGTGCTGTTCACTCAGCTGCTGCGCGGGGTCAGCGATACGGTGTCGCCGTTGATTGCGTTGGTGGTGTCGACGTGTATCGGGTTGGCGCTGACGCCGGCGTTGATTCGGGGGTGGTTCGGGTTGCCGATGATGGGGATTCAGAGTGCAGCGTATGCGGGGCTGGCGGGGAATTTGTCGGCGATGGGCTGGTTGGCGTGGCGCTTGATTCGCAAGGGGCATCCGTTGGCGCCGGATCGGGAGATGTTTGCGGCGATGCGCCTGGACCTGGTGATTCTCGGCAAGGTGTTGCGCATCGGTTTGCCGACCGGGTTGCAGATGGTGGTGTTGTCGGTGTCGGAGTTGGTGATTCTGGCGCTGGTGAATCGGCACGGTTCACAGGCGACGGCGGCGTATGGGGCGGTGACGCAGATCGTCAATTACGTGCAGTTTCCGGCGTTGTCGATTGCGATCACCGCGTCGATCCTTGGCGCTCAGGCGATCGGGGCAGGGCGGCTTGAGCGCATGGGGCCGATTTTGCGCACGGGGCTGTTGATCAATGTGTGCCTGACCGGTGGTCTGGTGGTGTTGGGGTATTTGCTGTCGCACTGGTTGCTGGGGTTGTTTCTCACCGAGGATTCGACCCGGGCGATGGCGGAACATCTGTTGCACATCATGCTCTGGAGCCTGTTGGTGTTTGGCTTCCAGGCGATTGTCGGCGGCATCATGCGCGCCAGCGGTTCGGTGCTGGTGCCAATGGCGATTTCGATTTTCTGCGTGGTCGGCGTGCAGTTGCCGGTGGCGTATGTGCTGGACGGGCAGTTTGGGTTGCAGGGCGTGTGGATGGCCTTTCCCGTGGCGTACCTGGGCATGCTGGTGTTGCAGACGGCGTATTACAAAAAGGTCTGGAAGCATCAGGCGATCGAGCGGTTGGTGTAGCGCCGCGCCATAAAAAATGGGCTGCCGTGCAAACGGCGGCCCATTTTTTTGGATGGCGCGCGGTCGTTGCTTATTCCTCGATGACTTCCGGCGATACCACCCACACGCTGCACGGCATTTTGTACAACAGGTGTTCCACTGTGCTGCCGATCAGCCGCCCGATGCCGCGGTGGCCAACCCGGCCCATGACGATCACGTCGACGTTGTAGGCATCGGCATAACTGGACAGGACTTTGGCCGGGTTGCCCATCACCATGTGCCGCTGTTCCGGCGGAATGCCGTTGCGTTCGGCCAGCGCGTTGAAGGCTTCACCTTGGGCGTCGAACAGGGTTTTGGCCTTGGTCGAGGAGAAGAATTTGGTGGCGTCGCCGAAACCGAACTCATCGGCGCCGATGGACGACAGGTCATAGGCGTACACCACGTCGACCTGGGCGTTGCAGGCCGTGCCCAGCTTCACCGCCTCATGCAGGATGCGGTCATTGAAGCCTTCGTATTGGCCATCGCGATGGAACGGGTCGACGGCCGCGACGATCCGGCGCGGCAAGGCGTGTTGCACGTTGCTGACAAAATGCAGCGGCACCGGGCATTCGCGCAGCAGGTGGATGTCCAGCGGCGTGAACATCATCCGTGAAAGCAGCGATTCGTGTTGCAGCGCCTTGATCACCAGGGTCATCGGCTGCTCTTTGAGGTGGATCAGGATTTCCTGCAACGGACGTTCGACCCAGACCACTTCCGTGGTGACGGTCACGCCGATCTTGCGCAAGGGCCGGGCCTGATCTTCCAGCCACTGGCGGTGGCGCTCGACGTACCCCAGGCGCATCTGCTCCAGAGCGTCGCGGTTGACCAGGCTGGCGGTGGCCAGGCCTTCCAGGAAATCGAACGCGACGATGTGCAGCGCCGCGTCTTGCGCCTTGGCCAGCGCGGCGGCCCGGTCGAACGCGGGGCTGTTTTCCATCAGGGGCGAGGCAATGAGCATGAAGCGTGCTTGTTCGGTCATGACAATTCTCCCTTGGGTCTTCACACAGACGCAGGCCTGAAGTGGCCGCGAGGGTTGGCTGGAGCGTTTACCTGAAGTCCATAGTGGCAATGGTGAGGATGGGCCGCTTGATCTTTGTCAAACCTGCGCGTGTCGGCGCGAGGGCGGCCGACGTTTGGTTGCCTGGGCCATACTCGGAGAGGTTGATCATGATCAACCTGGGCATGAACGGTTTGGCGCACGCTGGCGTCAACTGAATGCAGATCCCCCCGGCCTGGCCGGATTGAGAGTCCAATGAATGAAACCCTCGGCGGCATGACCGGCGCGGCGGCTGCGCTGGGGATCGGCATGCTCATCGGCCTTGAACGCGAACGGCACAAGGGGCGAGGGGACAGCCGTGCCTGTGCCGGTTTGCGCACGTTCGCGATTACCGCGTTGCTGGGGTATGGCGCGATGCAAGTGGGCGGCGGCTTGCTGTTGGGGATCATGGCCACCTGTGTGGCGTTGCTGGTCACGGTGGCGTACTGGCGCAGCCTGAGCGATGACCCGGGCGTGACCAGCGAAGTGGCCTTGTTCACGGTGTTGGTGCTGGGCGGGTTGTGCGTTACCGCGCCGGCGCTGGCCACGGCCATCGGTGTGGCGATGGCGGGGTTGCTGGCGTATCGGCAGAAATTGCATCACTTTGCGCGCAGTCAATTGACCGAGGCGGAAATGCGCGACGCACTGGTGCTGCTGGTGGCGGTGCTGGTGGTATTGCCGTTGGCGCCGGACCGCTTCATCGGCCCCTATTCGGCGATCAACCTGCGAACCATTTGCGCCTTGACCGTGCTGCTGATGGCGATAGGCGCAGTGGGCCATATTGCCGTGCGAACGCTCGGCAGCCGTTACGGCTATGCGCTCAGTGCCATCGCCTCCGGGTTTGCCTCCAGCACTGTGACCATCGCCACGATGGGGCATCGGGTCAGCGCGGAGCCCGGCAACATCAAGATCCTCGGCGCGGCGGCGATTTTCTCCAACCTGGCCACCTTCACGCAGGTCGGCCTGATCCTGGGGGCGGTTGAACCCGATCTGCTGCGTCACGTGTGGGGACCGCTGTTGTGCGGGACCATCGCCACCGCGCTCTATGGCCTGGGTCTGATGTTTCACAAGCCGGTGGCCGGCCCCAGCCAGCCGATCAAGGTCGGTGGGGCCTTCAACCTCAAGCTGGCCGTGGTGGTCGCGCTGGCCATGACCGGTATTACTTTTCTGTCGTCGATGATGCTCAACTACTTCGGCGAGGTGGGGGTGATGCTGACGGCGGTCTTTACCGGGTTCGCCGATGCGCATGCCTCGACGGCCTCGATTGCGGCCCTGGCCAAGTCCGGGTTGTTGCCGTTTGATGTCATTGCCGCGCCTGTGCTGCTCGCGGTCAGCAGCAATTCCCTGAGCAAATGCGTCGTGGCCTGGGTCAGCGGCGGGCGCCGGTTCGCCGTGTATGTGGTGCCCGGCCAGGTGTTGCTGACACTGGCGATGTGGGCGGGCCTCTGGTTGCTCTGAGGCCCTGTTTGCGATCTAGTCATCGGGCGACAGTCGTTTGAAGCGGCAGGCGTTGCCACCGGCTCGCTTGGCCAGGTACATGGCCCCGTCAGCCTGTTCGAGCAGGTCTTCGACACTCGCGCCATTGGCAGGAAACAGGCTGATCCCGACGCTGATGGCCGTGTTGATGCGGTGCGCATCGATCATGAACGGCTCACCGATCGCGGCGATCAGCTTGTTGGCCAGGGCTTCAAGCTGGTCGGCTTGTTCCATGCACGTGATCAGGATTGCGAACTCGTCGCCACTCAAGCGAGCGACCACGTCAGACCTGCGCACGGACTGGCCCAGGCGCTCGGCGACGGCCACCAGCAGCTTGTCGCCACAGGCGTGTCCCAACGTGTCGTTGACCGATTTGAAGTGGTCCAGGTCGATAAACATCAACGCCAGTGGCTGCTGGTGTTTGGTGGCGTGGTTGATCGCCTGATTGAGCAGGTTCAGAAACAGACTGCGGTTGGGCAATCCAGTCAGGGCGTCATGGAACGCCAGTTGCTGCATGTTGGCGCGTTCTTCATCCGTGACCTTGAAATTGTGCAGGATGGCGATGAAATGCGTCACCACGCCATGAGGGTCGAGCACGGGGGTGATGATCTGATTGACCGTGCAGCTGGCGCCGTCCTTGCGTCGCTCGACCATTTCGCCCTGCCAGGGCAGGCCCGCCAGAATCGTCAGCCACAGGTCACGGTAGAAGGTGGAACTTTGTCGACCCGAAGACAGCAGGTGCGGGGTTTTCCCCACCAGTTCCGGCTTGGAATAGCCGCTCAAGCGACAGAACGCATTATTGATCCAGACGATGCACCCCGTGCGCTCGGTGATCAACACCGGGTTAGTCGCAGCGTCCCATGCTCTTGCCAACACCTGCTGGTCATAATCGATCATTGCCCCCTCCCATGTAGCCCTGGACGCATCAGGCCTTGATTCAGGCTAAGAGGAAGGGGCCGGGAATCTGTTGATCAAAATCAACTTTTACGGACGCAACGGGCATCAAAAACGCGCGTTATAGCTGATAAAGATCAAGTTGCCCGAAGCAGGAACGCTCACTCTGAATACCTGTTCATTCCATTGAAACGACCACGTGCCGAGGTGCCCCATGTCGCAGACTCAGCGTTTACTGTTAATCGCTCCCCAAAACATGACCCACACGCCGGCCTTCGACCGTGCCGCCGCGTTGTCGCTGGCCATGCAGATGCCCTTGCACATCGTCGCCTTCGATTATTTGCAGGCCCTGGCGGTGGCGGGGTTGTTCGCCCCCGAACAGATCAGCCTGGCCCGTGACGGGTATTTGCAAACCCATCGGGAATGGCTCGCCGAGCAAGCCGCGCTGATGAGAAAGCACGGCGTCGAGGTCACCAGCGAGGTGGTCTGGGTGCAGCATCCGTATGAGGAGATCCTGCATTTCGTCAACGAGATGTCCTTGGCGTTGATCATCAAGGATGCGCAGGAAGAGTCAGCCTTGAAGCGCGTGTTTTTCACGCCGCTGGACTGGCAGTTGTTGCGCGATTGCCCGGTGCCGGTGCACCTGGTGACCAACGCCGTCAACCCTAAGCCGCACAACGTGCTGGCCATCATCGATGTGTTGCGCAGCGAGGACCAGGACCACGTGTTCAACGACCAGATCATCGACGCCGCAGCGAAGCTGGCCTCCGTGTGTGGTGCAACCCTTGAGCTGGTGCATGTGTATGACTGGACGGCCGTGTATGCCCAGGACATTGGCTTTGGCGCGCTGCCATTGGCCGTCGGGATTTATGAAACCCTGGGCAGCGCCCAGCACGAAGCGTTTGCGGCGATTGCCGAACGCCACGGGGTAGCGCCGCAAAATCGCCATTTCATCGAGGGCGCGCCGCTGACGAGCATTTGTGATTTTGCTGCTGAGCACCGCACCGATGTCATCGTGATGGGGACGGTGCAGCACAAGGGGCTGAACAAGCTGTTGGGGACCACGGCCGAGCAACTGTTGCATCGGGCGCCTTGCAGCGTATTGGCCATCAAGCCGGGCCGGGTTTTACAATCCTGAAGGCTGGATCGTCCCGCGATGAACCGTTGGCCTGAACATCGCGGGACGATTTTTTACAGGGCTAGACGGTGAATGACCTGACGCGTGTCATCAGGATCGTTGTGTGTTTCGAAACCCAGCGCTTTGGCCAGGTCACGCATCGGCGTGTTGCTGGCGGAGTCCACCGAATACATCTGGCGGAAACCGTTCTTGCGCGCGGCTTTGATCAAATGCTCCATCAACAAGGTGCCCAGGCCCAGGTGCATCCATTCATCGGCGACGGTCACGGCGCATTCACATTCATGTTCCCCCGTAGCGGCATAGCGGCTGACACCGATCTCGATCAGTTGGCCATTTTCGTGGACCAGCGCAATGAAAGCCGTGCGCTGTTTGTTATCGGTGTCCATCAGCTGGTCGAGCATCGCCGTGCCGGGTTCGTTGATTTGTGCGAGAAAGCGCATATGCCGGGACTCGGGCGACAGGCGCTTGATAAACGCGCGTTCACGTTCGCGGTCTTTTTCCGCCAGTGGCCGGATCAGCACATGACGCCCGTCCTTGAGCGCTTCGATCCAGTATTTGCCGGTGACGGCGGCATAGGCCGCAGCGGCTCGGTCATTGTGGTCTTTGACAGTCAGCATGGGGTATTCCTCCATCCGGTTTGAAAGGTGTGCGGCACGATGACGAGCCGTTCGGTGACTTCCTTTCTACGCCGTTGGCGGCGCCTGAATCTGATCTGGATCAGAGAGTCGCGACGGCAGGCGTTGATTGGCTCATGTTTGATGTAAATCAAGCGGGAGGAGGGGGCGAGGAGCGCAGTCTTGGACACTTGCCGGCGTTTGATGACCGGTGTCGAGCCGAGGTGTGTGATGGGCCAATACCAACGTTTGTTGCTGATCGCCGACCAAACCCTGCATCAGTCCCCCGCCATGTTGCGGGCCGTCGCGCTGGCCAGGGCGAGCGGGGCCGAACTGGCGGTGCGGGCCTTTGTCGAGCCGGCGCCGGTGGTGCATGTGTGGGAAGACAAAATCGACGACGCACGCTATCAGGGCTATTTGCGCCGCTACCGTCGCTGGGCCGCCGATGAAGTCGAACGGCTCAACGAGATGGGGCTGGACGCAACGGTCGAGGTGGTGTTCACCACCCATCCGCTGCTGGATATTCTGCGAACGGTCGAAGACTTCAAGCCGGATCTGCTGATCAAGGATGTCACCTTCGAGCCGTTGCTCAAACGGGTGTTCATCACACCGCTCGATTGTCACTTGCTGCGCGAGTGCTCGGTGCCCGTGCACTTGGTCAACCAGGCGCGTTACGGCTTGCCGCACCGGGTCGTGGCGGCGGTGGACCCGTTCGACCCGTCGACGCAAATCAATGGCTTGAATGACACGATCATCCAGACCGCGAACGCCCTGGCCCTGCAATGCGACGCTCCGCTGCACCTGCTTTACGCCTACGACTTGTCACCGGCGTTCAACGGCGATGCGCCGTTGGCCAGCGGTGGCTGGGACGTGGATTTAATCGAGGAACTGCGCCAATCCTTGCACCAGGCCTTTGTCGCCCTGGCGGATCGCTACGGTGTACCGCCAGAGCGGCGGCATTTCGTGATGGGCCTGCCCGTGCCGGTGATCAGTGAATTCGTCGAGCACTACCTGGCGGATGTGGTGGTGATGGGCACGGAGCACAGAGTGGGGATCGACCGGTTGATCGGCAGTAACACCGAGCGGGCGCTGTACTCGGTGCCGGGCAGCATTCTGGCCGTCAGGTCGAACGTCAGGGGGTGAGCACGATGGCACCCTTGAACTGCCCGGCCCGCAAACAGGCGAGCGCCTGGTTGGCGTCTTCCAGGGCAAAACGGGTGACGTCGCAATGCACAGGCGTGTGTTGCAGTTCTTCGAAAAACGCGGTGCCGTCTTCACGGGTCAGGTTGGCCACCGAACGCACGCTGCGTTCGCCCCACAGCAGCCGATAAGGGAACGCGGGGATGTCGCTCATGTGAATACCGGCGCAAATCACGCAGCCGCCCTTGGCAGTGACGGCCAGTGCCAGCGGCACCAGCGCACCGACGGGGGCGAAAATCAGGCTGGCATCGAGCAGGTGCGGCGGAGGCTGGTCCGATGGACCGGCCCACTCGGCGCCCAGTGACCGGGCATAGGCCTGGCCTTCGCTGTCCTCAGGTCGAGTGAAGGCCGATACCCGTTGACCCCGGCCCCGCGCCACCTGAATCGCCAGATGCGCGGCGGCCCCGAAGCCATAAAGGCCCAGGTGCCGAGCGCCCTTGGCCATTTGCAACGCGCGAAAGCCGATCAGCCCGGCACACAGCAATGGCGCGGCCTGGAGGTCCGAGAGCACCTCGGGAATAGGGAAACAGAAACGCTGGTCGGCCACGGTGTACTCGGCATAACCGCCGTCCAGGTGACAACCGGTGAACTGCGCGTGGTCGCAAAGGTTTTCCCGGCCCGAAGTACAGAACGCGCATTCACCGCAGGTCCAGCCCAGCCACGGAACGCCGACCCGCCGGCCGATCCAGTCGGGCGCGACCTCGCTGCCCACCGCCGTGACTTCGCCGACGATTTCATGGCCGGGTACCCGTGGCAGCACGGCTTGCGGCAATTCACCGTCCACCAGGTGCAGGTCGGTGCGGCACACGCCGCAGGCGAGCACTTTAAGCAGCAATTGATGTGGGCCAGGTATCGGGATGGGACGTTCTTGCAATTGCAACGGTTGGCCGGGGACAGTCAGAACCATGGCGCGCATGACAAAGCTCCAGGCGGGCGAAATCAGCGAGGTTGGCGATGACAGCCGGCGATCATTTGCTTGAGCCCTTCCATGTCCAGGATCTTGACGTCGCGGCCGGCGATTTCCACCAGCCCCTGGTCCCGCAGGTGCGCAATGCCCCGGCAAATGGTTTCCAGGCGTAGCCCAAGATAGGAGCCGATTTCTTCGCGACGCATTTTCAGCACGAACTCCTTGGATGAATAGCCACGGATGCTGAACCGTTGGGACAGGTTCAGCAGAAAAGCCGCCAGGCGCTCATCAGAGTTCATGTTGCCCATCAACATCAGCATGCTGTGATCGCGCACGATTTCGCGGCTCAGCAGCCGGTTGAGGTTGTGCTGCAACGACGGCAGGGTTTGCGCCAGTTTTTCCAGCTGCGCAAAGTGAATGGGGCAGACTTCGCTGTCCTCCAGGGCAAACGCCGTGCAAGCGTGCGCATCGGCACTGATGGCATCCAGACCGAGCATTTCGCCGGGTATGTGAAACCCGGTGACTTGTTCACGGCCATCGACGGACACCACGCAGGTCTTGAATGAGCCGATACGCACTGCGTAAAGCGAACGCAGAGGGTCACCGGTGCGGTACAGCGCGGCGCCCTTTTTGACTTTGAAGCGTTGCACGATCAGCGTATCGAGCCGTTCGACCTCCTCTCCGGTCATGCCAATGGGAAGACACAACTCCAACACACTGCAGCTGGAACACGCAGACTTGAGGTGATGAACTTGCAGCGGACGAATTTCAGGCATGAGAGGAACGCCGTCTGGGAGTCGTTTAAGCATAGTTGGTGAGCCATCGGGGGGAGGGTTCATTCGAATGTTTGACGGGGTAATCGACGAACGGGGAAAACCGTCCCTTACGGTTTGATTTTCATGGCATTTCAACGCCCTTCAACTTGAGCGCCGACGGTAATACTTGATGTAAATCAAGTCTTGAGCGTTCCAGACTCCCAGAATTGGTCAAGGATTGCCGGCCGGTCGGATCTTTTAAGGAGAACTTCATGAGCGATTTCCTCAGTGATGAGCAACTGGTGGGGCTGGACGCCTATTGGCGGGCATCCAATTACCTGGCCGTCGGGCAGATCTACCTCAAGGACAACCCGCTGCTGCACCAGCCTTTGACCCTGGCGCACATCAAGCCGCGTTTGCTCGGTCACTGGGGCACAACGCCGGGGCTGAACCTGATCTATACGCACCTCAACCGGCTGATCAAACAGTACGACTTGAACATGCTGTTCGTCGCAGGCCCTGGTCACGGCGGCCCCGCCGTGGTGGCTCAGACCTATCTGGAAGGCACCTATACCGAGTGTTATCCCTCGGTGGAGCGCGACACCAACGGCCTGGTTCGTCTGTTCCGGCAGTTTTCCTGGCCTTACGGAATCTCCAGCCATGTGTCGGCGCAGATTCCGGGTTCGATCCATGAAGGCGGCGAACTCGGTTACAGCCTGGCCCACGCCTATGGCGCGGCGTTCGATAATCCCGATTTGATCGTCGCCTGCGTGATTGGCGACGGTGAAGCCGAAACCGGCACGCTGGCGGCGAGCTGGCACTCCAACAAGTTTCTCAACCCGGCGCGTGACGGGGCGGTATTGCCGATCCTGCACCTCAATGGTTACAAAATCGCGAACCCCACGGTGCTGGCCCGAATCAGCGAGGATGAGCTGTCGGCGCTGATGTATGGCTATGGCTACGACCCGTATTTCGTTGAAGGTGATGAGCCGGCGCAGGTGCATCAGGCCCTGGCCCGGACGCTGGACACGATGGTGCTGAAAATCCGCGAGATTCAGCGCGAAGCACGCCAGCCTCGGTCATCGGAGGCGCCAGAGCGGCCGCTTTGGCCGATGTTGGTGTTGCGCACCCCCAAAGGCTGGACCGGACCGAAATTCGTCGATGGCCATCGTGTCGAAGGCACCTGCCGTGCGCATCAGGTGCCCTTGGCCGATTTCCAGCAACCGATCCATCTGCGGCAACTGGAGGAATGGCTCCACAGTTACCGTCCCGATGAGCTATTTGATGCCAATGGCGCGTTGTTGCCCGACATCGCGGCGCTGGCACCGACGGGGCATCGGCGCATGAGTGCCAATCCCCATGGCAACGGCGGCGCGTTGTTGCGACCGCTGGACCTGCCGCGATTTGCCGACTACGCGGTGAAACTCGAGGCTCCCGGCAGCCTGCGCGCCGAGGCCACGCGCGTCTTGGGCACGTTTTTGCGCGACGTGATGAAAAACAGCCTGGCCTCGAACAACTTTCGCCTGTTCGGCCCGGATGAAACCGCCTCGAACCGGCTGGACGCGGTCTATGAGGTCAGCGCCAAGACATGGATGGCGCCACTGGAGGCGGACGACAACCATTTGGCCGCCGATGGCCGGGTCATGGAAATCCTCAGCGAACAGGTGTGCGAGGGCTGGCTCGAAGGCTATCTGCTGACCGGGCGACATGGCCTGCTGTCCTGTTACGAGGCGTTCATCCATATCGTCGATTCGATGGTCAATCAGCACGCCAAATGGCTGAAAACCGCCAGCGAAGTGCCGTGGCGCAAACCGATTGCTTCGCTCAATTATTTGCTGACCTCCCATGTCTGGCGTCAGGACCATAACGGCTTCTCTCATCAGGACCCCGGGTTCATCGATCTGGTGGCGAACAAAAAATCGGACGTGGTGCGCATCTACCTGCCGCCCGACGCCAATTGCCTGTTGTCGGTGGCTGACCATTGCCTCAAGAGCTGCAATTACATCAACGTCATCGTCGCCGGCAAACAACCGGAATGGCAGTGGCTGGACATCGATGCCGCCATTTGCCATTGCCAGGCCGGCATTGGTCGCTGGGGGTGGGCCAGCCAGAACGATGACGACCCCGACGTGGTCATGGCCTGCGCCGGTGACGTGCCGACCCTCGAAACCCTGGCCGCCGTGACGCTGTTGCGCGAGTACGTGCCGGACTTGCGGGTGAGGGTGGTCAATGTGGTCGACTTGATGGTGTTGCAGCCGTCCTATCAGCATCCCCACGGGATGTCGGACTCGGCGTTTGATGAGCTGTTCACCGTCGACAAACCGGTGATTTTCGCCTTCCACGGTTATCCCGCGCTGATCCACCGCCTGCTCTACAAACGCACCAATCATGACAATTTCCACGTCCGGGGCTTCAAGGAGGAGGGCGCGACCACCACCCCGTTCGACATGGCGGTAATCAACAATCTGGATCGGTATCAACTGGCGCTGGACGTCGTCGAGCGGGTGCCGCGGCTGCGCGATCAACTGCAAACCGAGCGGTCGCGCTACTGGTCTACGATGGAGCGGCACAAGCTCTACCTCATCGAGCACGGGCAAGACATGCCCGAGGTGCTGAACTGGCAATGGACGCCGGCAAATCCCTGAGTCTTGCCGCGCCGCGGTGCGTGTCGAATGTTCACCTGACGGGAGTCACATCATGAGCCAGTATCAACGCTTGTTACTCATCATCAACCCGGCCCTGCGCCATTCCCCGGCGATCAAACACGCGGCGGCATTGGCCAGGGCCAGCGGCGCGAGCCTGCATATCGCCGCTTTCATTCCTTCGTTCAAATTGTTGTCGCTGCTGGAGGAAGGTGATCGGGAACAGGCCCGTCAGCGCTACCTGCAAGACCATCGTGATTGGCTCCAGGTGCAGGCCGAGACGCTGCGTTGCGAGGGCATCGATGCGACCACGGAGGTGGCCTGGGCCGAGGATATGGAGCAAGACATCCTCGATCATGTCACGGAAATGCAGCCCGACCTGTTGATCAAGCAGGTGCAGCACGAGTCAGCGCTCAAGCGCGCCTTTTTCACCCCGCTGGATTGGTACTTGCTGCGCCACTGTCCGATGCCGGTGTATCTGGTGGGCGGGCGCGGCGACGGCTGGCCGCGCAAGATCGTGGCCGCGGTGGAAGTGTCCGACACCGAGTCCCCCGACAATACGCTGAACGACCGCATCATCAGGCAGGCCAACAGCCTGGCCATCCAGTGCGATGCCGAATTGCATTTGCTGTACGCCTGTGACATTTCGGCGGCCTTTCTGGCGGACATGGATGGATTGACCCTGGCGGACCTGACCAAAGCACTGCGCAAGGACCTGCAGCAAGCCTTCGTGAAACTCGCCGGCCAATACGGTGTGCCTGCGGATCGTCGTCACCTGGTGTCCGGCCATCCGGTCAAGGCGTTGAGTGAATTTGCCCACGAACACGAGGTGGATGTGATCGTGATGGGCAAGGTCCAGTCCTCCGGCGTCGACAAGCTCCTGGGCAGCACCACCGAGCACATTTTGTATCAGGTGCCGTGCAACGTGCTGGCGGTCTAGAGGCCCCGGGAGGGCTGCGTGCCTTCGGGCCGGCTATTTGCGCTTCCAGTACTTCTGCATTTCAAGAAACAGGAAGGACGCCGTCCAGGTGATGAGTACCAGACCGGTCAAGGCTTGCAGGCCGGTCAGGTATTTGAGGTTGCCCACCGGTGAAATATCGCCGAAGCCGATGGTCGTGTAGGTGGTGAAGGAAAAGTACACGCAGTCCATGAATGAGCCATCGAAGTTACCCGTCAAGGTGCCCCATTCGCCGGAACGCACCATCAGGTAATAGACCAGTGCGAAGCACCAGACTTCTGTTGCGTGGGCAAACAGGGCCCCGAATACCCCGACGACGATCCTGAAGCGGCTCCAGAGTCTCAGGCGGGGCAGCCAGTCGTTCAGGCGTAACAGGCATTCGTAGTGGATGACCACGACGATGATCACCACCAGTGTATTGATCAGCGTGACTGCCAGCATGGCGAACCTCTAGCGATCGCGCAGTGTCACGGCGAGGGGGAGTGTCAGGACCGGCTTCATGGGCTGAAGCGGGGGGAACTCTTCAGGGGTCAAGGTTTCTTTCTCCAGCAAGAGACGGGCCCCGGCGTCCAGATCGGTGCGGCGGCTCTGCAGCAACGCTTTGGCTCGGGTGTAGGCTTCGTCGAGCAGGGCACGGATGCCCAGGTCGATCTCCCTGGCGGTTTGTTCCGAATAGTCTTTCTCACTGACGCCCTGCATGCTGTCGCCAAGGTAGGTGGCCGTTTTTCGCTCCAGCACCGCCAGACCCAGTTCGGCGCTCATGCCAAACCGGGTGAGCAATTGACGAGCAATATCGGTGGCGCGGGCCAGGTCGTCGGCCGCGCCGGTGGAGATCTGGCCATACGCCAGGAATTCGGCGGCTCGACCGGCCATCAGCACGGCAATCCGGTCCTTGAGCATCTGGCAGCTGATGAGGAAGTGATCTTCAGTGGGGCGCTGCAGTGTATAGCCCAGCGAGCCAATGGCCCGGGGCACAATCGAGACTTTATGCACGGGGTCCATGGCCGGCAGACTGCTGGCGGCCAGGGCATGCCCCATCTCGTGATAGGCCACCACCTGACGCTCGTCGGCACGCAACACGCTGCTCTTGCGCTCGACCCCGGCGACAATGCGTTCCACCGCTGCGGTGAAGTCTGCAAGATTGACCGCGTTAGCGCCGCGACGCGTAGCGACGATGGCCGCTTCGTTGACCAGGTTGGCCAGGTCAGCGCCCGTGAAGCCCGTGGTGATGTCGGCAATCTGCTCGCTGTCCAGCGTGGGCTCCACGACGATTTTTTGAAGATGAACCTTGAGGATGGCCTGACGGCCTTTGCGGTCTGGGCGATCGATCAGCAGCTGGCGATCGATCCGACCCGCTCGCAGCAGGGCGGGGTCGAGAATTTCCGGGCGATTGGTCGCGGCAAGTAGAACGACGCCTTCACGCGGATCGAATCCGTCCAGTTCGGCAAGTAATTGATTGAGGGTTTGTTCTTTTTCATCATTGCCGCCAAATGCACCGACGCCACGCATTTTGCCCAAGGCATCCAGTTCGTCGATGAAAATGATACAGGGCGCCGCTTCCCGAGCCTGTTCGAACAAGTCGTGCACGCGGGCGGCGCCGACGCCGACGAACATTTCGACGAACTCAGACCCCGAGATCGAGAAGAACGGCACACCGGCTTCACCGGCGATCGCTTTAGCCACCAGCGTCTTGCCAGTGCCGGGCGGGCCGACCAGCAACGTACCCTTGGGAATGTGCGCACCCAGGCGTGAGTATTTGGCCTTGTCCTTGAGGAATGAAACGATTTCCACCAGTTCGGCCTTGGCTTCATCGATGCCGGCGACATCGGCGAAGGTCACCCCGGTATCGCGCTGGACGAACACTTTGGCGCGGGACTTGCCAATGCTCATCAGCCCGCCCATGCCTTGTTTTTCCGCCAGCCCGCGAAACAGGAAATGCCAGACCACCATGATCAGCACAAAGGGCAACAGCCAGCCCAGCAGGCCACTCAGGAAAGTATTTTCATTGATGCCGGTAAAGCCGACACCTGAATGCGCGAGGTCGCTCGCCAGTGCTGGATCGACCCGCACCGTCGAGAACTGCAGGCGTCCGTCGATGGGCTCTTGAAGCTTGCCGCTGATCTGGTCCTTCTCGATCCGCAAATCGCTGACTTTCTGTTCGCTCAGCAGTTGCAGGAACTGACTGTACGGAATGCTCTGCACCACACGCCGTTCGATAAACAAAAACTGAACGAGGGTCAGCACGACAAACGCGATGGCGAAGTAAGACAGGTTCCATTGGTGGGTTTTTTTCATGGACGTGGCTCAGAGAAGGGGCCGCGGCGGGGATGGCGCAACCGTGAGTCTGGTCAGTGTTTTCTACGCCTGAGCGACAAAAAATCATTGAGTTAAATCAACAATGCTTCTGTGCGCCCGAAGTCGATGGGGACGCCCGCCGAAAGCCTTCCATTAGTTGACAAAGATCAGAGCCACCACGGGATAACGCCTGATACTCAAACAACAGCTTTCCAGCCGCCATCAGCCTGTAGAGCTGCACAAACGCCGACAGGAATCGGGTTTGCGGTAAGGCAATAGGTCGATCCCAGGACGAGGTAGGTGATGCTGAATATCAAACGTATCTTATTGATTGCCCCTTCCGAGATGGTCCGCACCCCGGCATTCGACCGCGCACATGCACTGGCCTGTGCCACCGGTGCCTTGCTGCACATCGTTGCCTTCGACTATGTGCAGGTGCTGGCCGTTGCCGGACTGTTTGACCACGATGCGATGGCTCAGGCGCGGGAAGGCTATTTGCAAGTGCACCGTCACTGGCTGGAGCAGCAGGCCCGGTTCCAGCGGTGCATCGGGTTGCAAGTGACCACTGAAGTGGTCTGGGCCAAATCCAGCCGGGCGAACGTGCTTGAGTACGTCAACGATTTCCATCCGGACCTGGTGATCAAGGACACCCATCATGTACCGGCACTCGACCGCGCGTTCCATCGGCCACTGGACTGGCTGTTGCTGCGCGACTGCCCGGCCCATTTGCATTTGGTCACCGAGGCCAGGAATCCCAAGCCGTTGAACATTCTTGCGGTCATCGATCTGTCCCATCTGGAGGAACTGACGCAGGGTCTCAACGACCGGATTCTCGACCTGGCCTCGACGCTGGCGGCCTCCTGTGGCTCAACCTTGCAACTGCTCAACGTCAGCAGCTGGTCGGTGGTGGGCGACGCAACGATGAGTGTGCCGACGCTGAGTCTGAATGACAGCCTCAGAGATGCGGTCAACGATGCCCAGGAAGAGGCCTTTGAGGCGCTTGCCGAACGCTATGGCATCGACAGACAACGCCGACACCTGCTGACCGGCATTCCGCACAAAGTCATCGGGTTGTTCGCCAAACGGCACGCATTCGACATGGTGGTGCTGGGGACGGCCTATAGCCATGGGCTCGACCGGTTCATCGGCAGTACCGCCGAGAGCGTATTGAACCGCGCACCGTGCAGTTTGATGTTCGTCAAGCCACGCCCCTGGCTCGACTGAACGGCTACCCGTTGCGCCACAGTTGATAAAAATCAACAGCCCTTGAGCCGAAAGGAGCGATCAATAGCGCTTCCATGAATGTTCAAGGAGACGGCCATGCGAATGACATTTCTTGGTGCTGCGGGCACCGTCACGGGCAGCAAGTACTTGCTGGAGCATCGCGATCAACATGTGCTGATCGATTGCGGATTGTTCCAGGGCTACAAGCAACTGCGCTTGCACAACTGGGACCCTTTCCAGCTGCCGGTTCGCGACCTCCAGGCCATCGTGCTGACCCATGCCCATCTGGATCACAGCGGCTACTTGCCGGTGCTGGCGCGCAATGGTTATCGCGGCCCGGTGTATGCCACGCCCGCCACCTGTGAACTGGTCAAAATCCTGCTGCGAGACAGTGGTCGCTTGCAGGAAGAAGAGGCCGAATTCGCCAATCGACACGGCTTTTCAAAACACGCCCCGGCGTTGCCGCTTTATACCGAGCAGGACGCCGAACGCGCACTGAAGCTGTTGCATCCGGTTGAGTTGCATCACCGGGTCACGATTGTTCCGGGGCTCAGTATTCTGTTGCGCGGGGCCGGGCATATCCTGGGCGCCGCGACCGTTGAAATCGTCGCCGATGGCATCACGCTGGTGTGTTCCGGGGACCTGGGGCGGCCGAACGATCCGTTGATGTTCGCCCCGGAAACCATCGAACAGACCGATTACCTGCTCATAGAGTCGACCTACGGTGACCGTCGTCATCCTGAAGAGTCGCCAGAGAAACAACTGGCCGAGGTCATCACCCGCACCGCGCTGCGCCATGGCATCACCCTGGTGCCCTCGTTTGCGGTCGGGCGAGCGCAATTGTTGATGTATCACTTGTACCGACTCAAACAGCAGCACGCGATCCCGGACCTGCCGATCTACCTCAACAGCCCCATGGCGACGGATGTCACGCGCTTGTATCAGCGTTTTCGCAGTGAGCACCGGTTGTCGCTGGAGGACTGCGAAGGCATGTGCCAGGGCACGCATTTTGTGCGGGCAACCCGTGACTCGATCGAGCTGGATCAGCAACGCACCCCGGCGGTGATCATCGCCGCCAGCGGCATGGCGACCGGAGGACGGGTGCTGCACCACCTCAAGGCACTGGCGCCCAATCCGCTCAATACCCTGCTGATCCCGGGCTTTCAGGCCGGCGGCACCCGCGGTGCGCAGATCATCGCCGGTGCGCCTTCGGTGCGTATCCACGGCAAGGAGGTGCCAATCCGGGCCGAGGTGGTGCCGATGGAAACCCTGTCGGCGCACGCTGACGCCGACGAGATCATCGAGTGGTTGCGCGGGTTCAAGCGGCCGCCGAAACACACCTATGTGGTGCACGGCGAGCCCAATGCCTCGGATGTCTTGCGCCGGCGCATCAGCCTGGAGCTGGGTTGGTCGGTGTCGGTGCCGGAGTACCGTGACAGCGTCGAGCTCACGCCCATCGATCCATCTTCAAGTTCATCGTCCTGATAAAAAAGCCCCCTGGCCGGTTTTCCGGCCAGGGGGCGAGGGCTGCTCGGGACTTACTCGCCCTTGATCGGCACGACTTTGTCCGCTTTCATCGCGTCAGGCTTTTTCGGCAGCGAGATGCTCAGCACGCCTTTGCTGAAACTCGCGTCGATCTTCTCGGCATCGACGCCTTTGGGCAAGCTGAACACCCGTTCGAAGGAGCCGTAATGGCGCTCACTGAGGTGATAGCCTTTGCGTTTTTCCTCCTTGTCTTCTTTCTTTTCCCCTTTGATGATCAGGCTGCCGTTGGACAGTTTGATCTCAATGTTTTTCTGATCCATGCCGGGCAGTTCGGCGGTGATTTCGTAGCTTTTGTCTTTCTCGGTGATGTCCACGGCCGGCAGGCTGGGGACCGTCAACTCCTGCGACCATAAAGGCTCGACATCGAACAGCCCACGACTGAAGGGGGATAGCCCCCGGCCGTGACCAAAGTCCGAGAACAGTTGATCGACCTGCTGCCGGAGTTTTTCCAGAGGTCTCCAAAGGTCTGTCGTGGCGGAGAGCTGACTCCCTTTGTCCTCAGTCTTTATCGGCATTTTTTTCACGGAATTGCTCATTTTCAATACTCCTCTTGGGATTGAAGGGTGGACTGAACATCCCTCGCTACACTCCACCCGGAAAACACTCAGCAGGCCTTTGCGTTACAAGGCCAGCGTCCCGGACCACAGCATCCACCCGGCAAAGGCGGCCGCCGTCCAGATGATGATTAACAGCCCGGTTTCAGGGCCGCTGAGCGGTTGGCCCTGGCGAGACTTCATCGTGACCAGGTAAATCAACGAGCCGGGGGCGTAAAGCAACGCGCTGAGCAGCATGTATTTAGGCCCGGCGGCATACAGCAGCCATGTGCAATACAGCGTGGCGACCAGGGCGATGGCCATGTCGCGCAGTTGCAGGCCCCTGTGACCGGCGTAGGTCTGGCCCTGCCAGGTCAATTTCAGCGCGTACAGACCGCTGAACAGGTACGGCAGCAGAATCATCGACGTGGCCAGGGAAATCAGCGCGAGGTAAGTGGCGCTCGAATACAGCGTCAGCAACAGGAACAGTTGAATGCAGCCGTTGGTGATCCACAGCGCATGGGCCGGCACGCCTTGGGTGTTCTCCACGGCGAGTGTCCCCGGCATGACGTTTTCCTTGGCCGGTGTGAACACTGATTCGGCTGCCAGCAGCGTCCAGGCGAGCAGGGCACCGCCCACCGAAATGATCAAGCCGATGCTGATCAGCACCGCGCCCCATGGCCCGGCCGCCGCCTCAAGCACGCCAGCCATCGACGGGTTTTTCAGCGCCGCCAGTTCTGGCTGTCTGAGAATGCCCAGCGACAACAGGGACACCGCGATCAGCAGCAACAGGGTGATGACAAAACCGATGACCGTGGCACGACCGACGTTGGCCCGTTCTGCGGCTCGGGCGGAAAACACGTTGGCGCCCTCGATCCCGATGAACACCCACACGGTGACCAGCATGGTGCTTTTGACTTGATCAAGCGTGCTGCCCAGTGCCGACGAACCCCAGAAGTCGACCGAGAAGGTTTCTTTCTGAAAGGCCGCGATCACCAGGCCGATAAACAGCAGCAACGGCACAATTTTGGCGATCGTCGTCAACGCGTTGGCCCGCGCCGCGGTGCGCATGCCCCTGAGGATCATCCAGTGCAACGACCACAGCACCACGGACGCTCCGGCAATGGCCGCTTTGTTATTGCCTTCACCAAACAGCGGGAAGAAGTAACTCAGCGCCGCGAACAGAATCACCAGGTAACTGACGTTGCCGATCCAGGCGCTGATCCAGTAGCCCCAGGCGGAATTGAAGCCGAGGAATTCGCCGCCCAGGGCGCGGGCATAGGCAAACACGCCGTTGTCCAAGGCCGGCTGGCGGTTGGACAAGGTCTGGTAGACCAGGGCCAGGGACAGCATGCCCACGCCAGTAATCAGCCAGCCAATCAGAATCGCCCCGGCTCCGGCACTGGCCGCCATGTTCTGCGGCAGACTGAAAATACCGCTGCCGATCATCGAACCGACCACCAGCGCGATCAGCAAACTCAGGGAAAGTCGTTTGGGCTCGACCTTTCGCAAGCTGCCCGCCAACGGATGGGGGACCGTCGGTGGGATGATCGGTTGAGTGCCTTGCAGTTGGGTAGCCATGTCAGCCTCCACGAGACGAGACGAGAGTTCTCTGCACTCACCGCGAATGCGCTGGTGCGAATACTGGCTCTAAATGTCGGCGTGAACGGGCTGCCCGTCTTTGATTTAAGTCAGAGACAGGGGAAACAGTTTTGCCGGCGTCGGCGAGTTATTGACGAAGGACCCTGGGGGGATGAATCGCCCCATCGCGGCGATCACCCCTGGATTCAATGTTCGGTTAAAAATCTGTCGATTTCTTCCACGGTGCTGCGTGCTGTGCGCGTGACGCCAATCAGTGTCGCGGAAGCGGCGCCGGTCCAGTCGCCATAGCCCACCAGCCACAAGCGCGGCTCTTGAATGGAATGCGTGCCTTCGACGGCCACGCGCCCATCGGCGGTGCACACGCCCAGTGATCCCAGATAGCCGAGGGCAGGGCGGAAACCGGTGCACCAGATCACCGCGTCGACCGGCGTTTGCGAGCCGTCGGCCCACTCCACGCCGGTGTCGGTAAAGCGCAGAAACGGCCGGACCGCGTGCAATACACCGCGCTCCCGGGCTTCGACGACGGGCGGCACCATCACGATATCGCCCAAGCCACCGACCGGTTGTTCAATGACGGTGCCGGCGAGTTGGGCTTTCCAGCGTTCGGTGGCGCGTTCGAACAGCACTCGGCCATCAACGTCATCGGCGAGAAACTGTGGCGGCTGCGGCGTGACCCAGGTGGCGTCGGCCACTTGCGAGACTTCAGCGAGGATCTGGGCACCGGAGTTGCCGCCGCCCACCACCAGGACTTTTTTGCCGGCAAACGGCTTGGCGTCGACGTAGTGGGCCGAATGCACTTGCTGGCCGGTAAAGGTTTCACTGCCGGGGTAGTGCGGCAGGAAGGGATGGCGCCAGGTGCCCGTCGCGCTAACCACCGTGCGGGCCAGCCAGCTAAGGCTATCGGTCTTGACGAGCAGCCGATTATCCCGGCGTTCAATAGCGTTCACCCAATAGGGCCGCGCGGTAGGGAATTGGTAGCGTTGCTCATACTCGCGCAGGTAATCGAGGACGTTGTCGCGGCTTGGGTAGCCGTCCGTGACCGGCGGCATCATCCAGCCGGCGATGGAGCTCCAGGTCGAGGGTGAAAACAGTCGCAGGGAATGCCAACCGTGCCGCCAGGCGCCGCCCGGCCCGGCTTCGGCGTCAATAATCACAAACGAACGCCCTGTTCGGCGCAGAAAGTAAGCCACGGCGAGTGCGGACTGGCCACCGCCGATAATTGCGACGTCCACTTCGGTGGGGGTAGAAGGCATGGCGAATCCTCAGGGCGCAAAGTCACGCCAAGATACCCGATGCAGATCGGCTATTTGTTGATGTTGCTCAAGCGTTTAATGCAGCGGCTGATTAAGGGCATGCTGCACAACGCACTCAACCGGTTATCGTCACCTATCATTTCGGTGCATTCGCGTTCGTTACGCTATCAATGGATCAACGGCGCACGCTCCGTTGTAAAAGGGGATCAAATGAATCGCGCAGTTGAGAGTGGTAAACGCCGTATCGTTTCTCCCCACCTCGAAGACGTCGAAACGCTTGTCCGCGAGCTGGACGCTGATCTGCGCGTGGGCTTGTCCAGCGCGCAAGCCCAGGCCCGTCTGAGTCGTGACGGACCCAATGAGTTACGGACCCAACCGGTCAAGCCCGCCTGGCATTATCTTCTGCGGCAGTTTCAAGATCCGCTGGTGTACCTGCTGCTTGTCGCGGTGGGCATCACCCTGGCCACCTGGTTGCTGATGGACCGTCAGGAATGGCCGGTCGATGCGTTGGTGATCACGCTGATCGTGCTGGCTAATGCGTTGCTGGGGTTTTTCCAGGAAACCCGCTCACAGCGAGCTGTTGCGGCGTTGGCCAACCTGACCCAGACCTCTTCTTCCGTCATCCGCGACGGGGCCCTGACGCGAATCCCCAGTCAGCAACTGGTGATCGGTGACCTGCTGGTGTTATCCGAGGGCGATTCGGTGGGCGCCGATGCTCGCCTCATCCAGGCCAATGAATTGCGCGTGCTGGAAGCGTCACTGACCGGAGAGAGTGAAGCGGTGTCGAAAAATACCGCGTGTTCAAGCACCGAGGTGCCTTTGGCAGAGCGCGCCAATATGATTTTCAAGGGCACAGCCATCGCCCAGGGGACGGGAGTCGGCATGGTCACGGCGGTCGGTATGGCGACTGAAGTCGGGGCCATCGCTCATCTGCTGGATGTCACGCCCGAAGAGGTCACACCTCTGCAAAAGGAAGTGCGCGCCATAGGGCGGATGCTCGGCATTGCGGTTCTGGTGATCGCTACGGTGGTCGTCGTGGCCGTGCTGATGCTCACTGACATTCAGACGGTCGACGATGTGCTGCGGGTTTTGCTGCTGGGTGTGTCCCTGGCGGTGGCGGCGGTGCCAGAGGGGCTGCCTGCCGTTCTGTCACTGGTGCTCGCCTTCGGCATGCTGCGCATGGCGCGCAGCAAAGCCATCATCAAGCGACTGTCTTCAGTGGAGACCCTGGGGTCTGCATCGGTCATCTGTACCGACAAGACCGGCACGCTGACCCGTTCCGAAATGACCATCCAGCAAACCATGACTGCGTCGGGTAAAGGAGTGGTCAGCGGTGTCGGCTACGCCCCGCAAGGGCAGATTCATCACCAGGACCTGCCCCTGAGTGGGGGGCCGGTGCACAGCGAAAACGTGCTGTTATTGCGCGGCGGCAGCCTGGCTGGCAATGCCGTGCTGGCGCAGCAGGAAGACGGCACCTGGGTGGTTCAAGGCGATCCGACCGAGGGTGCCTTTCTGGTGGCGGAGCGCAAGCTCGATGCGCCGGCACGCAGCGTGAACCGCTTCGAGCGTGTGGCTGAAATACCCTTTACCTCTGATCGAAAAATGATGTCGGCCCTGGTCATCGATCATGAGCACAACGACGAGCGACTGCTGATCAGCAAGGGCGCGCCCGATGTGCTCCTCCAGCATTGCACACAAGTCCAGGTCGGCATGGATGTCGTGCCACTCACCGACGACCTGCGTGCAAAAGCCGTGGCTGATGTGAATGAGTTGTCGGGCGTGGGATTGCGCACGCTTTCCGTGGCGTACCGTCCCTTGGCCGCTGGCGAGGAGGTCACGAGCGGTGAACCCCTTGAGGCCGGCCTTGTTTTCATCGGTACGGTCGGCATCAGTGACCCGCCGCGTGAAGAAGTCGCGCCGGCCATTGCCGAAGCCCATCGGGCAGGCATCCGCATCATTATGATCACCGGTGACCATCCGCGAACGGCAGCGCGCATCGCCGAGGATCTGGGCATCATCCAGGCCGGTGCCGGGGCGTTGACCGGGGCCGATCTGGATAAGCTGGACGATGCGGCCCTGGCCGAGGCGGTCCGGTCGACCTCGGTCTATGCCCGTGTGGCGCCCTCGCATAAGTTGCGGATTGTCGATGCGCTGCAAGCGCAGGGGCATGTGGTGGCGATGACCGGCGATGGTGTGAATGACGCTCCGGCACTGAAGTCAGCCGACATCGGCATTGCCATGGGCATCACCGGAACGGAGGTGACCAAGCAGGCGGGAAAAATGATCCTGGCCGATGATAACTTCGCGACCATCGTATTGGCCGTGCGTGAAGGCCGCGGGATTCTGGACAATATCCGCAAGTTTCTTCGTTACTTGCTGTCTTCCAATATGGGCGAGGTGCTGACGGTGTTTCTCGCCGTTGTGGGGGCCAGCGTCATCGGCCTGGTGGATGAGAACGGCGGGATCATCCTGCCGCTGCTGGCCACGCAGATTCTGTGGATCAACCTGGTCACGGATGCGGCACCGGCCATCGCCATGGGCCTTGATCCGCATAGCGAGGATGTCATGACACGCAGCCCGCGCAAGCCTTCGGACCGCATCATCGACACACGCATGTGGGTGGGGGTGTTCGAGGTGGGGCTGGTCATGGCATTGGCGAGTTTGTTAACGGTCGACTGGATGCTGCCGGGAGGGTTGATACCGGGGGATGCGTCGCTGGAGGAAGCACGCACGGGCGCTTTTACCGTCCTTGTTTTGGCGCAGCTGTTTAACGCGTTGAACGCGCGCTCTGAATCAACCAGTGCGTTTATCGGCCTGTTCGCCAATCGATGGCTCTGGGGCGCCATCGTCCTGGCCATGGTCTTGCAGATTGCAGTGGTGCACTGGGCGCCACTCAACAAGGCGTTCGGCACGAGTGCATTGACGCTCAGCCAGTGGGGTCTTTGTCTGGCAATGGCGAGCCTGGTCTTCTGGTTCAGCGAGTTGCGCAAGCTGTGCAGGCATTGGCACCGTGCAAGACGAGAAGACAGGACACAACTGCACTCAAGTTGATCAAGATCAAACGGCATTTGCTGATCGGCGTCATTGTTTTGATAAACATGGGCGAGAGATACGGTCATGACAGACAACAAACTCGTCAGCAGCGGGGTTCACGTGACCCAAGGCAGAGGGACGGCACTCGGGCACTTGCGCTGGCCGGGTCCCCGTTCCTGGAAACGTGAGGCAACCTTCCTGGTGGCGATCCTGATGGGGCTGACGGCGGGATACTTTACGGTGTCTCATTTCGCCTCCCAGGCGGCGCAAGACTTGGCAGACAGGTGCACAGCGCGTTTTGAGATCGAGCTTGAGAATGCCGACATCGATTCCCTCACAAGAGCCCTGCCTCGGTCCTTGTGTGAATGTCTGGCGAATTCGCTCCTCGACAAAAACGGCATTGCGCGGATGGCGATGGTCAACTGGCGCCTGCTTGATCCTTTGGCCCTTGAGCCGGTGACGGAAAAGGACGAGGACAGCTGCATCAACGCGCTGTGGGTGCCCAGTGTTGAATTGGCCAAGCGCCTGAGCCTTTGAAGAAGGGGCACCTCGCACGGGAGCCGCTTTCATCGACCTTGTTGCGCCTCACAAACCAAACGGAAAGGTCTCGTCCTCCGGTTCGATCGCCTGGCCTTTCGGCAGCGCCAGTGCGGTCACGGGGCGGGTCTGTTCGATCCAGATCATTGCGTCAAACTGGTCGGCCAGCGCCGCCTCGAAGTAATGGCTGCGACGCTCGGTTTCAGGACGATAAATCACGCCGATGGCCCGCTCCAGCAATGGCTTGCTCAGGACGCGACGCAGTTCTTTGCGGCGCGGGTCTCGCCAGTCGGTCAACGACGCTGGAATGCCGGCTTTGAAAAACTGATGCTCCCAGCTGTCCGGGTGCGAGGGCCTGATGTCCTTGATGAGCAGGTCGCCGTCCCAGTCATCGGCCGCCGCCACCTGGCCCCGGTCGGTGCTCATGCCAATCAGCACGACCTCGCGACCATAGGCACTGCGGCATAGATGACCGATATTGAACTGGCCCTTCCAGCCCATTTCGGTGGCGGCCGCATTGCCGATATGGGAGTTGTGCGCCCAGACCACGGCTTTGGCGTGGGGCCCCCGATGCTCAAGCAGCCGCTGCAGGGTGTCGAACATATGCCGGTCGCGCAGATTCCACGAGGCCGTCGAGCCTCGATAAATCGCGCGGTAGTATTGCTCCGCTGCCTGCACCACCCGGGCGTTTTGCGCCGCATTGAAGAACCCTTCATCATCCCGGACGAGCCCGGCCAGTTGTTTGGCCAGCATGGCGTTGAGTTGCTCGACCACCGGCTGTTCGCAGGGCATCAGGCCGCCGCGTTCGACGAAGTGACCGTACAGCGCCGGATCATCCTGCCACGGCGTCAGGCAGCCATAACGCCGCCGCGCTTCGTGGGCCAACTGCGGGTCGACCTGGTCCAGGTAGCGCAGCACTTCATGAATGGAGTTGCGCAAGCTGTAAATGTCGAGGCCCCGGAATTCGACACGACGTTCAGGGGCGAGTGAGTGATTGAATTGATGCAGCCAGTGGACGAATGACCTCACCTCGGCATTGCGCCACATCCAGGTCGGAAAACGGCTGAAAATGTGACGCTTCCACGCCGAACGGGCCAGGCCCCGGACGTAATGGTCGACATGGCCGGCGTCCGGCCAGTCGGCTTCCACCGCCACAATGTTGAACCCGTGGTGTTCAATCAGCCTTTGGGTGATCGCTGCCCGGGTTTCATAGAAGTCGCGGGTGCCATGGCTGGCCTCACCGATCATGACGACACGGGCATCGGCGTAGCGATCGAACATTTCACCAAAGGTCGATGAGTCCCGCGTCGGCAGGGGTTCTGCGTATTGACGCAGGAGCGGTGCGATGGTGGCCACGTCGATGTGCCGAGGAGAGCCATCCCTGTCCGGCGAGTCGTGGGAGGGGGTGTTCATGACGGTTATCCCCTTGAGTCAGGTCACTGCCACAGGCCTGGCGCGCGTCTTCCATCAGATGCTCTATCGTCTGGTGGGTATTCCAACACCTCGATTCAGACAAATGATTGAGTTTGATCAACAAAGGGGGCAATGCCTTGAGCGATGGTGTTTGAGACAGCGTTCCCGGCACACGGGATATAAGGCGAAGCGATGGCCTTTAGTTCGAATCAGGCTGAACGGTTCGTTGTCATTGACCTGTAACGGGCGGCCTCTGGCTAAGCTCAATTCAGAGGGTCACTCCGACAGCCTCAAGGTCTGACGGGCGTGTATTGATCGTCGAATCGAGGGTGAGACCATGGAAGCCTGTGACAAGAAGCGTACTCCCCGCCAATCACATCGTTTACTTGCCATGTGCATCGTGACGTTGATGGGCTGCACGAGTAGCAACGAGCAGACCTCGCAAGACGCGTCAGCCATGTCCGGTGTCGCCATGGTGGATCAGATCTGCTCCTTGTGTCATGGCTTGACGGGGGAGTCCGTCTCACCGATGTTTCCCAAGCTGGCCGGGCAGCAAAAAGAGTACCTGAAGCTGCAACTGGGCGACTTCAAGCGGCATCTGCGCAGCGATACATCCGGGGCTCAGTACATGCGCGGGTTTGATCATTTGACCGAGACCCAGATCACCGAACTGGCCGATTATTTTTCACGTCAAAGTCCAATGAAGGCGGATGCCGACAGCGCCGATGCCCGGGGTGAATCCATCTTTGGCAACGGCATTCCCGAGTCCGGCGTCGCTCGGTGCGGTTCGTGTCACGGTGCTGGCGGGGAGGGCAATGGCCGGATTCCCCGGGTGGCAGGTCAACATGCGGAGTATGCGATTCGCCAGATCAAGGTGCTGCAGCAGACGGAGCAGCGCCCCCGTGACGACTCGATGAAGTCGTCGAATCATTCACTGTCTGAGGCGGACACCGAATCTGTCGCTCGTTACATGGCGACACTCGGCGCCCAGCCACAATGACCTTTGAGTCTCAATACAGCGGCCCGGAGAGATTGCACACTCCCCGGTGCCGTGACTCAGGCCAGCAGTATGTGATCGATCACCTCTTTTACACCGGGTACTGACCAGGCCGCCCGTTCTGCAACCTGACGCTGGCGCCATAAATGGACCCGGCCTTCGAGTATCACCACATCGCCCTGGACCTTGACGTGAATCCCCTCGGCTTCTACCTCGGCATTGCGCTTGAGTGCCGCTTCGATGCTGCGCTGGATATTACCGGCGTCGACCCGGGGACGAAGGGCGAGCTGATTGTCGATGCCCAGCACGCCGGACAATTTGCGCACGGCCCGTTCCGCGGTTTCTTTTTGGTATTGCCAGTCCACTTGGCCTTCCAGGGTGACCCACCCATGTTGCACGACGACTTTGATGTCGCCTTCGGGCACGTCGGAACTCCAATTAATGATTTTCAACGCGCGACTGGCAATGGTGTCATCTGCCGTGCCGGCGCCTTTCTCGGGGCGGATCTGAATTTCTTCGGCGACCGCGCGTACGCCTTTGAGGCTTTTGACCGCGCGTTCTGCGTCGATTTTCTGGGCATAGGTGGAAACGTGACCGGTGAGGGTCACCACACCATCGTCCACGGCCACGCCAATGTTCGCAGCATTGATTTCAGGCTGGAATTCCAGTTCATCCAGGATGGCATTACGCAGACTCAAGTCGTTCATGATGAAGTCCTCTGTGAAGTGCGTGAGACAGGACGGACCGTGAGCGCCCGATAAGTCTTTTCTACGCCTGAACGACGAAAAATCCTTGAGGTATATCAATAATGCGGCCGACAGGCCCGCGGTGTTCAAAACGCCAACTTCGGTCCCGGGCAGGCATTGGCGCTGGCGATGTCGTCATCGTCCAGCGCGTCCATATCCGCCGCCAGCCGCAGGTTGGCCAGCAGGCGCAACAGGGCGAAGAAGCCGATGAGCCGAGCGCGGCTGCTCAAGTCATTGCTCCTTGAACGCACTGTTGACCCGGTCCAGCAGCGGCTTCAACAGATAGCTGAGCATGTTGCGTTCACCGGTCTTGATGGTGACTGATGCGGGCATGCCCGCGCGGATGTGATTGCTGCCGAGCATGGCCATGCCGGCGGGCGTCACTTCGATCTGCGCCAGGTAGTAGGGTTGTTTGTTGTCGTCGCTGACCAGGCGATCGGCGGAAATGGTCAGCACCTGGCCCGGAATGTTCGGTGTCTGCACGTGATTGAACGCGGGGAACGAGATGGTCACCGGCAGGCCTGGCGTCATCCGGTCGATGGCTTGCACCGGCACCATCGCGTCGATTTGCAACGGTTCGTGGGCCGGCACGATTTCCATGATCTTGAAACCGGGCGCGATCACGCCGCCGATGGTCGAGACGTTCAGGCCCTGGACCACACCGTCGATGGGCGAACGGATCACCGTGTGCCGGACCTGATAATCCAGGGCCTGCAACCGGTCGGTCAGGGCGCTGTTTTCCTTCTGCACATCGGCCAGCAGCGACTGCACTTCCTTGCGGTAGTCGAACCCCCGCTGAAGGATGCGCAACTTGATTTCGGCGACCTGGCCCCGCGCCCTGGCAATGTTGTTGAGGTTGTCGGCCTGGGAGGCATTGAGATCAGAACCGGTGCGTTCCAGTTCGAGCATACGGTTGCGCGGCACATAGCCTTCGGCGGCCAGTTGCCGTATCCCGACCAGTTCCTGATTGAGAAACCCGAGCTGTGTCGAGCGGGCACTGTAGACGTGTTGCAACCCTTTGATCTGTGCTTCGGCGGAGTTTTGCGATTCGCGCAGGATGCCAATCTCGCCCTCAAGGGCGGCGCGGCGCGTGGTGAACAAATGCCGTTGCAGGAGGATCGCATTGTTCAGGTGCTCGCTGCCGGCGTAGCGCTGCAACATGGCGGGGTCGAAGATGACCTCGGGTACGCCGTCACGCTCGGCTTGCAAACGGTTTTCCATGGTTTTGGTGGCGATGAACTGAGCGTTGACCACCCCTTGTTCCGAGAGCGCCTGGGTGGCGTCGAGCCGCACCAGCTCCTGATCCTTGCTGACGCTGTCGCCTTCGCGCACCAGAATCGCTTCGACACTACCACCGGTAAGGTGCTGGATGGCTTTGCGGTTGCTGGTGACCTTGACCGTGGCGGTGGCGACGATGCCGGCGTCCAGCGGGGCCAGCCATGACCAAAGCAGAAATCCGCCAAAGCCGAGGATCACTAGCAGCACGCCCCAACGAGCCAGGCGGTGGTCGTTGATATCGATATTGGCCGCCGCGCGGACCAATTCCTGGCTACGAGGATCAAGACTCAAGGCGCCCATTTATTCTCTCCCGCGAACAGCTGACAGGGTGGGTGCGCCGACGGGCAGCACGCTGGTTTGACGCAGTGCAGCAAACACTTCGTCCCTGGGGCCGAACAATTGCGTGCTGCCTTCGCGCAGCATCAGGATTTTGTCGACGGTGCCGAGGATGCTCGGACGGTGGCTGATCAGCACCGTGGTGCACCCCCGGGACTTGAGGTCTTCCAGCACCTCGATCAGGGCTTTTTCCCCGGCGTCGTCAAGGTTGGCGTTCGGCTCATCGAGCACGATGATCGACGGTTCACCATAAAGTGCACGGGCCAGGCCGATACGCTGGCGCTGTCCACCGGACAGCGGGTTACCGTCTACATCCAGGGTCGTGTCATAACCGTGGGCAAAGCGCAAAATCATGTCGTGCACACCGGCCCGCTTGGCCGCCACGATCACGGCATCACTGTCGACTGCGCCGAAACGGGCGATGTTGTCGGCAATCGTGCCTTCGAACAACTCCACGTCCTGGGGCAGGTAACCGACCCAGGGACCGAGCTCTTCCTTGTTCCACAGGTAGACGTCCACGCCGTCGAGCCGCACTTTGCCGCTTTGCGCCGGCCAGATGCCCACCAGCAGCCGTGCCAGGGTTGACTTGCCCGAGGCGGACGGGCCGATGATGCCTAGGGATTCACCCGGCGACAGGTTGAAGTGCGGTCCGCGAAGGATCGATTGGCTCATGCCCGGCGCCCCGGCGTGCAGGTGTTCAACCGAGAGCATGCCCAAGGGCCGTTGCAGCTTCATCGCATCGGCCCGGGGCGGAAACTCCTGCAGCAATTGCTTGAGCCGCGACCAGGCGCGGCGGCTGGTCAGCAATTGCTTCCAGGCGCCGATCAGTTGCTCCACGGGGGCCAGGGCGCGGCCGCTGAGGATCGAGCTGGCGATCATCATGCCTGGGGTGATCGAGCCTTCGATCGCCAGCAGGGCACCGGTGCCGAGGATCAGCGATTGCAGAGTGATCCGCACGAAACGCGCGAGGCCGCTGATGTAGGCAGCCCGATCGGAAGCCAGGGTTTGCATTTCGAGAATCCGCAGGTGGCTGCCAAACCAGCGCTGGGTGATGGCAGGCAACATGCCCATGGCTTCAATGACTTCGGCGTTGCGCAAATTGTTGTTGGCGAAAGTACCTGAGATTTGTGACGCCAGGTTCGCCTCGTTCAACGGCTTTTTGGTGGCGATTTCGGTGAGCCAGGTCAGGGACACCAGAATCAGCGAACCGCACAGGGTGACGATCCCGAGCAAGGGGTGGATCAGGTAGGCGACGAACAGGTAAATGGGCGTCCACGGCGCATCGAAGAACGCAAACAGCCCGTTGCCGGTAAGAAACTGGCGTACTTGCGCGAGGTCTTGCAGGGCTTGCGCCGGGTTACCGCCGGTGCGTTGCAGATTGCGCTCGAAAGCGGCGGTGAACACGCGACGGTTCAGGGCCATGTCCAGTCGATTGCCGACTCGGATCAGCACCCGCGTGCGCACCACTTCCAGTATGGCCATCAAGGTGTACAAACCGATCATCAGAAGGGTCAGCATCAGCAGCGTGGTGACATTGCTGCTGACCAGCGCCCGGTCATACACCTGCAGCATATAAATGGCCGGCGCCAGCATCAGCACGTTGATGACACCACTGAATCCCGCCAGCGAATAGAACGTATGGCGCAACCGAAAAAGCAACTCGGCAAACTCGGATCGCTGCTGGTTTTTCTTGTTCATCGGAAGGGTCCAATGCCGTGGTTTTATGTACCTCAGCGTAGGAGAACGACTGTTGGTCGGATGACGTCCCGATCCAGTTTTTACGCGTCAATATTTTATTGACGCTTTTGACAGTGTTTAAAAACAATGGGTTGGGCGCTGTACTGTCTGGTGCTTGTAATGAAGTTGGCTTGTTGGCGATCAAATTTCGTGCGACTTAAGTCTAGTTATCGTCCTCGAAGCCTGCGGCGCTTGCGACCTGAGCCCTGCATCCGCCGGGGTTAGCTGCTATTAATCAATAGTGTTCGAATAATTGACCCTGTCAGGAGCGCGTCATGAACCCTTTCATCCGGATTGGCATTGTCGATGACCACCCTATGTTGCGTGAAGGCGTGGCCAATACGCTGAGGAAGAGGACGGACTTACAAGTCGTGGAGCAGGGGGGCAGCGCGGACGAAGCCCGGGACATCGCTCTGCGATTGAGACCGGACGTGATGCTGATGGACGTCAATATGCCGGGCGATGTGTTTGCTGCCGTGCGGTACATTTCGACCCAACTGCCGGACGTGAAGGTGCTGATGCTGACAGTTTCCGAATCCGAAGATGACGCTTATTCAGCGCTCGAAGCGGGTGCTCGTGGTTATGTGTTGAAAGGGATCAGCGGACCGGATCTGGTGCTGGCAATTCGCTCGATCTCCAGGGGTGAAACGTACATCACCCCTGAATTTGCCAAGAAGCTGCTGAGCAACTTCAGAAAGCATGAAGCCGAAGTCCGCAAGATCGACCTCACCCATCGGGAGGAGCAGATCATTCGTGAAGTCTCAATGGGCTTGACCAATAAGGAAGTCGCTTCAAAACTCTTGATCAGCGAAAAAACCGTCAAGTACTACATGACTTGCGTGATGCAAAAGCTGCATGCCCGCAACCGTGTCGAGGCTGTCACCGCCCTGCGCCGCTATTGGGAGCGCGAGGCTATGGATCGCCTGCGCATCGGGACAGTAAATTCTCACTTGGATGTATAGGGTGGCCCCTGACTAAAGCTTGAACTGTGCATTTACCGAAGTGCCGGCAGCGGATGAGTCGATGCTGAACAGTCCTCCCAGGGATTCAACGCGATAACGCAAACCGGCCAGCCCCAGTCGGATTCTGCCCGCTGTGTCGACCACCATGGCGTCAGCCGCCATGCCCGGTCCATTGTCCTTGACGCTGATGTGTAGCAACCCGTCCATGTAATCCGCGCTGATGGCCTGGCCGTGGCCATGGGCATGACGGTAGGCATTGTTGAGGGTTTCCTGCACGAACCGGTAAAGACACAATTTGAGTGGCAGTGAAGCCTCCTCGGGCAGCACCCCCAGGGTTAATTTGACCTTGGTGCCGGTGCGTTGCTCGTGTCGTTGAGCCACCAGTTGAAGCTGCTCCTGCAAGCTAAGGTCGTTGATTTCCGGAAGCGCCAGACCCCGTGATAATTCCCGCACCTCACGCAATGCATCGGTGGCTGCACCTCGGATGGTTTCCAGGGATTCCTGATCGACTGCCGTGCAGTTCTCGGCCAGGTCATCGAGCCGGATCAGTATCAAGGTCAACAGCTGTGCCGGCCCATCATGCAGGTCTGCACCGATGCGGCGCAGGGTCAGTTCGTTGATCCGCGAGAACTCCTCAGTCGCCGTGGTCATCTTGCGCTGGAGCGCGGCATTACTGATGCGCAACCGTGTTTGCTCCAGTAGCCGCAGCCTCAAGGCCACTTGCTGGCGCTGGATGATCGTGTCACCGCGCCTCACGAGGAAGAACAGTAGCGTCAGCATCGCCAGTGTCGCGGCGCCCACGACCATCCACACCTGCTGGCGGATGCGCCTGATCTCCTGTTCCAGGCTGTCGGCCTTTTCATAGAACTCGCCCACGGCAATGATTTTTCCGGTATTGAACTCGCGCAGCGGTGCATAAATTTCATAGAGCGGCACATTCATATTGCGCTCGAACTGGTTCTCTTCCTGTTTAAGGTCCTCGAGGTCGGTCACCACGTTGCCTTTGAGCGCATCGGCAATCTCTTCCATCGGGAACTTGCGATTAGTAATGGATTTATCTGTGCTGTAAACCACCGTGCCGTCGGGTCGCCAGATCTTGATCGAGACGATGTGCCGTTTCAGTGAGTGGGTCTCCATCAAGCGGTCCAAGGATTTGACGCTTTCGGTCGAGAGGACATTTTCGCGACTCAGCTCCTGCACATAGGGCTCCAGAAACGCTTCCATGTAGTGTGCGCCGGCCTCTGCGGCGCTTTGTACGGCGGCTCTCTCTATTCGCTCACTGACCAGTTCGCCGACGAAAAACATCGTCAGCCCCAGAATCAGTGCGGCGGCAATCACGAACTGCGTAGAGCGGCTTAGCTTGCGTGCCTGAACTATCAGTCGGCTGCGCATCGGATTCCGACGACGATCAGGTCCAGGTATCGTCCCGTCCGGGATCTCACTCGGTTCAGCGACAAACGTCTCGGTTTCCGGGTGGGCTTTTGAGTCATTTGCCATCGCGTCAATTCCCTGGTCATAGCTCGACGTTGATTGAACAGCCTGCGCGTCACCGGATATCCGCAGCGTGTCATGTTCAAGCTGCCTGTACGAACAGGCTCACTATAGATGGACAATCAGTACAGCACGCGACGGCTTGTTGTGTGGCCTGGAACGGCCTGCCAAACCAGGGGGATTCGTACTTCAGTGGCCGACCAAGGTCAGGTTTGCACCTGCGACTTAGGTCCCGATTCTTGATTGGACCTTCGCATCTATCGCTGTTCGTTCACCTCCCGGATGCTTTAGATGACGAATTAACGATTTGGAATCCAGCTGACAGGCTGCCCGAAAGGTTGGGATCAAGGCCAGGTCAGTCATGACGGATCTGAAGTTTGAAACCCAATTTGACAGGTGAAATATCATGGCCACGCGCTATATTTTGAAACCTTTTCGATTCAATCTTTCCGATCTGGACTTCATGCGGGATCAGATTGACTTTCGTCCGCTCTACGATGCGGATGGCAACGCGATTGTCGATTGGAGCGGGTCGAGTGCGATATACGATGCGCAACACCGGTTAATCTACGATCCAGGCAGCACACCCCTGAGCCAGGCACAGATTGACAGTAACCTTGCGATGTATGGTCACTCCTACGCGTCGGTGACGGCCTCTCAAGGCCTGCGCGATCCGTCGGGGCTGAACAACAACCTGTACCTGGTCAATGCCACTTGGGGATCAGCCGATCAACCCTTCCTGCAACGCATGGCGGTGTCGTTCGATCATTACGTCAAGCCCATGGCGGGACTTGGCAGCGACCCCAACGCGTTCTACGCCAATACGTTTACAACCAGCCCCGACCCTGCGGCGGCGGACTACACCAAGCGAGGCGACAACCTCGCGACGCCGATCAATGAGGCGTCTCCTGCTCACGACGTTGTGGATTACACGCCGCGCATGATTAGCCGGTTAGTCACCACCGCAGACGTTACCTTCCAGACGGAGCCCGGTAGCACTCACCTCGTCAAGGACGTCAACGGTTTCACCCAGGTGACTGACTACGGCATGCTGGAAGCGCTCGGCCAGCAAGACGCCCAACGCGGCTATGACTTGCAGTTCGATGCCAACGGCAATCCGGTCTGGCAGCTGGATGGCAATGGCAATCCGGTCACTGACCCGCTGACCGGCGCCAACTTACAAGCGTATTCGTCTGTGCCAAATGATGAGTTCTTCATCGGCGCACAGAACCCTGGTGTGTCACCGGTCAATGGCTGGTTTGTCCTGTTCGGCCAGTTTTTCGATCACGGCCTCGATTTCATCGGCAAGGGCGCAGACGGCACCAAAATCACGATCAACCTGTCCCCGGACGATCCGCTCTATGGCGTGATCAACCCCACCACCGGCCAGCCTGCCACCAAGATCGTGATTTCCCGCGCTGATGTGAGCGGCTTCACCGCCGACGGTACACCGCAATGGAACAACCACACATCGCCCTATATTGATCAGAGCCAGACCTATGGCTCCGACCAGGAAGTCACCGATCTGCTGCGAGCGTGGGTGTCCACCGATGGCGGTATCACCTACCATGCCGGCGCCCAAATGCTGGACGGCAACACGTCGGTCGCCTGGAAGAATGCGTTTGGCGAAACGACGCACGCCACGCTGCCTACGCTGAACGAACTGCGTGCGCACCTGATGCTCACCCAACGTGCTGACTTGACCTGGGAAGACGTGCTCGATCTGCGCAATCGCGACGCGGCTGGCAACGTGGAAACCGGGGCCGAGGCCGGCAACTCTGGCCAGGCGCTGATTCTTGATATGAACCCGCGCTTCGACGAGGCGCACTTCAAGAACCCGTTGAACCCTGAGGCTGCGACTGATTTCCAGGCCAATATTGCGACCCTCCAGGCTGCGGCGCTGGCGTTGGGCGCCGGTTATGAGTTCGCCTATGTCGACGGTGCTGGCCCCAATGATGGTTACCTGGAACTGAAACTGCCGGCCGGCGCCATGGGCCCGGGATCACCGGCGGTGACGCTGACGGGAGCCAGCGCATTGGCGCTGTGGGTGAATTTCAGCGACTTCAGCATCAAGACATCGATGCAGGCGGGACCCACCGTGATCGCACTCACTCCAGAAGTGCACGCCGCCGTCGGCGAGCTGTTGATGGCGGCGGTGGGCGATCACTACATTGCCGGTGACGGCCGAGTGAACGAGAACATCGGTCTGACTGCGGTACACCATGTGTGGCACGAAGAGCACAACTTCCAGGTGCGCAACATTCAGGAAGCCGTTGCGGTCGAGGACTTGCGTCAGGAGCGGCTCGATCAGGCGGGTACTTACAACCATGACCTGCTGCATGAGTGGCAGGTATCGGTGGTCACCCAGGCGACAGATGTCGTGGCGGCCGGGGTGAGCGTGGTCGGCAATCACTACGAAGATGCACAAGGCAATTACGTTTACGCCGGTGGTGCCATCGCCTGGGACGATAACAAACTGTTCAATGCAGCCAAAATCACGGTCGAGATGGAGTATCAGCATACGGCGGTGGACCAGTTTGCCCGAACCATCACACCCAACATCGCCGAGTTCGTGGGCTACAACAGCGGCGAACAAGCCGATGTGAGCCTGGACTTCTCGCAAGTGGCCTACCGCTTCGGCCACAGCACCCTGCGCGAATCAATCGACCTGATTGATCCGTCGGGAGGCATCACCAGCGGTGTGATGCGCGTTGCACTCGAGCGAGCTTTCCTCACCCCTGAGCTGTTTGCGCAAAAGGGCGCGGCCGCTATCGCCCTGGGCATGACCCACCAACAGGCGAACGAGGTTGACGAATATGTCACGCCAGCGCTGAACCAGGGTCTGCTCGGCCAGCCGCTGGACCTGGCTGCGATCAACATCGCCCGTGGCCGCGACGTCGGCATCCCTACACTCAATGAGTTCCGCGCGGCCATCGGCCTGAGCGAATACAGCAGTTGGGCCGACTTTGGCGCCAACATGATCCACCCGGACAACCTGGTGAATTTCATTGCGGCTTATTCGTTCGACGGCAACGTCGCACGCGCCGCCGCGCTGATCGGTCTGGAGAACGGCACGATCTCCGAAGGCAGCACCGAAGCCCAAGGGTATACGTACAACCAAGCACTGGATTTCCTCAACAACACCTTCAACAGCCCCGCCGACGCGGGTAGCTATGGCGTCGACGGCTTTCAACACATCGACACTTGGTTGGGCGGCCTGGCGGAGGTGCACGTCACCGGGGGCATTCTGGGTGAAACCTTCGACACGGTGTTTGTCGACCAGATCAGCCGACTGATGAACGGCGACCGCTTTTACTACCTCTATCGCCTGGACCAGTTGCAGATGGGCGAGGGCATCGTCAATGAACAGTTCAAGGACATCGTCGAGCGCAACACTGGCGCCGAGCACCTCAATGGCAGCGTTTTCGCCTATGCCGACAAGTACTACGACCTGGCGCAGAACGAGGTCGCCAATGCCAAGACCGAGCACAAATACGCCGATGCGATCAAGGCTTACGAGGATGCTCATCCTCTCTACGCCGCCGATGGCATTACGGTGATTGGTCACCAGTCGCTGGGCGTTTATTCAACCCGGGGCAATGCCACCACCAACAACGGCGACATCGTGACCGTCAATGGCGTGCAGTACATCCGTGACTTCCGTGTCGAAGACAGCGCCGCGACCTCTGGCACCACGGCGATCAACGGAGGGGGAAATCTCGACGGCACGCTGAACAGCGGTGCCGAGTCCCACGAGGTGATAGTGGCCAGCGACAGTAACGACCTGATTTACGCCTGGGGCGGTGACGATACGGTCTATGGCGAAGGCGGCAACGACATAATCTACGGCGGCAACGGTATCGACCGCCTGTACGGCGGTGATGGCAACGACCGCATCTACGGCGGCGATGGCGGCGATTTGCTGGACGGTGGCGCCGGTGACGACTACGTGAGCGGCGAACAATCCGCCACGGCAGCGGCGGGCATCGACCAGATCATTGGTGGCGAAGGCAATGACATCCTGCACAGCGGTGTCGGCATCGACAAGCTGTCGGGCGAATCGGGTGACGACTTCCTGTTCGGCGAAGGCGATACCGATGCCTTCACCCACGGTGGCGATGGCAACGACATCCTTGACGGCGGTGCCGGTGGTGATCTGCTGTGGGGGGACGGCGGTGACGACCTGATCATCGCCGGCGACGACCAGGATATTTCGGGCGGCCTCGATGGCGACGATATCTTGCGCCCGGGGGCCTTCTCCCAAGCCATGGGCGGTGGGCCGGACGAAGTACTGGGTGGCGACGGCAAGACCGACCTGGGCAACGATGGCAAGGGCATTGGATTCGACTTGATCGACTTCAGCGACCATGCCAAGGCCCCCCAAGGTCTCACGATCGATTTCTCGACCCAACAAAACCCGGCGGTGGCCATCGACTTGACCACTCCGTTCCCTGCGTGGGTCGGTATTGAAGGGGTCATTGCCAGCCAGAACAACGACACCATCCTGGGCGATGCAAGCGCCAACTGGCTGATCGGCGGCAGCGGCAATGACAAGCTGGTCGGCGGCATTGGCAACGACGTGATCGTCGGTGACGGCATCCGTCTGGACAGCCTGATCGGCACCTACGCCGGTGGTTACGACAATTATCAGGATGGCGCCAATTACCGTGCTGCCGGATTTATCGGCACCAACGGCCTGCTGGACGCGGTGGGGCCTGGCTACGACAAGCACTTCACCGAGATGCTGAAGTCGGCCACTTTCGAGAATCTGGAATTAGGCGGTAGCCAGGTCACCCGTTTGTGGCGCAATGGGGTTGCGAGTACCAATCCTGCCGATCTCGCCGATAGCGTCACGGTCGGTGACGGTGGCACGGCAGGCGTGTCGGACATGGCAATGTTTACGGGCAACCGGTCGGAATACACGATTCAGAGGATCAACTTTCTGACCCAGCATCAGGGGCTCATCACCGCCTTCAAGATCACCGACAGCGTGGCGGGCCGCGATGGCAGCGACATTGTGGTTGGCGTGGAGAAACTGGGCTTCGCCGACCGCACGGTCAACCTGAGCATCACCAATCATCTGCCGACCGGTAATGTGGTGCTGTCGGGCTATGCCACTTCGCCGACCACGCCAAGTCGTCCGGTGCCGGCCCAATACCGGCTGACCGCGAACACCTCGGCCATCCAGGACGCCGACGGCTTGCCTGGGCCAAGCGGGTTCTCCTATCAGTGGCAAGCGCTGGTGGGTGCGACCTGGTTGAGTATCACCGGGGCGAATGCGTCAACCTTTGCGCCCACCTCGGCGCAGTTCGGCCAGCAACTGCGGGTGATCACCACGTACACCGATGACAGCGGCTCGGTGGAACAGCTGACGTCGGCCCCTTCGGAGGCAGTCGGGCGCTTGATCGAGGGCACCAACTTCTTCAACAACACGCTCAATGGCACCAACTTTCAGGACATCCTGATGGGCTACTCGGGCAATGACATCCTCAACGGTGGCTTGGGCTCCGACGTGCTGGACGGCGGCACGGGCAACGACACAATGCGTGGCAATACCGGCAATGATGTCTATATGCTCGATGCCAATGGCGATGTGGTTCAGGAGAATCTGAACGAGGGCACCGATACTGTCATGTCGTCGGTCAGCTACACCCTGGGCGCCAACGTTGAAAACCTGACCTTGCTGGGGGCGAACAACATCAACGGCACCGGTAACGCACTGGACAACGTTATCAATGGCAACAGCGGCAACAACCAGCTCACTGGCTTGACGGGTAATGACACGGTGTTCGGGGGCGCGGGCAACGATGCGCTTCTGGCCTCCTTGAACGATGGCAACGACCACTATGACGGCGGTGCGGATGTCGACACCTATGATTTGTCGGCCACGTCGGCGGCGGCCACGGTGGACTTGCTGGCCGGCACCTCAACCAGTGCCCAGACTGGCAGCGACAGTCTGACCGGCATCGAGAACGTCACCGGCAGTTCGGGCAACGATCACATTCAGGGCGACGGGGTCAGCAACCTGTTGCAAGGCCAGGGCGGCAATGACTGGATGGACGGTGGCAGCGGCGCCGATACGTTGATTGGCGGGCAAGGCACGGACAGCCTGTTCGGTGGGCTTGGCAATGACACCTTCCAAGCGTCGGTCAATGACGGCAACGACAGTTACGACGGAGGTGGCGACACCGATACCTACGACCTGTCGGGGACCTCGGCCAACGCATCGGTCAACCTGCTCACCGGCCTTGCCAGCAGTTCGCAAACCGGCAATGACACCTTGACCGGTATCGAGAATGTGATCGGCGGCAGTGGCGCCAACACCCTGACCGGTGACGGTGGCGCTAACGTGCTGACAGGCCTGGGAGGCAATGACACGCTCGGCGGTGGTGGTGGCAACGATACTCTGGTCGGTGGCGCGAACCGGGACTCCCTGACTGGTGGAGCGGGCGATGATCTGTTTGTCTTCTCGGCCATTGGAGATTCAGGTACGTCAACCCTTACCCGAGATGCAATTTCCGACTTTACCCAAGGGCAAGACCGCATCGATTTGTCCCTGATCGATGCCCGGACCTCCGGCGCAGGTTCTGCCGGTAATCAGGACTTCACCTTCCTCGGCGAGTGGAACGGCGCCGGCAATGAGTTCAACAACCAGGCGCAATTGAAGTACCACTTCGTTAATGTCGGCGGGGTCGATCACACCTATGTGGAGGGCAATGTGAACAGCGGCAATGGCGCCGACTTCCAGATTGATCTGGTCGGGCATGTGGCCCTCACGGCGAGTGATTTTGTCGGCGTGGTCTAGGTTGGCAGCGTAAAAAGGGCGCCCCTTTTCACTAAGGGGGCGCCCTTTGTTTTTTGCAGGAGGGACGCGCGCTAGACCACAGCGCCAAACAAGTGCCCCACCAGTGCCGTAACCGCCATGGCCAACGCGCCCCAAAAGGTCACCCGCCAGGCCCCGGTGATGACCTTGGCGCCGCCGGCCCTGGCGGCAATGGCGCCCAGCGTCCCGAGAAACACCAATGACATGCCCGATATCCAGGGCACCACGCTGTGCTCCGGTGCGACAAACGTCACCGCCAGGGGCAGGGCGGCACCCACTACAAAGCTGGCGGCGGAGGCCAGGGCGGCCTGCAAGGGTTTGGCGGTAAGGGTGGCGCTG
>LNAP01000549.1_pt1 | contig 45197 bp, 43 predicted proteins | sample 602601 | NCBI WGS metagenome assembly LNAP01 (sample SAMN02440304, study PRJNA202911) | soil metagenome | biome: Subtropical and temperate rainforests or woodlands; isolation source: soil samples (1 kg each in a 20% v/v slurry with milli Q water) were... ...
GTGAGCGCCGGAAGGACGTGCAGACGACGGCGCTGCGCGGACGGCGAAGGCGTGTGGTCCTGGTGCCCCGCGTGAGCACCAAGCCCGGTGGAGAGTCCGCGGCAACCGCTGCGGAAAACCCTCAACCGGAGGCGACGGCGACGAGAAACCGTGTCGGCCGCCGGGGAGAGCACGACATAAGCCGTTAACACCACTGCGCGCGGAACGCCGGGTTGTTTCCCGGCGCAACCGTGGCAAGCCTCGTGTGCTTTCTACCATTGCACACGAGCCCATGGGTGCATCGGGCACCCGGCGTTCCGCGCGCCCTCTCGTTCCTGAGGGCGGGAATGCAGCACACCCCGGACGCGAAAGCGTCGCGGCAATGCGATTGCTTGGCTGTTTGACAGTTGAATCCGAAATTCGAAACCGCGCGTCGCACGGATGCGCAGTGCATCTCTCGTGCTCCGGGCGCGCAGCAGTCTAGGCGATGCGCAACATTGTCATCACGCTGCTGCGCAGAACCGGGACCGTCCCCGGCGCCGGCGCCGGGGCACGAGCGAGTTACAGTCCGGTAAAGCCGGCCTTGACCGGATCGTTGCTGCCGTCGAGTTCACGCAGATAGGTCAGGCCATAGACCGTCAGCCGATGCGGATCCTTTTCGCCGCCCTCGAACAGGGTGGCGATGTAATCCCTCACCTTGGCGCGCGCCTCGTCGCTGGCAGCCTGGCTGCGGTTCACCATCAGGTCATAGGTCTTCATGATGCGGTCGATGGCGGTGTCCATATGGTCCTCTTGCGACATCAGATGACGATCTGGGCAGCTTCGAATTTGGCGATCGCCTTGTTGGCCAGCCGGATCTTGTTGCCGTCGCCGCGCTGAAACATCTCGACGATGATCTGCAGCAGCGCGTCATTGGTGACGTGATTGTCGGGTATGGCGCCGGTCTTGCGCAGATAGTTTGCGGCGATGGCGTAGGCATCGCCCACCGCCTCGACATTCCTTACCTGCAACCCGCGCTCGACCAACATGGCTTGATCCCTCTGGCTGGAACGACAAGCGCGCCGCAGCAAAATAGTTCCATCTGAGGAAACCGATTCCGCGAGACCGGGGCAGCGCGAACCGGCCGCGGGGGTCGCCGCGGCCCCAACATCGCGTCGGTGGCTAGTTCGCGGCGACCGGCTTTCCGGCCGTGCGCACCAGCCGGTCGGCTTTCAGGAGAACGGTGTCGTTGGCCGGCTGCGGGCGGGCGAAGTAGCTGACGAGGACGAACGCTGCGCAACACAGCAATCCCGCGATCATGACGCGGCGATGCGTGGCTTTGTCGGCACTGTGAAATGAAGCGGACATGAAATATCCCCAGCAATATTCCGAAGCGACGGATCATCCATATCCCAACCGGCCCGACGTGCAATCGAACCCGCATCTTAACCTAACCGATGAAGGTTACCGCACCGGCGAATTTTAGCGATCGCGGTTGCAAGTATTAATTGCGCAGCGATGCAACGGCGCAAAGAAAATCGGCCTCCCCTTGCGGGAAGGCCGATGGACCGGAGGGCAATCCGGTTTTTTCCGGAAGTCTGCTTGGAGGTTCTTGGCAGGCGATCAGGGCGACGCGTGACCGGCCTTGCTGGCCGGACATCTGGCGGAGGTGCATTCCCCGCCGACGCACCTTGGCGTCACCCTTCCGAAATTCTCAAAGGCGATACAGGATCTGGTCGGTCCAGAAACGCTCGAGGCGATGCAGCGACTTGTTCAGCGTGGCGAACTCCTCGTTGGAGATGCCGCCGACCTGCTCCACCGTCTTGACGTGCTTCTGATAGAGGGCGTCGACGATGTGGCGGATCTCCTGGCCCTGCGCGGTCAGGCGGATGCGTACCGAGCGGCGATCGACGCGCGAGCGCTGATGATCGAGGAAGCCGAGCTCGACGAGCTTCTTGAGATTGTAGGAGACGTTGGAGCCGAGATAGTAGCCGCGGGTGCGCAGCTCGCCGGCGGTCAGTTCCTTGTCGCCGATGTTGTACAGCAGCAGCGCCTGCACCGAGTTGATATCAGCGCGACCGCGACGGTCGAACTCGTCCTTGATGACGTCGAGCAGGCGGCGATGCAGCCGCTCAACCAGCGTCAGGGCTTCCAGGTAAAGCGGCTGCACCGGTGCTTGACCTGGTGCGCGCTCGACGGTTTCAACGGCCGATGCAACGGCTTTCATCATGACACAACCCCTGTTGTCGTTTTTATCGACTTATTTCGACGAAACTTGTGTCTCGTCTGATAGGCCCAACTTAAGAGGCGCGATTGAAGAACCGCTTAAATAAGACAATAAAGAGATCATGAATTTAAGACAGTGAACCGCACATTAAGCCCGCGAATAAAGGGCTTTTTGAACGTTTCGTTGACGATGCCGACGCGATGTTCACGCTTCGTCTGGCACACGTGTCGCATAAGGAAACAGCATCGTTCAAATTCGAAACGTTCGCGTAACACAGATGACCGCGGCGTTAGGGTGACTCAAAGGTTACCGTGGCGATGCGCAAAATAATTCCGAAAATTTAATGCAAACGCCACGCGATCGATCCGATGCGTGGCGTTGAAAAACGACGGGCGATGACGAGAGCGCGATGATGGCCGCAGCGAATGCGGACAGCCTCGCGGCATGAACCGGCCTATGGCGGCCGTTCGCGCGCGGCCATCCACGCCAGCGCCAGATAGGCGGCCAGCAACACGCCCTCGCCGCCGACCATGATCAGGCTGCCGCCATAAATACCGGGAAACATCAGCTCGATCACCGCCATCGACACCACGGCCGTGAGCCAGACCACCGCGCCCCACGGCGTGGCAAGCCACAGGCCGACGGCGGCGACCAGTTCGATGACGGCGAAATAGACCGTGGCGGTCTGCCAGGCCATCGCCTGATTCTCGAACGCCTCGTCCTCGGTGCCGACGAAACCGGTAACCTGGGCCCAGTGATAGAGCCCTTTGGCCATCGACAGCACGGCCATCACGCGCAGGAACAGCACCAGCCGCCGGGTCCAGACGCTGTCGTCGGACTTTTCCCGTTCCGACGAGATCGCGGCCACCGACATGGCGTTGTCCCGCGACGACTCACGCGGCCCTGTCTCAGACATGCGGGTCGGATCTCTTCGCGTGGAACTGGCGCCGGAGCTGATTCATGGGGGCTTTCTTGGGCCTTTAAGCCTGCAAAATCAATCGCCGAGACGGTTAGGTCCGCGGTGACGAAACAGTGCCGGGGTGCTAGACTTAGAAAGGGTCAAATCTGCTCAGGCTTCGGGAGAGACGGTAAATGGCAATCAAGTTCGGACGGCCCATCGAGATGCGCGACCCCTCCCCCCGTCCCGCCGCCGCCCCGCCGCTCGATCTGGTCACCCGCCCGCGCCGCAACCGCAAGTCGGAATGGGCGCGCCGGCTGGTGCGCGAGAACGTGGTCACCACTGACGACCTGATCTGGCCGCTGTTCGTGGTCGACGGCGACAACAAGCGTCTGCCGGTGGCCTCGATGCCCGGTGTCGAACGACTCAGCGTCGATCAGGCGGTGCGCGACGCTGAACGCGCCATGAAGCTGAACATCCCGTGCATCGCGCTGTTTCCCTATACCGAACCGTCGCTGCGCGACGAGATCGGCTCGGAAGCCTGCAATGCCGACAATCTGGTTTGCCAGTCGGTGCGCGCCATCAAGAGGGAGTTTCCCGATCTCGGCGTGCTCTGCGACGTGGCCCTCGATCCCTTCACCAGTCACGGCCATGACGGGCTGATCCGCGACGGCAAGATCCTCAACGACGAGACCGTGGTGCGCCAGGCGCTGGTGCAGGCCGAGGCCGGCTGCGACATCATCGCGCCCTCCGACATGATGGACGGCCGCGTCAGTGCGATCCGCGAAGGGCTGGACGACGCCGGCCTGCTCGACGTTCAGATCATGGCCTATGCCGCCAAATATGCTTCCGCCTTCTATGGTCCGTTCCGCGACGCCATCGGCTCCGCCAAGACCCTGACCGGCGACAAGCGCACCTACCAGATGGATTCGGCCAATTCCGACGAGGCGATCCGCGAGGTCGAACTCGATCTCGCCGAAGGCGCCGACATGGTGATGGTCAAGCCGGGCATGCCCTATCTCGACATCATCCGCCGGGTGAAGGACACGTTTGCGGTGCCGACCTTCGCCTACCAGGTGTCCGGCGAATACGCGATGATCATGGCGGCCGCCAACAATGGCTGGATCGACGGCGAACGCGCCATGATGGAAAGCCTGCTCGGCTTCAAGCGCGCCGGCGCCGACGGCGTGCTGACCTATTTTGCGCCGGCCGCCGCGGAGAAGCTGCGCGAGCAGCGCTGAGGCAGCGCGCTTTCTTTCCTCCTTCTCCCCTTGTGGGAGAAGGTGGCGCGAACGAAGTTCGCGTCGGATGAGGGGTGACTAGGCTCGGAGCTTGTCGCTACCCCTCACCCGTCCGCGCTGGCGCGCGGCCACCCTCTCCCACCTGGCGAAGCTTCGCTTCGCGCGGGGGAGAGGGAAGAAGCGCCAGCCTCTGTCCAGTCTGTAACGATTCCGGAGTCTTGCACTGGCGTTCGGTGATATCCATGTGCTGCAACGGTGACGATGCCGTCGAGGGGATGTGCCATGTCTGACAACGGTTCGGGATACAGCGGTTCGACCTCGGGCGCGAACTGGCGCAGCGGCGGTCCGGCGCAGCCGCCGGCCTACGATCCGTGGCGGCAGCCCGAACTGTTTCGCGGCGTGCTGACGCGCCGGGTGTTCGCCTTCCTGATCGATCTGGTGGTGATCTCCATCCCGGTGGTTCTCGCCGTGATCTTCATCGCGGTGTTCGGTCTGGTCACCCTGGGCCTCGGCTGGGGCCTGTTCTGGCTGGTGTCGCCGGCCACGGTGGTCTGGCCGATCCTGTATTACGGCATGTCGCTGGGCGGGCCGCATTCGGCCACCGTGGGCATGCGGATGATGGACCTGCAGCTGCGGACCTTTTCTGGCACGCCCGGCTATTTCGTGCTCGGCTGCGCCCATGCCGTGCTGTTCTGGGCCTCGGTGTCGTTCCTGACGCCGCTGGTCCTGATCGTCGGCCTGCTCAACGGTCGCCGGCAACTGCTGCACGACCTGGTGCTCGGAACCGTGGTGATCAACCGCGCGGGCCAGCCCCAGATGGCGCAACCCGCCGGTCGGAGCTATTGACCGTGCGGACACGGATTGACGATCGGGCGCTGCAGCGCAATGCTGGCGTCAACTGCTTCGGAGACCGACGCAACCCGTGACCCAGCACTCGCGCGACACTCCGCAATTCTACCTGACGGCGCCGTCGCCCTGCCCCTACTTGCCGGGCCGGCACGAGCGCAAGGTGTTCACGCATCTGGTCGGCGAAAAGGCCGGCGACCTCAACGACCTGCTGACCCATGGCGGCTTCCGGCGCAGCCAGTCGATCGCCTACCGTCCGGCCTGCGACCAGTGCCGCGCCTGTGTCTCGGTGCGCGTCATCGCCAACGAATTCCGCCTGTCGCGCAACTTCAAGAAGGTGATGGCGCGCAACAGCGACATCATCGGCGAGCAGCGCAATGCGGTCCCGACCTCGGAACAGTATTCGGTGTTTCGTGCCTATCTCGACCAGCGCCACCGTCACGGCGGCATGGCCGACATGACCGTGCTGGACTATGCGATGATGGTCGAGGACAGCCATGTCGAGACCCGCATCATCGAATATCGCCGGCGCGGGCCCGACAGCGGCATCACCGGCCGCGGCGAGGAGCTGATCGCGGTGGCGCTGACCGACGTGCTCAGCGACGGACTGTCGATGGTCTATTCGTTCTTCGAACCCGCCGAAGAGAGCCGTTCGCTCGGCACCTTCATGATCCTCGACCACCTCGCCCGCGCCCGTCGCCTCGGCCTGCCCTATGTCTATCTCGGCTACTGGATCGAGGGCTCCAAGAAGATGGACTACAAGGGCCGCTATCTGCCGCAGCAGCGCCTCGCACCTTCCGGCTGGCTGCGCGTCGACGCCGGCGATGCGGTGACCGAGCCGCAGGACTGACAGGACTTCATCCTGAGGAGCCGCGCTCTTGGCGCGGCGTATCGAAGGATGAGCAACATACGCTCTATGGTTCGAGACGCGCGCAAGAGCGCGCTCCTCACCATGAGGGCTCTCTCACCCGCCGAAGAAATCCACCACCAGCTTGATATTCAGCGCGATGATGATCGCCGCCGTCAGCGCCGCCAGTGCGGTGATCCAGCGCGGCGCGACGAACGGGCCCATCTTGCTCTTGCTCGCGGTGAACAGCACCAGCGGCACCACCGCGAACGGCAGTTGCAGGCTCAGCACGACCTGACTCAATATCAGCAATTGCCCGGTGGCCTTTTCGCCGTACCACAGCGTGACGACCACCGCCGGCACGATGGCGATCATGCGGGTGATCATGCGGCGCAGCCACGGCGCGACGCGCAGATTGATAAAACCTTCCATCACGATCTGGCCGGCCAGCGTCGCCGTGATGGTCGAGTTCAACCCGCAGCACAGCAGCGCGATGGCGAACAGCGTCGGCGCCAGCGACGATCCGAGAAGCGGCGCCAGGAAGGCGTGGGCTTGGTCGAGTTCGGCAACGTCGTGCTGTCCAGTCTTGTGGAAGGTCGCCGCGGCGAGGATCAGGATCGAGGCGTTGATGGTCAAAGCCAGGCACAGCGCGATGGTGGAATCGATGGTCGAGAGTTTGATCGCCTCCTTCTTCTCTTCGACGCTGTCGCCATAGCCACGGGTCTGCACCAGGCCGGAATGCAGATAGAGATTGTGCGGCATCACCGTCGCGCCAAGGATGCCCAGCGCCAGATACAGCATCTCGCGGTTGGCGAGGATGTCGGTGGTCGGCGCGAAGCCGCGGATCACGGCGCCCCAGTCGGGATCGGCCATGGCGATCTGTACCGCAAAACACGCGGCGATCACGCCCAGCATGGCCACCACGAAGGCTTCGATCCAGCGAAAGCCGAACGCCTGCAACGCCAGGATCAGGAACACGTCGGCGGCGGTGATGATGACGCCGATCTCGAGCGGAATGCCGAATAAAAGGTTGAGCCCGATGGCGGTGCCGATGACTTCGGCGAGGTCGGTCGCGGTGATGGCGATCTCCGCCGACAGCCACAGCGCCCACGACACGGTGCGCGGAAAGGAATCGCGGCAGGCCTGCGCCAGATCGCGGCCGGCGCCGACGCCGAGCCGCGCGCACAGCGATTGAAGGACGATGGCCATCAGGTTGGACAACAGCGCTACCGTCAGCAGCGCGTAGCCGAACTTGGAACCGCCGGCCAGCGAGGTCGCCCAGTTGCCGGGATCCATGTAGCCGACCGCGACCAGGTAGCCCGGCCCGAGAAACGCCAGCAGCTTGCGCCAGAACGAGCCGTTCTTGACGGTGCGGATCGAGCCGAACATGCCGAGCAGCGAGGGATCGCCTCGCTCGCTGCGCCAGCCGCCTGGGCTGCCGACCACGGCTTCTGGCAGGACGCCGGGCAACGGATCAACAGCGGAAGTGGGTGATTTTGCATCCATCGTCAGAAGATGGCGGATAATTCGGCTTATTGCAACTCATTTGCAAGAGCATCTGGCCAGCGCCGGACGAATTGACGGCAGCCTGCCGTTTTCCCGGAGCTTCGAACGGTCCGCCTCGCTCGGGAAACGGGTGGCTCCACATCTTGTCTGCGACCAGGGTGACAAGCAACCTCCAAGGACTCCACCATGCCCGCGACCGACCACGACCACCTGCCGGCGAACGACCACGACCACCTGCCCGACACCTTCAACCGCCTTGCCTGGTCCAACCTTGCAGCGCAGTCGGCGGAGCAGATCGCGCTGGCCGCGGCGCCAATCGTGGCGGTGCTGCTGCTCGGTGTCGGCGAAGGCCAGACCGGGCTGCTGCAGACCGCGCTGACCCTGCCCTTCGTGTTGTTCGCGATTCCGGCCGGGCTGCTGGCCGATCGTTTTTCGCGGCGCGCTTTGATGGCCGGCGCAGAAGCGCTGCGCGCCGCGGCGCTGCTCGGCATCCTCTTGCTGATCTGGAGCGGCGGGCTGACGCTCGCATCGCTGGCATTGCTGTGCTTCATCGCGGTGTGCGGCACCGTGGTCTACAGCGTCGCGGCGCCCTCGCTGGTGCCATCGCTGGTGCCGCCAGCGCTGTTGTCCGCCGCCAACACGCGGATCGAACTGGCGCGCACCATCGCATTTGCCGGCGGACCGGCGCTCGGCGGCGTGCTGGTGGGGTGGCTCGGCGCGGCGCCGGCGTTCGGTTTTGCGGTGGCCTTGTCGACCATCGCCGTGGTCCTGCTGGCCGGCATTCATGAGCCCCTGCGCGCGCAACTCGCGCGACGGCATCCTGTGCATGATATCAAGCTCGGGCTGCAATTCGTGTTTCAGCATCCGCTGCTGAAGCCGGTCTTCGTCACGCAGCTGATCTTCGGCGCGGCGGCTTTCATGATCATCGCGGTGTTCGTGCCCTATGCCGTCAGGCATCTTCACCTCAGCGCAACGGGTGTGGGCGTGGTGCTGGCGATGTATGGCGGCGGCATGGTGGTCGGCGCGCTGCTGGCAACGCGGGTGATGCGCTGGCTGGCCTTCGGCACGGTGATCGCGCTCGGGCCGGTCACGGGCTTTGTTGCCTCGCTGGTGATGGCGCTGACGGTGTGGTGGCCGTGGCCGTGGCTCGCGGCGCTGAGCTTCTTCCTGCTCGGCGTCGGTCCGATCATCTGGGTGATATCAACGGTGACGCTGCGGCAGTCGGTGACGCCGCCGAGCCTGCTGGGCCGGGTCTCGGCGATCAATATTCTGAGCTATGGCGCGCGGCCGGTCGGCACCGCGATCGCCGCGGCGGTCGGCGGACTCTACGGCGCGGAGTTCTGTCTGTACCTGGCGGTGGCGATCTTCGGCTGGCAGGCGATGGTGATCCTGACCTCGCCCGCGGTGGCGCTGGAGCGGCAGCCGGACATGGTCGGCGAGCCCGCCGCGGCGTTGCGGAACTGATGAGGCAAACCGGCGGCGAAATCGAGGCGGCCCCAGCGCCTTACCGGACACCTGCCGCATCCCTTTGCACACGCACGCAAATCCGGATCGAACCGGTTTTGACGCCAGATCGCGATCAGCGCTGGACCGTCTTGCCGCCGATGTAGCGGTTGATCTGCCTGAGCCGGACGTCGGGGCACAGTTCGGCGCCGCCCATGGCGTCCCTGATGCGGATCAGGCCGATCAGGTTGCGGCTCATCCCCATCAGGGTGACCGAGGCCTCCGAACAGTCCTCGCCGCGATCGACCTGGCCGCGAATCTTGTCCTCCAGTTCCAGCATGTCAGCCCGGAGAACCCTGATTTTCCTGCGGATTTCGTTGAGCCTGTTGTCCATGGCGGGAGCCCCCTTGACGTGAAGGCCCATAAAGAACAAATAGAGAACAGAAATGCAAGTCACGAATTCAAATTTCGGAGGTTGCGATGTCCTACGATCGACTGCCCGACCGGATCTCGGCGCCCATGACCAGGGGCCAGGCCGCGACCCTGCGCACGCTGGCGCTGGAGGCCTATCAGCCGAAACTGTTCGAGGAGCAGTTGACCCGGCAGGAGGCGGCGCGGCGGATCGATGCGCTGAAGCGCGAGATCGAGCTGGCGAACTCGTTCTGACCGGCAAGCTGCTGGCGAAGCTTGCCGCTACGGCGCGGGATGCGATGTCAGGAATTGCTGGTAGCTCTCTGCCGCCGCCGCGTCCGTCGCGATGTCGGGGTCCAGCGTGTAGAGATGCTGGGCATGACCGATGCCGCGCAGCGCGAAGCGACCCGTGGAGACCAGATGGTTGCGGCCGGCGGCGTCGAGACCCTTCTGGAATGCTTCCGAAGCCAGCAGCGGACGGTCCACCGAACTGCACATCGAAGCGATGCGGCTGACCTCGTTCACCGCCGGCCCCACCACGGTGAAGTCGAGCCGCTCGTCGCTGCCGATATTGCCGTAGAACACCTCGCCGACATGCAGGCCGACATAGGCCGTGGTCACCGGCCGGCCCTCGGTCTCGCGCTTTTCATTGAGGGCAAACATGTTGCGGCGAAAGCGGTGCTCGGCGCGCAGGGCGCGGTGCCGCGCCGCGACGATATCCTCGCCGGTGAACATCGCGAGCACGCCGTCGCCCATCAGCTTCAGCACGTCGCCACCGGACTCGTGGATCGCCTCGATGGATGCCTCCGCATAGTCGTTGAGGAACGGGATGATCTCGTCGGGGCCGATCTTCTCGCTGATCCCGGTGGAGCCGCGCAGGTCGGAGAACCACAGCACCGCCTTGATGCGCTCGGTGACGCCGCGCGTGATGCGACCGCGCAACACCTGCTCGGCGGCGTCGCGGCCGAGATAGACCCGGCCAAGCGTGCGCGCGATCTCGACCTGCGCCGCCATCTTGATGGCCAGCCCCAGCGCCGGCACAAGGTCGCGCAGCGCCGCCAGTTCGTGCGGCTGAAAACCGTCGTCGCGGCGCGTCGCCCAGTAGGAGTACAGGCAGTCCATCTGCCCCATGGTGCCGGCCTCGCCGAAGCGATGCACCATCGCAAGGCAATGCCTGTGACCGGCCTTGGCGAGGTCGCCCATGATGGAAAAGCCACGCGCCTCGATGTCGGCGATGCGAATCTCGATTTCGTCGAGGCCGTTCTCCAGCATGTGGAAGAACGCCGAGCGCCGCCAGTTCGACGCCGCCTCGCCGTGGTCGGTGGGGCCGTATTCGAAGAAATCGCTTTCGTTGCTGGCGGTGTCGTTCCAGCGGAAGCCGCGACCCTCGAAGATCGGATGCAGCGTGTCGATGAAGACGAGGCCGCGCGACAGGTCGACCCCGCCGTCGCGGGCGCGCTCGCAAAAGCCGCGGATCAGGTCGTTTTCGGGAAGGCCCGTCAGCCCCTGCCCGACCAGCCAATTCATCAGTTCAAGGCGTTGTGTCGCTTCCATCCGGACAATCTAGCCGGTGCGATCGTCTCCGCCAACCGCCTGCACGATCTCGCCGTCCTCCTTCACGAACGACGCGACCGGCGCATCCAGCAACGGCAGCACCAGTTCCGACGGCCGGCACAGAAGCGTGCCCTTCGGCGTCTCGACGATCGGCCGGTTGATCAGGATCGGATGCGCCAGCATGGCGTCGAGCAGCGCCTCGTCGCTCAGCGCCGGATCGGCGAGGCCGAGCTCGGCGTAGGGCGTGCCCTTTTCGCGCAGCAGCCCACGCACCGGGATATTCATCGCTGCGATCAATTGCTTCAGCCGCGCGCGGTCCGGCGGATGCTTGAGATACTCGATCACCACCGGCTCCTCGCCGCTGGCGCGTATCATCGCCAGCGTGTTGCGCGAGGTGCCGCAGGCGGGATTGTGATAGATGGTGACGGTCACGCCTGGGCTTCCTTCTTGATGACGGCGGCAGCGGCCGTGCCGGCGCCGGCTTCATACCAGCCGCGCGACGCCTTGACGATCTTCACCACCGACAGCATCACCGGCACCTCGACCAATACGCCGACCACGGTGGCCAGCGCCGCGCCGGAGTTGAGCCCGAACAGGCTGATGGCCGCGGCCACTGCCAGCTCGAAGAAGTTGCTGGCGCCGATCAGCGCGGCCGGCGCGGCGACGCACCAGGCGACGCCGAAGTAGCGGCTCAGCAGATAGGCCAGCCCGGCATTGAAATAGACCTGGATCAGGATCGGCACCGCCAGGATCGCAATCACCATGGGCTGGGCGAGGATCTGCTCGCCCTGGAAGCCGAACAGCAGCACCAGGGTCGCCAGCAGCGCGGCCAGCGACGCCGGCGCCAGCCGCTGCATCGTCCGCTCGAAGGCGCCCGGCCCGGCCTGCAGCAGCGCGCGCCGCCACAGTTGCGCGATCACCACGGGCACCACGATGTACAGCACCACCGACAGCAGCAGCGTCGCCCATGGCACCGCGATGGAGGCGACGCCGAGCAGCAGCCCGACCAGAGGTGCGAACAGGAACACCATCAGCACGTCGTTGAGCGCCACCTGGCTGAGCGTATAGTGCGGCTCGCCCTCGACCAGGTTGGACCACACGAACACCATGGCCGTGCACGGCGCCGCGGCAAGCAGGATCAGCCCGGCGATATAGGACGACACCTGCCCCGCGGGCAGCATCGGCGCGAACACGTGGCCGATGAAGAAGGTGCCGAGCAGCGCCATGGAGAACGGCTTCACCGCCCAGTTGATGAACAAAGTGACGCCGACGCCGCGCCAGTGTTTTTTGACCTCGCCGAGCGCGCCGAAATCGATCTTCAGCAGCATCGGGATGATCATCAGCCAGATCAGGATCGCGACGGGCATGTTGACCTTCGCCACCTCGGCGCCGGCCACGACGGCAAACACGCCGGGCATCAGATGGCCGAGCGCGATGCCGACAACGATGCACAAAGCGACCCACAGCGTCAGGTAGCGTTCGAAGATGTTCATGGCTCAGGCGACCTCGGGACGCGAGTTGGTGGCGCCGTCGCTGCGGCCGATGTCGCGCAGCCTGGTGCCGAGTGACAGCTGGTCGATGGCCGCCAGCGGCAGCGCTGTGAACAGCGCGATGCGGTTCTTCATGTAGCGGAACGCGGCGACGAAGGCGGCTTCCTTCTGCAGATCGGTGCCGGTCGCGGCCGCGGGATCCTCGATGCCCCAATGCGCGGTCATCGGCTGGCCCGGCCATACCGGGCAGCTCTCGCCGGCGGCGTTGTCACAGACCGTGAACACGAAATCCATCACCGGCGCGTCGGGCTGGGCGAACTCCAGCCAGCTCTTGGAGCGCAGCCCCTCGGTCGGATAGCCGAAGCTGTCGAGCACCTTGACGGCGAAGGGATTGACCTTTCCGCCCGGCTGGCTGCCGGCGGAGAAGGCACGAAAACGACCACGGCCATCCTTGCGCAGGATCGACTCCGCGAGAATCGAACGGGCGCTGTTGCCGGTGCACAGGAACAGCACGTTGTAGATCTGGTCAGGCATCGGCCTTCTCCTTGGCACGCTTCTTCTTCGGGGGCGGACAGCACGGCGTCAGGCTGGCAATCAGCGGCGCGCAGATCTCGGCGCGACCGCCGCAGCAATCCTGCAGCAGGAACAGCGCCACCGCCTGGAAGGCCGCGAGATTGGCGCGATAGATGATGGAGCGGCTCTGCCGCTCGGCGGTGACCAGCCCGGCGCGCAACAGGATCGCCAGATGCGACGACATGGTGTTCTGCGGCACGGCGACGAGCCGCGCCAACTCGCCGGCGGCGATGCCGTCGGGCTCGTGCTGCACCAGCCGGCGAAATACGTCGAGCCGCGTGTCCTGCGCCAGCGCGCCCAAAGCAAGGATGGCCTGTCCTGATTCCATATATCGAGATTTATCGATATAACGCAATTTGTCAAGCGCCTGCCCCTCACTATTTCGATCATTCTGGAAATACGGTTGACGGCCGCGCGACTCCGTGAGAGCTTGCCTGCATGAAACTCGATGATGCCGCCGCCCAGCTCGAAGCCTTGGGCAATCCGACGCGATTGAAGATCTATCGTGCGCTGGTGCGCGCCGGGCATCCCGGGCTGGCGGTGGGACGGCTGCAGGAAAAGCTGAAGGTCGCCCCCTCCACCCTGTCGCACCACATCAAGGCGCTGGTGGTCGCAGGGCTGGTGGCGCAGAAGCGCGAATCCACCACGCTGGTGTGCCACGCCAACTACGACACGATGCACGGACTGGTGAATTTCCTGGTGTCCGAATGCTGCGCCGATGTCACCGAAGCAAGCCGCAAGGATTCGAAGAGCGCGGCGTGATCGTTCGTCACTTGTATTTCGATCATTCCAGTTGGATGGGAGGACGGCCATGAGCGAAGCCACCAAGACAGTCGCCATCATCGGCGCGGGACCGGTCGGCCTCGCCGCCGCCGCGCATGTGCTGGAGCGCGGCATGGTGCCGGTGGTGCTCGAGGCCGGCCCGGAGATCGGCCACGCCATCAGGCAATGGAGCCATGTCCAGCTGTTCTCGCCGTGGCAGTACAACATCGACACCGCCGCCGCCCGCCTGCTCGCGCCGACCGGCTGGAATTCGCCGGAGCCCTCGATCTATCCGACCGGCGGCGAACTGCTCGAACATTATCTCGAACCGCTCGCAACCCGAACGGTGCTGCAGGATCATATCCGCACCTCGAGCCGCGTCACCGGTATCAGCCGTGTTGGTTTCGACAAATTGAAGACCGGCGGCCGCGAGGCCGCGCCATTCGAGCTGCGCTATCAGAATGGCCAGGGACCAACCTCCGTGCTGGCCGACGCGGTGATCGATGCGTCCGGCACCTGGCAGTCACCCAATCCGGCAGGCGCCAACGGCCTTACGGCCATCGGAGAAAGCGAAGCCGCCGACCGCATCGCCTATGGGATGCCCGACGTGCTGGGGCAAGACCGCGCACGCTATGCCGGCAAGACGGTGGCGGTGCTGGGCGCCGGACACTCGGCTGTGGGCACGCTGACCGATCTCGCACGGCTGCGGCAGGATGCGCCGGGCACCGAACCGGTGTGGTTGCTGCGCGGCGCGGATCCGGCAAAAGCTTTTGGCGGCGGCGCCAATGACAAGCTTGCCGCCCGCGGCGAACTCGGCTCCGCCTTCGCTGCCCTCGTTGCCGCCGGCGCCATCGCCGTCGAAACCGAATTCCGGGTGGCGCAGATCGATCGCGACGGCAGTCGACTGCGCATCGCCGCGGGCGGACGTCATGTGATTGTCGACGAGCTGATCGTCGCCACCGGCTTCCGGCCGCAACTGGATTTCCTGCGCGAATTGCGCATCCGGCTCGATCCCGCCATCGAATGTCCGGTGGCACTGGCGCCGCTGATCGATCCCAACGAACACAGCTGCGGCACCGTGCGGCCGCATGGCGCAGCCGAGCTGCAACAGGACGACCCTGGTCTCTACATCGCCGGCATGAAATCTTACGGCCGAGCGCCGACCTTCCTGATGGTCACCGGCTACGAGCAGGTGCGCTCCATCGCCGCCGCCATCGCCGGCGATGACGAGGCCGCGGCTCGGGTCGAACTGGTACTGCCGGAGACCGGCGTGTGCAGCCGCGGCACGGCACCGGGTGCCGAGCCATGCTGTGGCACGACAGCAGCCGTCGCGGTTAGCGCTTGCTGTGGCCCTTCGACGGCGGCACAACAACCAAAAGAAGCCGGCTGCGGGTGCCCTTGACCATGATCTCTCCACGATGAGCCCACGCCAGCTTCCCCTCATCCTGGCGCTGGGCACGACCCAGACTCTGGCATGGGCCTCCAGCTACTATCTCCCCGCCATCCTCGCCGATCCCATCGCCCGCGATCTCGGCATTTCCAGCAACTGGATGTTCGCGGCGTTCTCGGCCTCCTTGGTGATCTCGGCCCTGCTCGGCCCGCGGGTCGGCCGGCAGATCGACCTGTTCGGCGGACGGCAGGTGCTGTCCGCATCGAACGTCATTCTCGCGGCGGGGCTCACTGTGCTCGGCCTCGCCGGATCGATCCCGGTGCTGGTCGTGGCGTGGCTGCTGCTCGGCGCCGGCATGGGACTCGGCCTGTACGACGCCGCCTTCGCGGCGCTGGGCCGGATCTATGGCGACCAGGCGCGGCGGTCGATCACCGGCATCACCCTGCTCGCCGGCTTTGCCAGCACGGTCGGCTGGCCGCTGACCGCATGGGGGCTCTCGACCATCGGCTGGCGCGAGACCTGCTTTGCCTGGGCGGCGGCGCATATCCTGATCGGGCTGCCGCTCAACCTGATCTTCCTGCCCTCGGTGAAAGGCGCGAAGGCCGCGGCGGTCGCCGCCGTCAAGCCGCAGTTGCCGATCGACCGCACCATGGTCCTGCTGGCCTTCACCTTCGCCGCGGCGTGGAGCGTCACCGGCGCCATGGCGGCACATCTGCCGCGCATCATGGAAGCCGCCGGCGCGACAAGCGTGCAGGCGATCACCGCCGGCGCGCTGATCGGCCCGGCGCAGGTGCTGGCGCGGATCTTCGAGGCCGGCTTTCTCAGCCGCTTCCATCCGCTGCTGTCGACGCGGCTGGCCTGCATGACCCATCCGGTCGGCGTCGGCATCCTGATGCTGGCCGGCGGCGGCGCGGCCAGCGTGTTCGCGGTATTTCACGGCGCCGGCAATGGCATCCTGACCATTGCGCGCGGCACGCTGCCGCTGGCGATCTTCGGGCCGGAGAATTACGGCTATCGCCTCGGCCTGCTCGGCGCCCCGGCACGGATGGCGCAGGCCGCCGCACCCCTGGCCTTCGGCCTGCTGATCGATGTGATCGGCAGCCGCGTGCTGCTGGTCTCGTCGGCGCTGAGCCTGTCAGCCCTGCTGGCGCTCAGCCTGCTGAAGGCAAAGCCGCGCGCGGCGTCGTAGGATGGGTTGAGCGCCCTCGCGAAACCCATCATGTTATTGCGACGATGGCGACGGGTTTCCCAACGTCGCGCTGCGCGCGGCGGCGCTCGACCCATCCTGCGCATTCCCAGCCTTGAACAGGAGCAGCGATGACAGTTCAACTCAAGCCGCCGCCGGTACCGGCGGCGTTCTTCGGGATCGTGCTGGGTCTCGCCGGTCTTGGCAATGCCTGGCGGCTGGCGCATCAGGTGTGGAAACTGCCGGCGGCAGTCGGCGAGATACTGAACCTGCTGGCTGCCGTGGTCTGGGCGCTGCTGCTGGTGCTGTTCCTCCTGAAATGGATTTTCGATCGTCCGCAGGCGCGCGGCGAGGCCGTTCATCCCGTGCAGTGTTGCTTCATCGGACTTGTCGGCGTCTCCACCATGCTGATTGCGCTGGGCGCCCAGCCCTATTCGCGGCTGGCGGCGCAGATGCTGTTCTTCAGCGGCGCGGCGTTCACGCTTGCCTTCGCGGTGTGGCGCACCGGCGCGCTGTGGCAGGGCGGCCGCGACGACAACGCCACCACGCCGGTGCTGTATTTGCCGACGGTGGGCGGCGGCTTCGTCACCGCCATCGCCGCGTCGAGCCTCGGTTATCCCGACTGGGCGCGAGTGGCATTCGGCGCAGCGCTGATGTCATGGCTGGCCATCGAGTCGGTGCTGCTGCATCGATACTACATGGCCGCCAGCATGCCGCCGCCGTTGCGGCCCAGCTTCGGCATTGCGCTGGCACCGCCCACGGTGGGCACCGTGGCCTGGCTCAGCCTCAACGGCGGCATGCCGGACATGGTCGCCTATGCCATGCTCGGCTACGGACTGTTGCTGGCGCTGATCCTGCTACGCATGCTGCCTTGGATCATGCAGCAGCCATTCTCCGCGTCCTATTGGGGGTTCACCTTCGGCATCACCGCGCTGGGCGGCGCGCCGCTGCGGATGATCCTCCATGGCGACACGGGGGCTATCGCGCAGCTCGCGCCGTATCTGTTCGTCGGCGCCAATATCGGTGTGGGCCTGATTGCGCTGGCAACGCTGCGGCTGATTGTGCAAGGCCGCCTGCTGCCGCCACCGCTTCCGGTAACGCAGTCGTAGGATAGGTTCGCGCCCTGGAGACGCCGCGCGGCGTGGGGTCGCTCAACCCGTCCTACGCAGGGCCGCCGTCAGATATGCGCGCCCTGCTCCTTGTCCTGGAGTTGCACCGAACCGGGGAACAGCCGCCGGATCAGAATGTAAAACACCGGCGTGAACACCAGGCCGAACAGGGTGACACCGATCATGCCGAAGAACACCGCGACGCCGACGGCCTGGCGCATCTCCGAACCGGAGCCGGACGAAATCACCAGCGGCAGCACGCCGAGGATGAAGGCGAACGAGGTCATCAGGATCGGCCGGATGCGCAGCCGGCAGGCCTCGATCACGGCTTCCAGTTGCGGCCTTCCCTCCTGCTCGATGTCGCGGGCGAATTCGACGATCAGGATGGCGTTCTTCGCCGCCAGGCCGACCAGCACGACGAAGCCGATCTGGGTCAGGATGTTGATGTCCTGGCCCATGATGCGCACGCCGACGGTTGCCGCCAGCAGGCACATGGGCACGATCAGGAGCACCGCAAACGGCAGCGTCCAGCTGCCATATTGCGCGGCCAGCACCAGGAACACGAACAGCACGCAGATCGGGAAGATATAAAGCCCGGCATTGCCGCCCGTGGCCTGCTGGTACGACAGGTCGGTCCACTCGAACGCGAAGCCGCTCGGCAGGGTTTCGTCGGCGAGCTTCTTCATGGTCGCCAGCGCGGTGGCCGAACTGGTGCCCGGCAGGGTGTCGCCGGAGATTTCGGCTGCCGGATACAGATTATAGCGCGCCACGCGATCGGGACCGGCGGCGTCGCTGAAGTTGACCACGCTGCCGAGCATCACCGTGTCGCCCGCCTTGTTGCGGGTGCGCAGCCGCGCCAGGTCGGAGGCTTCCTTGCGGAACGGATAGTCGGCCTGCGCCGTCACATGATAGGTGCGGCCGAGAATGTTGAAGTCGTTGACATAGGTCGAGCCGAAATAGGTCTCGATCGCCTCGGTGAGATTCTGGATGGGAACGCCGAGCATCTGCGCCTTCTGGCGGTCGATGTCGACGAACACCTGCGGCGTATTGGCGGAGAACGGCGAGAACACTGCCGTCAGCCCCGGCGCCCGGCGCGCGGCGTTGACCAGTTCGTCGGTGGCCGCGGCCAGCAATTGCGGGCCCCTGCCCTGGCGATCCTCGATGCGCATGGCGAAGCCGCCGCCGGTGCCGATGCCGGGCACCGCCGGCGGCGGCAGCACGATGATGAAGGCGCTTTCGATCACCGACAGCCGCTTGCGCAGTTCGGCGGTGATCGCCGCCGCGGTCAGGCCTTTCTTGATCCGCTCCTCGGGATTCTCGAACACCGGGAACATCGCCGCGGCATTGCCGGACTGCGTGAAGGTGGCGCCCGACAGGCCGGCCAGCGCCGGCATCCGCGCCACGCCCGGCGTGTCCAGCACGATGGCCTCGATCCTTTTCACGACCGCGGTGGTGCGTGCCAGCGATGACGCGCCGGGCAATTGCGCGACGACGATGACGTAGCCGCGGTCCTGCGCCGGGATGAAGCCCTGCGGCGTCGCATAGAGCAGCCAGCCGGCCGAGCCGATCAGCACGGCATAGAGCAGCAGCATCAGCGCGGAATGCCTGATGACGAAGCCAGCCAGCGTGCCATAGCCGTGCGACAGCCGGTCGAAGCCGCGGTTGAACACGCCGGTGAAGGCGCCCCAGCCGCGCGCCACCACGTTCCAGGTGGCCGGTGCGGTCTTCTCGTGATGCGGCTGCAGGATCAGCGAGGCCAAGGCCGGCGACAGCGTCAGCGAGCAGAAACACGAGATCGCCGTGGCCACGGCGATGGTGATGGCGAACTGCTGGAAGAATTGCCCGGAGATGCCGCCGAGAAACGCGGTCGGCACGAACACCGCGCACAGCACCAGCGCGATCGAGACCAGCGCGCCGCCGACCTCCCGCATGGTCAAAAGCGCCGCATCGCGCCGCGACATGCCGTCGCCGAGATGGCGCTCGACATTCTCCACCACCACGATGGCGTCGTCGACGACGATGCCGACCGCCAGCACCAGGCCGAACAGGGTCAGGTTGTTGATCGAGAAACCGAGCGCCGCCATGACCGCGAAAGTGCCCACCAGCGACACCGGAATGGCGATGATCGGAATGATCGCCGGGCGCCAGCCCTGCAGGAAGACCAGCACGACGATCACCACCAGCACCATCGCCTCGTAGATGGTCTTGATCAGTTCGGAGACCGACTGCGCGATGAACTCGGTGGGGTTGTAGCCGATATTGTAGTCGAGCCCCTTCGGGAATTCGGCCTTCAGCCTGACCATCGACTCCTCGATGCTCCTGGCGGTCGCCAGCGCGTTGGAGCCCGGGCGCTGATACACCAGCAAAGCGACGGCCTCCTTGCGCAGCAGGAAGCCGTTGGTGGAGGACGACAGCGCGCCGATCTCGACCCGCGCCACGTCGCGCAGCCGCACCGTCTGGCCGTCGTCGCCGGACTTCAGCACGATGTCCTCGAACTGCGCCGGATCCTTCAGCCGCCCGGTGAAGGTCAGGTTGGGCTGGAACGCACGGTCGGCAATCGGCGGCTCGGCGATCTGGCCGCCGGCGATCTGCAGGTTCTGGGCACGGATGGCCGTCAGCACATCGCCCGCGGTCATGCCGAGCGTGGCGATCTTGTCGGGATCGAGCCACAGCCGCATCGAATAGTCGCGCGCGCCGAAGATGGTGATGTCGCCGACACCGTCGAGCCGCAGCAGCGGATCGCGGACCTGGCGCAGCGCGTAGTTGGAGATGTACAGCTGGTCGTAGGTACCGTCAGGCGACAGCATGAACACCACCATCATCAGATCGGGGCTGTTCTTGCGGGTGACGACGCCGATGCGCTGCACCTCTTCGGGCAGCCGCGGCTGCGCGATGGCGACGCGGTTCTGGACGAGCACCTGCGCCTTGTCGAGATCGGTGCCGAGCTTGAAGGTCACGGTGATGTTCAAGAGGCCGTTCGAGGTGGCCTGGCTGTACACATACAGCATGTCCTCGACGCCGTTGATTTCCTGCTCGATCGGCGTCGCCACGGTGTCCGACACGGTCTGCGCCGAGGCGCCCGGATATTGCGTGGTGACGACCACCGTCGGCGGCGCCACCTGCGGATATTCGGCCACCGGCAAGGTCGTATAAGCGAGCGCGCCGACGATCAGCAGCACGATCGACAGCACCATCGCCAGGATCGGCCGGTTGATGGAGAGGCTGCCGAGGTTCATTGTTTTGCGCCTGCGGCGGGCGGCTTGACACCAGCCGCGGGTGCGGGCGCCGCGGCCATCTTCGGCGCGACCTTGGCGCCGACGCGGGCGCGCTGCAGCCCGTCGACGATGACGCGATCGTCGGGCTTCAGGCCCTCCTTGATGACGCGCAGGCCATCGTCGAGCGGACCGAGCGTGACCGGTCGGGCCTCCACCGTGTCGTCGGGCTTCACCACCATCACGATCTTGCGCGACTGGTCGTTGGCGACCGCCGCATCCGGAATCATCAAGGCGTCATAGGCACCGCTGGCGATGACACGGACGCGGGCAAACTGGCCCGGCAGGATCGACAGATCGTGATTGTCCACGACGGCGCGGCTGCGCAACGTGCCGGTGCCGGCATCGAGGCGGTTGTCGAGAAAGTCCATCTTGCCTTCGCGCGATGGCCTGGTCTCGCCCACCAAGGTGATCTGCACGGGATTTGGCGTATCGCGCGAACTCGGCCGCTTGCCTTCGAACCACAGCTTGCTGTTGCGCACATAGGTGGCTTCGTCGGTGTCGAAATAGACGTAGATCGGGCTCAGCGACACGATCGAGGTCAGCAGCGTGGCGCCGCTCTCGCTGCCCTGCACGAGGTTGCCCACCGTGACGAGATGGCGGCTGACGCGGCCGTCGATCGGCGCAACCACTTTGGTGTATTCGACATTGAGCTGGGCCTGCTTCAGCGCGCCCTCCGCCTGCAGGGTCGCGGCTTCCGCGGCCGCGAGCGCCTGGCTGCGCTGGTCGACGATGTTTTCGGAAATCGCCTGGGTCTTGATCAGCGCGGTGGCGCGGTCGAGCTCGCGCTGCGCCAGCACCACCTTGGCCTTGGCATCGTCGAGCGCGCCCTGCGCCGTTTCGGCCGCCGCCTGATACTGGCGCGGGTCGATCTCGTAGAGCAGATCGCCGGTCTTGACGACGGCCCCGTCCGTGAAAGCGACCCTGGTGACGAAGCCGGTGACGCGGGCGCGGATCTGCACCTGCTCGACGGCGTCGAAGCGACCGGTGAACTCGTCCCAGTCGGTGGTGACCTTCTTGGTGGGATTTGCGACCGTCACCGGCGGCGGTGGCGGCGCCGCCGCCTCTTCCTTCTTGCCGCAGCCCGCCAGCAACAACAGCGCCAGCAGGGCCGCTACCTCTCCCGAATGGCGCGGTCCGCGCGCCGCAGCGTTCACGACACCGGATGAAATTCGCTGCTTGCTCAAGGCAATCTCCGTGGTCAACCGACGACAGGACGAATGTCGATCATCATACATCAATGCGGCGCATCAAGACAAAACAGTATGCACACGTTCGATGTCGGCGGCGCGAAACGCGCCATCACGAAATATTGCCACGACCGGCCCGCCCTGTAACCAGCAGGCCGGCTGCGGCGGCGCAGCGCATCCGGGGGGGCCCGGAACGGTGCCCCCGGGGCCGGAAGTGCGCTATGGTGAGCGGTCATCACCGCAGAAGGATAAAGCGTGTTATCTGTCGAACTCGGGATCGTCACGGTCCTGATCGTGGTCAATGGCCTGCTCTCGATGTCGGAGCTGGCCATCGTATCGTCCCGCCCTGCCCGGCTCGCCGGCCTGGTCGAAAAAGGCGTCCGCGGCTCACGCCGGGCGCTGGCGCTGGCTTCCGATCCCGGCAAGTTCCTGTCCACCGTGCAGATCGGCATCACCCTGATCGGGGTGCTCTCCGGCGCCTTCTCCGGCGCCACGCTGGGCTTGCGGCTGACGGATTTGCTGCTGGAACTCGGGGTGTCGAAGGGCGCAGCCGACGCGCTCGGCGTTGGCGTGGTGGTCAGCATCATCACCTATGCCTCGCTGATCGTCGGCGAGCTGGTGCCGAAGCAGATCGCGCTGCGCGATCCGGAAGCGGTCGCGGTGCGCGTTGCGCCGGCGATGGTCTGGCTGGCGCGCATCTCGCTGCCGCTGGTGTGGCTGCTCGACCGCTCCGGCAAGGGGCTGCTGTGGCTGCTCGGCCAGCGCGGCGACGCCGGCGACAAGGTCAGCGAGGACGAGATCCGCAGCCTGGTCAGCGAGGCCGAAAATGCCGGCGTGCTGGAGCCCGGCGAGAAGGAGATGATCGCCGGCGTGATGCGGCTCGGCGACCTGCCGGTCGGCGCGGTGATGACGCCGCGCCACGAGGTGGCGATGATCGACCTCGCCGATCCCATCGAAGAGATCTACGCCGAACTGGCCGGCAGCAGCCATTCGCGCTTCGCGGTGTTCGACGGCAACCGCGACTCCGCGCTCGGCATCATCCAGGTCAAGGACCTGCTCGACGTCTACCTGTCCGGCGGCACGCCCGACATCCGCAAGCTGGTGGTCGAGGCGCCAGTGATCCCGGACTCCGTCGACGCCCGCGACGTCGTGGCGATCCTCAGGGACTCGCCGGTGCATATCGGCCTGGTGCATGACGAATACGGCGTGTTCCAGGGGGTCGTCACCTCGGCCGACATCCTGGAATCGATCGTCGGCGCGTTTCACACCGAGGACGGCCCCGCCGAACCCGCATTCCACAAGCGCGACGACGGCAGCTATCTGATCTCCGGCTGGATGCCGGCGGTGGAGTTGGCGGCGCTGCTATCAATCCAGCTGCCGCTGCCGCAACGCGCGTACCAGACCTTCGCGGGTTTCCTGCTGCAGGAATTCGGCAAGATTCCCGAGGTCGGCGAGCATATCGTCACCCACGGCTGGCATTTCGAGATCATGGACCTCGACGGCCGCCGCATCGACAAGGTGCTGGCGAGCAAGGTGGAGGAAATCGCGCCGGGGTGATTGCCGCCATCTTCGGCGTCGTCATCCTGAGGCGCTCGCCGGCTTCGGCGAGCCTCGAAGGATGCGGCCACGAGCGGTTGCGGCGCATCCTTCGAGACGCCGCGCATGAGCGCGGCTCCTCAGGATGACGGCTGAGTTTGTGGCGAAGTCGCCACCGCCCCTACGCGATCACCTTGCCGAACTTGTTCGACTTCGGAAAACCCTTCGGCGGCAGGCGGCCGGCGTCGGCGCGGTTGCCGCGCCATTCGGCCAGTTCCTTCATGGTCGCGCTGAATTCGCGGCCGGCGCCATCGCGCCAGGTCAGGCCCGCCTTGGCGGTGAAGGTGACGATGTCACTCAATCCGCCGTCCTTGTACTTCTGCAGCCGCACGCCGCGGCCGCGCGCCATTTCCGGCACCTGGTCGAGCGGGAAGATCAGCATCTTCCTGTTGTCGCCGATGACCGCGACGCTGTCGTTGCCGTCCTCGACCACGGTCAGCGTCTTCGCCTCGTTGGGCATCTCGACATTCAAGATCTGCTTGCCCTTGCGGGTGTTGCCGACGCAATCGTCCTCGTTGACCACAAAACCCTGGCCGTCGTGGCTGGCGACCAGGAACTTGCGGCCGCCCTTGTGGACGAACAGCGCCACGATGGCGGCGTCGCCTTCCATGTCGATGAACATGCGGATCGGCTCGCCATGGCCGCGGCCGCCCGGCAGCTTGGCGACGTCGAGCGAATAGAACCGGCCGTTGGTGGCCAGCAGCATCAGTTTCGAGGTGGTCTCGGCGAAGAACGCCTGGCCGAGCTTGTCGTCGGTCTTGAAGACGAGGCCCGACGTGTCTTCGACATGGCCCTTCAGCGTGCGCACCCAGCCCTTGTCGGAGATGATCACGGTGACCGGCTCGCGCTCGACCAGGGATTCCTCGAGCGCCGCGAGATCGTGCTCCGGCGCGTCGGCGAACATGGTGCGGCGCTTGCCGAGCGCCGTCTTCGGCCCGAACATGTCGCGCACCTTGCGGACCTGCTCGCCAACCTTGGCCCACTGCTCGGTCTCGGACTTCAGGATCGCATTGATGCCCTTGAGCTCGTCGCGAAGCTTCTTGTCCTCGGTGCGGATCTCGAATTCTTCCAGCTTGCGCAGACTGCGCAGCCGCATGTTGAGGATCGCTTCGGCCTGGATGTCGGTCAGCGAGAACGCCTTCATGAGCACCGGCTTCGGCTCATCCTCGGTGCGGATGATCTTGATCACCTTGTCGATGTTCAGATAGGCGATCAGGTAGCCGCCGAGCACTTCGAGGCGATGCTCGATCTGCGCCTTGCGGTAATTCGAGCGGCGCAGCAGCACGTCGCGGAGATGGTCGAGCCATTCGCGCAGCACTTCGGCGAGGCCCAGCACCTTGGGGATGCGGCCCTTGACCAGCACGTTGAGGTTCAGCGGAATCTTGCTTTCCAGCTCGGTCAGCCGGAACAGCGACTCCATCACCAGTTCGGGATCGACGTTGCGCGACTTCGGCTCGATGACGACGCGGATGTCCTCGGCCGATTCGTCGCGGATGTCGCCGACCAGCGGCAGCTTCTTGTCGTTGAGCAGTTCGGCGATCTTCTCAATCAGCCGCGACTTCTGCACCAGCCAGGGAATCTCGGTGACCACCACGACCCAGGCGCCGCGGGCGCCCTCCTCCTGGTGCCACTTGGCACGGGTGCGGAACGAGCCGCGCCCGGTCATGTAGGCTTCGGCGATGCTTTCCTTGGAGTCGATGATGATGCCGCCGGTGGGGAAATCCGGCCCCTTGACCCAGCGCAGCAGCGCCTTGGACTTGGCGTCGGGCTTCTCGATCAGGTGCAGCGCGGCGTCGCAGAGTTCGGCGGCGTTGTGCGGCGGGATGGCGGTAGCCATGCCGACGGCGATGCCCTGCGAGCCGTTGGCCAGCAGGTTCGGGAAGCCGCCGGGCAGCACGCTCGGCTCTTTCGACTGGCCGTCGTAATTCGGGCGCAGCTCGACGGCGTCCTCGTCGATGCCCTCCAGCAGCAGCCGCGCCACATCGGTCATGCGGGCTTCGGTGTAGCGGTAGGCCGCGGCGCTATCGCCGTCGATATTGCCGAAATTGCCCTGGCCGTCGACCAGCGGGTAGCGCGAGGAGAAATCCTGCGCCAGGCGCACCAGCGCGTCGTAGATCGACTGGTCGCCGTGCGGATGGAACGAGCCCATCACGTCGCCGACGATTTTTGCCGATTTCTTGAACGGGGTGCCAGGATCCAGCCGCAGCAGCCGCATCCCGTACAGGATACGGCGATGCACCGGCTTCAACCCGTCGCGGGCGTCCGGCAATGCGCGGTGCATGATGGTGGAAAGCGCATAGGCGAGGTAGCGCTCCTCGAGCGCGTCCCGCAGTTGCACTTCATGAATTTCAGCCGGTTCTACCGGCGGAATCAGTCGTTTTCCCATGGCGGGGGATTAGCCTCTGGCGCCGAATTCGACAAGAAACGAATCGCCATTGTCGCTGCGCCGCAGCCATGCGGCATGGCAAGACGTTGATAAAGCTGGCACTTTCCCGACATCCCCCTGGATTTGAGGGCAAGATGCCGCTGGCGCCATGCTGACAGGGCGTCTCCAATCCGGGGCGCCCATGGCAAGTTGCTTCCCCGGATACCTGATCCTAGATTGACCGGCCAACGTGTCCTCGCGCTCCCGGAGCTGAACGATGACCACCAGTGATGTCCGGCTCGTCGCCGTGCCGCTGATCGCAGCGGGGGTGGTTTCTGCGCTGGCCTGGAGTGCGGCGCTGCTGGCCATTCGCCGAAACATCAAGCGTCAGGATCGCCGTCAGCTTGCCAAGCCCGTGCCGGTGCAAGCGTCCCGGAACGACGTGACCGACGCCGAGATCGCGCAAGCCCTGAACCAGCTCAGCATTGCCATCGCCAGGCACGTCAACCGCGGTGCCTTCAAGAACCAGCCGGCGACACGGCAATCCGGCTCCTGATCTGTGGTTGAGGGAAGCGACCGAACGCGGACGGCGTCAGGCCGAACGTCCTGACGCAAAGCACTACTCCGCCGCAAGCCGCGCCAGATGCTTCGTCACCGCGTTGATAAACCCGTCGCGGGCGTCGGAATGGCCCTGGCCGCGCGGCTCCAGCACGTTGCGCAAGAGAAAGCGGCCGGTGAGGTCGAAACCGTCCTGCAGGTCGCGGTCGGACCAGGAGTTCTGCCGATCGGCATCGCCGCCGTCGCGCAAGAACGGCGGCAGCCGCATCAGCCGGTCGCGCCACGGCTCGCCGGCCGAACGCGACACCGCGCCGCCGGACTTCGGCGAGACGTAGATCAGGTCGGTGGTGGCGCCGGTGGCAGCGCAGTTGTCGAGGTCGAGGCCGAAGCCGAGTTCGGTGAGCATGGCGAGTTCGAACCGGACCACATGCAGGGCAGCCTCGCCGACATCGTCGAAGTCGTTCAGCGTGCGGTCCAGCATCTCGAAGAGGTCTTCATGGGGGTCGCGCTCCGGCAGCAGCCGCGCCAGCGCCGCCAGATGGGTGACGCCATAGGTGGCGTGGCTGGAGGCCAGCACGGTGGCGGCGCGCATGCGCAGGCCCTCGATCTGGTAATAGCCGAGATGTTCGTCGAGACGTGCCCGCCACACCGCATTGACGGTATTGCCGGGCTGCAGCAGCGGCCGCATCCGCGTGCCCGCCCCGCCCCTGACAAGGCCAAGGTGGCGGCCGTGGCCGCGGGTCAGCAGCTCAACGATGGCGCTGCTCTCGCCATGCCGCCGCACGCCCAGGATGATGCCTTCGTCGGTCCATTCCATTGTCTTAACAGTCTATCATCGACCCGGCCGCCGCGCGCGCGCCACGTGCAAATATTGCAGCGCCGGAACGTTTCCGGTGGCCACCGGTTGGGACCCTGGGGGTCCAATCTACGGCGGTGCAGCCGCGGCCCAACTTCAAGATCGCGACCGCTTGGCCGCCGAGGGAATGGTATTGACCGACATCGCACCGATCCGTCTCCCCAAGCCGCCGGGGACGGCACTCATCAACATGGCGGTGGCGGCATTGATCGTCACCGGGCTGTATTTCGGTCGCGAGATCCTGGTACCGGTGGCGCTGGCGGTGCTGTTCAGCTTCGTGCTGGCGCCGTTCGTGATCCGGCTGCAGTCGTGGCGGGTGCCGCGAACGGTTTCGGTGCTCGTCACCGTGTTCATCGGCTTTTCCGTGGTGTTCAGCCTCGGCGGGCTGATGGTGTCGCAGGCCAACCGGCTGGCGGAGGAATTGCCGGGCTACCAGCAGACGCTGCGCGACAAGATTCAGGGGCTGCGCGGCTTCGCCACCGGCGGCTCCGGCACGCTGGAGCGCGCCTCGCGCGTGCTGCGTGAACTCGACAGCGAATTGCAGAACCCTGCGGCCGGGCGCAGCGCCGTCGACGGGCTGCGGCGGCAGCCGCTGGACAAGCCGATCCCGGTGGAAATCCGCCAGCCCGATCCGGGCACCCTGACGACGCTGGTGGCGATCATCCAGCCGCTGATCCAGCCGCTCACCACCACCGGCATCGTGGTCATCTTCGTGATCTTCATCCTTCTGCAGCGCCAGGACCTGCGCAACCGCTTCATTCGCCTCGCCGGCTCCCATGACATGCAGCGCACCACCGCCGCGCTCGACGACGCCGGCCAGCGGCTGTCACGGCTGTTCCTCAACCAGATGATCGTCAACGCCAGCTTCGGCCTCCTGATCGGCATCGGGCTCACCTTCATCGGCGTGCCGAGCGCACCGCTGTGGGGACTGGTCGCCGCCATCCTGCGCTTCGTGCCCTATGTCGGCTCGGCGATCTCGGCAGTGTTTCCGCTGATCCTCGCCGCCGCGGTCGGGTCCGGCTGGGGCATGCTGCTGATGACCGTGGCGTTGTTTGCATCGCTGCAGCTGATCGCCAGCCAACTCGTGGAGCCGCTGGTCTATGGCCGCAGTTCCGGCCTCTCGCCGGTGGCCATCGTGCTGTCGGCGTCGTTCTGGACCTGGCTGTGGGGACCGATCGGGCTGGTGCTGGCGACGCCGCTCACCGTCTGCCTGGTGGTGGTCGGCCGCCATGTCGACCGGCTGCAGTTCTTCGACGTGCTGCTCGGCAACCAGCCGGCGCTGACGCCGCCGCAACTGGTCTATCAGCGCATGCTGGCCGGCGATCCCATCGAGGCGTCGCAGCAGGCGCAGACCTATCTCGAGGGCGCGCCACTGGAGACCTACTACGATAGCATACTGCTAAAAGGGCTGCGGCTGGCCGAGGCCGACGTGCGGCTCGGCCGCCTGCACGCCGACCGGCTCGAGCGCATTCTCGCCACGGTCAGCGAGGTCGTCGACGACCTCGAGACCCACGAAGACCGCATCCCCGAAGAGACGCCCGTGGTCGATGCGCGATCCGACCTGGCGCGGCTCGACGGCATCGTTCCCCTCGAGGAGCCCGCGCCATTGCTGGCCCCGTGGCAGGCGCCCGGCGCGGTGCTGTGCATCCCCGGCTCCGGCAAGCTCGACGAGGCGGCGGCCCTGGTGCTGGCGCAACTGCTGAAACGCCGCGGCATCGGCGCCACCGCCGAGACCGCCGACGCGCTATCGATCTCGCGGTTCTTTTCCCTCGACGTCTCGCAGACCAAGGCCTTCTGCATCTGCTACGTCGGGCAACCCTCGGATGCCATGGTGCAGTACGCGGTGCGCCGCCTGGTGAAGAAGAGCAAGGGCAGCCGCATCGTGATCGCCATGCTCGGGGGGGATCGCGAGACCCGACTGTCGTCGATGCGCGACGTCACACCCGCCGCCGGCAACTTTACCCATGTGGTGGATACGGTATCGGAACTGGCAGTCGGACGATCGTCATCCGCCGCCCTGACGGCGCTGGCCGTCGGGGTCGATGCGGCGCTGGAGCGTGCCGGCAAGGCGTAGGGCGCGCCTGAGTCCGGAGGGCGGCAAAGCCGTCGTGTCACGCGCAGCGCCGCCGGTGATGTGCCCACCATCGCAGGCATTGCACGTGAGGGGTGGGCACGGCGCAAGCGCGCCTTTGCCCACCCCTCGAGACTACTATAAGCCGATCAAATCTGCGCAAAGGTGCAGGTCCGGACATTCCCGAACCGACACCTCTTGGGCCGGCCAGCCTCAGCTTAGAACGTCACCGTCAGGCGCGTGTTGAAGGAACGGCCCGCGCCCGGGACATTATAGCCATAGGCCGCAGATGACCCCATCATCGAGACGATCTTGTAGTCGACCAGATCGGCGCCCCCCAACGGCAAGTAGTAAAACTGGTTGAACAGATTATCTATCCCGAAATCGAGTCTGACCGCCTGCCACTGGTAGCCGGTGCGCAAATTGAGCAATGCGTAGGACGGCGTGGTCAGTTCGTTGCGAACCTGGCTGACGTCGTTCTTCGATCCGACAAGTTGCAGTTCGATGCTGTTGTTCCAGCCACCGAGGGTGTGATCGAGCGCAAGCTTCGCGTTGATCGGCATCACATGATAGAGATTGATGCCGTCGGTCCGCTGGCCGCGAACAAAGCCGAGCTGGCCGCGGAACGCGCCGCGTCCGGTGACCGGATCGTCCCACAGCGCAAGCTTGCCATCAATATTCACGCCATAGAGCGAAGCGTCGTGATTGGCGAAGCGCAGATTGACGAAGTCATTGGTCGCAGTGACGTTGGCCGCGGTGCAGGCGGAAATCGCACAGCGATCGACGTCGATATAGTCCTGCACATAGCTGTAATATGGCGTGACCCTGACTTCCCAGAGCTTCTGTGCAGGATCGTGCCAAGCCGCGGAAAAGCTCGCGGTATGGGCCTTTTCCGGCTTCAGATCGACGTTGCCGACATAGCCGTTGCCGTCGCCGAACCAGCCGACCATGCTCATCGCCATCGCCGAGGTCGACCACGCATAGCGTTCATAAAGGTTGGGAGACCGGGTCTTGCGGGCGAAGCCCCACTCGAACTGGCTGACCTGGTCTGGCTCGTAGCGCAGCAGCGCCGAACCGTCGAGATTGACGTCGGTGCGGGCGCGATCGAGGGCGTTGAACGCCGCCGCGTCGGCGCCATAGCTCATGGCGTTGTAGCCCTGCACGTTGCCGGTGTTCATCCAGACCACATCGCTGCGCAACCCGACCAGCGTGGTCCAGGCACGGTCCCAGTGACGCTCCCATTCGGCAAAGGTGCCGAACCGGCTGCGCTTGCCATCGTTGATGTTGGTGAAGGTGTTCGGTCCCATCATCGTTGAACCCGCAACCGGACTCCACCAGTCGTCGAGCTGATTGTGGTAGAACTCGTTGCCAACCCGGATCAGGTCGTGCTGCGACACCGCGACGGTGGCTTTCAACGTATAGCCGACATCGGATCCCTTGGTATCCATCGGCATCTCGCTGACCTTGTCCGGCGCGATGAAGCCCATGGTGTGGCGGATCTGGTGATAGAAACCGGTGGCTTCGAACTTGCCCCAGTCGAACACACCTTCGTAGCGCCCGTTGATGAACGCGCTCTGGTTATAAACCATGTCCATGTACTGGTTGACGTAGCCCTGATACGGGATGAACTGCCCGCCGACCTGCACCGTGAACAGGTTGCCGAAGCTTTGCTTCGAGATGCTGATCGCGTGATTCTGGACCTCGTACAGCGTTGATTTAACCGTCATTCCGTTGGCGGCGCTGTAGTTGCCGGCGCGCGCCCAGCCGCCGGTATAGGTGACGCTGGTGTCCTTGTTGGCCAGCGTGGCAGTGGCGTCGACGCCATAGGCGTTGCCGTTGCTGCGGTAAAATCCGGACAGTCTGGCGCTCGACTGCCAGCCATCGCCCGTGGCAAATTGCGGCGGCGCCATGGTGACGTCGATCCGGGCGCCGATATAGTCGCCGCCGACGCTGACAGGTGCCACCCCGACATAGGCCTGCATCCTGGCGATCATGGCCGGATTGACGAAGGACAGCGGCGGATTCATCTCGTTGGGACAGGCCGGGCTGATCAGCATGCTGTTGATCGCGACCTGGACGCGATCGGCGCCGACGCCGTTGATCGCGGGCAGGCTCGAAACGCCGCCCGCCCCCCAAGCCGCACCTCCGGGAATGTCGTTCACGAGCGACGCGGAATCGCTGGTGCTGAGTCCGCGCGAATATGCTGCCTCGCCGGAAATCGTTGTGGAGTTTGCTGGCACCCGGAGGCCTTCACTGGGCGGCGACGCGGCCGGATCGGGTGCGCGTACCGCTGCCGCGCGCTCCCTGGAACGGCGGGACGGCGTCGCGCGCGTTTTCGGCCGCGGCTTCGGAGCATCAACCACCACCGCAGGAATAACGCTTGAGGCCTGCGCGTATGTGGGTGTCGGCGCAAGCGACGCTGCGGACAAGACCGCAAGCGCCATCGATGGCGCAAAGAGCGCGCTGGTGACAAGAAGGGAGCGACGAACGCTGATTGGAACGACGGATTTCATGGCTGAATCTCGAATGGGATTCGCGACGCAGCACTGAGGCTGCTCGCAAGACAATTGCCCGCAGAACTGCCGGGGAACGGTCAGGCCAGCGCGACAACAGCGAACCTCCGAATTCGTCGCGCGATGCCGCTGTCGCAGCCTCGGTAGCGGTAGAATTCGGCTTGTTACGCTGTTGCGGGTGGACCGCGTGCTGAATGAGAATACAGCACCGCCCCGTCGGGGGCTGGGACGGAAAACGGCGGTGCATAAGCGAGGACGGCAACAACTGGCGCTGGCCGGAAGGCCCGCGACAGCAGCGGAGGCGCCAGACTATGCGCAACCACGCAAGCGATGCATGTGAGATGGCCCGCCGCAAAACGATCGTGCGAATCAGAAGGGGATTGCTGGTCGAGTGAGTTACAAATCGACAACAGCCCCGATGGATCGAGCGGGCGGGCGTTTGCCGCCATCGAAACTGTCGCAAGCGAAGTCTGTAAAATCAGCGCGAAGGCGGCGAACCAAATCACCGCAAAACGAAAAGCGTTGGGAAAAATTCTGCCGGGAAAGCCGCGAGAGGGTGCAGATACATCTGCAATCGGGCGCCCCACCACTGCGCGTTCACGCGCTGCGCGATTCATCCTTTTACGGATGGATTGACGCTGGTGATGCCCCGTCCTCAATCTTTCCCCCAACCGTTGCCGGTGTTCCCTTACGCAACTAACCACAGATCAATTTCGACAGCAATGCACCGATCGCACGTAGTGCCATGAGCCCGATGCCCTTCGTAGCTCAAGCAGGAAGCACACGGTTTGATGCAACGCAAAGAACGCACGGCTACGGAAGTTGTATAGGACGCCTACCCCGTGAACCAGTTGGCCGCATCGCCGGTGAACGCAAAGTACAGTCCGCCGGCGGTCAGCGCGCAGGACACGATCTCGATGGCGCTGTCGAGTTGCAGCCCGTTGATACCGAGGATCTGCAGCAGCGACAGCACCGAGAAAACCAATGAAGCCACCAGCACCCAGCGCGGCCAGCTCTTGCGGGCGCGAGCGGCGTGATGCACCAGAAACACGAACAGCAGCAGCAGGCTGGCCGCGACGATGTTCGCCGCCATGATGGTGGTCTCGGTCATGTCGGCGTCGGGCGTGCGGTCCTGGAATGCAATCGACAGCGCGTCGAGCATCAGCGATGCGTACAGCAGGACTTCGAAGTAGAAGACGTTCTTCGGAACGGTCTTGAGAGCGGTCATCAGCGGTACGCTAGTCCTTGGGAAATTCGAGGCCCATTTCGCGGTAGCGGTTGGGATCGTCGCCCCAGTTCTCGCGCACCTTGACGAACAGGAACAGATGCACAGGGACGCCGGTGATCTCGGCAATCTCCTTGCGGGCGTCGGCGCCGATCGACTTGATGGTGGCGCCGCCCTTGCCGAGCACGATCTTGCGCTGGCTTTCGCGCTCCACGAAGATGGTCTGCTCGATGCGGATCGACTTGTCCTTGCGCTCGGTCCAGGTGTCGGTCTCCACCGTGGACTGATACGGCAGTTCCTGATGCAACTGGCGGAAGATCTTTTCGCGGGTGATTTCGGCCGCGAGATGCCGCATCGGCGCGTCCGACATCTGGTCTTCGGGATAGTGATAGGGACCGGGCGGCACCGCAGCCGCCAGCGTGCGGCGGAGATCGTCGACGCCGTCGCCGGTCATCGCCGAAATCATGAACGTCTCCTCGAACTTCATCCGCTCGTTGGCGGCGGCCGCCAGCTTCAACAGCTTTTCCTTGGAGACGATGTCGACCTTGTTGATCACCAGATACTTCGGGTGATTGACCTTCTCGAGCTGGCTAAAAATCGCCTCGGCTTCCTCGTCGATGCCCTCGCGAGCGTCGAGCAGGATGCAGACCAGGTCGGCGTCATGGGCCCCGCTCCATGCGGTCTTGACCATGGCGCGGTCGAGCCGGCGCTTCGGCAGGAAGATGCCGGGAGTATCGACCAGGATGATCTGGGCATGGTTCTCGATCACGATGCCGCGGATCAGCGCGCGCGTGGTCTGCACTTTTCGCGAGACGATGGTGACCTTGGAGCCGACCAGCGCATTCACCAAAGTGGATTTTCCGACATTCGGCGCGCCAATCAGGGCGACGAAGCCGCAACGCGTCTCCGCAGCGGGAACGTCGGGCGTCGGGGCGGAATCGGTATCGTTCACAGGGTCATCCATCATTGTTGTCGCTGCTGACGCCTTCGCGCGCCAGCATGGCGGACGCGGCGAGCTTCTCGGCCGCGCGCTTGCTGCCGCCGACGCCTTCTGCGGGCGCAAGCCCCGGCAGATCGACGGCGACGCGGAATTGCGGATCGTGGTGCGGGCCGGAGCGTTCGACCTCGCGGTAGACCGGGGTCGGCAGGCCCTTGCCCTGGGCCCACTCCTGCAGCACGGTCTTGGAATCGCGCAATGGGCGCGCCGGCTTGCGCATGCGCTCCAGCCAGTTGCGCTGCACGAAGCTCTCCGCGGCGGGATAACCGCCGTCGAGGAAGATCGCGCCGATCACCGCCTCGCAGATGTCGCCCAGCACCGATTTGCGCAACCGCGCACCGGCACCGGCGCCGACCGCGCCGAGCTTGATGCCGTCGAGCAGTTCGAGCGTGCGCGCCACGTCGGCGCAGGCTTCCTTGCGCACCAGTTCGGCCAGCCGCTTCGACAGTTCGCCCTCGTCGGCCTGCGGAAAGGCGCGGTACAGCATGTCCGACACCACGAGGCCGAGCACGTGATCGCCGAGGAATTCAAGCCGCTGGTAGCTCTCGGCACGGCTGCGCTGGGATTTCAGCGCCGATACGTGGGTGAAGGCGGTGGCCAGCAACAGCGGGTCGGTGAAGGTGTAGCCGATCCGCGTTTCGATCTGGGCGGCAGCGGCCTTCAAGGCGGCGCGGTTGCGCTTTTTTCGCGCAGCCGCGGTTTCCGCAGCGGCGTCAGGCAAGCTCACGTCGTCGGCAGTCGAGGGGGGCGCGATGTTGTTGGAGTCGTCCTTCATCGCACGATGGAAAAGATGCGACCCCAGCGCACGGCGGTCGGCCAGCGCCAGATCTGCCAGGCATGTTCGCCCTCGGCGATCGAGAAGAAGATCATCTGCGCGCGCCCGACAATGTTCTCGAACGGCACGTAGCCGACCGCCGACTGCACCCGGCTGTCGGTGGAGTTGTCGCGGTTGTCGCCCATCATGAAGAAGTTGCCGGGCGGCACGGTGTAGACATTGGTATTGTCGTAGAAGCCGTTGTCGACGCAATCCAGCGATTCATAGGTGACGCCGTTGGGCAGCGTTTCCTTCCAGCGCTTGACCCGCGCCGTGGCGTCGGAGCCGCAGGGATCCTCGCCGACGAAGTCGCTGAGGCGCTCGCGCTGCACCGGCTTCTCGTTGATATAGAGCAACCCCTCTTTCATCTGGATGCGGTCGCCCGGCAGCCCGATCACCCGCTTGATGTAATCGGTGCTGTCGTCCTTCGGCAGCCGGAACACCACGACATCGCCGCGCGCCGGCTCCGAGCCGAAGATGCGGCCGGAGAAGATCGGCGGCGACAGCGGGATCGAATAGTGGCTGTAGCCGTAGGAATATTTCGACACGAACAGGTAGTCGCCGACCAGCAGCGTGGCCTTCATGGAGCCCGACGGGATGTTGAAGGGCTGAAACAGGAAGGTCCGGATCACCAGCGCGATCAGCAGCGCATTGATGACGACGCGAATGGTTTCGCCGACGCCGCTTTCAGTCTTGGTTCCGGATGTCACGCTCATCGCTTTCCCGATTCCCGCAGCGTTTCCGCGCGGCTGGCAGAGGTGTCTCTCGCGGGTTGGTCCGCCCGGCAACGAGAAAGGCTCTTGATTCTGATGTCTAGAGCGAATGACGGCGCAAACCCAGAGGGTTCAGCCACATTCGATCCGGTTAGAAGGGCAACTGCGGCGTTTTAGACCGTTGTTCGCAGCCGCGCAATCAACGGCCCCGCGGAAACAGGCTAAACGCATGACAACTCAGTGAATTTTAGCTCCTTCGGCAAACCCGGAGGGGCTATCCGCCGAACCGCTCAACTGTTGCCCGGGATGACAGCCGAAATTATGACAAAAGCCTGCGCCAGCGGCCAGTCGTCGGTAATGGTGAGGTCGATCCGGGCCTCCATGCCCGCCGGGGTCAGCTTCTGCAGCCGGACCAGCGCCCCGCCGGTCAAAAGCATCGACGGCCGGCCGCCCGGCAGGTTGACCACGCCCATATCCCGCCACCACACGCCCTGGCGGATCCCGGTGCCGAGCGCCTTCGAGCAGGCCTCCTTGGCGGCGAAGCGCTTGGCATAGGTGGCGACCACCATCTTCTCGTTCTTGGCACGGCGCTCCGCCTTGGCGCGCTCGGCGTCGGTGAAGATGCGATCGAGAAAGCGCTCGCCATGGCGCTCGATCACCTTGGCGACCCGGGTGATGTCGATCAGGTCGGAGCCGATGCCGATGATCATGCCACGCCCTCGAGGTGCTTGCGGCCGTGATCCATCGCCGCACGCATGGCGCGGACGGTGGCGCCGAGTCCGACGAACAGCGCCTCCCCCATCATGAAATAGCCGATGTTGAGTTCGGCGATTTCCGGCAGCGCCGAGATGGTCTCGGCGGTGGCGTAATCGAGCCCGTGGCCGGCATGGACCTCCAGTCCGGCGGACTTCGCCAGTCGCGCGCCGGCGACGAGGCGCTGCCATTCGGTGCCGGCCCTGGCGTGTTCGCCGTCGGCAATGGCGTCGCACCAGGCGCCGGTATGCAGTTCGATCACCGGGGCGCGCAGTTTCGCGGCCATCTCGATCTGCCGGGGATCGGCGGCGATGAACAGGGATACCCTGACGCCGGCGTCGGCGAACCGCGCAATCGACGGCGCCAGCGATTCGCGCTGGCCGACCACGTCGAGGCCTCCCTCGGTGGTCAGCTCCTCGCGGCGCTCCGGCACCAGGCAGACCGCATGCGGCCGGGTCGCCAGCGCGATCCGCACCATGTCCGGCGTCGCCGCCATCTCGAAATTCAGCGGCTTGGAAATCTCCGCCTTGAGCCTGACCATGTCGTCGTCGCGGATGTGGCGGCGGTCCTCGCGCAGATGCGCGGTAATGCCGTCGGCACCGGCCTCGATGGCGGCCAGCGCGGCGCGGACCGGGTCGGGATGGCGGCCGCCGCGCGCATTGCGCAGGGTGGCGACGTGGTCGACGTTGACGCCGAGGCGGAGGGGAAGCGGTTTGGACATAAAGGACTCACGGAAGCTCGGAAGGATATTCGATCAGACTAGCATGGTGTCATTCCGGGATGCGATCCAGACGGCGAAGTCGGCTGGAGCGCAGACCCGGAATCTCGAGATGTTTTGAACATTTCGGGATTCCCCGCCCCTCCAATCGGAGTGGCTGAGGTTCGCTCGCGCTGGCGCGCTCTCGCCCCGAAATGACGGTTGTGGACGCGAATCCCGCGACCTACCCGTTGACCCGCTCGACCTTGGCCACCACCGCCTTGGCGCGGAGCTGGTTGATGATCGCGCTGAGATGCTTGAGATCGTAGACCTCGATATCGATGTTCTGCTCGGTGAAATCCGGCGAGCGGCGGTGCATGCTGATATTGTCGATATTGCCGTCGTGGTCGGCGATGACCTGGGCGATCTGCGCGAGACTGCCGGGCTCGTTGACGTTCTGCACGAACAACCGCGCCGGGAAGCGCTGCGGCGAGGATTCGTCGACGTCCCATTTGACGTCGAGCCAGCGCTCCGGCTCTTCCTCGAAATCCTTCAGCGCCGGCGACTGGATCGGATAGATGGTGATGCCTTCGCCGGGGGTGATGATGCCGACGATGCGATCGCCGGGCACGGCGCCGCCATTGGGCGCAAACTTGACCGGCAGGTCGGAATTGACGCCGCCGACCGAGATGATCGAGGTGAAGCGCCCGGCCCCGTCAGGCGTCTTGACCCTGTCCGCCGTGGCCTTCCTGTTGGTGGCAGCGAAGCGGCCGACGCGCTCTTCCTTGTAGTCCGGATACATGGCGCGGGCGACGTCGGCGGCACGCAACTCGCCACGCCCGACCGAGGCCATCACGTCGTCGATGGACGATCGCGCCAGCCGCGGCAGCGCGCCTTTCAACTGGTCGTCGGAATATTCGATCTTGGCGCGGACAAACAATCGCTCGACGATGCGGCGACCGAGGCCGGCATACTGGTCGCGCATCGCGGTGCGGGTGGCGCGGCGGATTGCGGCCCGGGCCTTGCCGGTAACCGCGAGGGACTCCCAGGCGGCGGGCGGCGCCTGCTGCGCAGCGGATGTCAGCACCTCGACCTCGTCGCCGTTCTGCAATTCCGACGACAACGGCGCAAACTTGCCATTGATCTTGCAGCCGACCGCGCTGTTGCCGACGTCGGTGTGGACGGCATAGGCGAAGTCGACAACATTGGCGTTACGCGGCAGCGCGATCAGCTTGCCCTTCGGGGTGAAGCAGAACACCTGGTCGTGAAACAGCTCGAGCTTGGTGTGCTCCAGGAATTCTTCCGGATTGGTGCTCTCGGACAGAATGCCGATGGTGTGGCGCAGCCAGGAGAAGGCGTTGGACTCGCGCTGCAGCATCTCGGTCGGCGACCCCTTGCCGTCCTTGTAGAAGGCGTGCGCCGCGATGCCGTATTCGGCGATCTGGTTCATGTCCTCGGTGCGGATCTGCAGTTCGACGCGCTGGTTGCCAGGACCGATCACGGTGGTGTGGATCGAGCGGTAGTCGTTCTGCTTCGGCGTCGAGATGTAGTCCTTGAAGCGGCCCGGCACCACCGGCCAGGTGGTATGCACCACGCCGAGCGCGCGGTAGCAGGCCTCCATGTCCTTCAGCACGACGCGGAAGCCGAAAATATCGGACAGCTGCTCGAAGCCGACCGACTTGCGCTTCATCTTGGTCCAGATCGAAAACGGTCGCTTCCGCCGGCCGCTGACCCGGGCGATGATGCCGTTCTTCTCCAGCTTCATGGAGAGATGGCTTTCGATCATGCCGATCAGGTTGCGGTTGCGCTCGGCCAGCGAGTCGAGCCGCTGCATGACCACCGAGTAAGCGTCGGGGTCGAGCACCTTGAAGGACAGTTCCTCGAGCTCCTCACGCATTTCCTGCATGCCCATGCGGCCGGCCAGCGGCGCATAGATGTCCAGCGTTTCCTCGGCGATGCGACGGCGCGACGCCGGCGGCATGAATTCCATGGTCCGCATGTTGTGCAGCCGGTCGGCGAGCTTGATCAGCAGCACGCGGACATCGTCGGCGATCGCCAGCAGCAGCTTGCGCAGGTTCTCGGCCTGCTTGGCCTCGCGCGACACCAGTTCGAGCCGCTTCAGCTTGGTCAGGCCCTCGACCAGCGCGCCGATCTCGGCGCCGAACAGCCGGTCGATTTCGGCACGGGTGGCCTCGGTATCCTCGATGGTGTCGTGCAGCAGCGCCGCCACGATGGTGGCATCGTCGAGCTTGAGGTCGGTGAGGATCGCCGCCACCTCCAGCGGGTGCGAGAAATACGGATCGCCCGAGGCCCGCGTCTGCTCGCCATGGGCGACCATGGCGTAGACATAGGCCCGGTTGAGCATGTCCTCGTCGGTGTTGGGATTGTAGGACTTGACCCGCTCAACCAGGTCGTACTGGCGCATCATCCGTGCGCGCGAGGTGCGCGGCACCTTGACCGGGGCAATGGCCGTCGTCTCCGGACCCGCGATCGCCGGGTCGGTCGCGACGGGCGACGACGGGACAGCGGCGACCGCCTCGGTCGCTGCCTGCATCTGCCCGGTCTTGCGGCGGTTGGTCGCCATCGATGCCTCGTTTCATCAGGCGCGGATCGCGCCCGTCTCGTCACCGCAACTTTGCCCTGAAAGTATCAAGAAAAGCAAAGGCCCGGACAATGGTCCGGGCCTTGAGCAAAACAGAACACCGTGAACGGAATGCAGCTTGCGCCTATTCGTCTTCTTCAGGCTGCTCTTCCGGCGGCGCCAAGCCCTCAAGGCCCTTGAGAAGCTCTTCTTCAGTCATGCGCTCGACCGCGACCTCGGTGTCATCCGCATCGACGCTGGCACCGGCCGAACCGATCAGCGGGATCGTGTCGGGCTCCGGCTCGTCGACTTCGACGAACTTCTGCAGCGAATGAACCAGCTCCTCGCGCAGGTCTTCCGGCGAGATGGTCGAATCAGCAATTTCGCGCAACGACACGACAGGGTTCTTGTCGTTGTCGCGATCAACCGTAAGTTGTGATCCTGAGGAGATCATCCGCGCCCGGTGGGCAGCCAGAAGGACCAGATCAAACCGGTTGTCGACTTTATCGATGCAATCTTCGACGGTGACGCGCGCCATTAACTGTCGCTCCGTGTGTGTGGGGACCGGATATGATGATTATTCGTGCTAGGTATAGGGGCTTGGCCCATTCCGCAAGAACCAAATTGCCAACTGGACAATCGCGCACCCTCTGATACGCTATTATCATACCCATCAGGGGACCCACAGGTCGCGGCTGCCGGCACCAGTTTAGAACGTCTCGAACACCAAAACGCTTCATTGCAACTGCAAATATAAGAGCTTAACGCTCCGGTTTCGCAATTTGCGATCCGGCCTGTTCGATCCGCCCCTTGGCGGCTATTGCTCTCGCCTCCTCTGCCGGCGGATTACCGCCGTGCCAAAACGTAAACAACAACAAACCACACGAGAAACTTGATGTCCCCTGCATCCAACAAGATCGCGCTCTTTATTGACGGCGCCAATCTCTATGCGACGGCCAAGACGCTTGGCTTCGACATCGACTACAAGCGCCTGCTCAAGGAATTCCAGAGCCGCGGCACGTTGGTCCGCGCCTTTTATTACACCGCGATCATCGAGGACCAGGAGTATTCGTCGATCAGGCCGCTGATCGACTGGCTCGATTACAACGGTTATACCGTGGTCACCAAGGCCACCAAGGAATTCATCGACGCCTCCGGCCGCCGCAAGGTCAAGGGCAACATGGACATCGAGCTCGCGGTCGACGCCATGGAGCTGGCCGAACATGTCGACCAGATCGTGCTGTTCTCCGGCGACGGCGACTTCCGCTCGCTGGTCGAGGCCGTGCAGCGCCGCGGCGTTCGCGTGACGGTGGTGTCCACCATCTCCAGCCAGCCACCGATGATCGCCGACGAACTGCGTCGCCAGGCCGACGTGTTCACCGACCTGATCGAACTGCAGTCCAAGCTCGGGCGCGACCCCGCCGAACGCCCTGCCCCGCGCGAGCCACGCCACGCGCCGCAGTTCCTGCAGCGTGCCACCACCATGGCGCCACGGGGCGATGACGAAGATTTCGAAGACTAAGACGCAACTCAGCAGACAGCAGCCGGCGGTGGTCGCCACCGCGATCTCCGTCGGCACCTCGACCGATCCCGGGCGCGATTGCCCGCTCTGCCCGCGTCTGATGGCCTACCGTCAGGAGCTGCGCGCGCGCGATCCTGGCGGCTTCAACGCGCCGGTGCCCTCGTTCGGGCCGGCCGATGCGGGATTGCTGATCGTGGGTCTCGCCCCCGGCGCGCAGGGCGCCAATCGCACCGGCCGTCCGTTTACCGGCGATTTTGCCGGCGACCTGCTCTACGCCACCCTGATCGAATTCGGCTTTGCCACCGGCACATTCGAGGCGCGGCCCGATGACGGGCTGACGCTGACCAACAGCCGCATCACCAACGCGGTGCGCTGCGTGCCGCCGCAGAACAAGCCGCTGCCGGAGGAGATCACCACCTGCCGGCCGTTCCTGATCGCCACCATGGACACGATGCCGCGGCTGCGGGCCATCGTGCTGCTCGGGCGCGTCGCGCACGACACCATGCTGCGCACGCTCGGCATCCGCGCGGTGCTAGCGCCGTTCGCGCACGGCGCAGTGCACGACGCCGGCCGCTTCAAGCTCTACGACAGCTATCACTGCTCACGCTACAACACGAACACCCGGGTGCTGACCCCCGACATGTTCCGCAGCGTGTTTGCAAGGGTGAAGGCGGATCTGGGGACGTAGCCGGCAGCGGTGCTGGATCTGTCACTACCCCTCATCCGACGCGGACTTCGTCCGCGCCACCTTCTCCCACAAGGGGAGAAGGAAGAAAGAGCGCCACTTCAAATCCGCGATCGTCGCCGGTCGCGATCCGATCTTGCACAGGCGCAGCTCTTCGAAACACGTTTTTCTGAAAGTCTGGCCGCGCTGACTAAAATTGATTTCGGCAACCGGAGATCAGGGGCTCGACGACGTCATGGCCTGACCGGATTGGCCTTCAGCCATGCCAGCACATCGCCGGCATTACGGTCGGGCGGGAACACCGGATAGAACACGTGGGTGATGCGGGCGTCGTCGATGATCAAAGCGATGCGTTTGATCAAAGTGAGATCGGCGACCTCCATGGTCGGCAGATCGAGCGCCTGCACCAGTTCGAGGTTGTCGTCGGACAGCACCGGGAACGGCAGATGCAGCCGTGCGGCCATCTCGGTCTGATAGGCATTGCTCTGGGTCGACAGGCCGAACACATGCTTTGCGCCAGCGGCCTTCAGCTCGGCAAACAGATCGCGAAACGCGCAGGCCTGCGGCGTGCAGCCGCGCGCCCCGGGGATCATGTCCCAGTCATCCACCAGCGAGACCCGGCCGGGCTCACCGGTGCGCGGATAGCCGAACACGACGACGCGGCCCTTCAGTTCGGACAGCACGACCGATGTATCGTTGGTGGCCAGCAGGCTGATGGGCGGGATCGGCATGCCCGTAAGATGCGCCGCGGCGCCGTCATCCGCTGGCGCCGGGATCTTGCTCCAGTCGACCTCGAGCAGGTTGGGTTGCTTCATCGATCGATCCTCAGCCCCGCGCCCGCATCAGGCGGCCCTTCTCGCGGCCCCAGTCGCGATCCTTCTCACTGGCGCGCTTGTCATGCAACTGCTTGCCCTTGGCCAGCGCCAGTTGCAGCTTCACCCGGCCGCGCTCGTTGAAGTACATTTTCAGCGGCACCAGCGTCATGCCCTGGCGCTCCACCGCACCCAGCAGCTTGTTGATCTGCTTGCGATGCAGCAACAGCTTCCGCGGTCGCTTGGGTTCATGGTTGAACTGGTTGGCCTGCAGATATTCGGGAATGTTGCAGTTGATCAGCCAGATCTCGCCGTTCTTGGGATCGGCGTAGGACTCCGCAATGGTGCTCTTGCCGTTGCGGATCGATTTGACTTCGGTGCCGGTGAGCGCGATGCCCGCCTCCAGCGTGTCCTCGATCGCGTAGTTGAAGCGCGCCTTGCGGTTTTCAGCGACCACCTTGATCGGGCGCTCTTTCTTTTCAGCCATCGTCAATATGCCCTGGGCGTCATCGCGGGATAGATAAACCTGATAACGCGCGCTTCAAGCGTGAGGCTTACGCCTTCTTGAGCAGATCGCGGATCTCGGTCAGCAGTTCTTCTTCGCGCGTCGGTTTCGGCGGCTCAGCCGGCTTCGCCGCGTCGTTGCGCTTCAGCCTGTTCATGAAGCGGATCACCATGAACAGAACGAAGGCGATAATGATGAAATTGATGGTCAAAGTGAGGAAGTTGCCCCAGGCCAGCACGGCGCCCTGCTTCCTGGCGTCGGCCAGGTTGGTCGCGGTAACCGTCTTGGACAGGCCGGTGAAGTAATTGGAGAAGTCGAGACCGCCGGTGATCGCGCCGACGATCGGCATGATGATGTCGCCGACCATCGATGTGACGATGGCGCCGAACGCTGCGCCGATGATCACGCCGACCGCGAGATCGACCACGTTGCCCTTCATCGCAAACTCGCGAAACTCCTTCAGCATTTCAAGCCACTCCTCTTCAATCTGACCTGCAGTATCGGTGATGACGGACATCGCGATCGTGTCGGCAATAGTGTCCGGGCAGCTCAGATAACGTCGGTCAGTTGATCAGTCCGGCATGGACCATGGCCTTGCGGATGACCGCGCCGGTCGGCGCCGTCACCGGCATCAGCGGCAGGCGCACTTCCTCCCGCACCCGCCCCAGCAGACCGAGCCCGTGCTTGGCGCCAGCCAGGCCCGGCTCCATGAAGATGGCGTCGTGGAGCGGCGTCAGCCGGTCCTGGATGGCCAGCGCGCCGGCGTAATCGCCCTTGAACACGGCGGCCATCAGTTCGGCGCACGGCTTCGGCGCGACATTGGCGACCACCGAAATGCAGCCATGGCCGCCCGCCGCCATGTAGGCGAGCGCGGTCATGTCCTCACCGGACATTTGGATGAAATCCGGCCCCATGGCATGGCGCTGCTGCGAGACCCGGGCCAGGTTGGCGGTGGCATCCTTGACGCCGACGATGTTCTTCAGCTCGAACAGCCGGCTCATAGTGGAGACCGACATGTCGACCACCGACCGCGGCGGGATGTTGTAGATCAGGATCGGGATGCCGATGGCGTCGTTGATCGCCTTGAAGTGCTGGTACATGCCTTCCTGGGTCGGCTTGTTGTAATACGGCGTCACCACCAGCACGGCGTCGGCCCCGGCCTTCTCGGCGTGCCTGGCCAGTTCGATGGCCTCCTTGGTGGAGTTCGAGCCGGCGCCGGCGATGACCGGGACGCGACCCTTGGCCTCGTCAATGCACCATTCCACGACGCGCTGATGCTCGCTGTGGCTGAGGGTCGGACTTTCGCCGGTGGTGCCAACCGGCACCAGGCCGTTGGTGCCCTCGGCGATCTGCCAGCTCACCAGGGCGCGAAACGCCGCCTCGTCCAGCGCGCCATCCTTGAACGGCGTCACCAAGGCGGTGTAGGACCCCCGAAACTTCGTCTTGGCTGCCATGGTTTTCTCCGAACGCGCGCTGCTTGGCCGTCTGTTTGAACCGAATGAACGAACCGCGAGTCATATCGGGTCTGGCGATCACGCGAAAGTCCTGCCGGTCGGGCCTGGGGCCGCGATTTCGCCGTGGTGCTGGCCCAAACTGCACCGACTTGGACAAAATTGACGTTTTGTCCATTATTTCAATCAAATACATCTGTGATTGACTGCGATTGCCTGATTCGCCGCGAAGGACCGCCGTGACGCGACTGTTCCCATCAAGGGCTCTGCGATCGACTGCGCTCTGCGGCAGCCTGGTGCTGCTGGTGGGCCTGAGCGCGCTGGCACCCCATGCCTGGGCCGCCACCAAGGTTCCACTGCCAAAACCACGCCCGATCGCCCGTGGCGCGGCGCCGAAGACCACGGCCTCGATCGCGCCAACCGCCAAGCCCGTACACCGGGACGAAACGACGCCGGCTCCGACGATCCAGCCGGCCCCCCGCCAGCATGCCGCCTTGCCGCCGCCGGCCCGCCGGCCGACCGCTCCCGCTGCCATGGCGGCGACGGCGTCGACGTCCCAGGCCGATACCGAGGCGCTGGA
>LNAP01000466.1_pt1 | contig 45184 bp, 44 predicted proteins | sample 602601 | NCBI WGS metagenome assembly LNAP01 (sample SAMN02440304, study PRJNA202911) | soil metagenome | biome: Subtropical and temperate rainforests or woodlands; isolation source: soil samples (1 kg each in a 20% v/v slurry with milli Q water) were... ...
TCAATCGAAAGGCGCTTGCATTTCTGCGCCTCGCTTCAATCAGACTCATGTTGAGAAAACTATGCAATCCAGCATGATCTCTCCGGACAGACTCTAAAGCGCGATCCCGATGGCGGCTACACAATCTATGTCCAGAACGAAACACCCGGGACAGATCGTGAGTCCAATTGGCTGCCGTCACCTAACGGGGAGTTTTTTACGATCCTTCGTATCTATTGGCCCAAGACCGAAGCCCTAACTGGCAAATGGAAGCAGCCGGAGTTGCGGCGTGCTGGTTGAGTGCAGGAGAATATCATGAAGATTAAGGTCATTTTTGCTTCGACGGCACTGATGATATTGGCCCAAAGCGGCGTCGCCCAAAGCCAGTCGTCTGCTGGTGATAAGCCCATTCTTGTAACACCGGAGAATTTCGCACGCGCGGAGTCGGACTTGTATTTCGCGGGCGTCGTGAAAAACGGGGGCTTTGGAAAGTTCGACCATACTCGCTCGCCTACACCGCTCGACAAACAGACAGTTATCCGCCTGAACCGGGATACACTCTACTCTGCGGCCGTTTTCGACCTTGACGCGGGTCCTGTCACCATAACGTTGCCAAACGCCGGCAAGCGCTTCATGTCTCTGCAAGTGATCAACGAGGATCAGTATACGTACGCGGTCAAATATGGCGCAGGAAGCTACACTCTCGACCGAAAGGGGGTCGGCACGCGCTATGTCGTGACCGCCGTCCGCACATTGGTTGATCCGGCTGATCCGAAGGACCTCAAAGAGGTCCATGCCCTGCAGGACGCGATCAAAGTGTCACAAAAGGGCGGACCCGGGAGCTTCGAAATACCGACTTGGGATCAGGCGAGCCAAAAGAAGGTGCGTGATGCCCTTCTTGTCCTTGCCTCAACTCTTCCCGACACAAAACGGATGTATGGTCGAAAGGATGAAGTTGATCCTTTGCGGTTTGTCGTCGGCGCGGCCATGGGGTGGGGCGCGAATCCTCCGAAGGAGGCGCTCTACCTGAACATCATCCCAAGCAAGAACGACGGCACGACGGTTTACAAACTCAACGTCAAGAATGTGCCAGTCGATGGTTTCTGGTCGGTCAGTCTTTACAACGCCGAGGGCTATTACGAGCCGAACCAATACAACGCTTACTCGCTCAACAATATTACTGCCAAGAAGGGTGACGACGGCTCAGTTCCAATCCAGTTTGGTGGCTGCGACGGCAAGGCCCCCAACTGCCTGCCAATCATGAAGGGCTGGAACTACATGGTTCGTCTGTATCGACCCCGCGCCGAGATTCTGAGCGGCAAATGGAAATTTCCAGAGGCTCAGCCAGCGCAATAGAGACGGGCATTTGGAAAAACCGCGGTTCTCGATTGCCGGCCACTTCCAAAGGCGAACCGTAATCCTTGCCGGAGCAGTGAATTTCTGTGGATTGGCGCTCGCGGGGGACATGGTGCAGGTCCTCTACAGGCGGAGTTTCTCCGCTACCACGTAAGGGCCGACGTTAGTTGGGATAATTATGCCCGTGAACAGAGCGAGATCTGTAGCAGTTTCGTAGCAGAAATGGGCGAAAAAACCCTGCACGAAACGAGAACATATGACAGGGCGTGTATTGAAATATAAGGGCTTTTTCGAATTAGCTCTCACGAGCGGTTAGAGGTCCTTTGAACCCCAACCATCGGCAGCCGGACGACCCGGAAGCCTTATGAAGATTTTTGATCCGCGGCGCGAACGCCGCGGATCAGGATTTTTAGCGAATCACGTAGGGCAGAAGGCCGAGGAAACGCGAGCGCTTGATGGCGCGCGCGAGTTCGCGCTGCTTCTTGGCGGAGACGGCGGTGATGCGGCTCGGCACGATCTTGCCGCGCTCGGAAACGTAACGCATCAACAGCTTGGAATCCTTGTAGTCGATCTTCGGCGCGTTCGGGCCTGTGAACGGGCAGGTCTTGCGGCGGCGGAAAAACGGACGGCGTGCACCAGCTTCAGCCATGATTCTTACTCCTCAACCGCAGGGGTTGCTTCGTCGTCACGCGGCCGGCGCGGGCCACGGTCGCCCCGGAAGCCGCCGCCTTCGCGGTCGCCGCCACGGAAACCACCTTCGCGATCGCCGCGGAAGCCGCCTTCGCGGTCGCCACGGAAACCGCCGCCACGGTCGTCGCGATCGCGGTCGCGATCGGCCTTGCGCATCATCGCCGAGGGGCCTTCCTCGTGCTCATCGACGCGCACGGTGAGATAGCGAATCACGTCTTCGCTGATGCGCTCCTGCCGCTCGATCTCGGCGACCGCGGCCGACGGAGCGTCGATGTTGAGCAACACGAAATGCGCCTTGCGGTTCTTGTTCATCCGGTAGGTGAGGGAGCGTACGCCCCAGTTTTCCATCTTCACGACCTTGCCGCCGAGCCCTTCGACGATGCCGGTCATCTGGGTGGTCAATTCCTCGACCTGCTGGGTGCTCGCATCCTGGCGCGCGAGAAAAACATGCTCATAAAGAGGCATGGGTGTCCTTTCCTAGTGTTGGCGCGGTTCCCGGCGGCAAGCCCTTCGAGACCTTCGGAAAGGACTCGACGATAAGCTCAGAAGGCGGAAGCACGGGACGACGGACCGACTGGCCCTGCCACATCAATGTCGCCGATACGGTGAAATTGCTGAGACCGTCCGTTCAGCTCCCGGCCGGGATCCACGGATGTGCAGTTTATAAGGATTTTGAGCGCCATGGCAAGGGAAACTGCCCCCCAAAGTGCCCCGCTCGCCGGACGACGTCCGGTGGACCGGAACCGCCCGGTGGCTTGACATCGGCGCCTCCCGCAGTGTCTTTCGGCCCAACTCAGGGGATTTCAGGGACGTTCAGGGGCGCCAATGAAGGCAGCATTCACTTTTCCGGGGCAGGGTTCGCAGGCCGTCGGCATGGGCAAGGCGCTGGCGGAGGCCTTTCCGGCGGCACGGGCGGTTTTCGACGAGGTAGATGCCGCGCTCGGCGAAAGGCTGACGGCCATCATATGGGATGGCCCGGCCGAGACATTGCAACTCACCGAAAATGCCCAGCCGGCCCTGATGGCGGTCTCGCTCGCGACCTTGCGCGTGCTGGAGACCGAAGCCGGCTTCTCGGTAGGCCGCGATGCCGCCTTCGTGGCCGGACATTCGCTCGGTGAATATTCCGCGCTGGCCGCCGCCGGCAGCCTCAGCATCAGCGACACCGCGCGCCTGTTGCGGACCCGTGGCCTTGCCATGCAGAAGGCCGTGCCGGTCGGCGTCGGCGCCATGGCGGCATTGCTCGGCCTCGACTATGAAGCCGCGATGGCGGTTGCCAACGAAGCCGCGCAAGGGCAGGTCTGCCAGGCCGCCAACGACAATGGCGGCGGGCAGGTCGTGGTCTCCGGCGACAAGGCCGCGGTCGAGCGGGCACTCGAGATCGCCAAAACCAAGGGCGCCAAGCGCGCCATGCTGCTGCCGGTGTCGGCGCCGTTCCATTGCCGGCTGATGCAGCCCGCGGCCGATGTGATGGCCAAGGCGCTGGCCGACGTCACCATCACACAACCGGCCTCGCCGCTGGTGTCGAACGTCCTGGCCGCGCCGATTACCGATCCGGACGAGATTCGTCGCCGCTTGATCGAGCAGGTCACGGGCACGGTTCGCTGGCGCGAATCGGTCACCTATATGGCAAGCCACGGCGTCACGCGATTCTTCGAGATCGGCGCCGGCAAGGTGCTGAGCGGGCTGGTGAAGCGAATCGCCGATGGCGCGGTCGGGATTTCAGTCGGCGGCCCCGGCGACATCGCCGCCGCCAGGGACGCCATGGCGGCTGCACAGACGGCCTAGGCGGCCAACAGGAGAAAATGGATGTTCGATCTGACTGGCAGGACGGCGCTCGTGACCGGCGCGACCGGTGGCATCGGTAACGCGATCGCGACAGCCTTGCATGCGCAAGGCGCGACGGTGGCGATTTCCGGCACGCGGCGCGAAGTGCTGGAGACGCTTGCCGGCAAACTGGGCCAACGGGTTCATGTGCTGCCCTGCAATCTTTCCGACAGCGCCGAGGTCGAGGCGCTGGTGCCGTCGGCAGAATCGGCGATGGGCCAGGTCGACATTCTCGTCGCCAATGCCGGCATCACCAGGGATAACCTGTTCGTGCAGCTGCGTGACGAGGATTGGGACGAGGTCATCAAGGTCAACCTGACGGCGACCTTTCGCCTCGCGCGCGCCGCAACCAAACTGATGATGCGCAAGCGCTTCGGCCGCATCATCGCCATCACCTCGATCGTCGGCGTCACCGGCAATCCGGGGCAGGGCAACTACACCGCGTCGAAGGCAGGATTGATCGGCATGATCAAGACGCTGGGCGCGGAATACGCCAAGCGCAACATCACCGCCAATTGCATCGCGCCTGGATTTATCAAGACGCCGATGACGGATGCGCTCAACGACAAGCAGCGCGAAGCCATCCTTTCGAAGGTTCCTGCGGCGCGGTTGGGGACGCCGGAAGATATCGCGGCTGCGGCGGTCTATCTCAGTTCGAACGAAGCGGCCTATGTGACGGGACAGACGATTCACGTCAACGGCGGAATGGCTATGTTTTGAGCCTGTTACCGGTCGCTTCGCGGCGCGAAAGCGGTATCGGCGGACCATTGAGGCTTGTAGTCAAGGGTTGGGAAGTATGATAACCGAACCATCAACGGATGGGCAAAGAACGCCATTGCAGGTTTTTGAAACCCTGTATATTGGCGGGGGCGGAGCCTGCCGTCGTTCGCCGGGTCTCCGTCGCCATGACGGGACCAAATCAAGACTATGCGCGATTGCGAAGGAAGTTTAACGACCACGATGGCTCGTAGCGTCTTGGGGACGGGTCTTATGGAACAAGCACGAGGTTAAACGATGAGTGAGATTGGCGAGCGGGTTAAGAAGATCGTGGTCGAACACCTTGGTGTCGAACCCGAAAAGGTGGTCGACAACGCGAGCTTCATTGACGACCTCGGCGCCGACAGCCTCGACACCGTCGAGCTCGTGATGGCGTTTGAAGAAGAGTTCGGTTGTGAGATTCCCGATGATGCCGCGGAGACGATTTTGACTGTCGGCGACGCCACAAAATTTCTTGAAAAAAACGCGAAAAGCTGACGCCCCGCGCGGTGCTGACGAAACCGGACGGGCCGTGTTCGAACGGTCCACCGGTTTCTTGCTATGGGCCGCCGTTGCCGGGCTGGAGTGCTAGGACATGAGGCGGGTCGTCGTCACAGGCCTCGGCATGGTTACGCCACTTGGCTGTGGCGTCGAGCCGACCTGGAAGCGCATCCTCGGCAGCGAGAGCGGCGCGAAGAGAATCGACACGTTCGATGTCTCGGATCTGACCAGCCAGATCGCCTGCGTGGTGCCACGGGGCGACGGCGCGGACGGCACATTCAATCCAGACCAGTGGATGGAGCCAAAGGATCAGCGCAAGGTCGACGATTTCATCATCTTCGCGATGTGCGCGGCGCGCCAGGCGCTCGATGATGCCAATTGGCATCCGGCAACCGAAGAGGACCGTTGCGCCACCGGTACCATGATCGGATCGGGGATCGGCGGCCTGTCCGGCATCGCCGATACCGCACTGCTCCTGAAGGAGCGCGGACCGCGCAAGGTATCGCCGTTCTTCATCCCCGGCCGCCTGATCAATCTGGCGTCGGGTTATGTATCGATCGAGCACGGGCTCAAGGGGCCCAACCATGCGGTCGTGACCGCGTGCTCGACCGGCGCCCATGCAATCGGCGATGCCAGCCGCCTGATCGTGCTTGGCGATGCGGACGTGATGGTGGCGGGCGGCACCGAATCGCCGATCTGCCGGCTGGCGATGGCGGGATTTTGCGCCTCGCGCGCGTTGTCGACCGGCTTCAACGAGACCCCGGAAAAAGCCTCGCGTCCGTACGACAAGGACCGCGACGGCTTTGTGATGGGCGAAGGCGCAGGCATCGTGGTGCTCGAGGAATACGAGCACGCGAAAGCACGCGGCGCGAAAATCTATGCCGAGATAATCGGCTATGGCTTGTCCGGCGACGCCTATCACATCACGTCGCCGTCGCCGGACGGTGATGGCGCTTTCCGCAGCATGACCGCTGCCATGAAGCGCGCGGGTATCACCTCCGCCGATATCGACTACATCAACGCCCACGGAACCTCGACGCAGGTCGGCGACGAAATCGAACTCGGCGCGGTGGAGCGGCTGTTGGGCAACGCCGCCTCCAGGGTGTCGATGTCGTCGACCAAATCCTCGACGGGACATCTTCTGGGCGCGGCCGGCGCGATCGAGACGATCTTCAGCGTGCTTGCGATTCGCGACAATATCGCCCCGCCGACCATCAATCTCGAAAATCCATCGGTGGACACCGCGATCGATCTGGTGCCGCTGGCGCCGCGCAAACGCGAGATCAATGTGGCGTTGTCGAATTCGTTCGGTTTCGGGGGCACCAACGCATCCGTGATCATGCAGCGCGTGGCCGGTTAGAGCGTTTTCGAGCGGAGAAAACGCGTCAAAACAAGAATCTGGCGTGATTGGAACGACTCCACTGTTTTGCCTTATTCGGAAATAACTCCGAAGCGCGATAGACTAGATTCCTGTTTTGCGTCCGGTCGCGCTCTAAATTAGATTGGGCGCATGATCTCTCGCCAGAACCGCTTCACGGATCATGCGCAAAGCGCGGGCGTATGCTATTGGCAGGGCAGGGATTTGTCAGGCCAAGATCAAACCGCAGGTTTCAAACCGGCAGGATTCAGGTTGCATCGATGAGTGAAAGGCCGCCGATTTCGCCACGCAGCCCGCGCGCTGCGCTGGAGCCCGAGCAGGTGCCGCCGCCGCCGAAGCGGTCCGAGCGTGCCCGCAATCCGTTCGTGATCGTCGGCAACGCCATCATCACGCTGCTGGTGCTTCTGATGCTGGGGGCCGGCGCGGTCTATGTCTACGGCAAGAAGATGCTGGAGACCGCAGGCCCGCTGCAGGAAGCCAAGATCGTGAACATTCCGGCGCGCTCCAAGACGAGGGACATCGCGGAGACCCTGCAACGCGAAGGGGTGATCGACGTTAATCCCTGGATATTCATGGGCAGCGTATTGGCCTTGAAGGCAAGCTCCGAACTGAAGCCCGGCGAATATTCCTTCCAGAAGAACGCCAGCCTGCGCGATGTCATCGGCACCATCGTCGAAGGCAAGGTGGTGCAGCACGCGGTGACGATCCCTGAAGGCCTGACCTCCGAACAGATCGTGGCGCGGCTTTCGGACAACGATATTTTTGCCGGCAACGTCAAGGAAATGCCGCGCGAAGGCACGCTGCTGCCGGAGACCTACAAATTCCCGCGCGGCACCACGCGCGAGCAGGTGATCCAGCGCATGCAGCAGACCCAGAAGCGCGTGCTGGCCGAAATCTGGGAGCGCCGCAATCCGGACATCCCGGTCAAGACACCGGAGCAATTGGTGACGCTGGCCTCGATCGTGGAAAAGGAAACCGGCAGGGCCGACGAGCGCAGCCGCGTTGCCGCGGTGTTCGTCAATCGGCTGCGGCAAAAGATAAAGCTGCAGTCCGATCCGACCATCATCTACGGGCTGGTCGGCGGCAAGGGCACGCTGGGGCGGCCGATCAAGCGCTCCGAAATCCAGCAGCCGTCGCCCTACAACACTTATGTGGTCGACGGGCTGCCGCCGGGGCCGATCGCCAATCCCGGCCGCGCTTCGCTGGAAGCTGCCGCCAATCCGGCGCGCACGCGCGATCTGTTCTTTGTCGCTGACGGCACCGGCGGTCATTCCTTCACGGAAACCTACGACCAGCACCAGAAGAACGTCGCCAAGCTGCGTACGATGGAAAAGCAGATCCAGAACGACACTGTCGAGCCGCCAGACGATTCGCAGCCGGCCGCGGCCGGCGCTCCGGCCGATACCAATCCCACAGCCACCACGCCAAAGCCGGCGGCGCCGAAGAAACCCTCGCGCAGCAGCAATACGCCTCCGGCTCGGCAGGGCGCGGCGCAACCGACGACGGTGCCTCCGGTGGTTCAATAGCGCGGCGGCCCGGAACCGAATTCCACTTTGCCTGAAAACGTTTTAAGGTTCGCGCGCGTTGTTTGCGAATCTCGCACCCGCAACCTATTCGGAGAATTTCACGCAATGGCGCTGTCGAGCATGACCGGGTTTGCCCGAAGCCACGGCGCGAGCGGTCCGTACGCATTCGAATGGGAGTTGAAGTCGGTCAACGCCAAGGGCTTTGACCTGCGGATGCGGTTGCCGCCGGGATGGGACGAGCTTGAGGCCTTTGCCAAGAAGCGCGCCGGCGAAGTGCTGTCGCGGGGTACGGTCTACGCCAATTTGAACGTCAAGCGCGCCAACTCGGCTTCGACAGTGCGCGTCAACGAAGACGTGCTCGCCTCGATCGTCAAGATCGCGGGCGTGCTCGCCGGCAGGATCGATGCGGTGGCGCCGAGCATCGACGGCCTGTTGGGGATCAAGGGCGTCATCGAGGTGGTCGAGCCCGAGAGCAACGAGGAAGAGGACAAGGCGGCAAGGGCCGCGGCGGCTGCCGCGTTCGAGCAGGCGCTGGCCGACCTTGTCGAGATGCGGCAGCGCGAAGGCGTGACGCTCGGGCAGATCCTGTCGCAGCGCATGGACGAGATCGAACGGCTGGCGAAGAAGGCCGAGGCAGCCCCCGGCCGCAAGCCCGACGCGATCAGGGCGCGGCTTGCCGAGCAGGTTGCGGCGTTGCTGGAAACGTCCGATCGTTTTGACTCCGACAGGCTTAACCAGGAAGCGCTGCTGATCGCGGCAAAGGCCGATATTCGCGAGGAACTCGATCGTATCGCTTCGCACATCTCACAGGCCCGCGAGATGATCGGCAAGGGCGGACCGGTCGGACGGCGGCTCGACTTCCTGGCGCAGGAGTTCAACCGCGAGGTCAACACCTGCTGCTCGAAGTCGAACGATATCGAACTGACCAACACCGGCCTCGAGATGAAGAACGTGGTCGAGCAATTCCGTGAGCAGGTCCAGAACCTGGAGTGACGCATGACGGGTGGTGGCCACGGCTTCGACGGGGTTGAACGGCGCGGACTGATGTTCGTGCTGTCATCGCCGTCCGGCGCGGGCAAGACCACGCTGTCGCGCATGCTGATCGAGCGGATGCCGGGCCTGAAGATGTCGGTGTCCGCCACCACGCGGCCGATGCGGCCCGGTGAAGTCGACGGCCATGATTATTTCTTCATCGACAAATCCAGATTCGAGGAGATGGCCAAGCAGGGCGAATTGCTCGAATGGGCCACCGTGTTCGACAACCGCTATGGCACGCCGCGCCAGCCGGTCGAAGCCGCGCTGGCGGCAGGACAGGACGTGCTCTTCGATATCGACTGGCAGGGCACGCAGCAATTGCGGGAAAAGGCGCGGGCGGATGTCGTCAGCGTGTTTATCCTGCCGCCGTCGGCGGCCGACCTCGAGAAACGGCTTCATACCCGGGCGCAGGATTCCGATGCGGTGATCCGCGGGCGGATGAGCCGTGCCACCCACGAACTCAGCCATTGGGCGGAATACGACTACATCGTCGTCAACCACGACGTCGATGAAGCGTTCGCTGAGGTACAATCGATCCTCAAGGCCGAGCGCCTCAAGCGCGAGCGGCGCATCGGTCTGACCGAGTTCGTCCGGAAGCTGCAGCGGCAGCTGGAAGAATAGCCGGGCTTAGTGTGCCGCGCTTCTGGCCAGCCGCTTGAGCATGGCCTCGATCCTGCCGTTCGGATCATTCGCTCCGCGCAACTCGCGAGGTATTTCTACTCTGCGCGTTGGCACGGGGATCGGGCGGTTCGACGGCGAGGCGTGATCGGTATCGGGCGAATGCCAGATCGCGCGCCGGTCGCGGCGGCCAATTCGTTGCGAACTGCCGAATTTGAGGATCGCGCGGCCCATCAGGCCCGCGAGCGCCAGTGCGCCAAAGATGACGACCAGCAGCATCTGGATCGAGCCGGCCTGGTCCTGCGGTGAGGCGTCCGCCGAGGCGAGGGTGGCCGAAGCAAGGGTCGCCGCCGGCGCCGCCGAAGAATCCGCCTGTGCGGCCGCATCGGAATCATCCGCTGCCGGTCCTGGATCGGCCGGCGAATTCGTAGCCGATGGCTCGGGCCAGCGTGAAGCGAAAGCCGATCGCTGCGCGTTTGTATCCTGCGCATTCGCCGGTTGATATTCCCCGCTCATCGCATTCGGAGCGATCACGGGTGTCTGTTGTTGCCATGCAGGGAGGCCGGTTTCCGGACCGGGACGCGTCTGCGGCGAGGGCAGTTCGGCACGCGCATCCGAGATCGAGCGTTGCGCGGCGGCGGCCTTCGGCGGCGAGGCAGGCGCGGCCGGCGTCGGCGAATTTTCGCGCGCGGCGCGCGTCGACTTTTCCTTTGCCTCGCCGATGTACCAGCAGTGCCGCTTGGTGGCGCGATCCATGCGGTAATACCAATGGCCGCCTTTCGGCAATGCGCCCTTCGGCGCGGAGACGCATGGTTCGGCCGCTTCCGCCGTGGTCGTCGCGCCCTGAGATGTTGCCGCAAGAGAACTGCCGGCTAGCAGGCAAGCGAATATCGCTGACGCGAATTTCGCTGAACGGTTTGGCATGTGCATCCCCGGTGATGATACGCGGCACTTCATGCTTCAAATCTCGTTAAAGACTTGGGTCGCAATGCGCCGCAATTCCGGAGCGGATAGGGCTTAATTTGGGCTGGTGCTGACGCCCGGGAGGCGCAAAAAAGCCTACCAAATAAGCAGTTGTTTCACTGCTTCGACGATTTCCACGTTCCGATGCAGCCGTCCGATCGCCGGAACGTTCCGGAGCCGCTACGGCCGGAAGCACGGCCGGTGCTGACGACGGTGATACCGTTGTAATTGCCGACGGACCTGGCGGCGCCGCTGGGGCTGATGGTCCCGCTGAGGCCTTCGCCGATGATCTTGCCGCTGGTCACGATGACCGCCGTCGTGCTGCTGCCGGAACAGGTGGTGCCGGTTGAGACGACGACCCACGCGCCGTCGAAATTGCTGCCGCCACCGCCGCCGCTTTTTCGCGAGGCGCGGCGCGGCTCGTCGGCTTCCGGCTTGCTGCGCCGTGCAGGCTTTTCGGTGTCAACCGAGCGTGGCCCCTGCCGCGAGCCGGACAACGATTTTTCATCATTGCCGATGCTGCCTCCAGCGCTGCCGGATTGTGCGAGCGCTGTACCGATGGGGACTGTCAGGACTAACGAGGCGCCGAGCAGTGCGATCTCCAAGCGGTATCGAAAGGTGTTTCGCGTATGCATTTGGTTTCCAACGAACAGGTTCAAAATCTAGCGGCCGGAGCCGTCGGCGCAGACCGCTCCAATAATACGGCAAGATTTGCCAGTCTTGCCGCACTCGTCAAGCGCGGCATCCTTGGCCCTCTGGACGCTGTCGCGGGCGACCAGCGACCATGATTTTCCCGAGATCGCGAAGGCTCCACATCGCGTTCCGTAGAAGCTCAGTTCGAGCGGGCACTTGTCCGCGCCGCAGTTGGAGCGCGCATCCTCGACCGCCGCCCTGCGCGATGCATGATTCCAGGATATTCCCCATTTGTCGCTGTCGGGGCCATAGACGATCGATCCCCACGGCTTGAGATCGTCCATCTTGCGCAGCCGCGTCAGTACACCCTCGGTGGCTTCGCCGGTCGGCGTCATGCTGCTTTTTTCCTGAAACTTCGAGATCGCAAGCCGCATGCCGTTCTTGCTGTCGAGCGGCTCCGGATCGAAATTGTGCTCGTAGAGCCGGTCGCTCAATTCCCGCAGCAGGGTGGTATCCCTGATCGGGACGCGATCGGGATCGGGGCGCAGCGTGCCGGGAAGTTGCGGCTCCGGTTGCGGGGCGACGGCAACCTGCGACGTCGCCGCCGGCGCCACGAAATAGAAGGTGCCGTCGATTGGCGACGACGAGACCCAGGGTTGCTGCGAGCCGCCGGTCTCACGTTTCACGGCCAACCCGACCTGGTTGAAGGTCTGGAAGATATCCAATCCGCTCTGCTTGATCGTGGTCGCCAGCGCCCTGGTGTAGGGGCTGTGGCCGTCGCTGCCATCCTGCGCGACATTGCCGGGCTGGGTCGCGTAGGAGATCAGCGTGCCCTCGGGTGCGCGCATCTGCGCGAGGCCGCCGTCGGAGGCGCGAAGGCCGCGCGCGCCGAACGGATTGTTACGGCAGGCGTCGAGGATCACCATGTTGAGCCGCGTGCCCGATCCCTGCATCTGCCGCAGCACCAGGTTGACATCCACCATCTGGAAATCGACGTCGGCTTCGCGCGTTGGATTGGCGCCGACCGGCACCAGGTAGTTCGCACCGGAGACCTGAACGCCATGGCCGGCATAATAGAACAGCGCGACGTCGGCGCCCTGGACCTGCCGGCCGAAATTCTGGACGGCGATATCCATGGCAGACTTGTCGAGATCGAGCTGGGCGCGTCCGCCGATCAGGGTGAAGCCGAGGCCCGAAAGTGTATTGGCCATCAGCGCGGCGTCGTTGCGGGGATTGTCGAGCCGGGTGACATTCTGATAGGCGGAGTTGCCGATCACCAGCGCCACGCGCTTTTCGGCGGCGGCGGGGCCTACGGTTATCAGCGACAGCAAAACCGTCGCCGCCACAAGCGCCCAACTCTTTCCGTGGCCAGGCCCGCGCATCCAGAATCCCCCCGCGATAGTCGCCAGATTATCAGCGAGTGAGCCCAGCGAAAAGCGCCGCCATGCTGCCAAGCGCGGCCTGCGTGCTCCAGATCACATCGACAGACAGCCGGTAACGTCCGTCATTTTCACGCAGCGATGCGAGCCGGAACAGGCTTCGCGCTAGTTCGTCAGCACGATGCGCCCGACGACCTTCCCGGCCCGCAGTTCGTCGATCCATTTCTGGACCTCGCCCATCGGCTCTTCCTTCATCGGCGTCGGCTTGATCTTGCCGGCGCGCGCCAGCGCCATCAATTCCTTTGCCTCGGCCAGCGTGCCCACCATGAAGCCCTCGACGGTCATGCGCTTGTAGACCCAGTGCACCATCGGCAGGTTGAAGTTGCCGCCCATCAGCCCGGAGACCACGATCTTGCCGCCGCGCGCGAGCGTTGAAACCGCGAAGGCCATCGACTTTTCGTTGCCGGCGAAATCGACGATCTCGTCGAAGCCGCCTTCGGTCTCCTTGATGATGCGTTTGACGATGTCGGCTTCGGCAGGATCGTAGGCGACGGCAGCACCATTCTTCAGTGCGATCTCGCGTGCCGCCGGGTTCATGTCCGCCACCGAGATTTTCTGCTTGAACATCTCTGGCGCCAACGCCAGCCCCATCATGCCGACGCCGCCGAGACCGATCAGCAGCAGATTGCGCTGTCGCGGCCGGTCCACCAGCCGCTTCAGCGCGCCATAGGCGGTGAGGCCGGAGCACATCAGCGTCGCGGCCTGATTGACCGGCAACGGATCGTAATCCAGCAGGTATTTTGCGTCGGGCACCAGCACATGGCTGGCAAAGCCACCGTCGATGGAAGCGCCGAGAAAGCGATGCTTGATGCAGAGATTTTCGTCGCCGTTGAGACAGTTTTGGCACTGGCCGCAGCCGATCCACGGAAATACCGCTCGCTTGGCGCCGATCAGATCCTTTGAAACATCCGGCCCGACTTCTTCGACCACGCCGGCGATTTCATGTCCGAGCGTGAACGGCAGCGTCATGCCGCGCGTGGTGTCGAGTTTCTTGCCGCCGCCGAGATCGGCATAGCCGTCCTGGATATGCAGGTCGGAGTGGCACAGCCCGCAACGTTCGATGCGGACCAGCACTTCATGGCCTTGCGGCTTCGGCGTCTCGATAATGGTTTCGCACAGCGGCGCATCGAATTTGACCAATGACTGGCGACGCATCAGCGCCATGGCGTTCACTCCTTCAGGGGCGTTTTCGACGTGCGTATATTTATCAATTCCCGCGCCATGGCAACAAAGCCGCTGACCGGAACCGTCTCGGCGCGCCGCGTCGGATCGACATCGGCCGCTGCCGCCAGGCGCGCCGGATCGGCGGCCAGTGATTTGAGGCTCTGCCGCAGCATCTTCCGCCGCTGGCCGAATGCCGCGGCCGCCACTTGCTCCAATGCCCGCCTGTCGCAGGCTTCGGGCGCGCTGCGGGGCACCAGGCGCACCACGGACGAGGTGACCTTGGGCTGCGGCACGAAGGCTGCGGGCGAAATATCGAACAGGATTTTTGTCTCGGCGCGCCAGTTCGCAAGTACCGCCAGCCGTCCATAGGCTTCGTCGTTTTCGCGGGCGACGATGCGCTCGGCCACTTCGCGTTGAAACATCAGCACCATCATGTCGTACCAGGGCGGCCACGGTTCGATCGACAGCCAGTCGATCAACAGTGCGGTCGCGATGTTGTAGGGCAGGTTGGCGACGATCTTCGCTTTGGTCGTGCCGAGGAATGGCCGGGGGTCGAAATGCTGTGCATCGGCGCAGACGATCTCCAGCCGTCCCGGATAGTGCCTCGAGATCTCTTCAAGCGCCGGCAACGCGCGCTCGTCGCGCTCCACGGCGATGACATGCTGCGCGCCGAGCGCCAGCAGCGCGCGCGTCAGCCCGCCGGGACCGGGGCCGATCTCGATGACGGTAGCCTGTTCGAGCGGACCGGCGGCGCGTGCGATCCGCGCGGTGAGATTGAGGTCGAGCAGGAAGTTCTGACCGAGCGATTTGCGGGCCGACAAGGCATGTTGGCGAATGACCTCGCGAAGCGGCGGGAGGTCATCGATCGCGCTCATACCGGCTTCGCCGCCGCCATGTGAGCGGCCAGCCGCAACGCAGCGATCAGGCTCGATGGATTGGCCTTGCCGGTGCCGGCAATATCGAAGGCGGTGCCGTGGTCCGGCGAGGTCCGGATGAACGGCAATCCCAGCGTGACGTTGACGGCGTCATCGAAGGCGACAGTCTTGATCGGGATCAGCGCCTGATCGTGATACATGCAGATCGCACAATCATACGTCTTGCGCATGGCCTCGTGGAACATGGTGTCGGCCGGCAGCGGCCCCCTGACCTCGATGCCTTCGCCGCGCAGGATCTCGATGGCGGGCGCAACAATGGTCTCTTCCTCGGTGCCGAGCGAACCGTACTCGCCGGCATGGGGATTGAGGCCCGATACCGCAAGCCGCGGATGGGCGATGCCGAAGCGGGTCTTCAAGCCTGCGGCCACGATGCGGGCTGTGGTCACAATCAATTCGCTCGAAAGCTTCGCGATCGCATCGCGCAGCGGAAGGTGGATCGTCACCGGCACGACGGCAAGGGCAGGGGACCACAGCATCATTACCGGCTGCGGCGGCTTGCCGCCGGAAGCGGCCAACTCGGCCAGGAATTCGGTATGGCCGGGATGCTGGAAGCCGGCGCGGTAGAGCACGCTCTTGGCAATCGGATTGGTGACCACGGCGCTGGCTTTTCCCGCGACGACATCGGCGACCGCCTGCCGGATGGACGCCAGCGCGGCGGTCGCGCTGGTGTCGTCAGGTTGGCCCGGCAGCGCCGCCGCCCGCTGGCCGGTGGCCACGACCGGCAGTGCGTTCGGAAATGTATCGAGGGTGTCCTCGGCGCGCACGTCGGCGAACTTGACCTCCAAGCCGAGTGCCTTGGCTCGCCTGGCGAAGAACTCGGCATCGCCGAGCAGATAAAAAGCCGGAAGCTTCAGTTCATGGCGGCGCAGCCACGCCTTGATCGCGATATCGGGTCCGATACCCGCAGGTTCGCCGGAGGTCAGCGCGAGGGGTTTTGCCATGCCTCAAGGATATTCGATCATCGCGGCCCTGCGGACTTCCTGCAGGTAGGATTTCGACTTCGCCTCGTATTTCTCGACATACATCTTGTCGCGGATTTCCTTTTTCTTCGGCGTGTCGACGATGGTCGGCTTGCGTCCGCACAGCGCCACCATTTCCACGCCCTGCTTCGTCACCTCGGGCTCGGTCAGATGACCGACCGGGGTTTTGTCGAGCACGTCGCGGAGCGACTGCGGCAAATCGGACGACGTCTTGGTCACGATGTCACGTATCGCGGCATTCTGCATCGATTTGAAATACGCGTTGGCCTCTTCGCAGCTCTGAACCCGGCTGCGCAGCGCCTCGGCCTCCTTGCGCCTTGTCTCGATAGCGGCGGGCGCCGATCCGCGCGGCACGATCAGCACGATCGGCTGCATCTTGTACTCGAAGCCCTCGACTTCCAGTTTGTCGCCGCCATTGGCCTGGACGGCGGCGGCGACGTCCTTCTCTCCGACCTGGAGGCTCTCTTTGTATCGGCCACGGACGAGGCTGGTCCAGACCATCTCGGCCTTCATGCGGGCCTTCAGCGTTTCGGGCCGGACGCCGGAGTTTTCGAGGGATTTGGTAAGCTGGTCCGGCGAGATCCGCATCCGCGAAGCCATCGCCGAATAGGACTGGTCGATGTCGGACGAGCTGGGGTCGACGCCGAATTTCTTGCCTTCCTTGATCTTCACCTTTTCATCGATCAGTTCATTGATCACGTCCTGCCGGGCGGGCTGCTTGTGCGTCGTCAGGAAGGTGAGCTTGCTGCGCTGTTCGATGTCGTAATTGGTGATGGGTTCGCCGTTGACCATGACTGCGACGGTTTGCGCGTGCGCCGGCGATCCGCCCACGAGGATGAGCGCCACCGCGCAATTCAAAGCGCAAGCAAGGATGAAAGCCGAAAGGCGATGTAACAGCATGGGAGCAGTCATGGTCGTATCGCTATATCAACGGGTTCGAATTGGTTCCGCGGCGCAGGATTGATCCGGCCTATTGTATCATGCCCCCGCCCGCCGACGAGGACGAGGTGGACGAGGTGGCGATAGTTCGCAGGCCGATCTGCAACATGAAAGCGTGGCTGAGCACCGGCGGCGTGGTTCCGGCAGAGTATGAATAGGACGTGACGTAATTGGCGGCCAGCACGAAGCAGTCGTCCACATAGCCGGCGCCGATGACGTACTGGTTGAGCTTGTTGGCCTCAAGATCCCAGCGGGCGGTTCCGGACACCACCCAATTCGAGGCGATCTTGATCGATGCGCTGCCAAGCAGCCCTTCGCGGCGGGTCAAATATCCGAGTTCCGGTTGCGCGGCGTAATTGCCGTACATCAGGCTGACCGACCAGCGGTCGAAACTCGCGCGGCCTTCTGCCTCGAAGCGATTGATGTTCAACGTTGCCTCGTCCATGCGCGAGCGCACGCTGAACGTATAGGTTCTGTTCGGCGAATAGTTGACGCGGGCGACATAGTCGGATCGCGTATTCTGCAGCCCGGAATCGAGACCGGTGTTGGTCGCGTCAGCCACCGCGAATGAGTTCAGACCGAATAGCTGGTAGGACTGGCCGAACAACACATTGACCGAGCCGCCGCGGTCGAATTGCGTGGTGGCCTGCACGCCGACATTGGCGCGGCCGCCGCCTTCGACGCGGTCGTAGCCCGAGAATTTGTCGACCGCGAACAGGTTGCTGGCGTCGAACACCAAGCTCTGCGCGTCTTCGTTCGGAAGCTTGCCGGCATAGGTTTCATTGGGACGAATGATGACCTGCGCGATCGGCTCGAGCGTCGTGGTGCCCCAAGGCTGGACGTTGATGAAAGGATAGCGATATTCGAGCCCAACCGTCGGCATCACGCGCAGCGCCTGGGTGTCGCCGACCGGAAGGAAATTCGAAACGCCCGGCTGATTCGAAATCGAGGCATCGATCGCATCGGCGCGAAGGATGGCAAACGGTGTCCAGATCTGTCCGGCGGAATCGGTGAAGGACCGCCGCCATTGCGCTTCGCCGGTGAGCCGCGTGTAGGTGCCCGGCATGCCGCGAAGCAGGCACTGGCTCGGTATCCGCGCCAGCGGATCGGCCGAGGCCGTCGTGCACAGGCCGTTGGTGTTGGCCAGTGTCGTGATCGGATCGAACGCCGCGTTGTCCCGCGTCAGGCTGGTGAAATTCGTCTTGTAGCTGACTTCGCCGCCAAAAATCGGGCTGTTGATCACGTTCGAATAGTCGATCACCGGATGGATGATCGGAACCTGATCCTGGAAGCCCGAGAAGCTCAGATAATAGATCGTGCGGGCGTCGAAGAAGCTGCGATTGCCGACACCGGTCAGGTAGAGCTGCGAGATGGCTTCCGTCGGCAGGCTCAGGAACGAACCCAGCGGATCCTTGTACTGGGCGAGCCTGTAGTCCGAGAAAAAGTAATAGTCGGTCAGCAGGACGCCGTCCCAGCCCCAGACCCATTTGTCGTTCAGTGCGAACTGGCCCTTGGTGTCGACGCCGCCGCGGAACTGGCGATCACCGGGCTGACCGGCGAACTGTCCAGGATCCAACTGGTCGATGCCATAGGCGCGGATCTGATACGATCCGTTGATCAGGCGCTGGCGGAATTCGCCCTGCAACAGCACGCCCTGTTTGGTCGTGAAGCGCGGGTTGAAGGTCGCGTCGTAATCGGGCGCAATGGCCCAATAGAACGGGGTCTCCACGCCAAACCCGTAGGTCGAAACTGACGAGATGGCCGGCATCAGGAAGCCGGTCTTGCGCTTCACCGTCGGGTCGGGTGTCGAGAAAAACGGCAGGTACGCCATCGGAACGCCGAAGAACTCGAGCCGCGCGTTCTCGAAATACATCATCTTGTCGGTCTGGTCGTGGATGATGCGCGCGCCCTTGACCTGCCACAGCGGCGGCTTTTTCGGATCGTCCTTACAGGGTGCGCAGGCGGTATAGACGCCGTTTTCGAATACGGTGTAGTTGCCGCTGGTGCGGTCGGCGCGCGTCGCCGCCATTCGCGTCTCGTCTTCGGTGTCGACGCGCAATGAATCGACGAACCCGTCGCGGTAATCGTCGCTCAGGTCCATGATGTTCGCGTAGGTGATCTTGCCGTCCGCATCGGTCATGCGGATGTTGCCCTCGGCATGAAGACGTTTGGTCTTCTGATCGTAGATGACCTTGTCGGCCTCGACGGTGGTGCCGTTGTAGAACATCTGCACGTTGCCGACCGCCGACACACGCGAATTGTTGTAGTCGTAGTCGACCTCGACGGCCTGGACCAGCATCTGTCCATTATTGGCCGCCGGAGTCCGTTTCGGCCGGGGCGGGCCTGGATTGTAGGTGAAGCTTTGCGCCGATGCCGGCACCGTGCTCGCGACGTCGAGCCCGATGGCCAGGACCAGCCCCAAAACGAGGGCCAGGACGGGTCCGCAGGCGGCGGTCATGCGGGTGCAGTGACGGCGCACGATGATGCGCCGCCGGAACACAGGCGACCTCCACTGGCGGGCGGCGACAACGGCCACTACCCGTCCTCCTGGTACAGCAAGGCCAAAAAGCCGGCGAGGCCGCCCACGCACACAGGCAACCATGCCGCAGCGATGGGATGCATCAACTCAGCCTTGCTCAAATCCTCAGTTACTTTCGACAGAACGTAGAGCAGAAAGCCTGCTCCCACGCCACTCAAAACCATCTTTTGCACGCCGCCGAAGCGGAAGAACCGAAGGCTGACGGATGCTGCCAGCATCACCATTGCAGCTAGCAAAAATGGCTGTGCAATGAGCTTGTGGTACTGCAGACGGTAGCCCGCGGTGGCAAATCCCGAGCTCTCCGACGACCGGATATAGTCCGGAAGTTGCCAAAAAGACACAGTCTCCGGGGTGGAGAAACTGTTGCGGACCTGGGCAGGAGTGAGGGTAGTGGCGACGTAAAAAGCTTCCTGATCGACCGGAGGCTGGTCAAGGGTGTAGCGGCGCACCGTTTTGAAGACCCAGCGCCCCTGTTCGAGGGTCGCTTCGCGGGCTTCGATTCGCTCCTTGAACTGGTAGTCATTGTCGAATCGAAACACTGTGAGCCCGGTCAGCCGGACGCCCTGCTGCTCGCTGCGGGCAGCGTTGATGATCCATTGGCCGTCATTGTTGATCTGGTTGAGCCAGAACCCGGATGCGTCCTGCACGCCGCCGCCCGGGGCGGAGCCGAACAATTCCGCCTCCATGCGCTTGGAAAGCTCGCGCAAGTTGGCGGACATCGGGTTGTAGGCGACCGTGGCCAAAACCCCGAGCAAGATGGAGCTTGCCAGTGCCGGCGCTATGAACTGCCAGGCCGAGACACCGGCGGCGCGCGCGACCACGAGTTCGAGCCGCCGCGACAGCGCGAGGTAGCAGGTCATCGCTCCGATCAGCACGCAGAACGGCATCATCTTTTCGAGCAATTGCGGGACGCGGAACAGCGACGTCTCCGCGACCGTGATCGCCGAGGCCGAAACCAGCCCCGATGTCTTCCTGACCATTTCGATGTAGTCGACCAGCACCAGCAACACGAAGATGCTCGCGAACACGCCGACCGCGGAGATCACGAATCGACCGGCGAAATACCGCCCCAGCGTGTTGGTCATCATGCTCATGCGGTTGCGGGCCGTCCAAGAAGCCGCAACAGACGCGCGTTGGACCTGTTGATCGCTTCAAGCAGCGCAGCGGGCGGTTCCACCACGACGCCGCCCAGGATCATCCACACCCCGCCGCCGACCGCGGCGAACAGCATGAGGTACTGGACCAGCGCAGCCAGCGGCGATTTGACCGTTATGACGGAGCAGGCGAATCCCGCCATCCGCAATCCGAACACGGCCAGGATCGAGCCCCCGATCGAGAAATTGCGGCTCTGGCGCGTGGTCCGCGGCGCGCCGAGAAAGGCAAACGTCAATGCCGCGAACGCAAACGGATAGATCGGCGCCATGAAGCGGTCGTGCAACTCGGCGCGGAACTGTCCGGGCAGTTGCGTGTAGACGGGATCGTCGGCCGGCGGTGAGAGCAGTTCCCAGAGGTAACGTTCGCGAATCCCGAGCGCGACGTCGCGGCCCTGATTCGAGAATTTCGACATGTCGAATGCGTAGCGGCCGAACGCCACCAGCGCCGGATCGCGCTTGCCGACTTCGAAGCGTTCGAGATTTCCGTCCTCGAGCACCAGATACGAGCCGCTCTCGTTCTTCATCACGGTGCCGTGGTCGGCAATGATGGTGACGCGCTCCTGCGGATCGCGGCGATCGTCGACAAAGATGCCGGCGAGAATGCCGCCCGGGAGACGCTCGCGAATCCGGATGGTCAGGTTCTGGTCGAGCTGGGCAAAGCGGCCGGGCTGCAGGATGTTGGTGAGCACGTCGGCGGTGATTTCGGCATCCCATTGTTTGATCCGGCGCATGCCGTCGGGTGCAAGATAGGAGCCGATAAAAGCAACCAGGAGCGCGACCACGCAGGTGGCATAGAGGAACGGGCGGAACAGGCGGAACGGCGAGAAGCCGGCCGCGTTCATCACGATGATTTCGGAATCGGTCGCAAGCTTGTTCAGGGTATGCGAGATCGCGATCATCAGCGCGATCGGCGCGATGATCAGCACCAGCGCCGGAATCACGAGACTGGTGATGCCGAGGAAGGTGATGATGGTTTGACCCTGACTGGTCATCAGGTCGATGCCGCGCAGCGCCTGCGTAATCCAGATCACCCCCGTCAGGCTGACCAGAATCAGCGCAAACGACGCGAGCGTCGTGCGGAAAATATACTTATCGATCGACCCCATCGTTACCGCACGATCCCCGCCCCACAAACCGGAACCGCGGCTTGCGACCCATCCCGAAATGGGATCCCCATGGGTCGCGCCGTCATGCTCCAGCCGCCTCATACTCTCACTACCATCCCTTTGATCCGTCAACAAAATGGCTGAGCCATGGCGCCCTTAGGATATGGTTAATAATTCATGTGATGTGGCCCCCAAGCCACGGAGGTGCTTGGCAGCGTGGCCGCTGACAGGCCATAGTGGCCGAAGTACCATGCTCTTGACGGATGTGCTTCGCAGCCGAAGAGAACGTTCGAAACAACGCCCGGCGACTTTCCGGCCAGCGACAGCCCTGCTTTTTGGAGGATTTACCCATGTCCGACGCCGTCAAGGTCGGCTTCGTCCCGTTTTCCACTGCCCCGCGTGGTATCCTGGTGGTATTTTGCGACGATACGTTAAAGCTCGGCGACGCGACCCGAAAGGCACTGGGAGCGGCAGCCGATACCGTCAAGCGCGCGGCCGCCGCGAGCGAATTCAAGGGAAAGAACGGGGCCGCGCTGGATATTCTGGCGCCCGAGGGTCTCAAGGCCGCGCGCCTGGTCGTGGTCGGTACCGGCAAATCCTCCGCCATCAAGGACAATGATTTCCTGAAATTCGGCGGCGTGGCGGCCGGCAAGCTGCGCGGCGGTAACGGCGCCGCGACGATTATCGCCGAATTGCCGTCGGGACCGATGACGCCGGATCAGGTGGCGGCGCTCGCATCGGGCATCCGTCTGCGCGCCTACAAGTTCGACCGCTACAAGACCAGGAAGAAAGACGGCGAGGACGCCGCGCTGCGCGCCGACGTTTCGCTCGCCGTCGCCGATGTCGCCGCGGCACGAAAGGCCTTCGCGCCGGATGCGCATGTCGTCGAGGGCGTGATCATCGCGCGCGAACTCGTCAACGAGCCGCCGAACGTACTCTATCCCGTGGAGTTCGCGCGCCGGGCCAGCGAGCTGCGCAAGCTCGGCGTTGGCGTCGAAGTGCTCGACGTCAAGGCAATGACGAAGCTCGGCATGGGCGCGCTGCTCGGTGTCGGCCAGGGTTCGACCCGGCCGGCGCGGACCGTGATCATGCGCTGGAACGGTGGCAAGCGCGGCGAGCAGCCGGTTGCCTTTGTCGGCAAGGGTGTCTGCTTCGACACCGGCGGCATTTCCATCAAGGGCGCCGGAAGCATGGAGGACATGAAGGGCGACATGGGCGGCGCTGCCTGCGTGGTCGGGCTGATGCATGCGCTCGCCGCGCGCAAGGCCAAGGTCAACGCGGTCGGCGCCATCGGCCTGGTCGAGAACATGCCGGACGGCAACGCGCAGCGCCCCGGCGATATCGTAACCTCGATGTCGGGCCAGACCATCGAGATCATCAACACCGACGCCGAAGGCCGCTTGGTGCTGGCCGATGTGCTCTGGTACGTGGCGAAGAAGTTCAAGCCGAAATTCATGGTCGACCTGGCCACGCTGACCGGCGCGATCATGGTCGCGCTCGGCACCGAATATGCCGGCCTGTTCTCCAACAACGACGAATTGGCGGAGCGGTTGAGCAAGGTCGGGCTGGCGACGGGGGAGCGCGTCTGGCGCATGCCGCTCGGTCCGGAATATGACAAGCAGATCGATTCGCAATTCGCCGACGTGAAGAACACCGGCCCCCGCAATGGCGGCTCGATCACTGCCGCGCAGTTCCTGCAACGCTTCGTCGACGACACGCCATGGGCGCATCTCGATATCGCGGGAACGGCGATGGGCGCGCCGAAGACCGACATTAACCAGAGCTGGGGTTCGGGCTATGGCGTTCGGCTGCTGGACCGGCTGGTCGCGGAATACTACGAAGCCAGGAAATAGAACGAGATAGAACGGGAAATTGAGCGGAATAGGTGAGATCGGATGACGGAAGTCCTGTTCTACCATCTGCAGAACATGTCGCTTGAAAGCGTGTTGCCGCCCTTGCTTGAGAAATCGCTGGAGCGCGGCTGGCGCGTGGTCGTGCAGTCGACGTCGCAGGAGCGCGCCGATGCGCTCGACGCGCATCTGTGGACCTACCGCGACGATTCGTTTTTGCCGCACGCCACCTGGCGTGCCGGCGACGCGCAGGACCAGCCGATCGTGCTGGCGGTGGAGGAGGGCAACCCGAACCGGGCCAATGTCCGCTTCCTGGTCGACAATGCCGGCTTGCCGGCGGACAGCGACAGCTATGACCGGGTGGTGCTGGTCTTTAACGGGGACGACGGCGAGGCGCTTACCGCGGCGCGCGGCGCCTGGGCCGACTGCAAGTCGCGGGGCTTCGAGGTCACGTATTGGCAGGCCGACGAGCGGGGCCGGTGGCAGCGCCGGGAATAGCGATACCGGGCAATTAATGATAATCTGAGCTTCGAGCCGGCATAATCGGGCCTAGCCACGTTGGTGCCGCAAAGTGATGGTCGGACAAGCGCTTAAGCGACGGGGTGGGAACTTACGACATCGTGCGAGACGAATCCTTTCATCGAAAACCGCTGCTGGCGTTGCTTGTGTTGGCCCCTCTCGTCGCGGGCTGCTCGGGCGGGTCCAGCATGTTCCAGTCCGATCTGCTGTCGAAGGACGCGGAATGGTTTTCGCGTTCCGGCAGGCTCTTCATCCGAAACGTTTCGATCGAAACGCCGCCGCTGACGCCCGATAAGCCGATCACGGCGGAAGATCTCGTCAGCGCCGATGGCGGCTGTCCGGGAATGGCGCCAGGGCCGGGCGCCGCCAACGCCCTGGCCGACGGGCCGGCCGGCGGCCCGCCGCCTTCGACGACGGGCACGGTCGCACTTGGTCATACCGAATGCGACGTGGTGCGCGGCATTGGCGTGCCCGACAGTGTCAATCTATCCAACAATGCGCGCGGCGATCGGGTGGCGGTGGTCAATTATTCGCGCGGGCAGCGCGCGGGCATCTACACTTTTACCGCAGGACGCCTGACGTCGATCGAACGTGCACCTGAGCCCGTGGCGCCGCCGCGAACGGCGAAGCCGAAGGCGAAAAAGCCGGCCGCGACGTAGTCGCTCTTCGCAGATATTTTCGTCGGCCCGGATCAGAGGCTCAACCAGCCGCCTGGTCATATTGCGAACTGGCCGCCAGCCATTGTTCCTCGGCGCGCTGCAACGCGCTCGCGGCTCCGGCCCGCGCCTTGGTAAGCTGGGCGGCCTGCTTTGGATCGCGCTTGTAGATATCCGGCATCGCCAGCGCTGTATCGATCTTCGCAATGATGCCGTTGATGCGCTCGATCTCGGCCTCCGCATCCGAAATCTTCTGCTTCAGCGGAACGCGTTTTTCGGGCTTGTTGCGGGCGGGCTTGTCGCGGCCGTCGCGCTCGTTGCCGCCGCGGTCGCGCGAACTGTTGCGCATGCCGCGCGCCGACAGCACCATGCGCCGGTAATCGTCGAGGTCGCCGTCGAAGCTCGTGACCGCGTGATCGGCGACGACCCATAATTGATCGGCGCAGGCTTCGATCAGATAGCGATCGTGCGAGACCATGATGACCGCGCCTGGATATTCGTTGATCGCCTCGGCAAGCGCGGCGCGGCTGTCGATGTCGAGATGGTTGGTCGGCTCGTCGAGAATGATCATGTTGGGACCGAAAAAGGTCGCAAGTCCCAGCAGCAGCCGAGCTTTTTCGCCGCCCGACAGGCTCTTGACCAGCGTATCGCCGGCCTTGCCGGAGAAGCCGATCGCGCCGGTGCGTCCGCGCACCTTGGTCTCGGTGGCGTCCGGCATCAGCCTGCGGACGTGATCGTAGGGTGAGCCGTCGAGATCGAGTTCATCGACCTGGTGCTGCGCGAAGTAGCCGACCGAGAGCTTGTCGGCGCGGGTGAGGCGGCCGGAGAACGGCGGCAGCTTGCCCGCTAGCAGCTTCACCAGCGTCGACTTGCCGTTGCCGTTGGAGCCGAGCAGCGCAATGCGATCATCGTTGTCGATGCGCAAGGTCACCCGATTGAGCACCGGCTTTTTCGGATCATAGCCAACGGACACGTCGTCGACCGCGATAATCGGCGGCGACAGCGTCTTCTCGGGAGCAGGGAATGAAATCTCGCGCACATCCTGCGTCACCAGCGCGGTGACGGGCTTCATCCTTTCCAGCATCTTGACGCGCGATTGGGCCTGCCGTGCTTTCGAGGCCTTGGCCTTGAAGCGATCGACGAAGGCTTGCAGCCGCTTGCGCTCGTCGGCCTGCCGCTTGGCGTGCTTGGCATCCAGCATTTCGCGGGTGGCGCGCTGTTCCTCGAACGACGAATAGGTGCCCTTGTAGAGCGTCAGCTTGCCGCGATCGAGGTGCAGGATCTGATCGACCGAAGTATCCAGCAAGTCGCGGTCGTGGCTGATCACGATCACGGTGCGCGGATAATTCGCCAGATGGTCTTCGAGCCACAACGTGCCTTCGAGGTCGAGATAGTTGGTCGGCTCGTCCAGCAGCAGCAGGTCGGGCGCCGAAAACAACGTCGCCGCCAGCGCGACGCGCATGCGCCAGCCGCCGGAGAATTCCGAACAGGAACGCGACTGGTCGGCGGTGGAAAATCCGAGGCCGGAGAGGATTGCCGCCGCGCGGGCAGGGGCGGAATGCGCGTCTATATCGACCAGCCGGGTCTGGATGTCGGCGATGCGGTTCGGATCGTGCGCCGTCTCGGCCTCGCGCAGCAGCGCTTCGCGCTCGAGATCGGCCTTCAGCACCACCTCGATGAGGCTTTCCGGGCCATCGGGCGCTTCCTGGGCGAGGCTGCCAATGCGCCAGCGCGGCGGAATGGTGATGGTGCCGGTTTCCGTCGGCAGTTCGCCGCGGATTGCATGAAACAGCGTCGATTTGCCGACGCCGTTGCGGCCGACAAAACCCACGCGCGCGCCGGGTACGATCTGCGCCGAGCTGTCCTCAATAAGGAGCCGCCCGGCGATCCGGACCGAGATATCGGTGATTGAAAGCATGCGGGCTTTTCACCGGGACGGCCCGAAAACGCAACTGGTTTATTGAGCGCCTAATTAGGCGTCATGCGCGGGTCGCGGTCGTCGTGCCTGCGCAGTTCGTCCATCAGGCCTTGCAGATGATCCGGCAGGTCAGATGTGACAGGACGCAGGTTCTGCTGCAGCCGCTCGCCCACGGCATCGCAGATTGATCGCAGCGTCTTGCGATCTATCGGTTCGATACTGTCGGTAATACAACTGTTCATGGCAAAGTTCCGTGCCGTCTATTTCAACCATGCGACATTTCACCAAGTCATGAGGCCGGAAATGGTTTCCCGTCGCCGGCCATTTGCGCGCGCTCTAAAATCGAATTTATGCTGTCGGCGGGTTCCGCGATCGAACCCGCGCAAATCAAAAGCCCCGGTAGGAACCGGGGCTTTGATTCGGATCAGCGTCGCAGAATCAGTAGCAGCGGTTGATCAGGCGCCAGCGAGGCCCCCATGGCGTCGGAACCAATCGCCGCACGTAACAGCCGCCGTAACCATACGCCGGGCCGCCGACGAAGACGCGGGGTCCGCCCCAGCCGCGATGCCAGCCGCCGTGCCAGCCCCCACCATGCCAGCCATGGCCGCCCCAGGCGGAGGCGGAAGTTGGCGCCAATGCGGCCGCGCCCAGCGAAGCCGCGGCAACTGCAACAAGCGAGAATTTACGTAACATGGTCGTCTCCTCGAGGTTCGGCGCGCTCGCGCCATCGATGGAATGCTGCCCGTGCGCCCCCTCTGGATCGCAGGGCGTCCGGTCGATCGCAGCCTACCCTTGAAAAGGTGAATGAAACCGGGACGGGGGTTTCAGAGAGGGTTCATCTTCGTGAAATTGTTGTAATTGCGGGGCTCCGCGCGGCGTCCGGTCGCTTGCCGTTCGCTGACAGCGCCGATATAAGCCCGGCAACTCCCACCAGCGCTTTCCAAGGACGGATCATGGCGATTGAACGCACCTTTTCGATTATCAAGCCCGACGCAACCGCGCGTAACCTGACGGGCGCCATCAATGCGCTGATCGAAAAGGCGGGCTTGCGGATCGTCGCCCAGAAGCGCATTCGCATGACCCGCGAGCAGGCCGAAGCCTTCTATGCCGTCCATAAGGCGCGTCCGTTCTTTGGCGAACTGGTGGATTTCATGATTTCCGGTCCGGTGGTCGTGCAGGTGCTCGAAGGCGAGAACGCCGTGCTCAAGCACCGCGATGTCATGGGCGCGACCGATCCTTCCAAGGCGGCCGAGGGCACCATCCGCAAGCTGCATGCGAAGTCGATCGGCGAAAACTCGGTGCACGGTTCGGACGCCCCCGAGACCGCCGCCATCGAGATCGCCCAGTTTTTCTCCGGCAACGAAATCGTCGGCTGATCGATAACGGCACGGCGAACATTAGCCGCGCAGGACGGCCGCTGGCCGGAGGGGATACGCTGTGGACTGGGTGCTGCAAATCTTCGATCCGGCGACCATCGGAACGTTCATCACCCAGTTTCAGAGCGAGATGCAGCATCCGGCCTTCTGGGTCGCGGTCGGCAAGATCATCTGGATCAACGTGCTGCTGTCGGGCGACAACGCGCTGGTGATCGCGATGGCGTGCCGCGGGCTGGAGCCGCGGCAGCGGCTTTGGGGCATGATCCTGGGCGCCGGTGTTGCGGTTCTGCTGCGCATCATCTTCACCGGCATTGTCGCAACCCTGATGGGATTGCCCTACCTCAAGCTGGTCGGCGGACTCGCGCTGCTCGTGATCGCGGCAAAGCTGCTGGTGCCCGAGCAGGAGGACGAGGAAGGCGTCGAGTCGGCGTCGCATCTGTGGGCGGCGGTGCAGATCGTGGCGATCGCCGACATCGTGATGAGCCTCGACAACGTGATCGCGGTCGCGGCTGCCGCCAATGGCAGCGTTCCCTTGCTGATCCTCGGTCTTGCGATCAGCGTTCCCCTGATCGTTGCGGGCGCCGCCCTCATCATGGCGTTGCTGACGCGGCTCCCGGCGCTGGTATGGGCCGGTGCAGGCTTGCTGGGCTGGATCGCCGGCGAGGTGATGGCGACCGACCCCGCGCTTCATCCGATGCTGCAGCAGTTCTTCGATGGCCCGGTCGGCGTCAAGCTCGACGCAATTTTTGCGTCGCTCGGCATGGCGCCGCATTTCGCCAATGGCGGCCATGGCGGCGAGGTGGTCTGCGGGATACTCGGCATCGTCATCGTGCTGGTGGCGGGATCGATCTGGCGGAGGCGGAAGCTGCAGAGCTTCAAGCACGCCGAGCACATCGCGGGCGAGGCGGCCCAGCCGGCCGATCGGTCTTAATTCCGGAAGGCCTGCTGATTATCATTTCCCAAAGAGCCTAAGTACCCCGAACCACAGTGCAAGCGGCTCTGCAAAAGAGGCAGGATCCGATGGTTTCTGGCGAACGGCGGTGTGCACCATGACGAGCTTCGAGGCTGGATCGACCAAGATCATCTGGCCCCGAATCCCGAGCAGGGCAAATCTCCGCTGTTCGCCAGGGAGGATCCACACTTGGTATCCGTAACCGAAGTATGGGGTGGCTATTCCCGGAGCGAGATAGCCGTCGGTTGGCTTCACTGTGGTCGCGTCCAACAGCCACTGCCGTGGGATCAATTGGCGTCCTTCCCATCCGCCGTCATGCGCAAGCAGCCGGCCCAGACGCGCATAGTCGCGCAAGGTCGCATTGAAGCAGCAGAAGGTGATCTCCTGCCCGGTGCCATCGACGGACCATGACGCGTCGGCCTCCGCGCCGATGGCGTCCCAGATCCTGTCGTGAAGATAGTCCGCAACGGGCTCACCTGTTGCAGATCGCAACACCAGCCCCAGGATTTCGGTCTCGACGCCGGCGTAGTGCCATTTGGTTCCCGGTGGAGTAGCACGCGTATTGAACTGCGCAATGCTGGCTGCCGGATCTTTTCCGGACTGACCGAACAGGTCGCGCGAGAGCCGCGCGATATCGTCGTGCCCATCGTAAACCTCCGAGAAGGCCACTCCTGACGACATGTGCAGCAGATCCCGGACGGAGGTCTTTCCATATTCCGTCTCAGCAAGACCTGGAACATAGGTCGACACGATGTCGTCGATCGACTTGATCTTGCCTTCGGCGACGGCGATTCCGATCAGCATTCCCGTGATCGTCTTGGCCATGGATTGCGAGAGAAAGCGTTCGCTGTCGGCTCGCGCATATTGATAGTGTTCGTAGAGGATTGTGTCGTCCTTCGCGATCAGGAGCCCGGTCACAGGGTTGCGCTTGAGATAGTCTGCGATCGAGAGCCGGTCCGGTCCAAGTCCGTAGGCGATCAGCGGCTCCGGGGCTCGCTTGAATTGCCAGGGTTTTGTCGCGCGGCGTATCGGGCGTGATGGAAACAGTTCGTCGAAATGGCTGTAGGCGCCGACAAGGTTTCCAAGCTGACTGGCGGTCGCCCGCGTGCCGACCGGGAAGCCGGCGGCGGCACCGTAGACGGCCGCATCAGGACCGGTGTCTGAAAACACCGGTCCTGATGCGGAGACGCCGCCACTGCCCGGTGCGCTTGGCGCCGCGCCTTGCGCGCGCACCGCTGGCATCCAACTGGTCCCGGCCAGAATGAGCATCAACGAAAGTGAACGAATGCAGCGCGGCATATCCAGCGCTCCGAATGCCGCCGCAATCGATGTCAAAATCCTTCTCACCCGCGTTCTCCCGATACGGTCTTGCCATCGCACATGGTGGCAGATCGATCGCATGCCGGCTTATCGAATCCTGAAATCGCCTGATCGAATTGTCAGTTCGGGCGATCGATCATTGGGTCGCTGTTCACGGCTTCCCCTGGGCGAGCGCCATGCGCCGGAACTCGGTCGGAGTCAGTCCGGTCTCGGCCTTGAACGCGCGGTTGAACGGCGCAATCGACTGGAATCCGGCATCAAGCGCGATCGTCAGGACCGGCACGTCGATCTGAGCGGGATCCGCAAGCGCGACCTTGGCCTCATCGATGCGATGGCGATTGAGGAAGGCATTGAAGTTGCGGTGACCAAGTCCCTCGTTGATCAGCGTTCGCAGGCGATGTTCAGGCATCCCCAGCTTGACCGCCAGCAGGCCGATGGTCAGCCCCTCCTGCCGGTAGGCGCGCTCGACCGTCATCAGGTAGTCCAGGCGCCTTAGCGCCGCCTGGTCCGGCCGGAAAACACCGGCAGCGGATGCTGCCTCGCGCTTTCTACCGGGATTCGTGACCGAGGCGCCGGTAGCGCCGCGAAGGGCCGGCTCGCCTATGAACTGCGGGAAGGAGGTCCACACGCCGAGCACCGCCAGCATCCCGATGCCGAGCGCGTAGCCAAAGCTGACCGACCGCCACGGAATTCCGGCAAGGCCCGAGGCGGCATTGACTACGATGAAGGCCGTCATGGCGAGGAGGAAGCCGATGAGGACCCTGCGACGTCCCGCCATGAGGTCGGCGAGCCAGCTTGTTAGGGTCTGCGCCGCTGCCAGCAGGGCGAACGCGACCGAGGCCAGTGCAAACATGCGGCCACTGGTCACCGTCAGCGATGGCGAGGTCGTCCATCCGCAGTAAGCGAAGAGCCCAAGACCGGCGACAAGCGCCCAGGTTGCCGCGTGATATGGCCGCAACGCGAAACCCTCGTTGAACACCGCGAGTGCCCACAACCAGAACACCACGGGCGCCCCCGTGAAAAGAATCACCAGCGGCGCATTCCACCCAAACGACCCCAACGGAAAGAATGGAGCCGTCGAGATCGCGTAGGCGACGGCTCCCGCGCCCAGTGCGACGCGTAGCGTCGTGAGCGTGCGGAACGGCCAATCCCGCAGCAGCGCTGCACAAACCATCAGAGTGAGGCCGACAGCCGCGCCGCGGAGACCGAGATCAAGAGCCGTTAACGCCATCGCAACGAGTGCCCTGTCGCGTTCACGAGAGTTCTCGCATCCGCCGTCAGCATAGCGCCTCCGATCGCGCACATGAAGCGGCGTGTGCGGTCAGAAAACGGCCGTGCGAATTTATGAGTTGCGCCTTGCCAGGCTAGCGCCTGACGATCGATCCGGAGCGGCCGACCAGCCGCGCCAACTGCTTGAAGCGGCTGCCGACGCGATCGGCCACTAGGTCGACCATCTTGTGCTCGAATACCAGCATCAGCTTGCGGCCCTCGCTGCGGAAATGCGTCGCCGACAATACGCCGGGCCGTGCCGCCGATATCAAATGCGCGACGCGGAACGCCGCGCCGAGAACGCGGGCGCGCTCGTCCATTGACGGCGGCACCAGCGCCCGCATCGGGCTCGGCGGCTCGTTCTCTTCGCTCAAGCCCGCATAGCGGTAGAACACCGACAGCGCGACGAAGATCCTGCCTTGGTGGCTGACCGAACCGAAATTGCCATTGGTGATGAGGCTCAGCGTCTCTTCGCCACGATGGTCGGGATGCACCCGCCATCCGATGTCCGACAGCAGGCAGGCGGCGTGGCGCAAGCGGCGATCTTCCTCGGTTTCGCGCAGTTTGACGACCCTGACCAGGCGATCGGTCCATCCGATCAATTCCTGCGCGTGGCGCGCGGATCGGGACAGCAGTTCGTTCAAGTCTTGCGCCGCGCAGATGAAGCCGTCCCTGGCGCGCTCGGTCTGCGGCAGCTTCTCGTACAGCAGGCCTTCGCGCACCCCGAAGGTGGAAAACACAATGGTCTTCGGCCGTGCGACGCGAATGATGTATTCGAGCACAAGCGCCGCATAGGCGAGCAGCGGCCGCCGTGCGTCGGCGACCACTTCGATGTTGGCCAGCATGTTGGTCGATACCAGGCGGCGCAGGCGCTGCGCAAAATCCAGCGCGTCCGCCGCCGGTATCGAATAGCCGTGCATCACGCGCAACGGATAGCCGCTCTGCACGATGTGGATGCGCGCCAGCGCCCGCCACGTTCCTCCAACCGCGTAGAACGTGCGGCCGCGTCCGGCCTTGAGCTGGTTGACGCCGGCAAGATCTGTCTTGACGATGCGCTCGGCGCGCTTGACCGATTTATGCGCGGAGTCCTGCAGTGCCAGGCTTCCGAGCGGGAGCGTCACGCCGCTGTGGATGCGGCTGCCGTGGATGTCGATCAATTCCAGCGAACCGCCGCCGAGATCGCCGACAATGCCGTCCGGATTGTGGATGCCGGAGATAACACCGAGCGCCGACAGTTTTGCTTCGCGCGGGCCCGACAGGATTTCGATCGATACGCCGCAGATGCGTTCCGCCTTGGCGATGAAGTCGGGACCGTTGGTGGCGTCGCGGCATGCGGCTGTAGCAATCGCATGGACGCGGCCGACCTTCATCACGCGGCACAGCGCCCGGAAGCGTCGCAACGAGGTCAGCGCTTTGGCGACGGCATCGGGTGCCAACAGGCCGGTGCTCTGGACTTCACGGCCGAGGCCGCATAGCGCCTTCTCGTTGAAAATCGTGATCAGGCTGCGCGCCATCTGTTCATAGACGACAAGGCGCACCGAGTTCGAGCCGATGTCGATGACCGCGACGCTGGGGGCGCGTTTGCGCGGCCGCTTCACCGCAAAGGCCCTTTACGATGATTGCTGACGCTCGGTACGGCGCGTGAGGCGGCGGGGCGAGGATTCCTTGAGTGACTTTCCACGGCCTGACAGACTCGGATTCGTCATGAAGTAATCGTGCAGATTGAACGGCTCTTCGCCTTTCGCCGCCTTCATACGCGTTGACGATCCATCCGGCAATAACTGCCAGCTTTGCTCGGTATCCTTCAGGTTGGCGACCATGATTTGTTCGAGAACCTGCTGATGCACCGTGGGATTTTGCAGCGGGCAGAGGATTTCGACACGGCGGTCGAGGTTGCGCGGCATCATGTCGGCAGAGGAGATATACACAGCAGCTTTTGCGCTCGGCAGGCCCTGGCCCATGCCGAAGCAGTAGATTCGGCCATGTTCGAGGAAGCGGCCGATGATCGACTTGACGCGGATGTTCTCGGAAAGTCCTGCGATTCCCGGCCGCAGGCAGCAGATGCCGCGCACCACCAGTTCGATCGGGACACCGGCCTGGGAGGCCTCATACAGCGCGTCGATGATGTCAGGGTCGACCAGCGAGTTCATCTTCATCCAGATCGCGGCCGGCTTGCCGTGACGAGCGTAGTCGGTCTCGTCGTGGATGTGTTCGAGAATGCGCTTGCGCAGGGTGAGCGGCGATACCGCCATCTTCTCGATGTCGCTCGGTTCGGCGTAGCCGGTGATGTAGTTGAACACCCGCGCGGCGTCGCGCCCGATGATCGGATCGGACGTGAAATAGGACAGGTCCGTATAGATGCGCGCGGTGACCGGATGATAATTTCCGGTCCCGGTGTGGACGTAAGTGGTAAGCGAACCGCCCTCGCGGCGCACGATCAGCGATAGCTTGGCGTGGGTCTTCAGCTCGATGAAGCCATACACGACCTGTACGCCAGCACGTTCCAGGTCGCGAGCCCAGCGGATGTTGGCTTCCTCGTCGAACCGTGCCTTGAGTTCGATCAGCGCGGTGACCGACTTGCCGGCCTCCGCGGCTTCCGCGAGCGCGCGCACGATCGGCGAATTGTTCGAGGTGCGATAGAGCGTTTGCTTGATCGCGACGACATCGGGGTCGCGCGCGGCCTGCTGCAGGAACTGCACGACGACGTCGAACGATTCATAGGGGTGATGGACGATCAGGTCCTTCTGCCGGATCGCCGCGAAGATGTCGCCGCCATGATCGCGCACGCGTTCCGGATGCCGCGGCACGTACGGCGTGAATTCGAGGTCGGGCCGGTCGAGCCGGGTCAATTGCGACAATTCATTCATCGCCAGGACGCCGTCGACCAGCAGCACCTCGTCGTCGGCGGTCGACAACGCCTGCTGCACGAACGCGCGTAGCTCTTCCGGCATCTTGGCTTCGATTTCGAGCCGGATCACCGATCCCCGCCGCCGCCGCTTCAGCGCGGTCTCGAACAGGCGGACCAGGTCTTCTGCCTCTTCCTCGATTTCGAGTTCGGAGTCGCGGATAATGCGGAACGCGCCCTGGCCCTTGACGGTGTAGCCGGGGAACAGTCGGCCGATGAACAGGCCGGTGGCCTGCTCCAGCGTGATCAGCCGGACCGCGGCATCCTTGCCAGCGGGCATGCGGATGAACCGGTCGATCTTGCCGGGCATGCGGATCAGCGCATTCATCGGCTTGCCGTCGGAAATCCGCGCCAGATGCAGCGCGACGGTGAACCCGAGGCTCGGAATGAACGGGAAGGGGTGCGCCGGATCGATCGCCAGCGGCGTCAGCAACGGGAAGATGTTGTGGAGGAAATGATCCTCGATCCAGGCGCGCTCGGTCTTGGTGACGTCGCGTCCGTCGACGAGGACGATGCCGACGTCGGCCAGCATGCTACGCAGGTCGCGCCAGATCGCCTGCTGGTCGATGGCGAGCTTTGAGACCGTCTCGTTGATGGCGACAAGCTGCTCCGAGGGCGTCAGGCCGTCAGGGCTGCGCTCGGCGATGCCCTCCCGCACCTGGGCCTTGATGCCCGCGACGCGGACCATGAAGAATTCGTCAAGGTTATTGGCCGATATCGACAGGAATCGCACCCGTTCCAGCGCCGGATGGCCCGGATTGACCGACTCTTCCAGCACCCGCCGGTTGAAATGCAACCAGGAAAGCTCCCGGTTGATGAAACGCTCGGGGCTGCTGGCGATGGCTGGGCCGGTCTCGGCATCCGTCTCTTTTTCTTTGATTACAGTGGCTTGTGCGGAATCCATCAGGTTTTGGTCCATTCCGGCGCAGGTTGCGATGCGTTTACGCCAAACGCGGCACGAAGCATGTGATACTGCGATGACGTTTCGATGACATTGATGTTCCGGTCCACAGCGGCGTCAAGCCGCGGACAGGGACGTTGCGGTCAAGAGTTGCGCAGCAACTCAGCCGCCAGCGCCCGGGTCACGGGGCGGCCGAGCCGCAGCGCTTCGGTGTCCAACAGCTCGACGGCCTGCCGCACGGCCGAATAGGACCGCTCGATCCGGGTCGCAAGATAGCCTACCACGGTCTCGTCGACGGTGAGTTGACGGTCGGCGCAGAACTTGATGATCAGCGCCCGGAACAGTTGGTCGTCGGGCGGCAGCAGCGAGACCACCGGCACGGCGCGTAGCCGCGACCGCAGGTCGCGCAGTTCGATCTCAAACGCCGAGGGCGGCAGGCGCGCGGTGATCAGAACCGATGCCTCGTCTTCGCGCGCCAGGTTCATCAGGTGGAACAGCGCCCGCTCATCGACATCCCCCTGCCTTAGATCCTCGACCACCAGCGCGCCGGTGGCCAATGCGCCCGGCACCGCCGCGGCGTTCAGCGCATGCGCCGATATCGAGCGGGCGCCCGATTGCTCGGCCCAGATTGCGGCGAGATGGCTCTTGCCGGAACCTTCCGGTCCCACCAGCAGCATGATCCGGTTGGGCCAGTCCGGCCAGGCGTCGACCAGTGCCAGCCCCGCTTCGTTGGCCGGCCCTTCCAGGAAATTGTCGCGGGTCAGGCTTTCGGCGTGCGGCAACGCAAAGGCAAGCTGACGAGGTTGAACGCGGGCGGCCACGCAAATCTCCATGCCGGACCGGCCGGCGTGTGCAATCAACAGTTAATCTAGGCCGCTTCGATCGTACTCATGTGGCGCACCCACTCGACGAGATAGAGGGATACGGAAACCAAAGTAAAGATCGTCACTAAACCCATCAGGATCAGGTCATAGGGCGCCGGCTTGAAGCCGAAGCCGAGCGCCGCCAGCACCAATGCCGCGAATGCCACCTGCGCCACGGTATTGAGCTTCGAAACCATCAGCGGCTTCATCGGGATCGGCTTGCCGAACAACCATGACACAATCACGGCGGCGACGATCATGATATCGCGCGAGACCACGAGGATGACGAGCCAGCGCGGCACCGCGCCCCAGATTCCCAGCGCGACATAGATCGAGACCAGGAGCGCCTTGTCGGCCAGGGGATCGAGCAGCGCGCCCAGTTCGCTCGCCATGTTGAAGCGCTTGGCGAGGAAACCGTCGACCGCGTCGCTGACACCGGCGATGACGAAGATCGCAAAGGCGATCTCCATCTGGCTGGACGCGATCGCCCAGACGATGACCGGCACCAGGATGATGCGGCCCAGCGTAATGATGTTCGGTATGCTCACGGCGCTTCCCGGCTACCGGCCTGATTCTGCAAAGGATCCGGCCCTTTGCAGTCCGGGCCGGTTCCTGTCCACATAGTTTCTTCCGAATGCCTTTTCAAAGCACTGCGCCACATTTTCCGGAATTACGGAAGTCCGCGTCTCGCAGGTGTTTTTTGTATTTTGGCGCTGCGGGGCGTTGCATACGCTTGTGCTCAATCTCACACAAAATGTTGCCCCCCCCCCGAGAGTTTCCATATACGATTTGGACAGGACGCATACCATGGCCCGCCTGGCCCTGACAGACCGCAAAATCCAGTCCCTGAAACCGGACGCCAAAGGCCAGCGCTATCAGGTCGAACAGCGCTTGATCCCGTCCCATCGGACGCCGCCTGTTATGGCGCGCATTCAAACCATCGCCACATAGCGGCACCGCCAGCGTAAAGCTGCCAGAACAGCACGGCAGTTGCCAACAGGACCATCGAGATACGGAAAAGCATGCGCAGCGCCATGGTGTTCACCATGCAGATCATGTCGGAAACACGCAGCCTTGCTGGACGTTCCTGTCGAGTGCTGGGATCGTGGCAGGGGGGCTTCGAGGCCGTGGGGTATTTGCCGAGACCGGCTGCAGATTTTTCGAACAGGCGCTGTTGGGGCGCACTATGCGTCGGGCAAAATATTGCCTGTCGATGGCTGCGCGTCCTTGGCTACTTCATCAGCGAGCAGCCGCAACAGCGTTTGATATCGCGCCTCGTCGCGAGCCGGGTCACTTTCGGCAATGGCGATGAGCTTGCGATATCGCGTGATATTTTCGGTATGGACGAAAGTTTGCATTGCGCGCTCCAGGTCTGAGGCGAGGCGATGCTGGGACGGCATTAGCGTCCGGTTCCCGCCACAACGCAAGGCTTAAAACCTGGTGGGGATGCAATTAAAGGTGAAGCAGCCCTCGCTGGTACGTTATTGATCAGTACCGGCGAAGCGCCACGCGCGAGGCCCCGGATGAGGGGGCCGGGGCCTCTGCCAAAAACCTCAACGGCCCCTCCGTGCCGCTCGGCTGATGTCTGGATTGACCTTAGCCACCAGATCGCTGGCTGTATTGACTCAACGCAACCTGTCCGGAACCAGACAGTAAGTTTCAATGTTATGGGAAATCCGGCCGGAGCCCCCAAACCCTGCAAAATGATGCTCCAGCGGATTCGTGTGTAAAAAATTGCCGCAGGCGAACGCGCCGCATGCCAGTCATCGAAAAATTCGACGTTTTTCCAGGCTGAGCTATGGTCTCCACATCGTATATGCAGGCGCCGCCTGCGAGCCATTGCACACGGGCGGAATCCGACGTAACCAGCCGCCGTCACTTGGAATTGGGCATGATCGACCGCAAAAACGGCCTCACTTACGCGGATTCGGGCGTCGACATCGATGCGGGCAATCGCCTGGTCGATCTCATCAAGCCGATGGTTCGCGCCACCGCCCGCGCCGGCGCCGATGCCGAAATCGGCGGGTTCGGCGGCTTGTTCGACCTGAAGGCGGCGGGCTTCAAGGACCCGGTCCTGGTCGCAGCCACCGACGGCGTCGGCACCAAGGTCAAGATTGCGATCGAAACTGGTATGCATGGCGGCATCGGCATCGACCTCGTGGCGATGTCGGTCAACGACCTCGTCGTGCAGGGCGCCGAGCCGCTGTTCTTCCTGGATTATTTTGCCTGCGGCAAGCTCGATCCCGAGGCTGCCGCCGCGATCGTGGCCGGCGTCGCCGAAGGCTGCCGGGAATCCGGCTGCGCGCTGATCGGCGGCGAGACCGCGGAAATGCCCGGGCTTTACAAGGACGGCGACTACGACCTCGCAGGCTTTGCGGTCGGTGCCGCCGAGCGCGGCACGCTGCTCCCGCGGCCCGATATTGCCGCAGGCGACGCCGTGATCGGCCTGGCCTCCTCGGGCGTGCACTCCAACGGATTTTCACTGGTCCGCAAGATCGTCGAGACCTCGCGCGTTGCCTTCGACGCGCCGGCGCCGTTCTCGCCGGTCATGACGCTCGGCGGCGCGCTGCTGGCACCGACCAAGCTCTATGTCCGGTCATGCCTGCGCGCGATCCGAGAGACCGACGCGGTCAAGGGCCTTGCCCACATCACCGGGGGCGGGTTCACCGACAACATTCCGCGGGTGCTGCCAAAGCATCTCGGCGTCGGCATCGACCTGGCGCGCCTGCCGGTGCTGCCGGTGTTCAAATGGCTGGCGGAGCAGGGCGGCATCGCCGAGCTCGAACTGTTGCGCACATTCAATTGCGGCATCGGCATGATCGCCATCGTCAAGCCGGACGCGGTCGAAGCGGTCACCGATATCCTCACCCAGGCCGGCGAGAGCGTCGTCCTTCTCGGCGAAGTGATCCCGGCCCAAGGCGAGCACCGCGTGGTCTATAACGGCCATCTCGATCTTACGTGGTGAAGCCATGAAGCGCCGCGTCGCGATCCTGATCTCCGGGCGCGGATCGAACATGGCCGCGTTGATCGAGGCGGCACAGGTGCAGGATTTCCCGGCCGAGATCGCGGTGGTGATCTCCAACCGGCCGGACGCGCCTGGTCTCGAGAAAGCCGCGGCGAGCGGCGTTCCTACCGTCACCATCGACAGCAAGCCGTTCGGAAGGGACCGCGCGGCGTTCGAGGCGGTACTGCAGCGGGCACTGGACGAGCACCGGGTCGACCTGATTTGCCTCGGCGGCTTCATGCGATTGTTCACTGCCGAATTCGTGCAGCGCTGGTACGGCAGGATGCTCAACATTCATCCCTCGCTGTTGCCGTCATTTCCCGGCCTTGACCCGCACGGCCAGGCCCTGCGCGCCGGGGCGAAGATATCAGGCGCGACCGTCCATTTCGTGATTCCGGAAACCGATGCCGGTCCGATCGTGATGCAGGGCGCGGTGGCGGTTGCCGCCGACGACACGCCGGAGACGCTCTCTGCGAGGATTCTGGCGATCGAGCACCGCATCTATCCCGATGCGTTGCGGCTGCTCGCCAGCGGCAGGCTCAAACTGGACGGCGATATCTGCAAGACGGCGGGCGCTGACGATTCAAATAACACGCTGATTTCGCCCGCCGCAAAATAAAGCCCGCAACGATCGGGCGGTGCGTAGGGAGGACAGGATGGCGAAAATTGCAGTTGTCGGCTGCGGCGCGATGGGATCGGTCTATGCCGCGTTGATGGTCGACGCCGGCCACGAGGTTCACGCCGTGACGCTGTGGCCCGATCATGCCGAGGCGATGGCGACCAAGGGCCTGCGCTGCGAAGGTGCCAGCGGCGACCGGACGGTGCCGATCCATGCGTCCACCACCACGGACGGGATCGGCATCTGCGATCTCGTCATCATTGCCACCAAGGCATTCGACGTGGAGGCGGCCGCGAGATCGTCCCTGCCGTTGTTGGGTCCGGAGACCATCGTCCAGACCATTCAGAACGGGCTGGGATCGCCGGAGATCGCAGCGCCGATCCTCGGCGCCGATTGCATCGCAGTCGGCGTCGTTGGCGGTTTCGGTGCATCGATAAAGGCCCCCGGACATGCCCATCACAACGGCATGGAGATGATCCGGTTCGGCGCGTTTGCCGGGCTGCCGAAGCAACTGCTGCAGGCTTCCGCCAAAATCTGGGAGTCGGCCGGCTTCAAGGTCGCGCTGTTCGACGACATCAAGCAGATGGTCTGGGAGAAATTGATCATGAACGTCGCCTTCTCGGGCACGTCCTGCGCCACCGGACTGACGGTCGGCGAGATCCTCTCCGATGACGATGCCTGGCGCGTGGCGCGTGGCTGCGCCGAGGAGGCGATCGCGGTGGCGAAGGCTTCCAGCGTCAGGCTCGACGTCGGCGATCCCATCGAGCATATCCGCAAACTCGGCGGCAAGATTCCCGATGCACGTCCGTCGATGCTGCTGGATTACAACGCCGGCCGTCGCTGCGAGGTCGATGCCATCAACGGCGCGATCCCCCGGCTGGGCAAGCCGCTGGGCATAGCGACGCCGGTCAACGACACCGTCGTCGGCATCATCAGGTCCCGCGAACGCCGCATGCTGGCGTGATCGGACATAAAAATTCCCCCGGCAGGGGCCGGGGGTGCATCAGGATTGCTTGCGCGGATCGTGACGAAGCTTAGGAAAGCTTGAGGTTTTCCGCGGAGGTCTTGCCGCGATTTTCCACGAGGTCGTACTCGATGACCTGGTTTTCGTTGAGGGTCGAGAGTCCAGCGCGCTCGACCGCCGAGATATGGACGAACACGTCCTTATCGCCGGCCATCGGCTTGATGAACCCATAACCCTTGGTTGGGTTGAACCACTTGACGGTGCCTTTCTGCATCGCCTGTCTCCTGGTCTAGACATAAAAAAGACGCGGCCACGCTTTTCGCGTGCCACGCCACAAGCGGGCTTCCGGATGTCTCCTGAAGTTCGGAGTCTTGAGTTTCCAAGTCGCGAAACGCACAGTCGAACGGCCTAAATCCGATTGTGGCCGATATTGCAACACGAAATTTGCGCGCTTGCAAGCTTCCGGCGCGGCACGCGAAATCGAGCGCGCGAAGCAATCGGCGTTTGCTACCTGTGGCAACGGAACAACAATGACCGGCATTTGGCCTCTGCCGGGGAGCCCGGCCGATTGACGGTGCCGGCGAAGTGGGCGCAAATCGCCGCCACCGATAGGGATTTCATCGAGCTGGCGCTTGTTTTGGGAATCAATATTCATGCGCTGCTCATCGAGGCCTTCGCGAGCAGGGAAGAGCAGCGCCGGGCGCGGGTTTGTCGGGGCCTGTGCGATGGCTTTGATGCTCGCCGTTGCATCGTCCGCTCACGCGCAAACACAGCCGCCGGAGCCGCCCCCGCCGCCGCCACCCCCGGTGCCGGTACCTGTACCCGTACCGGTCCCGACCGATATCAATTCCAATGTCGCGGCCGGTGCCGCGCTGACGAATCTCGGCAGCAATTTCCTGGAACGTCTCGGCAATCAGGCGACATCCGGTTTCAGCCGCGCCTTGCGGAATAATCCGGCCGGCGGCGGCGCCTCCGAGAGCACCGAACCGCCGCGCTTCCGGACCTGGGGCGAGGCCTACGGAATTTCGGCGAGGACCGGTGCGATCGGCGATTTCGTCGGCGACCGCCGCACCACCTGGGGCGGCGTCGCAGGGTTCGGCGCGCGGCTTGCGCCCGGCGTCAATGTCGGGTTTTCGGTCGACCAGAGCCACAGCGCCATCGACATTCCGCTGGCGCTGCAATCGGCCACGCTCGACCTCACCCAGCTCGGCTTCAACGCCTCGGTGGACAAGGGGCCGTGGACCTGGGCCATCGCGCTGGTCCACGGTTTTGGGAACGTCGGCTCGAGCCGGGACACCGGATTGGGCCTCGCCAGCGCCAGCTACAACGCCCGCATCGACGGCGGTCTGACCGAGCTCAGCTACTACTGGACCATCGACCAGGGCCGCATCGTGCCCAAGGCGGCATTCGAATATGTCCGCGCCACGACCGGTTCGCTGCAGGAAGCAGGCGGCCTCGATCCGGTGATGGCGACCGCAGCCTCCGCCGAGCGCGCGCGTTTGCTGGTCGGTGCAGAGATCGGGCGCTACTGGATCTTCGACCAGAAGATCCTGGATCTGTCGGCCTACGGCAAGTTCGTCGACAACGTGGTGCAGAATTTCAGCGACGTCACCGTCAGCCTCGGCACCCAGAGCATCGTCGTGCAGGGCATCGGCGAAAGCCGCTATGGCGCCGACGCCGGCGCGTCCGCTTCGCTCAGCCTGACCAATACGGCGAGGGTCTACCTCAACTACGACGGCAAATTCCGCGCCGCGCTGCAGTCGCACCAGGGCACGGCCGGCGTCGAATTCAAGTGGTAGCGGTAGCTCCGAAGCGCGCTGGATGCGCTAAGCCTGATCCCTGCTGCGATCGACCCAGACAACGCGGCCCTTGTCGATCGCAAGCGCCAGCCGGCCGTGCTTCAGCGACAGCGCGGCGTCGCCGAACAGTTCGCGGCGCCAGCCGTGCAGGGCGGCGACATCGGCGTGATCGTCGGACGCGATCTGTTCGAGATCGTCGACGGTGGCGATCACCTTGCTGGCCACGGCGTGGCGCTCCGATGTCATCCGCAGCAGCACCTTCAGAAGCTCGACGGTCGCGGCGCCATTTGAATTGCCGCGCGGCTTTTCGATCTTGGGCAGTGTCGCCGGATCGCGCGCGAGGCCGCGCTGCACGGCCGCCACGATATCTGCGCCCCATTTCGACTTCTCAAATCCTTTCGGCAGCGAGCGCAGGTTGCCCAGCCGCTCCAGGCTGGTCGGCGCGTGGGTGGCGATATCGCCGACCGCATCGTCCTTCAGGACGCGCGAACGCGGCACGTCGCGGCTTTGCGCTTCCTGCTCGCGCCAGGCCGCGACTTCCATCAGCACCGCCAATTCCTTCGGCTTGCGCACCCGCGTCTTCAGCCGTTCCCAGGCCCTTTCAGGATGGAAGTCGTAGGTCTTCGGCGAGGTCAGGACTTCCATCTCCTCGCTGACCCAGTCGCTGCGGCCGCGCTTCTTGAGATCGGCGTCGAGCGCTGCGAACACGTCGCGCAGATGGGTGACGTCGGAGACCGCGTAGTGCATCTGCTCTTCGCTCAGCGGCCGGCGCGACCAGTCGGTGAAACGGTGGGTCTTGTCGGGCCGGTGACCCGTGATGCGCTCGACCAGCTGGTCGTAGGCGATGCTGTCGCCATAACCGAGCACCATGGCCGCCACCTGGGTATCGAAGATCGGGTGCGGAATGGTGCCGGACTGGTGCCAGACGATTTCGATGTCCTGGCGCGCGGCGTGGAATACCTTCAAGACCGCCTCATTGCCCATCAGGTCAAAGAACGGCTTGAGGTCGATGCCCGTAGCCAGCGTGTCGACGACGACCGCTTCTTCCGCGCTCGCCATCTGAACGACGCAGAGCAGCGGATAATAGGTCGTCTCACGCAGGAATTCGGTATCGACGGTGATGACCGGATGTTTCGCAAGCCGGGAGCAGGCCGCGGAGAGTTCCGAGGTGGTGGTAATCAGTTCCATGAACGGTCCATAACGCTTCCGTGACGCGTTCTGCCGAAAGCGCTGGTATGTCAAGAGTGCCGGGGCGAATTCGAGCCTTGCATTTCCGTAACAAAGCGGCTTTTCGCCCGGATTCAGCGGCTTGGACGCGACCAAGCGCCGGCCAGGTCAAGCCAATCATTTCATTCGGTAAGGATCGTCAGTGATGCCGGATGCGTCCAGACGGCCGCTGCGGCGACGGGACGGCCAGCACGATGATGCAGAGCGCGACCATCGCCAACCCTATGAATTCAAATACCAGTGCTTCCACGGCAATATCCCCCAGTAAACCGGCAGATTTGGCAGGGAGGCATTGAGGGGTTGTTAAGTGATGTGGTTAAGGGCGGGGCGGCGAGCGCGATGGTGGCCAGGAGGTTAACCGGGGTGCATCCCGGTCCGGCCTGGATTCGCCGCGAAAACTCCAGGTAGTTGAGAACGCAGGTTGCTATCCCATAAATGAAGCACCCGTTGCACCTGCGGCGTGGCTTTCTTACCGAGTGAACCGTCTGAACGTTTGACGCTGCTTGCCTGGAAGCAATCGGACCGGCATTTAAGTCCACGGGCATGCAATTTCAGATGAGTGACCGCACCAGGTAGCTTCCGGTGCGGATTAGTCGACTGGCACCGGAGCGTCCAGTCAAATGGGATTGTCCGGCCGGCAAAGCATGTTCAGGTCCTCGCCGCGCGGATAGCGGAATTTCCCGTGCACATGCGTTGCTTTGACTCTCACATCGCAAATTTGTGTGTTGTTGTTCGTGAAGTGCTTTGCCATCAACGCGCATGGTCCGTATGCGATCAAAGCGTCGAGCAATGTTTTCCAATATTCTTCGGGGACTGTTCGGTGGCGCTATCGGCCTGTCGGCAAACTTTGTGCTGCTAGGCATCGCCGACTATTTTGGTGTCGTGACAGCCAGGGGAGGCTTCCAAAAACTGGTCAAGGTTTGGTTCGGCGGTCCTCTCGGGGAGATTGGGGCTGCCACCGTCTGGGGACAGATGCACTTGCCAGATCCCAGTTCGTCCACGTTCGTGAACGGCTTCAAGATTGCGGTCGGATTGGCTTTCGCGCTCGTCTATATCGTCATTAAGCCTTACCTGCCCGGCGGTCGTGTTGCCCGAGGACTTATTTACGCATTAATTGTTTGGCTCCTGAATGCAGGGCTGGTTCTTCCGCTGCTGGGAGAAGGATTCGCCGGCGTTCATACGCTGACCTGGCTCGGAATTTTTGCGTTCGCGGTTGCGCACACTGCTTTCTTCGTCATCCTGGCTTTGATCGCCTAGATCAAGAAATCCGCCGTCGCAGACGATAAGGGGCCACCGCGTCACACCCCGGTTTCCGACGGCTGCGCGCTCAGCCTGATTTGTTCAACCGGATCAATCTGATGCTAGCAGTCCAGTCGTCGTGGCAAAATATACTACTTTGCCACAGACCCAAATCAGCTTCATATTTCACCAGCAGTTCTAAAAGTATTTTCAGCGGCGGATTTTTGGGATTGAACGAAGCCGCTGCGCGGCATTGAATTCGTTGCTGCGGTGGGAGTACCAATAAGC
>LNAP01002099.1_pt1 | contig 45150 bp, 50 predicted proteins | sample 602601 | NCBI WGS metagenome assembly LNAP01 (sample SAMN02440304, study PRJNA202911) | soil metagenome | biome: Subtropical and temperate rainforests or woodlands; isolation source: soil samples (1 kg each in a 20% v/v slurry with milli Q water) were... ...
ACCGAGTCGCTTCAAGGCTCTTGGCTTATAGCTTTGTTTGCGGTTGGTATCAGCCAAACACACTATTGGAGTAAAGATATTGTCCAGACTCGCTGAATTCCGTGCAGCTGAAAAGGCCCTTCAAGAACAGCTCAAGCAGTTGGAATCGCTGAAGAACGATGCCGGGCTCAAGAAAGAAATCGAATTCGAAGAAAAGCTCCAGGGGCTGATGAAAACCTACGGCAAGAGCTTGCGCGACATCATCGCCATCCTTGATCCAAACCCGGCAAAATCCGGCCTGCAGCAGGCAGCAGCGCCTAAAACCCGCCGCGCTCGCGTGGTCAAGGTGTATCAGAACCCGCACACCGGTGAACTGATTGAAACCAAGGGCGGCAATCATCGCGGCCTGAAAGCCTGGAAGGAACAATACGGTGCTGCCACCGTTGATTCCTGGCTGCGAGGCTAAGCACTCGCGATCATGAAAAAGCCCTGCAATGCAGGGCTTTTTCATGGACAGCGTCTAAATGCAACGAAAGTCGCCGATCAACTCGTTACATCCCGATGAACTTTATGCTTAATCCTTTTGGCTATCTAAAAAATGCCGAAGACGCTGAAATCTACTGATACGCAAACCTTAAACTAAAGTTTCAAGCTGTTTCGAGCCGCCGCTATGTCGTCCTGACTTGCCTTATAAACCTCTGCCTGCCCCGCATAAGAAAGAACATAGGCCTTATCGGCGTCAACCGCAGCGACCAATGTTTGAGACAGCACATGTCGACCGTTCTGCGTAATCGTGCAGGTAGTTTCCAGCGCCGATAGCCGGCTTAAGGTCGTCGGGTGAATTTTAGTGCAAACGCTCTGATACCCACTCTGAAAAAAGTCCTTTTGCACCGACTTGCGCATTTCCAGCAGCACGCCTTCCAGGTTCACCTGATGACCACTTTCTACCTGAGTCATGGTCAACTCCATCACCATCACCGGCGTACCGTCCTGATCGTTTTTTACCGCGCGTTGCCGGGATACCTGCGGCTTAGTCTCATCTTGCGAAATAGCCTCGACTGTCCATCCGCTTGGCCAAATCACGACCGGAGCCTCTGCATAAACGGGGGTAACACCTGAAAGCAGACACATCAGGACGAACATCGATTGACAGAATCGGGTCATTGCAATGAACACTCACGAATTGAGCCGTAAAGTCTGAGCCTCACCCGGCTGTCAGGCAAGCCTGCGGTTTTGGTTTGGCGATGCCGGAGCCCTTGCGTATCATTGTGACCATTCTTGGATTTTCCGGAGGGCCCCATGAGCCTGCACGAACTCAATACATTTCCCGGTGTGACCGCCCAACCCGACACCGCCACCCAGAAGTTCGTCTTCAACCACACCATGCTGCGGGTCAAGGACATCACCCAGTCGCTGGATTTCTACACCCGCGTCCTGGGTTTCTCGCTGGTGGAAAAACGCGATTTCCCGGAAGCCGAGTTCAGTCTGTATTTCCTGGCGCTAGTCGATAAGAACCAGATCCCGGCCGATGCCGCGGCTCGCACCGAGTGGATGAAATCGATCCCCGGCATTCTCGAACTGACCCATAACCACGGCACCGAGAACGACGCGGATTTCGCCTACCACAATGGCAACACCGACCCACGCGGCTTCGGCCATATCTGCATTTCGGTACCGGACATTCGTGCCGCGTGCGAGCGCTTCGAAGCGCTGGGCTGCGATTTCCAGAAACGCCTGAACGACGGCCGCATGAAGAGCCTGGCCTTCATCAAGGACCCGGATGGTTACTGGGTAGAAATCATTCAGCCGGCACCGCTGTAAGCCCCATCACCAATCCCCTGTGGGAGTGGGCTTGCTCGCGAAGGCGGCCTGTCATTCAACAGTGATGCTGACTGACAGGCCGCCTTCGCGAGCAAGCCCACTCCCACAATTGGGAATGTATGAGACACACAAAACCCCATGATCACTCATGGGGTTTTGTATTTTCGGCGTCGGCGCTTATGCAGGCGCCGAGGTGCGGATCAAGTGATCGAATGCGCTCAGTGAAGCCTTGGCGCCCTCGCCCACCGCAATCACGATCTGCTTGTACGGCACGGTAGTCACGTCACCGGCCGCAAACACGCCAGGCATCGACGTTTCACCGCGGGCATCGACGATGATCTCGCCACGCGGCGACAGCTCGATGGTGCCTTTGAGCCAATCGGTGTTAGGCAACAGACCTATCTGCACGAAGATTCCTTCCAGCTCGACAGTGCGCAACTCGTCCGACTGACGATTCTTGTAGCGCAGGCCGTTGACCTTTTGGCCATCGCCGGTCACTTCAGTGGTTTGCGCACTGGTGATCACCGTAACGTTCGGCAGGCTGTGCAACTTGCGCTGCAATACCGCATCGGCGCGCAGTTGTACGTCGAACTCCAGCAGAGTCACGTGGGACACGATACCGGCCAGGTCGATGGCCGCTTCGACGCCGGAGTTACCGCCGCCAATCACCGCCACACGCTTGCCTTTGAACAGCGGGCCGTCACAGTGCGGGCAGTACGCCACGCCCTTGTTGCGGTATTGCTGCTCACCGGGAACGTTCATTTCACGCCACCGGGCGCCGGTCGCCAAAATTACGGTCTTGGCTTTCAAGGACGCACCACTGGCGAAATGGATTTCGTGCAGCGCGCCATTTATGCCCGGCACCAGCTTGTCGGCACGTTGCAGGTTCATGATGTCCACGTCGTACTGCTTGACGTGTTCTTCCAGCGCCACGGCCAGTTTCGGCCCTTCGGTTTCCTGCACGGAGATGAAGTTCTCGATGGCCATGGTGTCGAGCACCTGACCACCAAAACGTTCCGCCGCCACACCGGTGCGAATGCCTTTACGAGCAGCGTAGATCGCCGCCGAAGCACCGGCCGGGCCACCGCCGACGACCAGTACATCAAAGGCTTCTTTGGCGCTGATTTTCTCGGCCTGGCGCTCGATGCCGCTGGTGTCGATCTTGGCGAGGATCTCTTCCAGGCCCATGCGGCCCTGGCCGAAGTTGACGCCATTCAGGTAGATGCTTGGCACGGCCATGATCTGACGCTCGTCGACTTCAGCCTGAAACAGCGCGCCATCGATAGCGACGTGGCGGATGTTCGGGTTCAGCACAGCCATCAGGTTCAACGCCTGGACCACGTCCGGGCAGTTCTGGCAGGAGAGCGAGAAGTAAGTCTCGAAGTTGAACTCGCCTTTGAGCGAGCGGATCTGTTCGATCACTTCGATACTGGCCTTCGAGGGGTGGCCGCCGACTTGCAGCAGAGCCAGCACCAAGGACGTGAATTCGTGGCCCATCGGGATACCGGCGAAACGCAGGCTGATATCGGCCCCTGGGCGGTTGATCGAGAACGATGGCTTACGTGCATCGTCACCGCTGTCGAGCAAAGTAATCTGGGTAGAAAGACTGGCAACGTCTTTCAGGAGTGCAAGCATTTCCTGGGATTTCGCACCGTCATCGAGGGATGCAACGATCTCGATCGGCTGGGTGACCCGTTCCAGGTACGATTTCAACTGGGCTTTAAGAGTGGCGTCCAACATACGGGCGATTTCCTTTATTCGTGTCGAAAAAAAAACGCCCGAGCGAATCTCGCCCGGGCGTTTTTGAGGGCGGTGCAGCTTACTTAGGAGGTGCGGAGTTCCGCCCTGATGAAGCGCGTCACAGACTTAGATCTTGCCGACCAGGTCCAGGGACGGAGCCAGAGTGGCCTCGCCTTCTTTCCACTTGGCTGGGCAAACCTGGCCAGGGTGAGCGGCAACGTACTGAGCAGCCTTGATTTTGCGCAGCAGCTCGGAAGCATCACGGCCTACACCGCCGTCGTTCAGCTCAACGATTTTGACCTGGCCTTCAGGGTTGATCACGAAGGTGCCACGGTCAGCCAGGCCAGCTTCTTCGATCAGCACGTCGAAGTTGCGGGAGATAGCGTGAGTCGGGTCGCCGATCATGGTGTATTGGATTTTGCCGATGGCTGGCGAAGTGTTGTGCCAGGCAGCGTGAGCAAAGTGGGTATCGGTGGAAACGCTGTAGATTTCGACGCCCAGTTTCTGGAACTCGGCGTAGTTGTCAGCCAGGTCTTCCAGTTCGGTCGGGCAGACGAAGGTGAAGTCAGCTGGGTAGAAGAACACGACAGACCACTTGCCTTTCAGGTCAGCGTCCGACACTTTTACGAAGTCGCCATTTTTAAAGGCGTCAGCTTTGAACGGTTTAACTTGGCTGTTGATGATAGGCATCGTTGACTCTCCGTCAGGGGTTAAGAAGTTGATGGGGTGAATCCTACCCAGTCGATCGCCGATTGGCTCATTGGCAAACCTGATGTTGCTGATTGGTTTTCGCTATTAGCCGACAGTATTAATAGAAGAAAACGTGATCTACAGCGCCAATGGCTTTTCAGCGATGCGGGTCATCCCGATAAACGGGCTGGATTCAACATAGCGCATGGCGGACTTCATATCCTTCCAGCCCACGTAACTCATCAACGACTTCAAATCCCAACCGCTCTGATGAGCCCAAGTGGCAAACCCACGACGCAAGGAGTGACTGGTGTAGTGCTCGGCCGCAATACCGGCGCGCTCCAGGGCCTGGCGCAACAACGGGATCACGCTGTTGGCATGCAAGCCCTCCTCGCTCAAATGGCCCCAGCGGTCGATACCCCGAAATACCGGCCCGCGGACCAGCGCGGCGTCAGTGATCCATTGGATATAGGCCTGCACCGGACACAAACGCTGCAAGGCTGGCGTCTGGTACGTCTGACCGAGGTTCTCGCGGTCGCTCTTGCTGCGAGGCAGGTAGAGGGTAATGCCTGAGCCGGCGCTGGCCTGGACATGCTCGATCTGCACGCGACACAATTCATCGCTACGGAAACCGCGCCAGAAGCCCAGAAGGATCAGCGCCGTGTCGCGCCTGGCCCGTAGCAAACCCGGTTGATCGCCCTGCGCCTTGGCGGTTTGTGCTTCCTGCTCCAGCCAGGCCACCACTTGCTCCAGATGCTGAAGCTGCAACGGCTCGGCCTGCTTCTCCTGCGCCGGGTGCAGCGCGCGAATGCCCTTGAACACCTTGCGCACCACGGGTGCCTTGGTGGGATCGGCGAACCCCTGACTGTTGTGCCACTGGGCCAGCGCGGACAAGCGCAACTTCAAGGTATTGATCGACAGCACGCCTGCGTGCGCCACGAGATAGCGCGCCACGCTGTCACTGGTCGCTGGCAGAAACCCGCCCCAACTGACTTCGAAGTGCTCGATGGCCGCGCGATAGCTGCGACGGGTGTTGTCGCGCGTGGCGGCTTGCAGGTAGCGATCCAGTTCAGTCATGGGCTCAGTTCTCGAAAACGTACCGCTCTGGCGGGCGAAAACCCGGATTACAGCTCATCACACGGGGTAATACCAGTATATCCCGTATGACGAATCATAAAATTCTAACTTTAATCGAATCATGGTACATTGCTTATATTAGTGGTACGTACCACAGTATCAAATCGTAGGAGAACACATGGCACGTGGCGGCGTAAACAAGGCACTGGTGCAAGCGGCGCGCTCAGCAATCCTCGCCCGGGGCGAACACCCCAGCATTGACGCGGTGCGGATCGAGATGGGCAATACCGGTTCAAAAACCACAATCCATCGCTATATGAAGGAGCTCGATGACGGCGCCGAACCCGCCCAAGCACCTTCCGAGCCTATCGACGATGAGCTGACAAGCTTGGTGTCGCGCCTGGCGCAACGCCTGAAAGAACAGGCGCAAGAGCCCATCGACCAGGCACGCGCACAGTTCGAGCAACAACGAAAAGAGCTGGAAACCCAACTGCATGAGGCCCGCCAGGCCAATACCGAACTGCACCAGCAATACGAAATTCAAAGCCTGGCACTGACCCAGGAATCAGCAGAACTGCATGACACCCGCTCCATGTTGCAAAGCGAACAAACCCGCAACGCCGGATTGAACCAGGCGCTGGCAGATTTCGAATTACGCTTGCAAGACAAGGACGAGCAGATCCGCTCGCTGGAAGAAAAGCACCTGCACGCTCGTGAGGCGCTGGAACACTACCGCAATGCCGTCAAAGACCAGCGCGAGCAGGAACAACGCCGCCACGAAGGGCAGGTTCAGCAGATTCAGATGGAGTTGCGTCAGGCGCAGCAAAGCGCACTGGTTCGCCAGGATGAAATCACCCAGCTGCATCGCGACAACGAGCGCTTACTGACGGAAAACCGCGGAACGCTGCGAGAGTTGAGCCTGTCGCAAGAGCAACTCAAGCACACCAATAGCCGGCAGGATCAGCTGCTGGACCAGGTCAACCGTATCGACAGCGAACGCACCCTCCTCCAGGAACGCTTGCGCATTGCCATGCTGGAAAGCCAGTCACTCAAGCAGAACATCGACGAGCAGTCGCACATCAACAAGGCGCTGGAAGTTGAACTGATCAAGTTGCAGGCAAGCCTGGATGAAAGCGCGCGACTGGCCGCTGCCGTTGCGGCAGGGCCAGACGCATCAGCGCCGCGTAAGGACGATTAACTCGCGACCGGCGTGCGCATGGTGACGAACTCTTCGGCGGCAGTCGGATGCACGCCGATGGTTTCGTCGAAGTCACGTTTGGTTGCGCCGGCCTTCAAGGCAATTGCCAACCCCTGAACGATCTCGCCGGCTTCCGGGCCGACCATGTGGCAGCCCAGGACCTTGTCAGTCTTGGCATCCACCACCAGCTTCATCAAGGTCCGCTCCTGGCATTCAGTCAGGGTCAGCTTCATCGGCCGGAAACGGCTTTCGAAGATCACCACATCGTGCCCGGCCTCTCGCGCCTCTTCTTCGGTCAGGCCGACAGTGCCGATGTTAGGCAAGCTGAACACGGCGGTCGGGATCATCTTGTAATCCACCGGGCGATATTGCTCGGGCTTGAACAAGCGCCGCGCCACGGCCATGCCTTCCGCGAGCGCGACCGGCGTGAGCTGTACTCGCCCGATCACATCGCCCAGAGCCAGGATAGATGGCTCTGCGGTTTGATACTGCTCATCGACCTCGACAAAACCTTTCTTGTCGAGTTTGACGCCAGTGTTTTCCAACCCCAGATTGTCGAGCATCGGACGCCGACCGGTGGCGTAGAACACGCAATCCGCCTCCAGCTTACGACCGTCCTTGAGCGTGGCTGTCAGGCTGCCATCGGCTTGCTTGTCGATGCGCTCGATGTCGGCATTGAATTGCAGGTCCATGCCGCGCTTGGTCAGCTCTTCCTGCAAATGCTTGCGCACCGCACCATCGAAGCCACGCAGGAACAGATCACCGCGATACAGCAGCGTGGTCTCGGCACCCAGCCCGTGAAAAATCCCGGCAAACTCCACCGCAATGTAACCACCACCGACCACCAGAACGCGCTTGGGCAACTCTTTAAGGAAGAACGCCTGGTTAGAACTGATCGCGTGCTCGTGCCCAGGAATCTCCGGGATCTGCGGCCAGCCACCGGTAGCGATCAGGATGTTTTTGGCGGTGTAGCGTTTGCCATCGAACTCGACGGTATGCGGATCGACGATTTTCGCGTGGCCTTCATGCAAGGTCACACCGCTGTTGACCAGCAGATTGCGATAGATGCCGTTCAGGCGATTGATCTCGCGATCCTTGTTGGCAATCAGCGCCGCCCAGTCAAACTTTGCTTCACCCGCAGCCCAGCCAAAACCTTGCGACTGCTCGAAGTCTTCGGCGAAGTGCGCGCCATAGACCAGCAACTTTTTCGGCACGCAGCCGACGTTCACACACGTACCGCCCAGATAGCGGCTCTCGGCCACGGCGACTTTCGCGCCGAAACCGGCCGCAAACCGCGCAGCCCGCACACCGCCGGAACCGGCGCCAATCACATACAGGTCAAAATCGTAGGCCATTTCTATCTCCTCGGCAGGCCACCAGCATACCTGCGAGCGGCCTTTGGGCAAGCGTTGCAAACTATGTGGGGCCGGAAAATGAAAAAGCCACCCGAAGGTGGCTTTTCAGTACAAGCAGCTCAGGCGCTATCAGTAAGCCTTGCCAGTCTTGTAGAAGTTCTCGAAGCAGAAGTTGGTCGCGTCGATGTAGCCTTCGGCGCCACCGCAGTCGAAACGCTTGCCTTTGAACTTGTAGGCCATGACGCAGCCGTTTCAGGGCGTCGGTGATCTGGATTTCGCCGCCCTTGCCTGGCTCGGTTTGTTCGATCAGGTCGAAGATGTCCGGGGTCAGGATGTAACGGCCGATGATCGCCAGGTTCGACGGCGCATCTTCAGGCTTTGGTTTTTCAACCATGCTGTGAACGCGGTAGATGTCGTCGCGGATCATCTCACCGGCAATCACGCCGTACTTGTGAGTTTCTTGCGGGTCGACTTCCTGAATGGCCACGATCGAGCAGCGGAACTGCTTGTACAGCTTGACCATCTGGGTCAGTACGCCGTCGCCTTCCAGGTTTACGCACAAGTCATCCGCCAGTACCACGGCGAACGGTTCGTCGCCGATCAGCGGACGACCCGTCAGAATCGCGTGGCCCAAGCCTTTCATTTCGGTCTGGCGAGTGTAGGAGAACGAGCACTCGTCGAGCAGTTTGCGGATACCGACCAGGTATTTCTCTTTGTCGGTGCCCTTGATCTGGTTTTCCAGCTCGTAGCTGATGTCGAAGTGGTCTTCCAGAGCACGCTTGCCGCGACCGGTGACGATGGAGATTTCGGTCAACCCGGCGTCCAGTGCTTCTTCGACGCCGTACTGGATCAGTGGCTTGTTTACCACCGGCAGCATTTCTTTGGGCATGGCTTTAGTCGCTGGCAGGAAGCGAGTACTGGGAACAAGCATTTCTTGATCATATAAGTCCTTGAAAGGGCTGTGTGTTCGAGTTTCGGCGCAGTCTAATCAGGCGGCGGGCACCTTACAATGCCCTGCACTGGCTAACCGATGCCATCATAGAGAAATATTCTGATGGATAGTTCCGCAGATACATTGCACAACCTCTTATAGATAGCAGAGATTGGCAGATCTGCGCGGCCATCATCCGAAAGACAATCCGCCCTACCCTACACCATAGGCACCCGTTGAGGGCATTTGGCGCTATCATTGTGCGATTGAACCAGCCAACGAGGCAGATAGATGTCGGCAGCAAAAAGTGTTAATGGGTACCTGATCAATCAGGCAAAAGACGGCCAGTGGTGGGTAGACAGCGTCGGCGGCGAAAATATTGCCGGGCCGTTCCCTACGGAAGCGTTGGCGATTGAAGTGGCATCGGTGTTGCAAGATCAACCCGCAGGCCCCAAGCGGCGCGGCAAGGACAAGCCTTGAGCTGAACCTGACACGACGCAGCCCTGCCTTTGCGCAGGGCTTTTTTGTGATTGTTCGCAACGAAGTGGCCATTCGCTATAACCTTTCGATGCAGCCGCTGTCACAGCTTTTAGCCACCATCACTGACGACCACCACGACATGAATAAATTTTTGCCACTGATTGCAATTCTGGCCCTGAGCGGCTGCGCCACGTCCGAAACGACTTACCTGAAAAATGGCGAACAAGGCCTGAGCATCGACTGCTCCGGAGAAGCCAACGACTGGGCCACCTGCTACGAAAAAGCCGATGCTTCTTGCGCTGGCACCGGTTATCGGATTGTCGGTACCGACGGCACCCCTTCCCCCGAGGAAAGCGACAAGACCTTGGGCGCGGACATCGGCAACTACAAAAACCGCAGCGTGGTGGTGGTCTGCAAGTAGCTCTCCCACTGTTAAGAAACTTGAGCTACGCAAATCCTGTGGGAGCGTGGCTTGCCCGCGAAGGACGATGACGCGTAGTACCTGAAAGACCGCGATGCATTCTTCGCGGGCAAGCCTCGCTCCTACAGGGCTCCCCTGCCCTACATATGGATTTCGGCGAATTTGATCCCGAGCCCGCGCACGGTCTCGATCAAATCGTCGAGGCGACTGAAGGATTCGACTTCATCGTTGTCATCCACCAGGAAAAAACTGCGCCCGGCGCTTTTCTTGAAAAACACGATCCACTCCCCCGGATTCGCCGGGTTCTGAATCACGTGGGTGGCAGAGATATGACCCTCTGCATGGCGCTCCCGCACCTGCTCTCGCTTCATGCTCAACTCCAGAAATGACAATGCCGTCAAAGCGCGACTTTGGCGGCATCGATGCTGACTGGGGGTAGTTTATCAGCCAGATATGCATGCGGTGGCGGCATTGCGTACATCCCATGGGCGCAATGGCACATTGGAGATACGCTCATGCAGCTTGATGCTGCTGCCGCCAGAGCGGTCTTCAATTTCAAATACGGCGGCCGGCCCCGACGAGAACTTTTGCGGCACGATAACTCGCACGCCTTCCTTGTGCGGTTCGACTTGCAGGGCTCCACGGCTATCGGCGAGCTTTTCGACCAGGCATTGGGCGTACTCATGGGGATTCTTGCCTGATATCACGCTCATGGTGGGCAGTGTCTCATTGATGTCCGAGACACTCGCACATCCACCCACTGCCAACGCCAACGGCCCGACCAGAACTCCCCACTTCATACAGAACCTCCGATAAAGACCTTCCGACAGCACAAATGCTGGTTTTCTCCGAGGCTCACTGCGTTTATCGCTCATAGAATTCCGTATAACTGTTTTTAATTGTCAAAGCGCACCTCGAGAGCCGGATAATAACCTGTTCGGGCTGATAAACTGCGCCAATCGCCCATGCTATCGTTTTGATTTTGTAGAAAAAGCCCTTCTGGAGGCGCCTCATGAAATTCGAGCACCTCAACGAAGACGACATCGTCGTCATCCAGTGCTCCCAAATGTGCAACATCCGCTTGATGAACGACGCCAACTTTCGCAGTTTCAAGAATGGCGGCCGTCATACTTACCACGGCGGCGCATTCGACACCTTCCCGGCCCGCATCACAGCGCCAAGCACCGGTTTCTGGAACATCACCATCGACACGGTCAATCGCCGGCCGATCAGCGTGACCCGCAAACCGACCCTGACGCACTCGATCAAGATCATCCGCCGCTCCAGCTCGAAACTGAGCTGAGCCCACACCAAAACAGGCAGGTATGACCGTGGCCCAGACGACCAAATACGTCATCAAATACAAACTCAACGGCGAGCGCCGCTTCGAATTCGCCCAGCTGGAAAACGGCACGGAAGAAGAAGCCAAGGCCGCACTCGACGTCATTCATGACCAGACTGAAGATGTCATCAGCGAGATCAGCGTGAGCAAAGCGCTGTAAAGCGATCTGGAGCGACAACATGGACGTCTGCTCCCCTTTCGAATTCGACCGCAAGCGCCGGAGTGCCCACTCCCGCCACGCTCACTAAACTGGCCGCCTCGACCTTCTGGTCAAGGAGTCAGAACCTTGTTTACCGACCCGATTCATCACGATGCCCTCGACTGGATCACGCTTGCGCAGCAACTCGATCAGGATGGCTGCGCGCTAATCCGGTCGTTTTTAGGCCATCCGACCTGCGATGAAATAAGCGCCCTGTACGACCGGCCCGAGCCCTTTCGCTCCAAAGTGGTGATGGCTCGCCACGGTTTTGGCCGGGGCGAGTACAAGTACTTCAAGTACCCGTTGCCGGATCCGGTGGCCCGGTTGCGTAGCGCGCTCTACCCTCGACTGGTTCCAATCGCCAATCGCTGGTACGAATCGATGGACCTGCCGACCCGTTTCCCCGAATCCCACGAAGCATTTTTGCAGCGCTGTCATGCTGCTGGTCAGGAACGCCCGACACCTTTGTTGCTGCAATATGGGCCACAGGACTACAACTGTTTGCATCAGGATCTGTACGGCGAACACGTCTTTCCGCTGCAAGTGGCGATTCTTCTGTCAGAACCGGGAGAAGACTTTACCGGCGGTGAGTTTGTGCTGACTGAACAACGTCCGAGGATGCAGTCGCGTCCGCAAGTCATCGGTCTGAAGAAAGGCGACGCGTTGATTTTTGCCGTGAATCAGCGTCCGGTAAAAGGTGTTCGCGGCTATTACCGAGTAACCATGCGTCATGGCGTGAGTCGCCTGCACAGTGGAAAACGGCATACCCTTGGAATCATCTTTCACGATGCGTTATGACCCCATGAGCCCGATCACTTTTGATCTGTTTGCCGATACAGAACCCGAGCAGCCGTCCAGGCGCGAGCAGATTGGCGAACAATCCTTCGTTCTTAGAGGCTTCGCCCTGCCCTGGCTCGACCGGTTGCTGCCGGCACTAGAGGCGGTTCTGGCAGCAGCCCCTTTTCGGCAGATGGTCACGCCCGGCGGCTTTACCATGTCAGTGGCGTTGAGCAGTTGCGGCACCTGGGGCTGGACGACCGACCGCAGCGGCTACAAGTACACCCGTAATGATCCGCAGACCGGCGCGCCCTGGCCTGAAATGCCTGAGGTGTTTTTCGAGCTGGCGCAAGCGGCGGCGCGAGAGGCAGGCTTTATGGATTTCGTACCGGATTCCTGCCTGATCAACCGCTATATTCCCGGTGCCAGGATGTCGTTGCATCAGGACAAAAACGAAGGCTCCTACGCGGCGCCCATTGTGTCGGTGTCCTTGGGGTTGCCGGCGACGTTCCTGTTCGGTGGCTTCGAACGCAGCGCCAAAAGCCAACGCGTGCCGCTGTTGCACGGCGATATTGTGGTCTGGGGCGGCGTCGACCGTTTGCGTTATCACGGCGTATTGCCGATCAAGGAGGGTTATCACCCTCAATTGGGCGAACAACGGATCAACTTCACCTTCCGTACCGCGGGATGAAACCGTTGAATTCGACCGCAAGACCCGGAGTGTGGCACCTCTGCCGGCTGGTTAATCTGCATGAAACGGGTCAACGGACATGAAGCCATGACAACTCATTCGAAAAATATCGCCACCGAAAACGATCCTCGCTGGGCTGCTGTGGTCGCACGCGATCCCCGCGCCGACGGGCAGTTTGTGTATGCGGTGAAAACCACCGGCATTTACTGCCGCCCCAGCAGCCTGGCGCGCTTGCCGAAGCCGCAGAATGTCGAGTTCTTCGACACCGCCGAGCAAGCTCAGGCAGCGGGTTATCGCCCCAGCAAACGGGCCGCGAAAGATCAAAGCGATGTCGCCGCACAACACGCCACGACCGTGGCCGCCGCATGCCGCCACATCGAATCCGCCGAGACGTTGCCGGCGCTGAATGAACTGGCGGACGCAGCCGGCCTGAGCAGTTTCCACTTCCATCGCGTGTTCAAGGCCATCACCGGCCTGACGCCCAAGGGCTACGCCACCGCCCATCGTTCACGCAAGGTTCGCGAGCGCCTGACGGACGGCGGCACGGTCACCGACGCGCTGTATGACGCCGGATTCAACTCCAACAGCCGTTTCTATGAGGCCGCCGATCAAGTGCTGGGCATGAAGCCCGGCGATTACCGTGCGGCCGGGCAGAACAACGACATTCGTTTTGCCGTCGGCCAGTGCTCTCTGGGAGCGATTCTGGTGGCGCAAAGTGAACGCGGCGTCTGCGCGATTCTGTTGGGGGACGACCCGCATCAATTGGTCTGTGACCTGCAGGACAAGTTTCGGCGCGCCAACCTGATTGGCGCCGATCATGAGTTCGAGCAGTTGATCGCCAAAGTGGTGGGTTTTATCGAAGCCCCGGCCCTCGGCCTGGACTTGCCGCTGGATGTACGCGGCACGGCGTTTCAGGAACGGGTGTGGCAAGCGCTGCGGGAGATTCCCGCCGGCAGCACCGCCAGTTACGCCGATATCGCTCAGCGCATCGGCGCCCCCAAGGCCGTACGCGCCGTGGCCCAGGCCTGTGGTGCGAACAGCCTGGCGGTGGCAATCCCTTGCCATCGCGTGGTGCGCAGCGACGGCAACCTGTCGGGCTATCGCTGGGGCGTGGAGCGCAAGCGTCAGTTGCTGGAACGCGAAAACGCGGCTGAGTCCTGAATGCCGATATAGACCGCCACGGTCTCCGGGCCGGTGTAGACCTCGAAGTCCGTGGCGAACTTGCGGCGAACCTGCGGGTTATCCTCGAAGTAAGCCCAGATCAAGCCCCACGTCTGGATGACGCTGTCGGGCATCGGCCCTTTGGCGCTGAACACCAGGTAATCGCCGCCCTCAACCTGAATCTGCGCAAAGTCCTCGGAGGGCGCGGTAACCGCCGCACCCGCGGTCACATCGAAGTAGCCCGAAGCATCGGATTCGTAGTTGGAATAGACGCCGTACATAAACGAGTCCGGCTGTTTGTGGGCGATCTTGTCGAAAACGTCCTCAACGAAAAACTGTTCCCACATAGGGCCGATACGCGCGGTATCTGGCTGCTGTTCTGCGGCATTGAGGGTTCGCACCTGCAACCCCGAGACGCTAAAGGGCAGCACTTCACGCAGCTTTACATCCATTGTCGCTATTTCCTTGTTTCTACAGTTTGTCTGTTTGATTGGCGCGAAGACGATCAACGATTGACGTCGACCACCACCCGACCGCGCAACTGGCCGGCAAGCAGGCGCTGGGCAGCGTCGATGGCTTCACTCAAGCCGATTTCGTGACTGATCAGCGGTAGCAAGGCAAAGTCCAGATCCTTGGCCAGGCGATTCCAGGCCAGTATCCGCTTGGCTTTGGGTTGGGTCACGCTGTTGATGCCGGCCAGGGTCACACCGCGCAAAATGAACGGCGCAACGGAGGCCGGGAAGTCCATGCCCTGGGCCAGTCCGCAAGCAGCGACGATGCCGTTGGCCCGAGTGCTGGCGCAAGCATTGGCCAGCGTGTGGCTACCGACTGAGTCGATCACCGCCGCCCAACGCTCCTTGGCCAACGGTTTGCCCGGTTCTGACAATGTGGTGCGATCGATGATTTCGCTGGCGCCCAATTGCTTGAGATAGTCGTGCTCGGAGGTACGACCGGTGGATGCCACCACGCGATAGCCGAGTTTGCTCAGCAGCGCGATGGCGAAACTGCCTACGCCACCGTTGGCGCCTGTCACCAGCACTTCACCTTGATCGGGGTTCACGCCGTTGTGCTCCAGCGCCAGGATGCTCAGCATCGCCGTGTAACCCGCCGTGCCAATGGCCATCGCTTGCGCGGCGGTGAATGCTTTGGGCAACGGGATCAGCCAGTCGCCATTCAGGCGAGCTTTCTGCGCCAATCCGCCCCAGTGCCCTTCACCCACACCCCAGCCATTGAGCAGGACTTGATCACCGACCTTGTAGTCCGGATGACCGCTGACTTCGACAGTGCCCGCCAGATCGATCCCCGGCACCATCGGGAATTTTCGCACCACCGGGCTGCTGCCCGTGATCGCCAGGCCATCCTTGAAGTTCAGCGTGCTGTACGCCACGCGCACGGTCACATTGCCTTCAGGCAATTGATCATCACTGATCTCTTGCAGCGTGGCCCGGTAACCGTTGTCGTCCTTGTCGATCAAAATACCTTTGAACATCACTGCCTCCCGATGGAATCGCTCAGTTGTCGTGCTGTTGAAATAACACATGAAAACACATCGCCGCAGCCGACTTTAAGCCAATCCTCAAACTCGACTGGCCTTGCGTCAGTCATTACTGATACAAATTCGCTTCTACCGACGTCGGAGAACACTGCACATGAGTCAATGGCCAGACACCCGCATTCTTGACCTGCTCGGGATCGAACTGCCGATCATCCAGGGCCCCTTGGCCGGCGCGACGACGTCGGCCATGGTGATTGCGGTGAGCAACGCTGGCGGCCTGGGCTCGATGCCCGCGGCAATGCTGAGCATCGAACAGTTGCGCGAGGAGCTGAAAACGATTCGCCAACACACCCGGCGCCCGCTCAACGTCAATTTCTTTTGCCATCAACCTCCGCCACCCGATGAGCAACGCGCCCGGGACTGGAAGAATCTGCTGGAACCGTATTACCGGGAATTGGGTGTCGACTTCAACGCGCCGACGCCAGTGTCCAATCGCGCACCGTTCGATCATGCGGCCTGCGAAGTGATCGAAGAATTTCGTCCTGAAGTGGTGAGTTTTCACTTCGGCCTGCCGGAAAAGTCCCTGCTCGATCGGGTAAAAGCTACCGGGGCGAAAATTCTCTCTTCGGCGACTACCGTCGAAGAGGCCATCTGGCTGGAACAGCATGGTTGCGACGCGATCATCGCCATGGGTTACGAGGCCGGCGGTCACCGGGGGATGTTCCTCAGTGATGACCTGAGCAGCCAGGTGGGGACCTTTGCCCTGGTGCCGCAAATCGTCGATGCGGTGAGCGTGCCGGTAATTGCGGCGGGCGGGATTGGAGATGCACGGGGCGTGGCGGCGGCTTTTCTGCTGGGCGCTTCGGCGGTCCAGATGGGTACGGCTTATTTGTTCACGCCAGAGGCCAAGGTCAGCGCGTCTCACCACAAGGCGTTGCGCACGGCCAAGGAAAGCGAGACGGCGGTGACCAACATTTTCACCGGGCGCCCGGCGCGCGGGATTCTCAATCGGGTGATGCGAGAACTGGGCCCCATGTGTGACAAAGCGCCGGCCTTCCCATTGGCGGGCGGTGCGCTGATGCCGTTGCGGGCCAAAGGGGAAGCGGACTTCAGCAATCTTTGGGCTGGGCAGGCGTTTACGTTGGGGGTTGAAATGACTTCGGCAGAGCTGACCCGGCTGTTGGCGGATGAGGCGTTGGCCAAATTGACTCGCTAGGCACACAACCTGTGGGAGCGGGCTTGCTCGCGAAAGCGGTGTGTCAGGCGACATCAATGTTGACTGTACCGTCGTCTTCGCGAGCAAGCCCGCTCCCACAGGTTCCAACGGCATTCAGTGCCAACCTGCACTTTGCATTCGACAAGTTCCGTTTACAGGTATTTCGCTATATATTCCGCTATATAGCGTTTCACTCGCCTACCACGGAGCCGCTCCATGATCATTCGTGCCTCACGTATTGCCCCCGCGTGCCTGCTCACCGTGTTCACTTTCGGGTCTGCCCAGGCGGATGAAGTCCAAGTCGCCGTCGCTGCCAACTTCACCGCGCCAATCCAGGCCATCGCGGCCGATTTCGAGAAAGACACCGGGCACAAACTGGTCACTTCCTTTGGTGCAACCGGCCAGTTCTATACCCAGATCAAGAACGGCGCGCCGTTCGAAGTGTTCCTCTCGGCAGACGACGCCACCGCGCAAAAACTCGAGGCCGAAGGCGACACGGTCAAAGGCTCGCGCTTCACTTACGCCATCGGCACCCTGGCACTGTGGTCGGCCAAGGACGGTTACGTCGACGCCAAGGGCAAGGTGCTGAGCGACAATCAGTATCAGCATCTGTCCATCGCCAACCCGAAAGCCGCCCCGTATGGCCTGGCTGCCACTCAAGTGCTGGCCAGCCAGGGCCTGACCGACAAGGTCAAAGACAAGATCGTCGAAGGCCAGAACATCACCCAGGCGTACCAGTTCGTCTCCACCGGCAACGCCGAACTCGGTTTTGTGGCCTTGTCGCAGATCTACAAAGACGGCAAAGTCACCAGCGGTTCGGCCTGGATCGTGCCGGCCGATCTGCATGACCCGATCAAACAAGACGCGGTAATCCTCAATAAGGGCAAGGACAACCCGGCCGCCAAGGCGCTGGTTGACTACCTCAAAGGTCCGAAAGCCGCCGCTGTTATCAAATCCTACGGTTACCAACTCTAAATGACGCTATCGAGTGCCGATTATTCCGCCATCTGGCTGACTCTCAAACTGGCGTCCCTGACGACCGTGATCCTGTTGGTCATTGGCACTCCGATTGCGTTATGGCTATCGCGCACCCGTTCCTGGTTGCGCGGCCCGATCGGGGCGATCGTCGCCCTGCCCCTGGTGCTACCGCCCACGGTGATCGGCTTTTATTTGCTATTGGCGCTCGGCCCTAACGGGTGGGTCGGCCAGTTCACCCAATCGTTAGGCCTTGGCACCTTGACCTTCAGTTTTACGGGGCTGGTGATCGGTTCGGTGCTGTACTCGATGCCGTTCGTGGTCCAGCCGCTGCAAAATGCTTTTTCTGCCATTGGCACTCGCCCACTGGAAGTGGCTGCAACCTTGCGCGCCAATCCTTGGGACACGTTCTTCAGCGTGATTGTGCCGCTGGCCCGCCCCGGTTTCATCACCGCGGCCATTCTCGGTTTTGCCCATACCGTCGGCGAGTTCGGCGTTGTACTGATGATCGGCGGCAACATTCCCGACAAGACCCGCGTGGTCTCGGTGCAGATCTACGATCACGTCGAAGCCATGGAATACGCCCAGGCTCATTGGCTGGCCGGGGCGATGCTGGTGTTCTCGTTTGCAGTATTGCTGGCGCTCTACTCCAGCCGCAAAGCCAAAGCGGTCTGGAGCTGATCGATGATTCATGCGCGCTTGAAACTGAATTATTCGGGCTTCTCCCTGGATGTGGACCTGCAACTGCCCGGCCGCGGAGTGACCGCGCTTTACGGCCATTCCGGCTCGGGAAAAACCACGTGCCTGCGCTGCATTGCCGGTCTGGAACAGGCCGGGCAGGGTTTTATTCAGGTCAACGATGAAGTCTGGGAAGACAGCGACAAGGGGATTTTTGTCCCGCCGCATAAACGCGCTTTGGGTTATGTCTTCCAGGAAGCCAGCCTGTTCCCGCATTTATCGGTGCGGGCCAATCTGGAGTTCGGCCTCAGGCGCATCCCTCGCCAACAGCGCCGGGTCGACATGGCCCATGCCACTGAGTTGCTGGGGATTGGCCATTTGCTGGATCGCGATCCGCAGAACCTTTCTGGCGGCGAGCGCCAGCGGATCGGCATCGCTCGCGCCCTGCTCACCAGCCCGAAACTATTGCTGATGGACGAACCGTTGGCGGCACTCGATACCCAGCGTAAAAACGAGATCCTGCCGTATCTGCAACGGCTGCACGATGAGCTAGACATCCCCGTGCTGTACGTCAGCCATTCCCAGGATGAAGTCGCGCGGCTCGCCGACCACCTCGTTCTGCTCAGCAACGGCAAGGCTTTGGCCAGCGGCGCCATCGGCGAAACCCTGGCCCGGCTCGATCTGCCGCTGGCGCTGGGCGACGATGCCGGCGTGGTGATCGAAGGGCATGTCAGCGCCTATGACGCTGACTATCAGTTGTTGACCTTGCAGCTGCCCAACACGGACCTGAGCATTCGGGTCACCCATTCACCGATGGCCGAGGGCCAGGCACTGCGCTGCAAGGTCCAGGCGCGGGATGTCAGCCTGAGCCTGCAAGGCGTCGAGCAAAGCAGCATTCTCAATCGCCTGCCGGTCACGGTGATCAGTGAAATCGGTGCCGATAACGCCGCTCACGTACTGATCCGCCTGAACGCGGCCGGCACACCGCTACTGGCGCGAATCACCCGCTATTCCCGGGATCAACTGGGCGTGCACCCCGGACAGCAACTCTGGGCGCAAATCAAAGCGGTGGCGGTGCTGGCCTGAATCCGTCGGCACCCCGACGATGGCGCGCGGTCAATGGCTTAACGCCCCATGATTCGTCGCCCAGGATTGCCCGCCATGCCAGATACCGCGTTGCCCGATGTTCTGCCGCCCGACCTGCATTACGTCGATGACAGCCAGCCTGGCATCACCCGCAAACTCCTGTGCGGCAAGTTTTGCTACTTCGACCCGGCGGGGCAACGCATCACCGATCCGGATGAAATCAAACGCATCAATGCACTCGCGGTGCCGCCCGCCTACAACGACGTGTGGATTTGCCCCGACCCGCGCGGCCATCTGCAAGCCACCGGCCGCGACGCTCGCGGCCGCAAGCAGTACCGTTATCACCCGCGCTGGCGAGAAGTGCGCGATGCCGACAAATATTCGCGTTTGCGGGACTTCGGCCAGGCCCTGCCGAAACTGCGCAAACAACTGGAAGCGCTGCTGGCGGCCCCCGGCTTCAGCCGCGACAAGGTCATGGCCACGGTGATTTCCTTGCTCGATGCGACGCTGATCCGGGTCGGTAACACGCAGTACGCCCGGGACAACCGCTCATATGGCCTGACGACCCTGCGCAACCGTCACGTCGAGGTCAACGGCAGCGCGATTGTGTTCCAGTTTCGCGGCAAGAGCGGCATCGAGCACCAGATCACCGTAAAAGACCGGCGCCTGGCGCGGATCATCAAGCGCTGCCTGGAAATCCCCGGGCAAAACCTCTTTCAGTATCTGGACGAAAACGGCGAGCGGCACACCATCAGTTCCTCCGACGTCAACGCCTACTTGCAGACGCTGACCGGCGCCGATTTCACCGCCAAGGACTACCGCACTTGGGCCGGCAGTGCGTTGGCATTGGCGGTGCTGCGCGAGTTGCAGTGGGAATCGGAAGCCGACGCGAAGCGGCATGTGGTGGAAATGGTCAAGAACGTCGCCCGACAGTTGGGCAACACTCCGGCGGTTTGCCGCAAGTGCTACATCCATCCGGCGGTCGTCGATGGTTTCATGCAGGGCGCATTATCCAAACTGCCGCGATCAAGAGGACGTAAAAGGTTGAGGGCAGAAGAAGTCGCATTGGCTGTGCTTCTGGAGAAACTTATCGAGACGGCTGAAACACCCTAAGACCTCTTCGAGGCGAACTAAACCGACGAACTGACCTGTCCTTTTTTTGCGTGATTGCAAAGGGCTTCTATGCTTGATCTGAATACGAATAGCTTCGGTGACGCCATGGAAGACATTTTCGTTGTGAAACGCTGCAACAAGATCATCATTCATGGCCGCCGGGCCGGAGAACCCGATCACCCGCCACCCGATGCTGCCGTCTGGTATCGCATTACCGATACCCGCACTCGCGGCTTCATCGGTGACGGCTTTGATCTTGAAGAGGACGCCGCGCGCGAATGTCGGCGGCTTAACGCGGTCAGCTCGCCGAAGTCCCGGCAGGCCTGAAGCTGGCCTGTTTTATTTCCGGGTCTATACTTAGAGGTGCTGAAGGATCAGCGACCCATCGGCAGAAAGCTCGCTCCCCGCGGGCTTTTTGTTGCCCTTTACCCGATTTCTTTGAACGGAGGTGTATGTCATGTCCGAGAAAGAGTCCATCACCACCCTGCTCACCCTGCTTGACTCCCGTCAGGCGCGCCTTGCCGCTGCCTGCAAGGAAATCGCCGACTGGGTTGATAATCAAGGGGGGCATCCGACAGCCCTCAGGATTCGCGATCGTCTGAACGACATCGAGAAAGACACGCCGCAGATTCGCAGCGCGCTGTCTTCACTCAAACCTGTAGAGCCGCCGCTGCCTCGGTTCAGATGAGTCGACCCCAGTACTTGAGCCATGCACAAAGCCCCCTTCAGGGCACCTGAACGGTGACAATCGTCACCAGGCTTATACCTGCCTGCCCATCATGCGCTACACACCCACCCGGCCAAATTTGCCGGGATTTTTTTGTTTGTGTCTTTTCCCATTTCACATGGCCTTCACAACTCATCCCCTACAGTGCATCCACTCCTTTCAAGAAATCCCCCTGGCCCGCCCGCATGCGGGCCTTTTTTTTGCCTGTTGTATAGCGAACGAACGCCCTCGCCTGTCTGTCGAACGATTACACATCACGAAGGAGATACCCCATGGTCACTCACTTCAAAGTCGGCGGGCACCTGGCCTGCGGACACAAAGGCAGCAACCTGACGTCAAGCAGCATACTGACCCGGGTGAAATGCCGAAGCTGCCGAAACACCGATGCGTTCAAAGAAGCACGCAAAGCCGAACGCAACGCTGCCCGTCGCGCCGCACGCAAGGCCAAAGCAACCCACACCGCCAATGACTGGCGCGCAGCCTGGACCCAGCGGCTGATCGAAATGCCCGGTTTGCAAAGATTACCGCGTGGTTTTACCGGCCAGCCATTTGTGTAGCTGACTCCCTGATCCTCCATGGGGCGCTAGATGAGAGAAAATACCGATGAACAGACTTCTTCTGCTTCTGATCGTCTGCCTGTGCCCCGGGCTGGCGATGGCACAAGGGTGCGACGTCAAAACCCGATCCCAAAGCCCTTCGGTCCCCGTGATCGAAACACACTCCTGCTATGAATACGAAGGCATGCCTGTGGACTCTATTGACTGGTCCTGCAGCAATGAGAGCAAGGAAATGCTGACCAACACCAAGAAAAAAGTCGCACAGTGCGGCGATCGCTATCGGGCCACCTGCCTGGGCACTTTGACTGCAGAGGCGCTGGCCAACCCTCAATCCATCAGCAAAGACAAGAACAGCAAACCACTGAACATTCCCGACAATGCCCAGGTCATCACGTATTACTACAGCATCGAGAACCTGCCGCAGGCCAAGATCGATTGCGAAACCGGTGGTGGGAAATGGACGCAGAAGTAGCTGTTTTATGAGCTGAAGGTACTCAGGGTCGATACAGGCGAGATAGCGAGCATCGCGGCTGAATTTCTTAAGTGATGGGTGTTAACGATAGGCCTGTCAAAAATTGAGAGGCAGAAACGACAAAGGCCTGCATGAGAAACCTCATGCAGGCCTTTGATAAATATGGTGCCCGAAGCCGGAATCGAACCGGCACGCCCTTACGAGCGGGGGATTTTAAGTCCCATGCGTCTACCAGTTTCGCCATTCGGGCGGTAGCGCGATAAAGCGGTCTGAAGACTGACCAATAACGATCTGGCAGTTCTGACGCTTGTGCAACAGAGGGGGAAATATATACATCCCGCCCCGGTGAAGCAAGTTCGCAAAGATCCTTTTCAAGACTAAATCTTGCAGGACTGCGAAAATAAAAAAGCTCCGTAGATCATGGATCTACGGAGCTCGTTTAAAGTGGAGGCCGAAGTCGGAATCGAACCGGCGTAGGTGGATTTGCAATCCACTGCATAACCATTTTGCTATTCGGCCTCAAACATCTGATGTCAGTAGCACAACATCAAACGTGTAAACTCGTACCTGGAAACAAGATTCTAATCTAGTATCCAACCCTTTGAAATCTAAGGGGTTTTCGTGTTCCCTAAGCAGGAATGGACGCAATTCTGGACTGGTTCGAAAGGCATGTCAAGAACTGGAGAAAAATAATTCAAGGTCCGTCCCGTCAGCCTTAAAAGATCGCAGACTTCGGCGGCGCCCACAGGCGCGTAGGAGCTGCCGAAGGCTGCGATCTTTTGATCTTGTGCCCTTTAATGACTGACCGCCACCACCCGTTGCAACCGCTGCCGATACTGACTGGGCGTTTCCTGCATTTCATGTCGGAAGTGTCGATTGAAATTCGACAGGTTGGCGTAACCCACTTCAAAGCAGATATCTGCAACGCTGAAACTGCTTTGCGCCAGCAAACGGCAGGCGCGCTGGACCCGCAGTTTGCGTGTCAGGTCGACGAAGGTATGGCCAGTGGCGCGCTTGAAGAATTTGGAGAAGGCCGGTTCGTTCATGTCCAGGCGCTGGGCGATAACGGACATCCGCAGCTCATCCGCGAGATCGTTGAGGATGTAGTCGAAGACAATACTCATGCGCTGGGCCGTCAATGCGTCGAGCATCGGCGCATATTGCAGGCTGGCGAGCGTCTGTCGCTCGGTGTCGGGGGCCGATGCCAACAACTGCAGCAACGACAGGAACAGGCACAGCCTCTGCAATCCTTGGCACTGACCGATTTCCTCCATCAGTCGGGCCGCTTTTTTACGGGTCACGCCATGAAACTGGATGCCCTGGGCCGCCTGACGAAACAGGCTTTGCAATTCGCTGAGTTCAGGGATCTTGTCGCGCAGTTGCATCAACATCTGACCATCGAATTGCAACACGACGTCGCGGCCCGCAATCACCCCCCCTTTGCCCAGGTCGCTAATCCAGTCGTGAGGCAGGCCTGGACCGATCAGGGCGACGTGGCCGGCCTCGAACAGGCCGATGTAGTCACCCGCCAATAGCCGACCACTGCCTTCGCGGATCAGGTGGATCTCGAATTCCGGATGATGATTCCAACGCGCAAGGTCGAAGGGATAGTCATGCTCGTACCAACGAAAGCTGTGCTGGGGCTCGTTCAGAATGACTTCAAGCGCGGGCGGCTTGTCTGCGGTTACGTGATGGTTCATCACCCTGGCGATTCCATTTTTGTTGGTTTTATCGAGGCTACCGCGAAGCCGGGACGAATCGAAGGAGATTCGAAACTCCACGGCGCTGTTATCAGATTCACACTAAGCAGACAGCAAGCCTAGCGCCCTGTGTGGCGGTCACTGATACTTTTTTTCCACTGTCCTGCCCGGTTAAAAAAGTATCAGTGCGGTGTATGCCGTTCATTTGTTCACCACTTGGGTTGCTGTAATCCTGTGTTCATCCCGTTGCGGCCATGACTCGCACCGAGGATTACAACAACAATAAGTGCCTCTGCCGCCCAAGGCGCAGAGCGGAGAACACGATGAAGATCATCCCAAGCGCATTTTTTCTATCCGCCGGCCTGTCCTCTGCCCTGCTCTGCCAGGCTGGTGAAACGGTGACCATCGCCACCGTGAACAACAGCGACATGATCCGCATGCAGCGGCTGTCCAAAACATTCGAACAGCAGCATCCGGACGTGAAGCTCAACTGGGTGGTGCTTGAAGAGAACGTGTTGCGTCAGCGCCTGACCACTGACATTGCCACTCAGGGCGGTCAATTCGACGTGCTCACCATCGGCACGTACGAAACACCGCTGTGGGGTGCAAAGCATTGGCTGGAACCGATAAAGGATCTGCCCGCCAGCTATGACCTCGAGGATATTTTCCCCTCGGTTCGTCAGGGACTGTCAGTCAACGCCACGCTCTATGCCCTGCCGTTTTATGGCGAAAGTACCATCACCTATTACCGAACCGACTTGTTCAAGAACGCCGGCCTGAGCATGCCCGAGCACCCGACCTGGACGCAGCTCGGTGAGTTCGCCGGCAAGCTGCACCAGCCGGACAAAGAGCAGTATGGAATGTGCCTGCGCGGCAAGGCTGGTTGGGGTGAAAACATGGCGCTGCTGACCACCATGTCCAACGCTTTTGGCGCGCGCTGGTTCAACGAGCAGTGGCAGCCGCAACTCACTGGGCCGGAATGGACCGCCGCCGCGAACTTCTACGTCAACACCCTCAAGCAGTACGGCCCGCCGGGTGTTTCGAGCAACGGCTTCAACGAGACACTGGCCCTGTTCAACAGCGGCAAATGCGCGATCTGGGTCGATGCCAGCGTCGCCGGCTCCTTCATCACCGACACAACTCAAAGCAAGGTCGCCGATAAGGTCGGCTTCGTCGCGGCGCCCACGCAGGTCACCGACAAGGGCTCGTCCTGGCTCTATGCCTGGTCGCTGGCCATCCCTGCGACGTCCAAACACAAGGAAGCCGCCAAAGCCTTTGTGACCTGGGCGACCTCAAAGGACTACATCCAACTGGTCGCCGATAAGGATGGCATCACCAACGTACCGCCGGGCACTCGTATGTCCACCTACAGCGACGCCTATTTGCAGGCTGCACCCTTCGCCGGTGTCACGCTGAAAATGATGCAGAACGCCGACCCTGCACACCCGTCAGTCCAACCCGTGCCTTACGTCGGTATCCAGTACGTGACCATTCCTGAATTCCAGGCCATCGGCACGTCGGTCGGCAAGCTGCTGTCTGCGGCGCTCACCGGGCAGATGCCGGTTGAGCAGGCTCTGGCCTCGGCCCAGCAAACCACCGAACGCGAGATGAAGCGCGCTGGTTATCCCAAATAGCAACATACCGATAAATCAAGACGCAGAACCAGTGGGAGAACCTGTAGGAGCGAGGCTTGCCCGCGAAGAATGCGCCGCAGTTTTTCAGGTATTACGCGTCATCGTTCTTCGCGGGCAAGCCTCGCTCCTACAGGGGGGCTTCGCAGATTGACGACCGCTTTTAGTGCCCTCAACGGGCATCTCTTTAGCTCTAACGATTGGATGGAAAAAATGAAACGTCTGGAAGGAAAAAGCGCCCTTATCACCGGTTCTGCCAGAGGCATCGGAAGAACGTTCGCGCAAGCCTATATCCGCGAAGGCGCTACGGTCGCGATCGCAGACATCAACCTGGAACGCGCGCAAGCCACGGCGGCCGAGCTGGGGCCGAATGCCTATGCGGTCGAGATGGACGTGACCGATCAGCAGTCAATCGACGGCGCTATCGCAGCGGTCATCGCCACCGCAGGCAAGCTCGATATCCTGATCAACAACGCGGCCCTGTTTGATCTCGCACCGATTACGGAAATTTCTCGCGAGAGCTACGAACGGCTGTTCTCGATCAACGTGTCCGGCACCCTGTTCACCCTGCAGGCCGCGGCCAAACAGATGATCCGCCAGGGCCATGGCGGCAGAATCATCAATATGGCCAGTCAGGCCGGTCGCCGCGGTGAAGCACTTGTCGCGGTGTATTGCGCGACCAAAGCCGCGGTGATCAGCCTCACGCAATCGGCCGGTCTCAATCTCATTCCCCATAACATCAACGTGAATGCCATCGCACCGGGCGTGGTGGACGGTGAGCATTGGGATGGCGTCGATGCGCTGTTCGCCAAATATGAGAACCGGCCGCTTGGGGAAAAGAAAAGGCTGGCGGGTCAGGACGTACCCTATGGGCGCATGGGCACGGCGGATGATCTTGTCGGCATGGCGATCTTCCTGGCATCAAACGAGAGTGAGTATGTCGTGGCGCAAACCTATAACGTCGATGGCGGCAACTGGATGAGCTGACGAGTATCGAACCCGAATTAAAGCCCGTACCGAACAGGCCATGTCTACTGCACCGTAGACATGGCCTGCTCGTTCCCGTCCGGCCCTCAATGCCCGCGAATGTAGTGCTCCAGTTGCCGAATCAAATCCGCCTGCTCGACGATGGCTTCCTTGACCAGATCGCCAATCGACAGCAGCCCGATCAGTTCGCCACTCTCCAGCACGGGCAGATGGCGCAAATGACTGTCGGTCATGACCGCCATGCAGCGCTCGATGCTCTGCTGACTGTCGGCGGTCACCACCGGCGCGCTCATGATCTCGCGCACCGGTGTACCGACCGAAGAACGGCCCTGTAGAACCACTTTGCGCGCATAGTCGCGCTCGCTGATGACGCCGACCACCTGCCCGTCTTCAATGACGGGCAACGCGCCGACGTTCTTCTCGGCCATCATTTTCAGGGCGTCGAGAACCATCTGATCCGGCGCGATGCTGTGCACCTGCTGGTTTTGCACGACTTTCAGTTTGAGCAACTGTGCGGCTGTCTTCATCAACGTTCTCCGATACGGTTCAGGGCAGCCATCAAGCCGCCGCGACTTCCACGATGCCGGCGTTCAGGCGCACCGGCCATACCCGCAGGCGCTGCTCCGGGTATTCCAGGCAACTGCCGTCTTCAAGACGGAAATGCTGCTTGTAGATCGGCGACGCCACCACCAGATCACCCTTGAGGCTGCCGATCAGTCCGCGGCCGATGACGTTCGCGCCGGATTGCGGATCATGGTTGTCGATGGCGTAGAGGGTGCGACCTTCGGCCTGCGGCAGGTAGAACAGCGCCACCTGCGCGCCGTCGAGCCAGACGACAACGCCGGAGTTGCTGACCAGATCCTGCTGGCTGCACACCGCCTGCCACGCCTGAGCATTGGCCGCGGTTGCAGGGACTTCGACACGCTGGGTATTGGACTGACTCATCAGGCATTCTCCTCGGTGACAGGGATAAGGTTGAGTTCGGCGGCCATGATCGGCCGGCGTTGACCGCGTTCCTGAACAAAATGGATGTCCGGGTCCGGGCGTTGATCGTTGACGAAGGTGCGGAAGCGCTTGAGTTTTTCCGGGTCTTTGAGGGCGTTGGCCCATTCGCATTCGTAGCGGTTGACCACCAGTTGCATCTGCGATTCGAGTTCTGCGCCGAGCCCCAGGCTGTCGTTGATGACCACGTCCTTGAGGTAATCCAGGCCGCCCTCCAGGCTTTCGCGCCAGACCGAGGTGCGCTGCAATTTATCGGCGGTGCGGATGTAGAACATCAGGAAGCGGTCGATGTAACGGATCAGGGTTTCATCGTCGAGGTCAGTGGCGAACAGCTCGGCATGACGCGGACGCATACCGCCGTTACCGGCCACGTAGAGGTTCCAGCCGTTCTCGGTGGCGATCACGCCCACGTCCTTGCTTTGCGCCTCGGCACATTCACGGGTGCAGCCAGAGACGGCGAACTTGAGCTTGTGCGGCGAGCGCAGGCCTTTGTAGCGATCCTCGAGGGTCAGGGCCATTTTCACGCTGTCCTGCACGCCGTAACGGCACCAGGTGCTGCCGACGCAAGACTTCACCGTGCGGGTCGATTTGCCGTAGGCATGCCCGGTTTCGAAACCGGCCTCAATCAACTCGGACCAGATGTCCGGCAACTGATGCAACTGCGCGCCGAACAGGTCGATCCGCTGGCCGCCGGTGATTTTCGTGTAGAGGTCGTATTTTTTTGCCACCACGCCAATCGCGATCAGCTTGTCGGCTGTGATCTCGCCCCCGGCGATGCGCGGCACCACCGAATAGGTGCCGTTTTTCTGCATGTTGGCCATGAAAGTGTCGTTGGTGTCCTGCAACGGCACCAGCGAGGCGTCCATGATCGGCTGGTTCCAGCACGAAGCGAGGATCGAGCCCACCGCCGGTTTGCACACGTCGCAACCGGTGTGACCGCGACCGTGCTTGGCCAGCAGTTCTTCGAAGGTGATCACCCCTTCTACCCGCACCAGCGCATAGAGTTCCTGACGGGTGTAGGCGAAGTGTTCGCACAGGCTCTTGTCGACACTGACGCCACGGGCAATCAATTCATGCTCGAACACTTGCTTGAGCAGCCCCGCGCAACCGCCGCAACCGGTGCACGCCTTGGTCTGCGATTTGAGCAGGCCCAGGTCTGTGCAGCCGCCGTCGATGGCCGAGCAGATCGAGCCCTTGGTGACGTTATGGCACGAGCAAACGGTCGCCGACTCGGGCAGCGCCCCCGGGCCCAGGGTTGGCGCGCCGGTGGACGATGGCAGAATCAGGCTGGCCGGTTCCGACGGCAAGGCAATGCCGTTCTGCATGTATTGCAGCAGGGTGTCGTAATAGCTGTTGTCGCCGACCAGCACTGCGCCGAGCACGCGTTTGCTGTCAGCATCCACCACCAGGCGACGGTAGCTGGCCGTGGCTTCATCGATGAACTGATAACTGCGCGCACCCGGCGTCTGAGCGTGAGCATCGCCGATGGAGCCGACGTCAACGCCGAGCAGTTTGAGCTTGGTCGACATGTCGGCACCCTGGAACGGCTCCGCCACTTGATTGCACAGCAGCGTCGCGACGCCACGGGCCATCTGATAACCGGGAGCGACCAGACCGAAGAGGCTGCCATTCCAGGCGGCACACTCGCCAATCGCATAGATATTCGGATCGCTGGTCAGGCATTGGTCATCAATCACCACGCCGCCACGCGGACCGATGTCCAGCGCACATTGGCGGGCCAGCGCGTCTTGCGCGCGGATGCCGGCGGAGAACACGATCAGGTCGGCTTCGAGGAATTCGTCATTGGCGAAATTCATCCGGTAGCGGTACTCCTCGCCGGCACTGATCGACTGCGTGCCACGGGACAGGTGCACACTCACACCGAGCCGCTCGATCTGCGCCTTCAGCGCCAGGCCACCCTGCTCGTCCAGCTGCACCGGCATCAGGCGTGGGGCAAATTCCACCACATGCGCTTCCAGGCCCAGGCTTTTCAGGGCGTTGGCGGCTTCCAGGCCAAGCAGGCCACCGCCGACTACTACGCCGCGCCGGGCATTGGCCGCCGCGGCACGAATCGCGTCGAGGTCTTCGAGGGTGCGATAGACCAGGCGCGAGTCACCTTCCGCACCTTCAATAGGCGGCACAAACGGATAAGAACCGGTGGCCAGAACCAGTTTGTCGTACGAGACGCAACCTTGTGCGGTGATCACCTGACGGCGGTCACGGTCGATTTCCAGCACCGGCACGCCCAAATGCAGGGTGACGCCCGGCGTCTGGTACAGAGAGGCTTCGCCCAGGGCCAACGACTCGGCATCGCGACCGCCGAAATACTCGGACAGATGCACCCGGTCGTAGGCGCGCATCGGCTCTTCGCTGAAGACATGCAGCCGGTAATGGTCGAGGGCACCGCGCTCGATGAGCTGCTCGACACAATGATGTCCGACCATGCCATTGCCGATCACGATCAGTGTTTGCAGTTTGTTCAACGCGGCAACATTGGAATTCATAGTAAGCACCCAGCCAAAGCCAATCACGGTTAAAAAAAGCAAAAAAAAACGCCTGAAACCTCTCGGTTTCAGGCGTCTTTGCCTGTTCTTCGCGGTGTTCGACCTGGCGCCTTCGCCGGATCCACCGATGTTGCCCACGACCTGCTCGGCCGCTCGATCATCGTTGACCGAGTGGGCTGCCCATCTGTTTTCGATGGACCTGAGGGGAACAATGCAGCCTTTGTGCCAGTCTGCGGCGTATGACTTCCTCAGTGCTGGAAAACCGACCTCTGAACGATGGGGAAATGTGATAAAGACACCGGCCCACGCGGGTCTCATCAGGCGCGATTCAACTTTGCAGGCCCCCGCGAGCGTGTGGGCGGACATTGGAGCGGAAGGAAGGAATAGCTCAGTAAACCGCTTCGCACTGGTGCACGGTGCCAGGCATGGCTCTTTAAAAGTGCATGCAGCTACGTTCTATTTGGGCTTGAGCAATGCCAGTGAGTTAAGCGCGAATCCCTGTGGGAGCGGGCTTGCTCGCGAAGACGGCGGCACAGTCAATATTGATGTCGCCTGACACGCCGCTTTCGCGAGCAAGCCCGCTCCCACAGGGATTCGCAACATTGCCGGAATGCGCGTGTTTAAAAGCCCTGAAGGTTACTTCCTGAAAGCTACAAGATCTTGCGCCGTTGCCTACGCTTACGCCAGAATCCGCCGGCTTGTGCGCCTTGGGGTTGCTCGGTAACTTGATTCGCGTCACTGCCCATCAGTGATCGGGTTTAGCAGCCCGGGGTTACAAGCAAGGTGCACAAGCTCTTGTCAGTCAGGCGTTCCCATGCCTGCACTTGATGGTGGTTGTGCGCAGGGCGCCTTCGGGCGCGCCGGCTTTGCTAGCTTCCCCGGTCTGCTAACCTGCGTACAGCTGCCTCCCTCTCGTGGCACCCAATCAGAGAAGCCAGCTTATGTTCAAAGTTACGCCCAACCCACCGGACACCGATCCGATATCTCCGTACGAACCCGATTCAAAGAAGCTCAATAAGGCCGCCGAGCGGGCTCTGAACTTCCACTTCCCGTCGAATGCCGACATCAAAGCCACCGCGCGTAAACCCAGCAAGCTGTTTGCCGTGGCCCCAGAGGCGACTACCGAAACCCTGGCGTTTTTTTTGGTCGAGACACTGGCCTCGGTCGATGTGATGGTCCATCAGTTGGTGGATCATCTGGAGGGTGAGTCGCGTCACGCCCTGCTGGGCATTTCAAACAGCATCATGGTGGCGGAGATCACCGCGAACCGGGTGCTGGATCACATTAATACGCCTGAGTAGGTATGAACTGTTGTGGTGAGTGAGTTACTGACGCAGGGTTGTGCAGTGATCCTTTTTTGGGTCGCTTCGCGCCCCAGCGGTAGCGAGCTCCCTCGCCACAGGTTCTCGGTGTTTGTTACCAACTAATTAGTAGGGTATCCCAAAGCCGCGACCTTTTGGCGCATGACCGGCGGGCCATCGATTGAGCGCCATAGCGCAACAGTTTGTTAACATCCGTGCGCTTTTTTTCGTCTGATTGATCAGCCACTGTAGATTCCCGGTCGCTACACAGGATGCTTTTTTCCATGAGTACGTTGTATACCCGTCGCACGGTCCTGCAAGGCATGAGCCTGTTGAGCCTTGGCCTGCTCGCCGGCTGCGATGACAGCAGCAAGCTGTCGTTCAAGTACGGCAAGGACCTCAGCGACAAGATCATGGGGCGTACCTTCAAACTCAAGGACGCGCAGGGCGAGTACCGGATGCTGGGCAGCTACCGTGGCCTGATGCCGATGGTTTTTTTCGGTTTCACCCAATGTCCGGCGGTCTGCCCGACGACGCTGGCCCGTGCGGCACAAGCGAAAAAACTGATGGGCCGCGATGGCGAACGCCTGCAAGTGATCTTCATCACCCTGGACCCCGAACGCGATACGCCGCAAATGCTCGACGCCTACGTCAAAGCCTTCGATCCAAGTTTCGAGGCGCTGTACGGCTCGCTGGAAGAAACCGCCGCCACCGCCAAGGAGTTCGGTGTGTTCTTTGAAAAGATCCCCAGCGGCTCGACCTATACCCTCTCCCACACCGCGACCAGCTTCGTTTTCGACTCCCGAGGCACTTTGCGCCTGGGACTGTCCGCGTCCCTTACCGCTCAAGAGTGTGCAGAAGACCTGCTCACCGTCATGGAGGTCTGCTGATGACTTCGATCTACGCACCACGTATTAAACAGCTGACCCTGGGCCTTTTCCTGATCGGCATGGCCTGGCAGGTGTGCGCCCAAACCCAGGTGAACGACGCCTGGGTCCGCGCGACGGTGGCCGGCCAGCATTCGACCGGCGCCTTCATGACCCTGCAGGCCGACAGCGACAGCAAACTGCTCAGCGTGCAGTCGCCGGTCGCGAACACCGTGCAAATTCACCAATCCAGCATGAAAGACGATGTGATGAGCATGAGCCAGGTCGAGTCCGTCGCGCTGCCGGCCGGCAAACCGGTGAGCTTTGATCCCCATGGCTACCACATCATGCTGATGGACCTGACGACTCAGGTGAAGGAAGGCGACAACGTTCCCCTGACCCTGACCGTGGAAAACGCCAAGGGCGAAAAAGAGACGATCAAGGTTGACGCCGAGACTCGGGCGCTCGGCATGCAGGATCACAGCAAGATGCATTGAGAGACTCAATCCCGGCCCGTCTGAACGCCACTGTTGCGGTGGTGTTCGGCTCGCGCTGAGAGTTTTCTGCGACACTTCGTAAATAACGAATTATTGGTAAAGAATATTCGATTTTTCTTCGCTGCAATCTCCCCGCTAGCATGACCCTGTCGGCTCCAGAACAAGTCCAGACAGGGAGAACGACATGCAACCCCTGAACATCGGTGAACTCTGGATGTGGGTCACCTTCATTGCCTTCGTCATCGCCATGCTGGCTTTGGATCTGTTTGTTTTCGGCGGGCGCAAGGCGCATCGGGTATCGGTGCGCGAGGCGTCGTGCTGGGTGATTGCGTGGAGTGCGCTAACGCTGACCTTCGCGGGATTGCTCTGGTGGTACTTGAATGGCGAGTTCGGGCCCGAGATCGCCCAGCGCAAAATCCTCGAATTCCTCACGGGCTATCTGATCGAACAGTCGCTGTCGATCGACAACATGTTTGTCTTCGTGATGATTTTCAGCTACTTCGCCGTACCTGCGGAGTTACAGCGTCGAGTGTTGTTGTACGGTGTGCTCGGGGCCATCGTGATGCGTGGGGTGATGATTCTCGCCGGTGTGTGGCTGGTGTCACAGTTCGCGTGGTTGTTGTATGCGTTCGGTGTGTTCCTGATCATCACCGGGATCAAGATGCTGGTATTCGCCCACCAGCAGCCTGACCTCAATAAGAACCCCTTATTGCGCTGGATACACAGCCATCTGCGCGTCACCGACGAGTTTCGTGGCGATCGCTTTTTTGTGATGAAAGAGGGTCGGCACTGGGCGACGCCAATGTTTCTGGTGCTGGTGCTCATCGAGGCCAGCGATCTGATGTTTGCGGTCGACAGCATCCCGGCAATCTTCGCCATTACCACCGACCCGTTCATTGTGTTCACCTCGAACATCTTCGCGATCATGGGCCTGCGCGCCCTGTACTTTTTGCTGGCCGACATGGCTGACCGCTTCCACCTGCTCAAATACGGTTTGGCGATCGTACTGGTGTTCATCGGCGCCAAGATGACGCTGATGCCGTGGCTTCACATGCCGGTTGAATGGTCGCTGGCCGTTGTCGGCGGGATCATTCTGACTTCGGTGCTGTTGAGTTTGATCTTGACCCGCAAGGAGGATCAAATGCGCTCCCTGTAGGCGCTGCCCACGATCCCCTGCCGGTCTTATCTTTCGGTGTTGCGGTGGTATTGGCCTGCCCTCAACTGGTAGCCTGTGCGTCCCTGCCTGCATGTCTCTGATGGATCATCGGCGCGCGAAGACGCCTTGATGATCACTTCACCCCTTTCAATCAAGACGACGGTGACGCATTTGATCAGCAGTACCCCATCACTGGCCCGCGATATCGACGGCAAAGCCATTTCTGCCCAGGTTCTCGACGAGGTCCGGGAGGAGGTTCTGGCCCTGGCCGGCCAGCAAATCTATCCCGCCCTTGCGGTCCTGTTGGTCGGTGACGACCCGGCCAGCCACGTTTATGTGCGCAACAAACTGCTGCGCGCCAAGGAAGTCGGTATCCGCTCCCTTGAATACCGCCTGCCGGAAACCGCCAGCCAGACCCAGGTGCTGGAACTGATTGCGCAACTCAACGCCGATGCCTCGGTGACCGGCATCCTGGTGCAACTGCCCTTGCCCGCCGCTATCGACGAACAGGCGGTGATTCAGGCCATCGACCCGATCAAGGACGTCGACGGTTTTCATCGGGAAAACGTCGGTGGGCTGGTGCAAGGCATGGAGGTCCTGACCCCGTGCACGCCCAGTGGCTGCATGCGCCTGCTGCACGAGACCTGCGGTGATGACTTGAGCGGCTTGCACGCGGTGGTCATCGGCCGTTCGAACATTGTCGGCAAACCGATGGCGACCTTGTTGTTGCAGGCCAACTGCTCGGTCAGCGTGGTGCATTCGCGTAGCGTCGACGCCCCGGCGTTGTGCCGGCTGGCGGATATCGTGGTCGCAGCGGTGGGTCGGCCTGAGTTGATCGACGCCAGTTGGCTCAAGCCCGGTGCGGTGGTCATCGATGTCGGCATCAACCGCATCGCCAGCAAATCCGGCGATCGTCTGGTGGGCGATGTCGACTATGCCAGCGCCCGCACCGTCGCCCGGGCGATCACCCCGGTGCCGGGCGGCGTCGGGCCGATGACCATTGCCTATCTGCTGAAAAACACCCTGATCGCCTGTCAGTTGCAGCTCGCCGCCCAAGCCCGAGGGCAGCAACCTGCAGATGACTTGGCGTTGAACTGACACAACGCACACGGCCCACTTCAAGGTGGGCCGTGTCGGTAATGCCAGTCAGGCGCGGAAACTGTGGGAGCGGGCTTGCTCGCGAAAGCGGTGTGTCAGGCGACATCAATGTTGGATGTGCTGACGCCTTCGCGAGCAAGCCCGCTCCCACAGGGATTGTGCTTAACCACATCAAGCGTCGCAGACGCGGCTATTTCCCGGCGTGCAGCACCTGTGCTTGCGGCATCGCCGAAGAGTGGTGGTTGAGAATCTTCCACTGCCCGCCAACCTGTTCATAGACGAAGGTGTAGCGCGCCTGCACCTGACGAGTCTTGCCATCGGCCTCGGTCAGGAAAAAGGTATAGACGCCGCTGTCCATCGCCACATTGGCGCCCAATGGACGAATCTCACGGAAGTTGATCTGGCCCACCGGCTTGAGCGCCATGAAGTGATCGAAGTAGTCCTTGATCTGTGCCGGCGTGGTGCGCACCTTGTTGGAAACCGTCGGCTGCAACACTGCGTTCGGCGCATACAGGTCGACCACGCTCTGAACATTGCCGCTCTTCAACGCGCTGTTCCACTGGTCGAACAATGCGGCGATTTCGCGATCCTTCACGTTACCGGGCTGTTCGGCCACGCTGCTGTAGACGTAAGGCACTGCCTCCAATGCCTGGGCCAACGGGGTGGTCAGGGCGAACAACAGGGCGATGGTTGAGGTCTTGAATTTCATTGCGCTATTCCAATGGTGGTCGATGGCCACACTGTGCCGCTCGGAACGTCGCCCGCCATCGGCCAACCGGAGTCATTTGCCTATGCCATTCGGCAGATAGCGCCCTGCCCCGTCAACAAGGTTTAATGACGCCCCAGCCCGAACGGGCGTGCCCGCCGGAATCCGCCCATGCAAAACCCTGATCATGACCCCGGTAGCGCCCTGGCCATTCGCACCCAGTATCGGCAATCGCAAAGTCGCGCGGCGCGGCTGCGGCTGCTGGTGGATACCGGCCAGGAACTGACGCAACTGGCCCCCGCAGCCATGCGTCAACGGGTGCTGCAACGGGCCTGTGCCTTCCTCGCGATGGACCACGCGCTATTGCTGGAATGGGACGAGGATGCGCAGGTCAGGACCACCGCCAGTCACGGTAGCCGTGATCGTTTACACAGCCTCGAGCGTCTCGCCGATACGGCGATGTGCTCCCCGCAATGGCAGGAACAGCCGAGCGCGGTTCTGCCCAATGTGCTGCGGGTGCCGTTGCGCGGCGGCGATGGCGCGGCCTTCGGTGCGTTGGTGCTGGCCAACAGTGTCAGCATCAGTGCACCGGACACCGAGGACCTCGAATCCCTGCAATTGCTCGCCACCCTGCTGGCCGCGCACCTGGAAAACCAGCGGTTGCTGGATGCACTGGTGGCCCGCGAGCGCACCATGTCCGATCTGGTCCACAGACTGTTCAGAGCACAGGAAGACGAACGCAAACGCATGGCTTACGACTTGCACGACGGCCTGGCGCAAACCCTCGCCGGGCTGCATCAGCGCCTGCAAGGTTTTGCCGGCCGCTGCCCGCCACTGCCCGACGAACTCAGCGCAGACTTACAGACGATTCTTGCACTGGCCCAGCACTGCGTCGGTGAGGGCCGGCAATTGATCAGCGGCCTGCGCCCGACGGTACTCGACGACTTTGGCTTGCTGAAGGCGGTCGACAAAGAAGCGGATCGCCTGCGCGACGCCGGGATCAAAGTGAACTGGAGTGCACGTTGCGAAGCACGCTTGCCCAGCCAGGTGGAAATCGCCCTGTTCCGGATCGCCCAGGAAGGCATTAACAACATTCTCAAACATGCGCAAGCCAGCCACGTCGTCCTGGCGCTGGAACTGCACGAAGGACTGGCCTCGCTACGGCTGGACGACAACGGCAAAGGTTTTGCCATGGAACAACGACTCGACACCTGCGGCGCCCGGCACCTGGGGCTCGCGGCGATGAAGGAACGCGCAAGCCTGCTGGGCGGCGATTTCACTTGCGTCAGCCATGTGCAGGGCGGGACGCAACTGCGTGCAACCGTACCCTCCGACCTCAATGGAACAGCTCAATGACTGAAGTTTTACGTCTGGTTCTGGCGGACGATCATGAAGTCACCCGAACCGGTTTCGTCGCCCTGCTGGCCGGCCATCCGCAATTCGAAGTGGTCGGCCAGGCCCGCGATGGTCAGGAAGCGGTGGACGTTTGTGAGCGCTTGCTGCCCGACATCGTCATCCTCGACATTCGCATGCCCGTGCTCAATGGGCTGGGCGCGGCGCGAATTCTTCAGCAGCGCCTGCCGGCCCTGAAAGTGGTGATCTTCACCATGGACGACAGCCCGGATCACCTGGAAGCGGCGATGAATGCCGGTGCCGTGGGTTACCTGCTCAAAGACGCCAGCCGCGATGAAGTGATCAACGCTCTGCAACGCGTCGCCGCGGGCGAGGAAGCCCTCAATAGCGCCGTCAGCGCCCGCTTGCTACGGCGCATGACCGAACGCAACGCCAGTGGCGCCGCGCCTGCCGAAACCTTGACCGCCCGCGAACGCCAGGTCCTCGGGTTGGTAGCCAGCGGCTTCAGCAATCGTGAAATCGGCGAAGAACTCGGTATCACCACGGGCACGGCCAAAGCCCACGTGGAACGGGTCATCGGCAAACTCGGCGCCGCCGACCGAACCCAGGCGGCCGTTCGTGGCATGGCCTTGGGGCTGGTGACCCAGTCATGAAGGTTTCAAATGCTCGACGCTGGGCCGATCTGCCATTACGCGGCAAAGCCCTCGTGGTGATTTCCCTGCCGTTGGTAATCCTGTTGCTCTCGCTGGTGCTGATCTACATCACCGAGCGTCAGACCGCACGCGCGGAAGAGGACGTACGCCGGGTGCTGCTGGTGCAAGGCGACATTCAGGCCGTGCACACCCTGCTCGCCGAGGCCGCCGCCAGCGTGCGCGGCTATCTGCTGACCCGCCGCGAGGATTTCCTGCCGGGTTATCGACAAGCCAAGCCCTTGATCGAATCAGCCCTGCGACGGCTCGACAGCAACGTTCGCGATGAGCGGGTGCGCAAACATCTGGAGGCGATCACCCCGTTGATCGAGACCAAGGTCGAGGGTCTGGTTGAACTGCTCGACGATCGCAGCGCCACACCCGAGTCGATCACCACCATCCTGATCAACAACAAGCACATCCTCGACGAGTTGCGCGAACGCATCAGCGCCATGCGCACCCTCGAGGATACGTTGCTGGCCGAGCGCACCGCGGCGGCCGCCTCGACTCGCCAGCGTTTGTTGTTCTCCACCCTGCTGGCCGCGGCCTGCGGGTTGTTTGGCGCCATCGTGGCAGTGCTGTTCCTGTCCAAGGGCATCGTCGCCCGGGTCAAACAGGTCCAGGGCAACGCACAACGTCTGGCACTCGGTCAGCCGTTACTGCCGCAGCCGCCGGAGAACGATGAGATTGGTCAATTGGGCACGCGCCTGGTCGAAGCCGGGTTGTTGCTGGCTGAACGTGAACGGGCGTTGCGCGACAACGAAGAGCGCCTGCGGCTGATCATCGACGGCGTGAAGGACTACGGTATTTTCGCCCTCGACACACAGGGCTTCGTCACCAGTTGGAATGCGGGCGCCGAACGGATCAAGGGCTACACCGAACAGGAAATCGTCGGCCAGCATTTTTCGGTGTTTTATCTGTCGCAAGAATGCCCGCAGCATCCCGACATGGCGCTGCGCGAGGCCACTCGCGACGGTCATTACATGGAAGAGGCCTGGCGTTGCCGCAAGGATGGCAGCCGCTTCTGGGCCAGCGTGGTGATTACCGCGCAATACGACAGCAGTGGCGCCTTGCGCGGATTCTCCAAGATCACCCGCGACATCACCGATCGCCGCGTGGCCGAGATAGCACTGAGCACCGCACGGGAAGAAGCCGAACGCGCCAGCCGCGCCAAAAGCGAGTTCCTGTCGCGCATGAGCCACGAACTGCGTACCCCGCTCAACTCCATTCTCGGCTTCGCACAACTGTTGGACATGGACTCACCCAAGGGGCAGCGGGCACAGATCGGTCATATCCTGCGGGCCGGACAACACCTGCTGACCCTGATCAACGAGGTGTTGGATATCGCCAAGATCGAAGCCGGACGCCTGCCGCTGAATGTTGAAGCCGTGCCCTTGGCGGTGGTGCTGCAAGAAGCCCTGACACTGGTTTCCCCCATGGCCTGCGACGCTGGCATTCAACTGGTTGAGCTGCCGATGCTGGCCGCCGACAGCGGAATCGTCGCCGATCGGCAACGCCTGGTTCAGGTGCTGCTTAACTTGCTGTCCAACGCGATCAAATACAACCGGCCCCAGGGCCAGGTGCACATCGAAGTCAGGGTTATTCAACAACGAATTGCCGTGTCGGTCTGCGACACCGGCAAGGGCATTGCGGCCGATCGCCTGGAGCAACTGTTCAAGCCGTTCGAGCGTCTGGAGACTGATCCGAACGTGGAAGGCACCGGCCTGGGCCTGGCATTGAGCAAGAGTCTGCTGGAAATGATGAACGGCAGCCTGACCGTCAAAAGCCAGCCCGGCGAAGGCGCAAGTTTCACCCTGGAACTGCCCTTCGTACGCTTGCAGCCAGTCACCGAACCACCGGTTGCACGAGTCAGTCACCCAACGGTCACAGCCGCCCTCGCCGCCCCGGATTACCAGGGCAAAGTGCTGTGCATCGAAGACAATCTCTCTAGCCTGGCCCTGATCGAAACCCTGCTGCAACGACGGCCGCACATCCAGTTGCTTTCAAGCATGCAGGGGCAAATGGGTCTGGACCTGGCCCGTCAACATGCGCCGCAGCTGATTTTGCTCGACGTGGCGCTGCCGGATCTGGATGGTTTCAATGTGCTGCAACGCTTGCGTCAGTCGTCCGTCACCCGTGCCATTCCCGTGCTGATGATCACCGCCGATGCCAGCGACCTCACGCATCTGGCCTTGCTGGAGGCGGGAGCGACGGCGGTGCTGACCAAGCCGATTAACATCCCTTCATTCCTCGCCCATCTTGACCAGCATCTACCGGAGCCCGTGTGAACACCGACCTGCGCATTCTGATCATCGACGACCAGCGGCCCAACCTCGACTTGATGGAGCAGTTGCTGGTCCGCGAAGGGCTGACCAATGTACTGAGCAGTACCCAGCCGCTGCGAACCCTGGACCTGTTCAACAGCTTCGAGCCTGACCTGGTAATTCTCGACCTGCACATGCCGGAGTTCGACGGCTTTGCCGTACTGGAACAACTCAACCGGCGCATCCCGAGCGGCGAATACCTGCCAATCCTCGTGCTCACCGCCGACGCCACCCGCGATACCCGCCTGCGCGCGCTGGCCCTGGGCGCCAAAGACTTTATCAGCAAGCCACTGGACGCCCTGGAAACCATGCTGCGCGTCTGGAACCTGCTCGAAACCCGCGCGCTGTATAAAGCCTTGCGTACTTTGGTCCCGGCGGATCAGATCGAGTTGCTGCGCCAGTTAAAGCCGCACCCAGTTAGCTGATTGAAGGGGCGGAATCACTGACGCTTTGCTACTGAACGTCAGGTCACGGGGCTGGCTCGGTATTTTGGCGACAGGCTGCAGAAAGCCCAGCAAGGCCTGCTGGGTGTCATTCCAGGCCGTCGGGTGTTCCATATCGAGGAAGTGCCCGGCGTTCTTGATGGTCTGAAACTGAGCCTGACGGGAATGAGTTGCGAAAAGACGGGCGTCTTCCACCGAGGTGTACTCATCCCGTTCGCCGTTGATAAACAGCAGCGGAACTTCGATGGCATCGGCACAGGAAACGTAGCAATGAGTGTCCTGAGTCAGCACTTCGTTGACGTGAAAATGCATCTGCCGGTATTCGTGTTCATCAAGGCTGCTGACATGGCGTTCGTTGAAACGCTTGAACAGCGACGGCAGATGCTTGCCGATCGTGCTGTTGATCAAGCGCCCCACATTGCGCCGATCACAAGCCTGGAGGAAGTGCCGGCCACTCTCCAGATAATCGCGCATCGGCGTATTGATTCGCGCCGCGAATGAACTGATCACCGCTTTTTCGATTCGTTGTGGGTGCTGGGCCAGCGCCAGCAAAGTCGCCGCGCCGCCCCAGGAAAAGGACAGCACATGCTGCGCCCGAAAGTGCTCGATCAACTCCAGCAATATTTCGGCTTCGTCTTCCTTGCGGATCGGTTGGTCATGCTGGTTGTGTTGTTTCGATTGACCGGCGTAGGGCTGATCGTAGAGGACTACATTGAAGCATGGCCGCAGGTAGCGCACCGTTTGGGCAAAAGAGGCGGTCGTTGCCAGCGAGCCGTTGACGAGAATAATGGTCTTGTCGGCGGTGGCGTTGAGGTAATGCTCGGTATAAACCCTGTACTTCTTACCAATCTGGACGATCGCAGTTTTCAACGTCATTTCATTCTATTCCTTGAACAAATTGGATCAGACACACAGCTTGATTGACCGTCCGGCTTCCTCCGGGCAAGCCTGACAGCACAAACCAGCGACAACGGTACAAGGGCGCTGAGATGAACGCCATGACCAATAAGTCACAAACCGACCAGTGGCTCACAGTAAAGCAGGGATTTTCCCATGTGCAAGTACGCACGCTTGAAAGTGGCGGCCCTGACGCATCGCCAACATCTGCCTATGATTATTCATTGCCCCCACCTTCATCAGTTCCAGGGCTCTCGCCCCCTCACGTCCAATGAGGAGTTGAAAGATGTCGCTGACGCTTTACTACCATCCACTGGCGTCGTTCTGTCACAAAGTACTCATCGCGCTCTACGAAAACGGCAAGAAGAATCATCGATCTCGGTGACCCTGCCGACAGCGCAGAACTTCAGGCATTGTGGCCAATCGGAAAGTTTCCAATAATTTTTGACTCTGTTCATCAGCTGAATCTGCCGGAGTCCAGCATCATCATCGAGTACCTGGATAGACGATTTCCAGGCACGCGCAATCTGGTTCCAGACGATTGGGAGACTGCGCTGGAAGTCCGATTATGGGATCGCTTTTTCGACCATTATGTACAAGTGCCGATGCAACAGATTGTCAGCGATCGGCTACAGGCGACCAACGGTGATTTGACCAAAGAGCGATCCATGCTGAAAACGGCCTACGGCATGCTTGAACGCCGGATGGCCTCCAGAATCTGGGTGGCCAGCCCGGCCTTCAGCATGGCCGATTGCGCTGCTGCCCCGGCACTTTTCTATGCCAGGACGCTCGTGCCATTTTCCGATGACTACAGCCACCTGAGCGCCTATTTCGAGAGGTTGGTACAGAGACCTTCATTTCAGCGCGTGATCGATGAAGCCCGGCCCTGGTTTTCGTTCTATCCGTTTGCGGAGGCCCTCGAGCAACGGTTTCGCCAGGCGCCGGACAACGCATGATCCGCGTCCATAGGCTTCGCGCCTGATACCAGTCGGTACGAAGCGCGAAGGACAGTCACCGATTTGTTCGGGAATGCGCGATCAAAAACGCGGTTTGATCGTCTTCCACTCCGGCTTGTAACGCTGCATCTGCTTCACGTCATCGCGCTGACGAATGCCGCAGCTCAGGTATTGATCATGCAGCTTGCCCAATTGATCGCGATCCAGCTCAAGACCCAACCCAGGCGCACGGGTGATTTTCACGCAGCCATCGACGATGGATAGCTTGCCGCCCTTGATCACCTCTTCGTCCGGTTCCTGCCAGGGGTAATGAGTGTCGCAGGCGTAATCGAGATTGGGCACTGAAGCGGCGACATGTGCCATGGCCATCAGGCTGATGCCCAGGTGCGAATTGGAGTGCATGGACACGCCAAGGCCGAAGGTGTCGCACATTTTTGCCAACGCCTGGGTGTCCCGCAGGCCACCCCAGTAATGATGGTCGGCGAGCACGATCTGCACGCTGTTCAGGGCCACACTGCGGCGAAACTCATCAAAATCCGTGACCACCATATTGGTCGCCAGCGGCAGACCGGTACGTTTGTGCAATTCGGCCATGCCGTCGAGGCTCGGTGTCGGGTCTTCGTAATATTGCAGGTCATCACCCAGCAGCTCTGCCATTCGGATCGAAGTTTCCAGCGACCAGTTGCCGTTCGGATCGATGCGCAACGGGTAACCGGGAAAGGCCTTTTTCAGCGCCTTGATGCACGACACTTCGTGCTCCGGCGGCAGTGCCCCGGCCTTGAGTTTGATGCTCTTGAAACCGTAGGCCTCGATCATGCGCCGGGCCTGGGCGACGATCTGCTCTTCGTTCAGCGCCTCGCCCCAGCTGTCCGGTTTATATGGTGAATCGATGTGTTGCGCGTACTTGAAGAACAGATAGGCGCTAAACGGCACTTCATCACGAATCGCCCCGCCCAGCAGGTCCACCAGCGGCACGTTCAGGGAATGCGCCTGTAGATCGAGAAACGCCACTTCAAACGCCGAATACGCGTTGCTCACCGCTTTGCTGGCGTGAGAGCCAGGCGCCAGTTCCGCACCGGCGATGCTCTGGGTTTTGTTTGCCGCCACGGTGGCCTGCACGATGGCGCGCAACTGATTGAGGTTGAACGGGTCGAGACCGATTAGCTGACTTTGCAATTGCTGTTGAATCGCCAGTGCCGGGGCGTCGCCGTAGCTTTCGCCCAAACCGATGTAGCCATTGTCGCTCTCGATCTCGATGATCGAGCGCAGCGCGAAGGGTTCGTGAATACCGCTGGCATTGAGCAGCGGCGGATCGCGAAAGGCGATGGGGGTGACGGTAACGCGTTTGATTTTCAAGAGGCAGCTCCCTTTGGCTCGGTATTCAAGGCTTGATGACTGACAGAATTTTTTGCGGCTGCGGCGTCGACCGGTTTACCGGTGAGCGAGCTGCGCGTGTCGCCACGCGGTGCAGTACGGGCAAAAAAGATCACCACGGCCGCGACCAGCGAAGTCGCCGCCAGGCCGTACAAACCGCCTTCGATGGAGCCGGTGGTCTGCTCCAGGAAACCGAACGCGGTCGGCGCCACGAAACCGCCGAGATTGCCGATGGAGTTGATCAAAGCCAGCACTGCCGCAGCGATACGCGCATCCAGATAGCCCTGGGGAATTGGCCAGAACAACGCCGAAGCCGCCTTGAAACCAATGGCCGCAAAACAGATGGCGACGAAGGCAAAGATCGGCCCGCCGGTGGTTGACATGAACATGCCGAACGCGGCAATCACCAATGTCACGGCCACCCAGGCCTGTTGGTATTTCCATTTACTGGCCATGGCAGCGAAGCCATACATCGCCAGAATGGAGATGATCCACGGGATCGAGTTGAACAGGCCGACCTGGAAGTCGCCGAGGTTGCCCATCTTCTTGATCATGCTGGGCAGCCAGAACGTGGCGCCATAAATCGTCAGGGCGATGGAAAAGTAGATAAAGCAGAACAGGGCGATCTGCCGATCGGCGAGCAATTTGAACATCGACGGTTTAACTGTCTGCACGGCTTCGCGAGCCTGCTGTTCCAGATCAATGGCGCTTACCAGTGCATCCTTTTCTTCGGCGCTCAGCCATCTCGCCTCGCGTGGATGGGATTGCAGCCAGAACCAGACAAACCCACAGAGCACGATGGAAGCAAAGCCTTCAATCAGGAACATCCACTGCCAGCCATGCAGGCTGAGACCGCTGACGTGCAGCAGCGCGCCGGATACCGGCCCGGAAATCACCGAGGCAATGGCTGAACCGCTGAGGAAGATGGCCATGGCCTTGCCCCGCTCAGTCGACGGTAGCCATTGGGTGAAGTAATAAATGATGCCTGGGAAAAAACCCGCTTCGGCGGCGCCGAGAATGAAGCGCAGCACATAAAAGCTGGTTTCGCCGCGCACGAAGGCCATGGCCATCGCCGCCGCGCCCCAGGTGAACATGATGCGCGTCAGCCAGGCGCGGGCACCGTAGCGTTGCAGCAGCATATTGGAAGGCACTTCGAAGATCGCGTAACCGATGAAAAACAGCCCGGCACCCAAGCCATAGGCTGCAGCGCCAATGCCCAGGTCGGTTTCCAGGTGGCTGCGCACGAAGCCGATGTTGACCCGGTCGATGTAGTTGACGATGAACATCACCACGAACAGCGGCAGTACGTGACGCTTGACCTTGGCCGCTGCTCGGGCGAGGACGGTCGGGTCCGGCGGACTCTTATGGGTATTCAAGGGGCGACTCTGAACTGGCCTAATGATTTTGGACACTTCAATCGGGCGCTATGATGGCGCCCAAATCTGAGGTGTTTGGATATGCGTAAATCTTATTCCCGTGAGTTCA
>LNAP01000467.1_pt1 | contig 45146 bp, 38 predicted proteins | sample 602601 | NCBI WGS metagenome assembly LNAP01 (sample SAMN02440304, study PRJNA202911) | soil metagenome | biome: Subtropical and temperate rainforests or woodlands; isolation source: soil samples (1 kg each in a 20% v/v slurry with milli Q water) were... ...
ACGAAGGCGCGGCGTGGCCGGTCGACGCACCGGTGCCGGCCGCGCGGCCGCGTGGCGCCGGCCCGCTGGAGCGCACAGCGCTGGGCCTGTAGGAGCGCACCCTGTGCGCGATGCTCTTCGTCACGTGACGGAAAGCATTCGCGCACAGGGTGCGCTCCTACAGGTGCGCTGGGTTATTCTTGACAGCCCTCGTGCCCGTGTCGTGGCACGGTGCAGCTTTCAAACCCAAGGATTTGCGATGACCATCAACGTCACCTTCACCACCAACCGCGGCCCGATCCACCTGCGCCTGCATGAAGACAAGGCGCCGGTGACGGTCGCCAGCTTCGTCAACCTGGCCCGGCGCGGCTACTACGATGGGCTGTCGTTCCATCGCGTGATCGCCGACTTCATGGTCCAGGGCGGTTGCCCCGAGGGCAGCGGTCGCGGCGGCCCGGGCTACAAGTTCGAGGACGAGTTCAATCCGTCGCTGCGCCACGACAAGCCGGGCGTGCTGTCGATGGCGAATGCGGGGCCGCGCACGAATGGCAGCCAGTTCTTCATCACCCACGGCCCTACGCCGTGGCTGGACGGCAAGCACAGCGTGTTCGGCGAAGTGGTCGATGCGGCCGACATGGACGTGGTCAACGCGATCCAGCAGGGCGACACGATCGAGAAGGTCACCGTGGACGGCGACGTCGATGCGCTGCTGGCGGCGCAATCCGACCGTGTGGCGGAATGGAACGCGGTGCTCGACCAGCGCGGCTGAGTCTGGCGCCATCGGATCGCAGGAAACCGCCGGCCAGCAGTCGGCGGTTTTTTTGTGGTCTCTCCCCGGCGCGGCCTTCACGAAATGTTGTCATGGCGGATTTCGTGGCGACTTATGATCGGCTGGCTACGCGCTTGATTCATCACCATCCAGGGAGAACGACCATGTCATTCCTCAACGATCTGCTCGGCGGCCAGGAGCAGGGACAGCAGGCAGGTACCGGTTCGCTGATTGCCGTCGCGGGGCAGCTGATCGAGAAGGCGGGCGGTGTGCAGGGCCTGGTCAGCATGCTGCAGCAGCATGGGCTTGGCGGTGCGGTGCAGTCGTGGGTCGGCACCGGCGCGAACCAGCCGGTATCGGGCGACCAACTGGGTCAGGCACTGCAGAGCGGCGGCCTGGGTTCGCTGCTGCAGGAAGCGGCCGGCAAGCTGGGCGTCGATCAGAATGACCTGCTCGGCAAGCTCTCGCAGGTGCTGCCGCGTGCGGTCGACCATGTGACGCCGGATGGCCAGGTGCCGGCGCAGGGGCAGGGCGGCGGCTTCGACCTGGGCATGCTCGAAGGGCTGGCCGGCAAGCTGCTCGGCTGAAGACTGTCCCGGTGGAGCGGGGCTCCACCGGGACGGCGGTCAGGCCGACTTGCGCTTGACCAGGTGATACAGCAGCAACAGCACGATCGCGCCGATCACCGAGGCGATGAAACCAGCGGATTGCCCTTCCTGATACCAGCCGAACACGTTCTGGCCGGCCCAGGTCGCCAGCAGCGAACCGGCGATGCCGATGATGGCAGTGATGATGAAGCCGCCCGGGTCCTTGCCCGGCATCAGCAGCTTGGCCACCAGGCCGACGACCAGTCCAATCACGAATACCCAAAGCCAGTGCATGCGGATCTCCTTCGCTGGTGAGGTCTCACGGTACCCGTCGCGCGGGCGCGCCCATCATGCCCGGATCGTGTCGCTGTGGCGTGTAGAGCCATCAGCCAACGCCGGGTCCGGGCAGCGTGATAAAATGCGCGCCTTTGTTCCTCCCCCTGCGTGAGATACCCATGCCCCAGCTCGCCCAGCGTGTCGGCCGCGCCAAACCCAGCGCGATCATGGTGATTGCCGAGAAGGCGAAGCAGCTCAAGGCTGCCGGCCGCGACATCATCAGCTTCTCCATCGGCGTACCGAACTTCCTGCCCGGTGAGCATGTGTATGCCGCCGCGCGCGAGTCGCTGTCGCACGATTCCGGCCAGTACGGCAGCAACCGCGGCGCCGAGGCCCTGCTGGATGCGTTCCTCAAGCACATCGAGGCGCTGGGTTTCTCCGGCTATACACGGATGAACCTGTCGATCGGCATCGGCGCCAAGCACGTGCTGTACAACCTGGCCGAGGCGCTGCTGGACGAGGGCGACGAGATCTGTTTCGCCGCGCCGTACTGGACCACCTACCGCGACATCGCCGACATCATGGGCGCGAAGGTCAACGTGATGCATTGCGGGCCGGAGCAGAACTACAAGCTCACCCCGACCCAGCTCGACGCGGCGCTGGCGCGCAAGCCGAGGGTGTTCCTGTTCAACAACCCGTCCAATCCCACCGGCATGGTCTACACCGCCGGGGAGATCGCCGCGCTGGCCGACGTGCTGGTGAAGCATCCGGATACCTGGGTGATCACCGACGACATCTACAACTCGATGGTGTTCGACGGCATCGGCTACCACAACTTCGTGTTCGCCAGGCCCGAGTTGCGCGATCGGGTGATCTTTGTCGACTCGGTGTCCAAGACCTATGGCATGCCGGGCTGGCGCGTGGGCCTGATCGCCGGCCCCGACGTGGTGGCCAAGGCGGTGACCACGCTCAACTCCAACCACATCACCAGCCTGCCGGAGGTGATCACCGCGGCGGCGGTGGCGGCGTTCAGTGGCCCGCAGGATGTTCCCAAGGCCAAGTGCGCCGAGTTTGCCGGCAAGCGTGACACGGTGTTCGCCGCGCTCAGCGCGATTCCCGGCGTGGTCTGCCCACGGCCGCAGGGTGCGTTCTACGCGTTCCCGGATATTTCGGTGGCATTCGGCAAGAGCCACAACGGCGTGAAGATCAACAACGACGTGGAGTTCTGCGCCGCGCTGCTGGAAGCCAAGGGCGTCGCCTGCGTGCCGGGCTCGGCGTTCGGCGAGCCGCGCGCGCTGCGCATTTCCTACACCTGCCCGACCGCACAATTGCAGCCGGGCCTGCAACGCATCCAGCAGTTCTTCGCTGAACTGACTTGAAAAACGTGGATCGGGAGTCGGGCATGGGGGATCGCCCCATGCGGCTCTTCCGATTCCCCCTTCCCGATTCCCCATTCACGGAGATCAAATGATGAAAGCCCCCGTTCGAGTTGCCGTTACCGGCGCCGCCGGCCAGATCGGTTATGCCTTGCTGTTCCGCATCGCTGCCGGCGACATGCTGGGTCCGGATCAGCCGGTGATCCTGCACCTGCTGGAAATCACCCCGGCACTGCCGTCGCTGCAGGGCGTGGTGATGGAGCTGAACGACTGCGCGTTCCCGACCTTGGCCGGCGTGGTCGCCACCGACGACGCGAACGTCGCTTTCAAGGACGTCGACTACGCGCTGCTGGTCGGCGCCCGTCCGCGCGGCCCGGGCATGGAGCGCAAGGACCTGCTGGAGGCGAACGGCGCGATCTTCGGTCCGCAGGGCAAGGCGCTGAACGCGCACGCCAAGCGTGACGTGAAGGTGCTGGTGGTCGGCAACCCGGCCAACACCAATGCGCTGATCGCCCAGCAGAACGCGCCGGACCTGGATCCGAAGTGCTTCACCGCAATGGTCCGTCTCGACCACAACCGCGCGTTGTCGCAGCTGGCCGAGAAGACCGGCAGCCACACCACCGACATCCGCAAGATGACGATCTGGGGCAACCACAGCTCGACCCAGTATCCGGACATCCATCACGCCACCGTCAACGGCAAGGCGGCGATGTCGCTGATCGACCAGGCCTGGTACGAGAACGACTTCATCCCGACCGTGCAGCAGCGTGGCGCGGCGATCATCAAGGCGCGCGGTGCCTCGTCCGCCGCCTCGGCCGCCTCGGCCGCGATCGACCACATGCGCTATTGGGCGCAGGGCACCGCCGAGGGCGATTGGGTCTCGATGGGCATTCCGTCCGACGGCTCCTACGGCATCGCGCCGGGCGTGATCTACGGCTACCCGGTAACCGTGAAGGACGGCAAGTACACGATCGTGCAGGGCCTGGCGATCAACGACTTCTCGCGCGGCCGCATGGACGCCACCGACAAGGAACTGCGCGAAGAGCGCGCCGGCGTCGAGCACCTGTTCGCGAAGAAGTAAGTCCGCGCCCTGCTCCCTCCCCTGTAATGCAGGGGAGGGAGCAGGGCGGAGTGCTCCATGATCTTGCGTCGCGGCATACGCCGAAAGTCGAGTGCCGTACCGCACCGTGTCTGGTCTAGGCTTGGGCTGCCCCCACAAGCCTGATGGAGCGCGTATGCAGTACGAGGAATTCTACCGGCAGTCGATCGACGAGCCGGAGCAGTTCTGGGCCGAGCAGGCGCGGCTGATCCACTGGGAGACGCCGCCGCAGCAGATTCTCGACCAGTCGAATCCGCCGTTCCGGCGCTGGTTCGTCGGTGGCACCACCAATCTCTGCTACAACGCGGTCGACCGCCACCTGGCCGAGCGCGCCGGGCAGCTGGCGCTGGTGGCGATTTCCAGCGAGACCGGCATCACCCGCGAGTTCACTTACCGTGAGCTGCACCGCGAGGTGAACACCTTCGCCGCCGTGTTGCAGTCACTGGACGTGGGCAAGGGTGACCGCGTGGTGATCTATCTGCCGAATATCGCCGAGGCGGTGTTCGCGATGCTGGCCTGCGCGCGCATCGGCGCGATCCATTCGGTGGTGTTCGGTGGCTTCGCCGCGCACAACCTGGCGTTGCGCATCGACGATGCGCAGCCGAAGCTGCTGATCGCCGCCGATGCAGGCATGCGCGGCGGCAAGGTGATCCCGTACAAGCCGCTGGTCGATGCGGCGCTCGACGAGGCGTCGGCGCCGCCGCCGCACGTGCTGATCGTCGATCGCAAACTCGATCCGCAGATGACCTGCATGGCCGGGCGCGACCTCGACTACGCCGGATTGCGCATGCAGCACGAGGGCGCCGAGGTGCCGGTGACCTGGCTGGAGTCGAACGAGCCGAGCTATTTGCTGTACACCTCCGGCACCACCGGCAAGCCGAAGGGCGTGCAGCGCGACGTGGGCGGTTACGCGGTGGCGATGGCGCTGTCGATCCGCCACGTATTCGACATCGCGCCGGGGCAGGTGATGTTCGCCACCTCGGACGTGGGCTGGGCAGTGGGGCATTCCTACAATGTCTACGGCCCGCTGATCGGCGGCGCCACTTCCTTGCTGTACGAAGGGCTGCCGACGCGGCCGGATGCAGGCATCTGGTGGCGACTGTGCGAGCAGTACGGCGTGCGCACGATGTTTTCCTCGCCCACCGCGATCCGCGTGCTGAAGAAGCAGGACGAAAGCTGGCTGAAGAAGTACGACCTGTCGAAGCTGAAGTGGCTGTTCCTGGCCGGCGAGCCGCTGGACGAGCCGACCGCGCAGTGGATCACCGACGCGCTCGGCGTGCCGGTGATCGACAACTACTGGCAGACCGAGACCGGCTGGCCGGCGATCACCCTGATGCCGGGGCTGGATCTGAAGCCGGTGAAGTTCGGCTCGCCCGGCCTGCCGGCGCCGGGCTACCGGATGAAGGTGATCGACGAGAACACCGGCAAGGAAGTCGCGGCTGGGACCAAGGGCGTGTTGGTATTCCAGCCGCCGCTGCCGCCGGGTTGCCTGACGACCGTGTGGCGCGACGACGACCGCTACGTGCACAGCTACTTCAGCCACTTCAAGGAGCTGTTGTACAGCTCGCTGGACTGGGCGGTTCGCGACGGGGACGGCTACACGTTCGTGCTCGGCCGCACCGACGACGTGATCAACGTGTCCGGCCACCGCCTGGGCACGCGCGAGATCGAGGAGTCGGTGGCCAGCCACCCGGCGGTGGCCGAGGCGGCGGTGATCGGCGTGAAGGACGAGTTGAAGGGGCAGGTGCCGATCGTGTTCGCCACGCTGAAGCAGGACGCCGGCGACGGTACCGGTGCGGTGGCGCAGGCGATGCAGCAGCGTGTGGTCGACCAGCTCGGCGGCGTGGCGAAACCGTCACGCGTCTACGTGGTAAATGCGTTGCCGAAGACCCGTTCCGGCAAATTGTTGCGCCGCTCGTTGCAGGCATTGGCGGAGCAGCGCGATCCGGGCGACCTGTCCACGCTGGACGATCCCGGTGCGCTGGACGATATCCGCCGTGCTCTGGAGCGAGGCCCCGACCAGGGCAGCTGATCTGTGTAGGAGCGCACCCTGTGCGCGATGCTTTCCGTCACGTGGACGAAGAGCATCGCGCACAGGGTGCGCTCCTACACCCCTGCCTCAAGATCAGGCGGCGACCGCCTCTTCTGACTTTGCGGCCATCACCGGGCTGCGGATCAGGTGGTCGAACGCGCTCAGCGCGGCGGTGGAGCCGGCGCCCATCGCGATCACGATCTGCTTGTACGGCACCGTGGTGGCGTCGCCGGCGGCAAACACGCCGGGCAGCGAGGTCTGGCCGCGCTCGTCGATCACGATCTCGCCGCGTGGCGACAGTTCCAGCGTGCCTTTCAGCCACTCGGTGTTCGGCAGCAGGCCGATCTGCACGAAGATGCCTTCCAGTTCGAGGCTGTGCATCATGCCGTCGACGCGGTCCTTGTAGACTAGGCCGCTGACCTTCTGGCCGTCGCCCAGCACCTCGGTGCTCTGCGCGCTGACGATGATGTCGACGTTGGGCAGGCTGCGCAGTTTGCGCTGCAGCACTTCGTCCGCACGCAGCTTGCTGTCGAACTCGACCAGGGTGACGTGGGCCACGATACCGGCCAGGTCGATCGCCGCCTCGACGCCGGAGTTGCCGCCGCCGATCACCGCCACGCGCTTGCCCTTGAACAGCGGGCCGTCGCAGTGCGGGCAATAGGCCACACCCTTGTTGCGGTACTCGTCTTCGCCGGGCACACCCATCTGCCGCCAGCGTGCGCCGGTGGAAAGGATCACGGTTTTCGACTTCAGCGTGGCGCCGTTTGCCAATTCGATTTCGATCAAGCCGCCTGGCTCGCTGGCCGGCACAAGTTTCCCGGCGCGCTGCAGGTTCATGATGTCGACGTCGTATTCCTTGACGTGCTGCTCCAGCGCCACGCCCATCTTCGGGCCGTCGGTGGCGGTGACCGATATGAAGTTCTCGATCGACATGGTGTCCAGTACCTGGCCACCGAAACGCTCGGCCGCGACGCCGGTGCGGATGCCCTTGCGCGCGGCATAGATCGCCGCCGCTGAACCGGCTGGGCCGCCGCCGACCACGAGCACGTCGAACGCGTCCTTGGCCTTGATCTTTTCCGCTTCACGGGCGCTGGCGCCGGTGTCGATCTTGGCCAGTATCTGCTCCAGGCTCATGCGGCCCTGGTCGAACACTTCGCCATTGAGGTAGACGGTGGGCACCGACATCACCTGGCGCGCCTCGACTTCGTCCTGGTACAGCGCGCCGTCGATGGCGACGTGCTGGATCTTCGGATTCAGCACGCTCATCAGGTTCAGCGCCTGCACCACGTCGGGGCAGTTCTGGCAGGACAGCGAGAAATAGGTCTCGAAACGGAACACGCCGTCTGGGGCGGGACCGTCGAGGTTCTTCACCTGCTCGATCACGTCCGCGGCGGTCTTGGACGGGTGGCCGCCGACCTGCAGCAGGGCGAGCACGAGCGAGGTGAATTCATGGCCCAGCGGAATGCCGGCGAAGCGCACGCCGATGTCGCTGCCGACGCGGTTGATCGCAAACGAGGGCTTGCGCTTGTCGTCGTCGCGGCGAACCAGGGTGATCTGACCGGACAGCGAGGCGATTTCCTCCAGCAGCTCGTTCAGTTCGGCGGACTTGGCGCTGTCGTCCAGGGACGCAACGATCTCGATCGGCTGCGTGACCTTTTCCAGATAGGCCTTCAACTGGGTTTTGAGATTGGCATCCAACATGACGGGCTCCGTGGGTTTCTTCAGGGTGTGCGTGGCGAGCACCCGGGCGGACCCGGGCGTCGACGTTGCATCGTGTCTCAGTAGAGCGGACCCGGAAGAACTCCGGGTCCGTGGCGCATGGCGCGGTGCTGCTTAGATCTTGCCGACCAGGTCCAGCGACGGCGCCAGGGTCTTCTCGCCTTCCTTCCACTTGGCCGGGCAGACCTCGTTCGGATGGGCGGCGACGTACTGCGCGGCCTTGACCTTGCGCAGCAGCTCGGACGCGTCGCGGCCGATGCCGCCGGCGTTGACTTCGACGATCTGGATCTTGCCAGCCGGATCGATCACGAAGGTGCCGCGATCGGCCAGCCCGGCTTCCTCGATCATCACGTCGAAGTTGCGGGTGATCGTGCCGGTCGGATCGCCAACCATCGTGTAGTTGATCTTTTTCACCGCATCGGAGGTGTCGTGCCAGGCCTTGTGCGCGAAATGGGTGTCGGTGGAGACCGAGTAGATCTCGACGCCCAGCTTCTGGAATTCGGCGTAATTGTCAGCCAGGTCCTCCAGCTCCGTCGGGCAGACGAAGGTGAAGTCGGCGGGGTAGAAGAACACGACCGACCACTTGCCCTTCAGGTCGGCGTCGGTGACTTCGATGAACTGGCCGGCCTTGAGGGCCTGGGCCTTGAACGGTTTCACTTCGGTATTGATCAGGGACATCTTTGCTTGCTTCCCATGGTGGTTGAAGGATGAAACAGATGGTACGGTTCTCTATACGATAAATCTAATTGATTGTCGGCATCGGTTCGATTGGCTGTGACTATCATGTGACCATTCACATGTGAGGCCGGGCAGGGCAGCTTCAAGCCCCGCCGATCGGCCACGTCGTGTGCGGGGAGTTACGGTGCTGCCGCGAGGCGGTCGCGCAACTGGTAGTCGACCACCGTGGCGGTGACGATGTCGCTGCCCACGTTCACCGTGGTGCGCATCATGTCGAGGATGCGGTCGACGCCGATGATGATGCCGATGCCTTCCGGCGGGATGCCGAATGTCGCCAGCAGGCCGGCGATCATCGGCAGCGAGCCGCCCGGTATGCCGGCGACTGCCACCGCGCTCAGCACCGACAGCAGCATCAGGATGGCCTGGTGGCTCAGGGTCAGTTCCACGCCGAACGCCTGCGCCACGAACAGCACCACGCAGCCTTCGAACAGGGCGGTGCCGCTCATGTTCATGGTGGCGCCGAGCGGCAGCACGAAACCGGCCGTGCTGGGGGAGAGTTTGAGTTCGTCGTGTGCCACCGCCAGCGAGGCGGGCAGGCAGGCGTTGCTGGAGCTGGTCGAGAACGCGGTGATCAGCAGCGGCCGGATCTGCCGGAAATAGGTTCGCGGCGAGCGGTCGGCCAGGAAGCGCAGCCACAGCGACATGGTGCCGAACAGGTGCAGCGCCAGCGCCACGGCGCAGCCGGCCACGAACACCGACAGCGCCAGCAGCACGTCTACGCCGACCTTGACGATCACGCTGTAGATCATCGCCGGCACGGCATACGGCGCCAGCTGTAGCGCGAAGCCGACGATCTTCGTCATCAGGTCGGTGATCGTGTCCAGCGCCATTTGCACCCGCTTGCGCTCCCTCTCCCGCAGCTGGGTGGCCGCTGCGCCGACCAGGATCGCGAACAGGATCAGCGGCAGCACGTCGCCCAGCGTGTCGCGGCTGGGGCCGGCCACGGCGCCGACCAGGTTGCGCGGCATGAACATCTCCACCAGCGTGCCGAAGCTCATGCCAGGCTGGGCCGCCTTCCTGTCGATCGACTGCTGCGCGCTGCTGCCGTATTCCTGCATCAGCTGGGTGCGCGCCTGTTCGTCCAGGTGGTGGCCCGGCTTCACCGTGTTCATCATCACCAGGCCGATCGCCACGGCGATGCCCATGTTGAGGAAGAACAGCAGGAAGGTCCGCCCGGCCAACGGACCCAGCCGATCCAATCGGCCGAGCTGGGCCACGCCGGAGGCCAGCGAGGTGAACACCAGCGGGATCACCACGAAGAACAGCATGCGCAGGAAGATCTGCCCGAGCGGGTCAAACACCGCGGCGGAGATCTTCTGCATCAGCGCCAGCGTGGGCGGATGCAACTGGCCGATGCCCAGCGTGGCCACGGCGGCAACCACGCCGATCACCAGACCCCAGAGGATGCGTTTTGCGAGAGGAGTCGATGTGCTCATCCGGTTGAATGTACGGGGCCACGGCGGATTCGTCACGCAGGAATTTTCGAGCCGGCGTGGACCCGGCCGGACCGCTGCTTTTGCGACCGCAGCAGGGGCTGCCGGAAGGTCCAATCCCGGCGACAAGCCGCCGTAGGCTAAAATAGATGTTTTGATGGAGGCGACATGACACAGCCAGCATCCCCGGGCGCACGTTTCCGCGCGGAACTTGCCGCCGAACAGCCGTTGCAGGTCATGGGGGCGATCACCGCCTACGCCGGCCTGATGGCCAAGCGGGTCGGCTACAAGGCGCTGTACCTGTCCGGTGGTGGCGTGGCCGCCAATTCGCTGGGCATGCCGGACCTAGGCATCAGCACCATGGAGGACGTGCTCACCGACGCGCGCCGCATCGTCGACGCCACCGGGCTGCCGCTGCTGGTCGATATCGATACCGGCTGGGGCGGGGCATTCAACATCGCGCGCACGATCCGCTCCTTCATCGGCGTCGGCGTGGCCGCGGTGCACATGGAGGACCAGGTCGGCCAGAAGCGCTGTGGCCATCGTCCCGGCAAGGAGGTGGTGCCGAAGGATGAGATGGTCGATCGGGTCAAGGCGGCGGTGGATGCGCGCACCGATCCGGGCTTCGTGATCATGGCGCGCACCGACGCGGCGGCCGTGGAGGGCATCGACTCGGCGATCGAGCGCGCCTGCGCCTATGTCGAGGCCGGCGCCGACATGATCTTCCCCGAGGCGATGAAGACGCTGGACGACTACCGCAAGTTCAAGGCCGCGGTGAAGGTGCCGATCCTCGCCAACCTCACCGAGTTCGGTTCCACCCCGTTCTTCACTACCGACGAATTGCGCGGAGCCGGCGTGGACATCGCGCTGTACTGCTGCGGTGCCTATCGCGCGATGAACAAGGCTGCGCTCAATTTCTACGAGACCGTGCGTCGCGAAGGCACGCAGAAGAACATCATCGACACCTTGCAGACGCGCGAGGAGTTGTACGACTTCCTCGGCTACCACGCCTACGAGGACAAGCTCGATACGCTGTTCTCGCAGAAAAGCTGAGCGTCATCACGGTAGGAGCCCGCTTGCGGGCGATGCTCTGGCTTCGATGTGCATCAGAGCAGGAGCATCGCCCGCAAGCGGGCTCCTACCGAAATTGAAAGAACACACCTGCACCCTGGAGATTTCCGATGAGCGAGCAAGTCCTTCCCAAGGCCAAGAAATCCGTCGCCCTGTCCGGAGTGGCCGCGGGCAATACCGCGCTGTGCACGGTCGGCCGCAGCGGCAACGACCTGCATTACCGCGGTTATGACATCCACGACCTGGCCGCCAAGGGCTGCTTCGAGGAGGTGGCCTACCTGCTGGTGCACGGCGTGCTGCCGAACTGGACCGAGCTGAACAATTACCGCGCGCGCCTGAAGCGCCTGCGCGGGTTGCCGGCACCGGTCAAGGCCGCGCTGGAACTGCTGCCGGCCGCCACCCATCCGATGGACGTGCTGCGTACCGGCTGCTCGGTGCTGGGCACGGTGCTGCCGGAGAAGGACGACCACAACGTCACCGGCGCGCGCGACATCGCCGATCGCCTGATGGCGAGCTTCGGCTCGATGCTGCTGTACTGGTACCACTTCAGCCACAACGGCAAGCGCATCGAGACGCAGACCGACGACGACTCGATCGCCGCCCACTTCCTGCACCTGCTGCACGGCAAAAAGCCGAGCGAGTTGCACGCGCAGGCGCTGGACAAGTCGCTGGTGCTGTACGCCGAGCACGAGTTCAATGCCTCGACCTTCGCCGCCCGCGTCATCGCCGGCACCGGTTCGGACATCTACTCGGCGATCACCGGCGCGATCGGCGCGCTGCGTGGCCCGAAGCACGGCGGTGCGAACGAGGTGGCGATGGAAATCATCGCGCGTTACCGCAGCGCCAATGATGCGGAGGCCGACATCCGTGCCCGCGTCGAGCGCAAGGAAATCATCATCGGTTTCGGTCACCCGGTCTATACCGTGTCCGATCCGCGCAACGAGATCATCAAGGAGATCTCGCGCAAGCTGTGCACCGACGGCGGCAACCCGACCCTGTTCGACGTTTCCGAGCGGATCGAGAAGGTGATGGGCGAGGTCAAGAAGATGTTCCCGAACCTCGACTGGTACTCGGCCAGCGCGTATCACATGATGGGCGTACCCACCGCGATGTTCACGCCGCTGTTCGTGATCTCGCGCACCTCCGGTTGGAGTGCGCACGTGATCGAGCAGCGCGAGGACGGCAAGATCATCCGCCCCAGCGCGAACTACACCGGCCCGGAAGACCAGGCTTACGTGCCGATCGACAAGCGCTAGGCGGACATTTTCCGATACAGAAAGGGAGCCCGCGCGGCTCCCTTTCTGTATCGGCGAGGTGAAAATTGGTTGAACCGAAACTGACTCATGGAACGGTCACTTTCGCCCTGAGGCTGAGAGACCCTCTCGCTGTATCACTCCTGTTACAGGTGTAAGCGCCTTGTTGCCAGTCGGTTCATACAGCTAACCGAGCTACAGCGCGGTTTGCCGGCCCGACGGCGGCAAGGCGTGTTGCATGGGTGAATCGGTTGCCGGTTTCATGTGTGTGAACAAACTTGCAGTCCATTGGCAGGCTTGTCTGCCAATGGACTGATTTTTCGCGGGATCGCACCGACCCGAATGAAGCTTCCCCGCTGGCTCAGAATTTGCCTTGGGGTGTTTGCTACAAAGCAGTGCAGAAACAGGGGGTCACCGCATTGTTCGGGAGAACAAACATGCGAAAGACTCTTTTAATGACAGCGATATGCATTGGCTTGGGATTCACGCTTCCCGCTTTGGCCGACGACACCCAGACCGGCGCAGCCGGAGCGACGGCCCAACGACACTCCGTTGCGGTGCAGATTCAAGCCACTGACAGTTCGACCGACAGTTCCACTCATTCACGACAGCGCAACAACAACGGCGATTCCTACGCCAATGGACAGGGCAGCTCGGCCGCCAACAACGGTGGCACGGCGAGTTCGTCGATAGCGTCCTCGTTCAACACCAACAAGGCGATCGCGATCAGTCGCCTCGATGGTGTGGTGACCGACATCCGCGCGCATGACATTGGCAACGTCGCCACGAACTACGGCAACGCCAACGGCGGCAAGGGCGGCTACGGCGGCGACGGCTACGGCGGCAATGGACGCGGCGGCCGTGGCGGATCAGGCGGTGACGGCGGGAACGCCCGTTCGCGCAGCGGATATGCCGGCGGATCGGGTGCCGACAGTGGCCAGGTCGGTGCATTCAGTGGCGCGGAAGGCGGTGATTCCAGCGGCGACAACTACGCCAACGCACGGGCCCGCTCGCGCGGAGCGGCCAGCACCGGAGGAACAGCAACTGGCGGCAATGGCACCTGGGCCGGTGGAGCAGGCACCAGTGGTACGGCGACCGCAAGCAGCGGCGCGGCGACCTCGACCGGCGGCAGCAGCGGTGCGGCCGACAGCACGGGCGGCATGGGCGGAGCCGGTGGCAGCGGTGCGTCCGGAACCGGTGGTGAAGGCCTCGCCGGTGCCGGCGGAGCCGGTGGTGCGGGCGGGTCGAATACGGTGGATGCCGGCACGTTCGACATGTCCAACCACATGGAAGGCGCGGCCGCGGCGGCGGCAGGCGTCACGGTCATGGCGCAGAACAGCGGCGTCGGCTCGCTGATCCAGCAGAGCGTGAACGTTCAGGCCAACCTCAACATTGGTCCATGACTGAAGCCTCGCGCGGTGGGGCGCCAGGCGCTCCGCCGTGCTTCCTGAGCAGAGAGTGTCCCGGATGCCGATGCCATCGGCATCCGCGGATGCCCCGTCGCACGCGGTCGTCATGGAGACAGGAGACAGCACCATGCGAACAGTCAATCCCATGTCGTGGTCCGCGATGTTGTTGCTTGGCGCGGTGGCGTGGAATGCCGCGGCGACACAGCCGGCGGCCCAGTCCCCGGCAACCACCGCCGTGGCCACGCCTTCCGCCCAGCCTGCCTGGCTCGATGGATGGGGCCGCAGCGTGGACAGCAAGACCCTGGCGATGTCCAGTGGCGGCAATGAAGTCAGCGAAACCATCATCTTGAACGGCACGGTGGCGAACAACACCGTCGACCATGTGGTGACCGGGTCGAACGTGATCGGCAACGGCGCCTTCAACGGCGCCGCCGGCGTGCCGATGGTGATCCAGAACACCGGCAACGGCGTGCTGATCCAGAACGCCACCATCCTCAACGTGCAGTTCCAGCCGTGACGCGCCGCTTGCGCCATGTGTGCTGGCTGGCCCCGGCGTTCGTCGTCGGGCTGCTGGGCTCGGCGCCGCTGGCGGCCTCGTCGGTCGCGCTGCCTGGCGTGCAGGGCGGCAGTTATGGCCTGCATCTGACCAGCCTGAAGGAAATCCGCTACCGCAACACGATCCGCCAGAAATACGATTTCAGCTGCGGTTCGGCGGCTGTGGCAACCCTGCTCACTTATCAATATGGCTACCCGGTGGACGAGCAGCAGGCGTTTGCGCAGATGTATGCGCACGGCAACCAGCCGAAGATCAACCGGGAAGGCTTCTCGCTGCTCGACATCAAGCGTTTCCTGCAGGCCAACGGTTTCGAAGCCGACGGCTTCCAGGTGTCGCTGGACAAGCTGCAGGAGGAAGGGCTGCCGGCCATCGTGCTGATCGACGAAAGGGGTTACCACCATTTCGTGGTGATCAAGGGCATGCGTGCGGGCCGCGTCCTGTTGGGCGATCCCGCCCGCGGCACGCGCTCGATTCCGCGCGCGCAGTTCGAGGAGGCGTGGAAGAACCGCCTGGTGTTCGTGGTCCACAACCGGCGTGCCCTGGCGATATTCAACAGTCGCGACGACTGGCGCGCTGCGCCGATGGCACCCCTCCATTCCGTCATCGACCGTACCGGCCTGGGCAACATCACGCTGCCCAAGCGTGGTCCGGGGGACATCTGAGTGCCGCCATGAATCCTGTCCGGATCGAGTTCCCCTGCTTCCGCGCGCTGGCCGGCCTGGCACTGGTGGTCGGCGTTGCGCATGCGCAGGAGCCGCCGATGGCGCCGACGCAGTGGCCGGCTGCCGTGAGCGAGCATCGCCTCGATGCGGTCCGCGGCGGGTTCGACTTCGGCCGCGGGTTGCTGGCGTCCTTCGGCATCGAGCGCGCGGTCTACATCAACGGCAACCTGGTCACCAGCACGAGCGTGCAGGTGCCGGACATCGGCCGGATGACACCCGACCAGGCCACGGCTCTGGCTGCCGCCACGGGCACGGTCAACGTGATCCAGAACGGCGCGGGCAACAGCGTCGATACGTCTGCGTTCAACCAGGTGACGGCCGCGACGGTGATCCAGAACAGCCTCGACAACCAGGACATCCGCAGCCTGACCACGATCAATGCCGCGGTGAACAGCCAAGTCGCCTTCCGCAGCCTGAATCTGCAGCAAAGCCTGCAGGCCGGCCTGATCGGATCGCTCGGGCACTGACCCGGACATGACGTAACCAGGCCTGCGCCGCCGTCGGGCGCCATCCGATCAGCGAGGAAACGCGATGTCCCGCAAATCATGGCGAAGCAGATGCTCGACCGGTTGCGCGGGGTTGCTGCTGCTCGGCGGAGTGGCCAGCGCGCAGGATCCGCCGTCGCCCGAAGTGCCGCCGCCAACGGGTTCGGCCGAACTGTCGGCGGTGATCCGGCAGAGCGTGCGCGAGCAGGATGCGCGCATCGCGGCGATGCGCAGCCAGCTCGCCGCCCAGAACGCGCAGATCGAGGCCATGAAGCGCGAGCTTGCGTCGCAGCAGGCGGATTACCGCGCACTGCGGCGAGCGGTCGGACTCGACACGCTCGAGCAGCAGCGGGCCGGCAACATCCGCGCGGGTGGCCCGGGCGCCAGCGCGCTGCCGATGCCGGCGGGTGGAGTGTCCGCCGATGCAGCCGGACAGACGCCGGAGCGCACGGTGGGGCAGGCGCCCGAGCGCGATGAGCGGCCGCCGGCTGTGGCGCCGATCTTCAACCAGCCGGGCGTGCTGACCCCGCGCGGCAAGCTGGTGGTGGAACCTTCCTATCAATTCGGTTACTCGTCGGCGGACCGGGTCGCCCTGATCGGCTACACGGTGATCCCGGCGATCCTGATCGGCCTGATCGACGCGCGCCAGGTCAAGACGACCACGCAAACCGGCGCGGTCGCGCTGCGCTACGGACTCAGCAACCGGCTGGAGATGGAACTGCGGATACCGTATGTCTACGGCCACACCGACACGATCAGCCGCGAGATCTTCACCGGCAGCGCTACCGACAAGGTGTTCACTTCCAGCGGCCACGGCATCGGCGACATCGAGGCCACCGCCCGCTACCAGTTCAACGACGGCGGCGCGGACCGGCCTTACTACGTGGGCTGGCTGCGCTTCAAGTCGCGCACCGGCAGGGATCCGTTCGAAGTCACCACCGATTGCGTCAACCGCTGCGTGCAGAATGCGACCGGCACCGGGCTGCCACTGCAACTGCCGACCGGTTCGGGTTTCTATTCGCTGCAGCCTGGCGTTACCTGGTTGTACCCGTCCGACCCGGTGGTGTTCTTCGGCAACCTCAGTTACCTGCACAACTTCCCGCGCCACAACGTCAGCCGCACCGTACTGCTCGGCGGCAAGGAACCGCTGGGCACGGTGCGGGTGGGCGACATTGCCGATGTCAGCATCGGCATGGGCCTGGCGTTGAACGACAAGGCGTCGATCAGTATCGGCTACGACCAGAGCTTCATCGGCATCACCAAGCAGAACGGCAAGACCGTGCCCGGATCGGCCAAGAGCGTGCTGGGCACCTTGCTGATCGGCGGCTCCTATCGCTTCAGCGACAAGCGCAGCATGAACTTCACGCTCGGCGTGGGAGTGACCCGCGACACGCCCGACGCCACCGTGACGGTCAGGGTGCCGATGATGTACTGAGTGCGACCGAGACTTTCGACGGGCGTGGCCGGGTTCTGCCGTGTCGTGCGCCTGGCAGGGCTTTAGTCAGCGGACAGCTTCAGGCGCTGCCGTCGCCGCTGCAGCAGCCAGCCGCCGCCGCAGATGCCGATCACCGCCAGCGCGTCCAGGCCGTACTTCGCCCAACTGTGCGCGTCGAACCAGCCGCTGAGCAGATGGTCGTGGGCGATCATGCGTCCGGCCGTGATCGCGATCGCGGCGGCGCCGATGTACATGATGACGGGGAAGCGATCGATCAGCTTCAGGATCAGGGTCGAGCCCCAGACCACCAGCGGTACGCTGATCAGCAGGCCCAGGATGACCAGGCCCAGGTGTCCCTTCGACGCGCCGGCGATCGCCAGCACGTTGTCCAGGCCCATCAGTGCGTCGGCGGCGATGATCGTGCGCAGCGCGCTCCAGAACGTATTGCCGGCCTTGATGTCGGGCCCGTGGTCATCACCGTGGTTCAGCAGATTCCAGGCGATCGGCAGCAGCAGCACGCCACCGGCCAGCATCAACCCCGGCAGCTTGAGCAGGTAGACGACGACGGCGGTGAGCGCGAAGCGAACCGCGACGGCGCCGAACGTGCCCCAGAACACCGCCTTCTTCTGCAGTTCCTTGGGCAGGCGGCTGGCGGCCATGGCGATGACGATGGCGTTGTCGCCAGCCAGTACGAGATCGAGCAGGATGATGGCCAGCAGGCCGGAGAGAAAGTCGGGACCGAATTCCATGCAGGTTTCCATGCGCGCCTGAGAATGCAGTGGGCACGGACGCGCGCGGCCCGTGGCCACCGCAAAAGTCTCGTTCGCAAGATAACTGCCGGATGACCGGAGCGAAGACTCGCTCGTGCTGACGATCACCGCACCGGGGCAGGCGAGCCTGCCGCGGGAACTACTCCCTTTTGGGTGAGCGGGGATTGTCGGCGGACGGCATGCTCGCGGTCAAGCGACGCACAGGGCATCCTTGCCATCGCAGTCGGCTAAAATGGCGGTTTTCCCTGCCGCGAGATTCCGTCATGAGTGCGCACGACATCCGTTCCGCCGTCCGTCCCGATCCCGACCAGCCGCTGCTCGACATCGCCGACTACGTCGTCGACTACCAGATCGATTCGAAGGAGGCCTACGACACCGCGCGCTACATGCTGCTGGATTCGCTCGGTACCGCCATGCTGGCGATGAAGTTTCCCGAGTGCGTGAAACACCTCGGTCCGCTGGTGCCTGGCGCCACGCTGCCGGGCGGCGCGCGCGTGCCGGGTACCAGTCATGAACTGGATCCAGTACAGGCCGCGTTCGCGATCGGCACGCAGATCCGCTGGCTCGATTTCAACGACACCTGGCTGGCGGCCGAGTGGGGCCATCCGTCGGACAATCTCGGCAGCATCCTGGCGGTGGGCGATTACCTCAGCCGCAAGGCGGAGCGCGAAGGTGGTCAGCCGTTGACCGTGCGCGACGTGCTGAGCCATGCGATCAAGGCGCACGAGATCCAGGGCTGCTACGCGCTGCTGAACAGTTTCAACCGGGTCGGCCAGGACCACGTGATCCTGGTGCGGCTGGCGTCTACCGCCGTGGCCACAGCGATGCTCGGCGGCAGCAAGGAGCAGATCACCACCGCCGTGTCGCACAGCTGGATCGACAACGGCGCGCTGCGCACCTATCGCCACGCGCCGAACACCGGCCCGCGCAAGAGCTGGGCCGCCGGTGATGCCTGCCGCCGCGCGGTGACTCACGCGATCAATGCGGTGTATCGCGGTGTGGTCGGCTATCCGTCGGCGCTGTCGGCGAAGACCTGGGGCTTCTACGACGTGGCGTTCAAGGGCAAGCCGTTCGAGTTCGAGCGTCCGTTCGGCAGCTACGTGATGGAGAACGTGCTGTTCAAGATCAGCTACCCGGCCGAGTTCCACGCGCAGACGGCGGTGGAGTGCGCGATGCAGCTGCATGGTGAAGTTGCCGACAAGATTGATCGGATCGACAAGATCGTCATCGAGACGCAGGAGGCCGGCTGCCGCATCATCGACAAGACCGGCCCGCTGGCGAACTATGCCGATCGTGACCACTGCATCCAGTACATGGTGGCCGTGCCGCTGATCTTCGGCCGCCTGGTGGCCAGCGACTACAATGACGATGTGGCCGCCGATCCCCGCATCGACGCACTGCGCGACAAGATGACGGTTATCGAGAATCCGCAATTCACGCGCGACTACTTCGACCCCGCCAAGCGCTATATCGGCAATTCGGTGCAGGTGTTCTTCAAGGATGGCAGCAGTACCGAGAAGGTTTCGATCGATTATCCGATCGGCCATCGCAAGCGCCGCGCCGAAGGCATCCCGGTGCTGCTGCAGAAGTTCGAGGCGGCCATGCGTGACCATTTGCCGGCGCACCAAGTCAAGGCAATCATGGCTGCGGTGAAGGATCCGGTGAAGCTGGACGCGATGCCGCTCAATCACTTTCTGGGGTTCTTCACATTGTAAAGACGATGTGAGTGGAAGATTAAGCCGGGACGGAAGCCGCCATGGGGCTGCGCCCCTGCCATCCGTTTACCGTTCTATCGCTGGACAAACAAAAGTTGCATGTGCCAGACCAGCATGGATTCGAAGGATACAGTCATGCGCGAGCTAATGAACTTTCCTGAACGAAGCCTCACCAGCAAATAGCTTCATTGTTGTCAAAACGCTCCCTGCTTAACGATTTTGCTACAATCCCCGCCGCTTGCCGCATAAACGCCAAGCAGGGGCTGTGAAAGCTCTGAGTGACGTAGTTCAGTTCTGACGCGCGACTTCCGGTTGGGGTTGAACGGACGCGAAATCTAATAAATGAGGAGACACCTGATGAAACGTAAGGGCTTATATTTTCTGATCGCGCTGGCCCTGGGCGGCGTAGGTGCCGTTCATGCGCAGGACACGGCTGCTCCCGCCACCACCGAGTCGGCCACCTCGTCCTATGACGGGCGCTGGTATATCGCACCGACCGTGGGTGGTTACTACAACGACACCGATCGCAATACCAATAGCCGTCAGTTCTATTACGGCTTGGGTGTGGGTCGCTTCATTTCGCCGAATGCGTCGATCGATCTTTTCGCGGATCGCACCAAACGTAAAGTCGACGGTGGCGGCAATTGGTCCAACAACAATGTTGGTGCGGCGGTGCGTTTCTATGCGGGTGACTGGAACGCCTGGCGTCCGTACCTGCTGGCTGGCGTGATGGGCAGCAACCATCACAGCCGTGGTGACAACGGCTGGTCCCCGGCGGCCGAGCTGGGCGGCGGCATCTCCAAGACGGTCACCGACAGCTCCGACGTGCGTATCGAAGCCGGTTACCGTTATGACTGGGACAACAAGACCCAGCCGGCGCAGGATGGTTACGGCGACTGGTTCCTGGGCTTCAGCATCGTGTCGCGTTTCGGCGCTCCGGCGGCGGCTCCGGCCCCGGTCGCGGCGACTCCGCCGCCGGCTGATTGCTCGACGATGGACAGCGACGGCGACAGCGTCAACGACTGCGACGACAAGTGCCCGGGCACGGCTGCCGGCACGATCGTCGGTCCGGACGGCTGCCCGCAGAAGGTCGTGATCGACCTGCGCGGCGTGAACTTCAAGTACGACCGCCCGAAGAAGGGCGAGACCGACATCTCGAAGTCGCTGGCCGAGCCGAGCGCTGATTCGATCGCCGTGCTGAACCAGGCCATCGATACCCTGCAGCGTTACCCGCAGGTGAAGGTGACGGTCGCCGGCTACACCGACTCGAAGGGTACCGACGAGTACAACCAGAGCCTGTCCGAGCGTCGTGCCTCGATCGTCTACAACTACCTGACCAGCCATGGCATCGATGCCAGCCGTCTGGAAGGCCCGATCGGTCACGGTGAAACCAACCCGATCGGCGACAACGAGACCGATGCCGGTCGCGCGCAGAACCGTCGTACGGAACTGCAGGTTCAGCAGTAATCGAACCGCAGTAACGCAGCAATGAAAAAACCCGGCTTCGGCCGGGTTTTTTTTGTTTGTCAATTGCCGAGGCAAGGTGGCATCTTCTTGTCGCACTGCGGTCCCGACCTATACGCTGGTGCCATGCCTCGCCCACCATCTTCTCGCTCCGTCCGTCCCGCGGCATCCGCGCAACCGTCACGTCATGGGCTGGCCCGTGTGCTGTCCAAACTGGGTGCCTGCTCGCGCAGCCAGGCCGAACAGTGGATCCGTGCCGGCCGCGTCAGCCTGGATGGACGCGTGGTGCGCGATCCGTATCATCCGACCCTGATCGACCAGCAGGTTGCCGTCGATGGTCAGCCGATTAAGCCGGCTGAGTGCATCTATGTGGCCTTCAACAAGCCACGAGGGCTCGTGGTCAGTGCGGCTGACGAGCATGGCCGCGCGACGGTCTACACCATGCTGGCGGCCGCCGGCTTGCCGTGGCTAGGGCCTGTCGGCCGACTGGACAAGGCAAGCGAGGGCCTGCTGCTGCTCAGCAACGATACCCTCTGGGCCGCCGGCATCACCGATCCGACCAGGCATCTGGACAAAACCTATCATGTACAGGTATCCGGCCTGCCGGATGCTGCCGTGCTGGCCGCGATGCTGGCGGGTATCAATGATGGCGGTGATTTGCTGAAAGCGCGCCGGGTCACTTTGTTGCGCGCGGGCGAGAAGAATGCCTGGCTTGAGGTAGTGCTGGACGAGGGCCGCAACCGGCATATCCGCCGGCTGCTTGCCGCTCTGGGTTTCGACGTGCTGCGGCTGATCCGGGTGTCTATCGGACCGCTTGCGCTGGGCGAACTGGCGAAAGGGCAGTGGCGACAGCTGAGTGCAGGCGAAGTGGAAGTACTCGACACCCGCAAGGTCTTGTAGGGCGGGCCCGCCCGCCTGCTTTTGGCGGCAAGAGCGGCGGGCAGTGCCCGCCCTACGGGGCGTTGCGGGCTGTCAGCCGCCGATTACGCCCAGTTTTCGACCCACCTTGGTGAACGCGGCAATCGCCCGATCGAGATGTTCGCGGGTATGCGCTGCGCTCATCTGCGTGCGGATGCGCGCCTGGCCCTGCGGCACCACGGGGTAGAAGAAGCCGGTGACGTAGATGCCTTCCTCCAGCAGGGCGGTGGCCATCGCCTGCGCCTTCGGTGCGTCGTAGATCATCACCGGCACGATCGGGTGCACGCCCGGCTTGATGTCGAAGCCGGCGGCGGTCATCTGCTCGCGGAAGTAGCGGGTGTTCTCCTTGAGCCTGTCGCGCAGGTCGCCGGCGCTGGCCAGCATGTCGAACACCTTGATCGCGGCGGCGACCACGTGCGGCGGCAGCGAGTTGGAGAACAGGTAGGGGCGCGAGCGCTGGCGCAGCAGCTCGATCACTTCCTTGCGGCCGGTGGTGAAGCCGCCCAGTGCGCCGCCGAGCGCCTTGCCCAGCGTGCCGGTGAAGATGTCGATCTTGTCCATCACGCCGTTGACCTCGGCCGAGCCGCGGCCGCTGTCGCCGAGGAAGCCGGTGCAGTGGCATTCGTCGATGTGCACCATGGCGTTGTATTTCGCCGCCAGTGCGGTGATCTGGTCGAGCTTGGCGATGAAGCCGTCCATCGAGAACGCGCCATCGCTGCTGATCAGCTTGGTGCGCGCGCCGGCCGCGTCGGCCGCCTGCAATTGCTTCTCCAGGTCGGCCATGTCGCTGTTGGCGTAGCGTAAGCGCTTGGCCTTGCACAGGCGGATGCCGTCGATGATCGACGCGTGGTTCAACGCATCGGAGATCACCGCGTCTTCCTCGCCCAGCAGCGGTTCGAACAGGCCGCCGTTGGCGTCGAAGCAGGCGGCGTAGAGGATGGTGTCCTCGGTGCCGAAGAACGCGGCGATCTTCGCTTCCAGCTGCTTGTGCAGGTCCTGCGTGCCGCAGATGAAACGCACGCTGGCCATGCCGAAGCCGTGCGTATCCAGCGCGTCCTTGGCGGCCTGGATCACCTCGGGATGATCGGCCAGGCCCAGGTAGTTGTTGGCGCAGAAGTTCAGCACCCTGCGGCCGCCTTCCAGCTCGATCTCGGCGGACTGCGGCGAGGTGATGATGCGCTCGGCCTTGAACAGGCCTTGTTCGCGGATGGCGTCGAGTTCGCTGGCGTAGCGCGCCTTGGCTGAGTAGCTCATGGGAGATTCCGGCGGTGGGCAAAGCGCCATTGTAGGACGCCAGCCGATCGTCGCGCATGCGGGTCGTGCTGTGTGGCGATCAGTGCAGACCGAAATCCGCGCGCGTGCTCTTGCCCTTGTCGTTGATGCCCGCGGCGTCGAGCCTGGGCGGCTTGATCGCGATCCGCTTGTCGTCCAGCTTGCCGTGCAGCCAGTCCTGCACGGCGGCGGCACGGCGTTCGGCCAGCGCGCGCATCGCCGTGGCGTCCGCGTTCACGTGGGTTTCCAGCAGGCTGCGCATCTCGTCCGGTTCCAGCGACTTGCTGAGGCCGAGGAGGTTCTTCGGCTTCTCAAAATCGGCATGGCGATAGGCGCGCCTCAGATAGCGCTCGTATTCATCGGGCGTCACCGTTACCTCGGCCAGCGTTGTCGCCGAGGCGTCCGCGGCGATCTTGTCGCCCGACTCCTTGGCCAGCTTTTCGCGGCGAACCAGGTCGTCCACGGTCACCTTGCGCAAGCCGGCTTCGTCCAGCGACGGGTCCGCCCGGCCGCTGATGTCCAGGGTGAGCGCGGGCTTGCGGCCCAGCATCTGCACGATCTGGCCGAGGCGATCCTTGGCGGCTCCGTCCAGCACCGCCGAACCTGGCGCGAACTCGACGTAGCCGAGATCCTCGTGGCCGCCGCCGAACGCCGAGGCGAGCAGGCGGAACGGTGCTGTGGCGGCCTTGGCGATGAGGTTGCCGAACGCGCGCATGATCATGCTGCCGAGACTGAACTGCGGATCGTCCAGCGAGCCGGACACCGGCACGTTCACGTCGATGTTGCCTTCGGAGTCCTTCAGCAGGGCCACCGCCAGCTTCACCGGCAGGTGCGACACGCCGGGGCTGTCCATGCGCTCGCCGAAGGTCAGCTGGGTGATGAAGATGTGGTTGTCGGCGTTGAGCCTGCCCTGGTCCAGCAGGTAGTGCACGTCGGCCGTCAGCCGACCCTTGGTGATGGGGTAGCCGGTGTACTTGCCGGAGTAGGCGCTGAGCCGGGTCAGCTCGACGTCGGTCGCCTTGCCCTTGATGTCGAGGAAGGCCACCGGCAGCAGCGGGTTGATGCTGCCGCTGATGTCCACCGGCGAGGCATCGTCCAGCTTCGCCTGCGCCACCAGTTCGGCAGGCGGTTCGCCGGCGGTGGTGCCGAACGCGCCGATCCTGCCGGTGAGGCTGGTGAGGTTGGCGGTGTAGTTGGGCTTGATGAAGTTGTCGGTGTAATTGAGCTGGCCGTTGGCCAGGGTGACCTCGCCGATATGGATGTCCGCGGCGGGCGCCGTGGGCACGCTGGCTGCCGGCTGCGGCGCCGCGGGCGCGTTGTTGCCGGCGCGGGTCACCGAGACCGGCGCCTGCTGCTCACCGCTGGCGACCACGTCGAACAGGTTCAGGCGTCCGTTGCTGTTGACGATGACGCGGGCGTAGAACGCGTCCAGCGCCAGCCCGCCCAGGTGCACTCGCGGCGTGCCCTCGCCGTAGCGCAGGTCGATGTGCGAACCGCTCAGCGAACCCCAGCGCATGAAGTCGTCGCCGGTGAGCTTGTCCTGCATGCGCACGCGCTCGAACGCGGCACGGCCCTTGTAGTCGAAGCGGGGCTCGGCGTGGCGGCCGTCGTAATGCAGTTTGCCGTCGCTGCTGAGGCGGGCGCTGGTGACATCCACGTTCAGCGGCACGCTGGCGTAGGGCACGAAGCCGGCGATGTCCAGCCGCTTGGTGGTCAGCTGCAGGTCGGCCACCATGGGCAGCGGCTGCAGCGTGCCGGCGGTGGCGAAGCTGCCCTTGCCGATACGGCCTTCCAGCTTGACCCGGCGCGGCTGATCGAGCTTGTCGCTGAGCTCTTCGACGCTGCCGTTGAGTGCGTCGATGAGCAACGGTGTCGGCTTGGCACCCTCGCTGCTGCGATCGGTGAGGCGCAGCAAACCCTGTTCGACGCCGAGGCGGGCGATGCTCCAGCGCCAAGCCGGGCCTTCGTCATTGCTGGACGCGGCGTGCTTGCTGGTGAACAGGCTGGCCAGGTTGATCCGATCGTCGCGCTCGCGCACAGCGTCGACCTGCAAACCGCTCGCCGTGACCCTGTCCAGTTGCGCGTTGCGGGCAGCCAGGTCGAGGCGAGTGATGCCCACATCCAGCTTGCGCCAGGCCACCGGTGCGGCCAGCCCACGGGCCTGCGGTTCCAGCGCGAAGTCGCTGATGCCGAGTTGGGCCGGCTCGATGTGCACGTTGAATGCCTTGCCCCAGTCCAGTCGCAGCTGGCCGCTGGCGTCGAGCTTGCCTTTCGCGATGCGTGCCGCGGTGGCGGATGCGGCCAACGCCTGCAGCGGCACGAGAGCCACCTGTTTCAGTTCGAGCGCACCGGCATAGCGGCTGGCGGCGAGATCGACATCGCCACGCGCGCTGAGGCTGCCGCCGGCGAGCTGGCTGGCCAGATCGAGTTTGGCAGCTGGTCCGGCGAGCGTGCCCAAGCCGAGCAGGCTGCCATGCAGTTGGGTCAGCTGCAGCTTGGCCTGATTGGCGTCGGCGTAGGTGAGTGCGCTGTCCTGCAGCGTGAGCGCGGCGATGCGCAGGTCGGTCGGCGGCGCCTTGTCGTCGGTCTTGGCCGCAGGCGGCATGAGTGTATCGAAGTTGCTGCGGCCGCCGGGATGCTGTGTGTAGAACAGCGCAGCGCGTTCCAGTTTCATCGCACCGATGTGGTAGCGCGAGGCCAGCGGTTGCACGTCGGTCAGTTCGATGTTGCCGTGTCCCAGCCTGGCGATGGCCTCGCCGCGGCTGCTGTCGAGCACGAGATCATCTACTTGCAGGTTGCCGATGAGCTGCAGCTGCGGCGTCGGCTGCGTCTGCACGAAGTGCAGGGACAACTTGCCGCTGAGCAGGCCCTTGGGAATCGCCACCGGCATCGCCGCCGGTACGTAACCCAGGTAGCGCGGCAGGTCGAGCCGGTCGAGCTGGAAGCCGATGGTCGACTCGCGGCTGCTGGCGAACGGCTTGGTCTGGCCGTCGATGCGCAACGGGCTGCCGTCCACCGTCATGGCCAGCAGCGGTTGCACGAAGATGTCGGTGGAGCTGGGCAGGTTGGCCAGGAACGGGATGCCCAGTTCGAGCTTCTCGACGTGGTGCTGTGCGCCCAGCAGGTGGTCGTCGAAGCGGATGTCACCGCCGTGGATGCTGATGTTGGAGAGCGAGAAACGCGCCGGCTGGCTGTCCGCCGGCGACGGCTTCGCGGTGAAGCGTTCGACCAGGTCGGTGAAGTTGAAACGCTGGTCCTTGCCTCGCGTGATGGCGATCCGCGGCTGATCGAGCCGCAGTTCGTCCAGCACCGGGGCCAGGCGGAACAGCGAGCCCCACGATGCGTTGAGCGTGAGCTGGTCGATGTCGACGAACGGGGTCTGGCCGTCCGCCTCGGGCAGATGCAGCTTGCCGACCCGCAGGTTCAGCGTGAACGGATTGAAGCGCACCTGACCGAGACTCAGCGGCCGTCCCAGCATCTCCGCGGCGTGGTTTTGCAGGTAGTTGCGCAGCAGCGGCGGGGCGGCAAGGAAGCCGAGCAGGGCGTAGACCAGCAGCACGGCCGCGAGGATCGCGGCGATACGGCGGGCGCGGGGCGAGTGACTCAGCTGCTGCGCACGCGTGCGTGCGGAACCCCAGGATGCACGCAAAGACGCGCGCAGTCGCGACAAGCTCGACCCGGACATACCGACTCCCTGGAGATGCTGAATGGCTTGGTTCGACCCGCGCCGCCTTCATGGCGGGTGGGCTGGTGACAGAATCTACCGCGACCGGGCTTAACGCGGGAATACCGCTCGCGACCTTCAAGCCGGTCGCGAGCGGTCGTGCTCAGTGATTCGCATCCGTGCAACGACTGGCCGTCGTCTCGTGGCTCAATGCCAGGAACAGACGACTTTGCCGCAGGTACCGGCGTCCATCAGGTCGAAGCCTTTCTGGAAGTCGTCGATGTGGATCTGGTGGGTCAGCACCTTCTGCAGCGGAAAGCCGGTCAGCACCATCTGGGTCATCTTGTACCAGGTCTCGTACATGCGCCGGCCGTAGATGCCCTGCAGGGTGAGGCCCTTGAAGATCACCCGGTCCCAGTCGATGCCGGCGCCCTTGGGCTGGATGCCGAGCAGGGCGATCTTGCCGCCGTGGTACATGCAGTCGAGCATGTCGTTGAACGCGCGCGGGTTGCCGCTCATTTCCAGGCCCACGTCGAAGCCCTCCATGTGCAGGTCCTTCATCACGTCCTTGAGCGACTGGTTGGTGACGTTGACCACGCGGGTGGCGCCCATGTCGGCGGCCAGTTTCAGGCGATAGTCGTTGACGTCGGTGACCACCACGTTGCGCGCACCGACGTGCTTGGCGATGCCGGCGGCGATGATGCCGATCGGGCCGGCGCCGGTGATCAGCACGTCCTCGCCGATCATGTCGAACTCCAGCGCGCAATGCGCGGCGTTGCCGTACGGGTCGAAGAACGCGGCCAGTTCGGACGGGATCTGGTCCGGGATCGGCCACAGGTTCGAGGCCGGCATGGTCATGTACTCGGCGAACGCGCCGTTGCGGTTCACGCCGATGCCGATCGTGTTCGGGCACAGGTGCTGGCGGCCGGCGCGGCAGTTGCGGCAGTGGCCGCAGACGATGTGCCCTTCGGCGGAGACACGGTCGCCGATCTTGTAGCCGGTCACGCCCGGACCGATCTCCGCGATGCGGCCGACGAACTCGTGGCCGATGGTCAGGCCCGGCTTGATCGTGCGCTGGCTCCACTCGTCCCACTTGTAGATGTGCAGGTCGGTGCCGCAGATCGCGGTCTTCTCGATCTTGATCAGCACCTCGTTCGGGCCGACCTGCGGCAGCGGTACCTCTTCCATCCAGATGCCCTGCTCGGGCTTGCGCTTGACCAGGGCTTTCATCGTCTGCGGCATGGGGAATCCATCGGTTGGCCCGCGGAGCGGGCGGGGAAACGGCAATTATAGAGCGTGGTCGCGGGTGGCGGCTTTCAGGCCGGCATCTTGCCGGGGACGCCTTGGCAAACTATGGTCGCAAGTTTATGCGATGGCGCAGAGGGCCGGTTCGATGCGATTGAAGAGAATGCTGTGGTCCACTGCGGTGGCGATGTCACTGAGCCCGCTGGCGCAGGCGGACGAGGGCATGTGGATGCCGTCGCAGCTGCCGTCGATCGGCCAGCAGCTGAAGGCCGCCGGCTATCGGGGTGACCCAACGGCGCTGGCCGACCTGACCCGGCCGCCGCTCAGCGCGGTGGTCAAGGTCGGCGGTGCCACCGGCGCCTTCGTCAGCGACCAGGGTCTGGTGCTGACCAACCACCACGTCGCGTTCGGGGTGATCCAGTACAACAGCAATGCGCAGCGCAACCTGATCGAGCAGGGCTACGTGGCGGCCAACCGCGGCGAGGAGCTGCCGGCCAACCCGGACTTCCGTCTGCGCGTCACGGTCGGCTTCGACCAGGTCACCGACCAGGTGCTGGCCAACGCCCGCGGCAGGACCGGCCGCGCCTACTACGACGCGGTGGATGCGGCGAGCAAGGCGCTGGTCGCCGCATGCGAGCGCGAAGCCGGCATGCGCTGCAGCGTGGCCAACATGTTCTACGGCCGCGACTTCTACCTGGTGAAGCAGCTGGAGCTGCGCGACGTGCGGCTGGTCTACGCGCCACCGCGGGCGATCGGCAACTACGGCGACGAGGTGGACAACTTCATGTGGCCGCGCCACAGCGGCGACTTCACCGTGCTGCGCGCCTACGTCGGGCCGGACGGCAAGCCGGCGGATTATGCAAAGGACAACAGGCCCTACACGCCGCCCGCGCATCTGCAGATCGCCCGCGAAGGCGTCAACGCCGGCGACTACGTGATGCTGGCCGGCTATCCCGGCATCACCTACCGCCATCGCAGCGCCGCCGAATTCGCCGACCAGGTGCAGTGGCGCCTGCCCGCGGCGGTGGCGGCGATGAAGCAGTTGCAGGATGTGATCGAGGGCGCCGGAGACAAGGACCCGCAGGCGAAGATCCGCTATGCCTCGCAACTGCAGTCGCTGAAGAATGGCATCAAGCGCTACAGCGGCGAGCTGGAAGGCCTGCAGCGCAGCGATGCGGTCGCCGTGCGGCAGAAGGACGAAGCGGCGATGCTGGCCTGGCTGGACAAGCAGGGCACGGCGAAGGCACTGCACCCGCAGATCGACGCGGCGATGGCGTCGATCGCCGACGGCAATGCCACCCGCGAGCGCGACCTGCTGCTCGGCCTGATCCAGTCACAGACCCAGCTGATGCGCTCGGCGCTGCGCCTGCAGCGGCTGGCGCACGAACGCGCCAAGCCCGATGCCGAGCGTGAGGACGGCTACCAACACCGCGACGAGGAACTGATCGCCAGTACCTTGCGCCAGGTGCAGCGCCGCTACGACCCGGCCGTCGAAAAGCGCCTGCTGGGCGCGCTGCTGACCCGTTACCAGCAACTGTCCGCCGCGCAGCACGTGGCGGAGTTCGACGCCGCGTTCGGCCGCACCCCGGCCGAGCTGGCGGCCACGCTGGATCGCGTCTACGCTGCCACGAAGCTGGGCGACGAGTCGCAGCGCCTGCGCTGGATGGACGCCGACGCGGCGGCGCTGACCGCGGCCGACGACAGCCTGCTGCAGCTGGCCGCGATGCTGCAGCCCGCGCTGCTGCGCATCGACGACGAGCGCAAGACACGCGAGGGCGACCTGCTGCGCCTGCGCCCGGCCTACATGCAGGCGCTGATCGCCTATCGCCAGCAGCAGGGCCGCGCGGTGTATCCGGATGCGAACTCCACTTTGCGCGTGAGCTACGGCAAGGTCACTCCGCTGAAGGCACGCGACGCGGTGGGCTACGAGCCGCTGACCAGCACCGCCGGTATCGTCGAGAAGAACACCGGCGTGGTGCCGTTCGATGCGCCGAAGCCGCTGCTGGACGCGATCGCCAGAGGTGACTACGCCGGCTACCTGGACCCGAAGTCGGGTGTCATGCCGGTGAACTTTCTCAGCAACCTCGACACCACCGGTGGCAATTCCGGTTCGCCGGTGCTGAACGCGAAGGGCGAACTGGTCGGGCTCAACTTCGACAGCAACTGGGAGGCGGTTAGCGCCAGCTGGATGTTCGACCCGCGCTACAAGCGCGCGATCCATGTCGATATGCGCTACATGCGCTGGTTGATGGACAAGGTCTATCCGGCGCCGTGGTTGCTCAAGGAATTGGGCGTGCCGGCGCGCTGAGTGTCGCAGGCATGACTTGCGGCATATGCCGCGGTCGCCCGGGTCGGGCATAAGTCGTAAGTTATTGCGTTACTTTTTTGCCCGCTTTCCCGGGCAGGTTTTCATCAGGAGATTCCCGTGCGTCGTCTATTGCTCGCTGCCGCCGTATCCATCGGCCCCATCTCGTCCGCCCATGCCGTCGAAGGCATGTGGCAGCCTGCCCAGCTGCCGGGCATCGCCGCCACGCTGCAGCAGCACGGCCTGAAGCTCGACCCGAAGACGCTGACCGACCTCACCGCCTATCCGATGGGCGCGATCGTGAGCCTGGGCGGTTGCACCGCCTCGTTCGTCTCGCCGGAAGGCCTGGTGGTGAGCAACCATCATTGCGTCTACGGCGCGCTGCAGCTGAACTCCACACCGGAAAACAACCTGATCGAGAAGGGCTTCCTCGCCAAGACCAAGGCGGATGAGCTCTCTGCCGGCCCGTCCTCGCGGATCTTCGTCACCGAGGAAATCCGCGACGTCACCAAGGAAATCACCGCCAAGCTCACCGACGCGATGAGCGGCGCCGAGCGCTACAAGGCGATCGAGCTGGCGATCAAGGAACAGGTCAAGGCGTGCGAGAGCGAAGGCTACCGCTGCGACGTCTACACCTTCCACGGCGGCTACAGCTACCAGCTGATCAGGCAGCTGGAAATCAAGGACGTGCGCCTGGTCTACGCGCCGCCGGAGTCGATCGGCAAGTTCGGCGGCGACGTCGACAACTGGATGTGGCCGCGCCACACCGGCGATTTCGGCTACCTGCGCGCCTACGTTTCGAAGGACGGCAAGTCGGCCGCCTTCTCGAAGGACAACGTGCCGTACCAGCCGAAGCACGTGCTCAAGGTGAACCCGCACGGCGTGGAAGCAGGCGACTACGTGATGGTGGTCGGCTACCCGGGCCGCACCAACCGCTATCGCCTTGCCGACGAAGTGCAGAGCTCGATCGACTGGGTCTACCCGACCCAGATCAAGGTGTACGAAGACACGCTGAACATCATCAACACCGCCGGCAAGGCCGACCCCAAGGTGGCGGTGAAATACGCCAGCATGGTCGCCGGCCTGAACAACTACCTGAAGAACTTCGGCGGCCAGCTCGAAGGCCTGCATCGCGCCGACGCGGTCACGGTGAAGCGCGCGCAGGAAGCGCAGTTGGAGGCTTGGCTGAAACAGCAGGGCGGCGCCGAGAACACCGCGCTGGCGGCCGATATCGGCAAGCTGCGCCAGCAGATCGCGGCGGACCGCGTCAATCGCGAGCGTGACCTGGCCGTCAGCCTGGTCAGTCGTGCGTCGCTGTTCAGCACGGCGGTGCGCCTGACCCACCTGGCAAAGGAACGGCCCAAGGCCGACCTGGACCGCGATGCCGGCTACCAGCAGCGCGACTGGGTGCGCATCGAGGGTGGCCTGAAGCAGATGGATCGCCGCTTCGATCCGAAGGTCGACCAGCAGTTCATGGTCTACGGCCTGCAGCGTTACGTGGCGTTGCCGCAGGCGCAGCGTCTGCCGGCGCTGGACGCCTGGCTCGGTGATGCGAAGACCGAGGCACAGCTGACCGCCAAGGTCGCCGCGCTGTACGCCGGCAGCAAGCTGGACAACGCCGACGAGCGCCTGAAGTGGTTCGCCGCCGACAGCAAGGCGATCGACGCCAGCAGCGACAGCATACTCAAGCTCGCCCGCGCGGTGCAGCCGCAACTGAAGACGCTGGAAGACGCATCCGATGCCCGCGACGGCGAGATGAGCAAGCTGCGTCCGCGCTACATGCAGGCGATGATCGCGTGGAAGGATTCGCAGAAGCTGCCGGTCTACCCGGACGCCAACAGCTCGCTGCGCGTCACCTTCGGCAACGTGCAGGGCGTGGCGCCGCGTGACGGCGTCAGCTACGCGCCGTTCACCACCGCGCAGGGCATCGTCGAGAAGGACACCGGCGTCGAGCCGTTCAACTCACCGAAGGCCGAGCTGGCCGCGATCAAGGCGAAGGCGTTCGACAACTACGCCTCGCCGAAGCTGGGCACGTTGCCGGTCAACTTCCTGGCCGACCTGGATATCACCGGCGGCAACTCCGGCTCGCCGGCGATGGACGCGAACGGCCAGCTGGTCGGCCTGGCGTTCGACGGCAACTGGGAGTCGGTCAGCGGCGACTGGCTGTTCAATCCGCAGCTCAACCGCTCGATCCAGGTCGACGTGCGCTACATGTTGTGGGTCATGCATCACCTCGACCACGCCGACAACCTGCTGAAGGAAATGGGCGTGCCGGCGAAGTAAGCCGCTCGTTCGCGTTACCACGAAGGCCCGCGTCGTCGACGCGGGCCTTCGCATATTCGGGTGTAGGAGCGCACCCTGTGCGCGAATGCTCTTCGTCACGCTGCGGAAAAGCATATCGCGCACAGGGTGCGCTCCTACACACCGGCCGTTGTGGCGCGCCCGCCACGCGAACGGTGGCGCCCCACCATTTACACTGGCCCGATGCCGATCGACACCCGCCCCCTCGCCATCTTCCTGATGGGCCCCACCGCCTCCGGCAAGACCGCGCTGGCGTGCGGGCTGAGCGAGCAGTTTCCGCTGGACCTGGTCAGCGTCGATTCGGCGCTGGTCTACCGCGGCATGGATATAGGCACGGCGAAACCCGACCCGGCGACGCTGGCGCGCCACCCGCATGCGCTGGTCGACATCCGCGATCCCGGCCAGCCGTATTCGGCGGCGGATTTCTGCGCCGACGCACTGCCGGTGATGCAGCGGATCAGCGCGCAGGGCAGGGTGCCGCTGCTGGTCGGCGGCACCGGGCTGTACTTCCGCGCGTTGCAGCAGGGGCTGTCCGATCTGCCGGAAGCCGATCCGGCCACCCGTGCGCGGCTCGCCGCCGAAGCGCAACAACTCGGCTGGCCGGCCATGCATGCGCGGCTGGCGGCCCTTGATCCGACCGCCGCCAGCCGGATCGGCTGCAACGACGTGCAGCGCCTGCAGCGCGCATTGGAAGTGATCGAACTGACGGGTCGGCCGCTGTCCGAATTGCAGCGCGGCGGGGCGATGGCGCGTTTTCCGTGGCGCGTGCTCAAACTGGCCCTGCTGCCGACCGATCGGCGCGTGCTGCACGAACGCATTGCCCGGCGTTTCGACGCGATGCTGGCGGAAGGTTTTCTGGACGAGGTGCGCACGCTGCGGGCGCGCGGCGACCTGCACGCCGACCTGCCGGCGATCCGCGCAGTCGGCTATCGGCAAGCGTGGGAGTACCTGGACGGCCAGACCGACTTGGCCGAATTCCGTGACCGCGCCATCTACGCCACCCGCCAGCTGGCCAAGCGGCAGATCACCTGGCTGCGCAGCGACTACGGCACCTGCCTGTTCGACCCGGACCTGCCCGGTCTGGCCACCCGCGCCGCAGCGGCCGTACAGCTGTTTCTGGTCGGGCCGGGCGGGCCAGCATCGCCAGCGTGACCCAGTGCACTTGCACGGCGCAAAAATCTTCTTTCATCAAGTATTTGAAAGCAGCTAACATCCCAGCATGTTGGACCGGGGCGCCGTCGGCGTTTTTTCTCCGGTCTGTCCGTGGCAAGGGGAGAACAAGAAATGTCCAAGGGGCAGTCGTTGCAGGATCCGTTTCTGAATGCGTTGCGGCGCGAACGCGTGCCGGTAGCCATTTATCTGGTCAACGGCATCAAGTTGCAGGGGACGGTCGAGTCGTTCGACCAGTTTGTGGTGTTGCTGCGCAACCAGGTGAGCCAGATGGTCTACAAGCACGCCATCTCCACCGTGGTGCCGAGCCGCAACGTACGTATCGGCAATGGCCACGACGGCCATGAAGGCCACGACCATCAATCCGACGCGCCGGCCACATCCGCCGACGCGGACGCTTGATAGAGGCGCGGTCCGCCCGCATGAAGTGGGTCTGTTCCTGAAGGATCACGCCCACCCGTGTTTGACCGACAAAAGAAAGGCGACCGCGCCGTCCTGGTCCTGCCGCATTCCCGCGGCGAAGGCGATACCGCGCGCCGTGCCGAGGAATTCGCCGAGCTGGTGAAGTCCGCCGGGGCCGAGGTGCTTGGCGTGATCAGCGCCCGCGTCGAAGATCCCAACCCGCGCTACTACATCGGCACCGGCAAGGCGGACGAGGTGGCCGAGGCGGCGCGTGCGCTGGAGGCCGACCTGGTGCTGGTCGACCACGTGCTGACCCCGGTGCAGGAACGCAACCTCGAGAAGCACCTGGGCATCCGCGTGGTCGATCGCGCCGGCCTGATCCTGGACATCTTCGCCCAGCGCGCCCGCTCGCACGAAGGCAAGCTGGAAGTGGAACTGGCCCAGTTGAAGCACCTGGCCACCCGGCTGGTGCGCGGCTGGACCCATCTGGACGCCCAGCGCGGCGGCGCCATCGGCAACCGCGGTCCCGGCGAAACCCAGCTGGAAACCGACCGCCGCCTGCTCGGCGAGCGGGTCAAGATGCTCAGCAAGCGGCTGGAAAAGGTGCAGACCCAGCGCGGCCAGCAACGTCGTGCGCGGCTGCGCAATACGGTGCCGCGCGTCGCCTTGGTCGGTTACACCAACGCCGGCAAGTCGACCCTGTTCAATGCGCTGACCACCGGCGACGTCTACGCCGCCGACCTGCTGTTCGCCACGCTCGACCCTACCGTGCGCAAGCTGGAGGACCTCAGCTGCGGCCCGGCCGTGCTGGCCGATACCGTCGGCTTCATCCGCGAGCTGCCGCATGACCTGGTCGCCGCGTTCCGCGCCACCCTGGCTGAGGCGCGCGACGCCGACCTCTTGCTGCACGTCAGCGATGCCGCCGACGAGGAGCGCGATCGCCTGCATCGCGTGGTCGACAAGGTGCTGGAGGAAATCGACGCCGGCGACGTGCCGCAGCTGCATGTGATGAACAAGATCGACCTGGCCGGTGCCGAGCCGCGGATCGAACGCGACGGCACCGGCAAACCGGTGCGGGTGTGGCTGTCCGCTGCCACCGGTGTCGGGCTGGACTTGCTGCGCCAGGCGCTGGGCGAACTGCTCGGCGGCGAGCGGGTGCAGTCGGCGCTGCAGTTGCCGTTGTCGGCCGGGCGCCTGCATGCGCGGTTGAAGGCCGCCGGTGCGATCACCGGCGAGACGGTGGACGAGCACGGCTGGCAGCTGCGCATCGACGCGCCGCGCAGCGTGATCGCCCCGATCAGCGGTGGCGACCCCACCGAGACCCAATTGCTCCGTCAGCTGCTGGCTGTGGCGGAATGACGCCAGCACACCACGCGCGGCGCCAGCCGCGCTCTGCTAGAATCCCCGGTGTTTGCGCGGCCCCGAAAGGCAGCCGGCGCGGCACTCCGACAGCTTTGGCTGAATCTCATGTGTAACCCGGTGCAGCGCGTGTTCCGGCCGTGGTTGCCGGCCTCCCGACGGCCCCTAGGAGACTGACTCGTGGCATGGAATGAACCCGGCAACAACGGGCAACGTGATCCGTGGAACAGGAATCGCCAGGGCGGCAAGTCGCCGCTGGACGACCTGCTCAACAACGCCAGGAAGCGCCTGGGCAAGCTGGGGCAGGGCCCCGGCAGCATCCTCACCGGTGTGGTGGTGGTGCTCGTCGTCGGCTTGCTGTTCAGCAGCTACACCATCATCGGCGCACGCCAGGCCGGCGTGGTGCTGCGCTTCGGCGAGTACTCGCGCACCTTGCCGCCGGGCTTCCACCTGAAGCTGCCGCAGCCGATCGAGTCGGTCACCAAGGTCGAGGCCACGCGGATCCGCTCGGTCACCGACAAGGTGGCGATGCTGACCAAGGACGAGAACATCATCACGATCGACTTCACCGTGCAGTATCAGGTGGACGATTCGCGCAAGTACCTGTTCTCGCTGAACGATCCGGACGGCACCATCGGCGCCGCCGCCGAGGCCGCCGTGCGTTCGGCGATCGGCAGCAGCGACATGGACCAGATCCTGTCCGCCGCCGGCGCCAGCCTGGTCGCCCAGGCGCAGGAAACCCTGCAGAAGACCCTGGACACCTACGACTCCGGCCTGCGTGTCACCGAAGTCAGTTTCCAGAACGTGGCCCCGCCGAACGAGGTGAGGGACGCGTTCGACGACGTCAACAACGCGCGCGAAGACAAGCAGAGCATCGAAAACGCCGCCCTGGCCTACGCCAGCAAGGTGGTGCCGGTGGCGCGCGGCGATGCCGCACGCATCGCCGCCGAGGCGGCCGGCTACAAGGCCGAGCGCGTCGCCCGTGCCACCGGTGACGCCGCCCGCTTCGAATTGCTGCTGAAGCAGTACAAGGCCGCGCCGGAAGTGACCCGCAAGCGGCTGTGGCTGGAAACGATGGAACAGGTGATGGCGAAGAACCCCAAGGTGATCGACGGCTCCGGCGGCCGCAACATCATCAACCTGCCGGCGCGGCAGGGCTCGCCGACCGCGGCGCAGCCTGACGCGGGCACAACCGGTGCGGTGGTATCGCCGCCGACCGGCAATGCGGCCGACAAGGGGGCGCAGCCATGATGAAGATCGGTTCCATTGTCATCGCGATCCTGGTGGTCCTGCTCGGCCTCAACAGCATGTTCGTGGTCAGCGAAGGGCACAGCGCGCTGCTGTTGCAGTTCGGCCGCATCGTGCGCACCGACTACCAGCCGGGCCTGCACTTCAAGCTGCCGGTGATCCAGCAGGTGATGCATTTCGACAAGCGCATCCTGTCGTTGGACGCGCCGCCGGAGCGCTATTTCACCTCCGAGAAGAAGAGCGTCAACGTCGACTTCTACGTGAAGTGGCGCGTCGCCGACAACGCCGCGTACTACCGCGCCACCGGCGGCGACCAGCTGCAGGCGGCACAGCGGCTGACCCCGATCGTGAAGGACGCGCTGCGCTTCGAGTTCAACGCGCGTACCTTGCCCGACCTGATCTCCGGCGGGCGCAAGGACATCACCGAACGCGTGCGTGCGCAGACCGACACCTCGGCGCGCAAGAACCTCGGCATCGCCGTGGTCGACGTGCGCATCAAGCGCATCGACCTGCCGAACGAGGTCAGCGAATCGGTGTACAAGCGCATGCGCGCCGAGCGCCTGCAGCTGGCCAACGAACTGCGCTTCACCGGCCAGGAATCGGCCGAGACGATCCAGGCCGACGCCGATCGCCAGGGCCAGGTGCTGCGCGCCGACGCCCAGCGTGACGCGGCCAAGGTGAAGGGCGAGGGCGACGCGGAAGCGGCTGCCATCTACGCGCAGGCGTACACCCAGGATCCGGAGTTTTTCACGTTCTACCGCAGCCTGGCCGCGTACCGTACCTCGTTCGAGGATGGCAAGGGCGTGCTGATCATGAAGCCCGACGACGAGTTCCTGCGCTACTTCGAACAGCCCGTGCAGAAACGCTGAGTCGAACCCCGATGCACCAGCTGGCTGCCGCGTTGTGCCTGATGCTGGTGATCGAGGGCCTGCTGCTGTTCGCGGCACCGCAAGGCTGGCAGGCGATGGTGCGCGAGGCGCTGAAACTGCCGCCGCGCAGCTTGCGGCTGTTCGGCGCCGGTGCGATGGTGACTGGCTTGGTGCTGTTGCAGTTTTTTCATTGACACATGTGGTCCCGCCAACGGGACACCACAAACCTGAGCGAGAAGATCATGGGCAAGTCAGTAGTCATTCTGGGTGCGCAGTGGGGCGACGAGGGCAAGGGCAAGATCGTCGACCTGCTGACCGAGCGGGTCAGCGCGGTGGCGCGTTTCCAGGGTGGCCACAACGCCGGCCACACGCTGGTGATCAAGGGCAAGAAGACCGTGCTGCACCTGATTCCCTCGGGCATCCTGCGCGAAGACGCGCTGTGCCTGATCGGCAACGGCGTGGTGCTGTCGCCGGCCGCGCTGATGACCGAGATTGCCGAGCTGGAGGCGAACGGCGTCGAGGTGCGTTCGCGCGTCAAGATCAGCCCGGCCACGCCGCTGATCATGCCGTACCACATCGCGGTGGATAAGGCGCGCGAGATCGCCGCCGGCGGCAAGGCCATCGGCACCACCGGCCGCGGCATCGGCCCGGCCTACGAGGACAAGGTCGCCCGCCGCAGCATCCGCGTGGCCGACCTGATGTACCCGCACGAGCTGCCGGCGCTGCTGAAGACCGCCGTCGAGTACCACAACTTCATCCTCACCCAGTGGCTGAAGGCCGAGCCGGTCGACTACGACGCCGTGCTGAAGGACGCGCTGGCCTGGGGCGAGTACATCCGTCCGCTGGTCGACGACGTCGCCACCATCCTGCACGACGTGCGCCGCGACGGCGGCAACATCCTGTACGAAGGTGCGCAGGGCGCGCTGCTCGACATCGACCACGGCACCTATCCCTACGTCACCTCGTCCAACACCACGATCGGCGGCGCGCTCGCCGGTACCGGCGTGGGCGTGGGCGATATCGACTACGTGCTGGGCATCTGCAAGGCCTACGCCACCCGCGTCGGCAGCGGTCCGTTCCCGACCGAGCTCAACGACGACATGGGCGAACTGCTGCGCAAGAAGGGCAACGAGTTCGGCGCCAGCACCGGCCGCCCGCGCCGCTGCGGCTGGATCGACCTGGTCGCGCTGAAGCGTGCCACCCAGATCAACGGCATCAACGGCCTGGCCATCACCAAGCTCGACGTGCTCGACGGCCTGGACACGGTCAAGGTGTGCATCGCCTACGAATACCGCGGCAAGCGCCGCGAACTGGCCCCGCTCGATGCGGACGGCTGGGACGAGTGCAAGCCGGTCTACCTGGAATTCCCCGGCTGGCAGGAATCCACTGCCGGCATCCGCGACTGGAACCAGCTGCCGCCCGCCGCCCGCGCCTACCTGCGTGCGGTGGAGGAACTTTCCGGCTGCCGCCTGGCCCTGGTCGCCACCGGCGCGGATCGCGACGACACCATCGTGCTGGACGATCCGTTCGCCTGATCGCCGCCACACCGTTGCGTCACGCCGACAGACCCCGCCATGCGGGGTCTGTCCGTTTCGGGCGATGGATCGGCTTCCCGCTACCCCGCGGCGTCGCCTTCGCTGCGCCCGCCGCGCTCGCCCACCGGCAGGCTGAGCGTTTCCTTGACCTCCTCCATCACGATGTAGCTTTTCGAGTCGCGCACGTTCGGCAAGGTCAGCAAGGTGTTGCCGAGCAGCTTGCGGTAGGAGGCCATGCCGGAGATGCGCGCCTTGATCAGGTAGTCGAACGCGCCCGAGACGAGGTGGCACTCCAGCACGTTGGGCAGGCGCAGCGCGGCGTTGCGGAATTCCTCGAAGATGTCGCCGGACTTGTAGGCCAGACTGATCTCCACGAACACCAGCAGGCCGGCGCCGACCAGGTGCGGGTCGAGCCGCGCGTGATAGCCGGTGATCACGCCGTCGCGTTCCAGCCGGCGTACGCGCTCGGTGCACGGCGTGGTGGACAGGCCGACCCGTTCGCCCAGTTCGGTGAACGAGATCCGCCCCTCGTCCTGCAACACCCGGAGGATTTTCCGGTCGATTTTGTCGAATTCCCGCTTCTTTACCGCCATGGGCTCACCAAGGATTGCCAATGTGGCAGTGATTTTACCCGTTAATATGGCAAAAGACGGAAAATAAGATTGGTCGATCGTTCCTATACTCGTCGGTATCATTCCTGCGGCTGGCCCGCAGGCCAACCGGCGGAAGGGGGGAACGCGATGCGGGTACTGATACTGGGCAGTGGCGTGATCGGAACGTGCAGCGCGTGGTACCTGGCGCAGGCCGGTTTCGAGGTGACAGTGGTGGATCGCGAAAGCGCGCCGGCACGCGAAACCAGCTTCGCCAACGCCGGCCAGATCTCGCCCGGCTACGCCTCGCCGTGGGCCGCCCCCGGAGTGCCGTTGAAGGCGCTGAAGTGGCTGTTCATGCGCCACGCGCCGCTGGCGATCCGCCCCGGCCTCGACCCGCAGCAATACCTGTGGCTGCTGCAGATGCTGCGCAACTGCACCGCCAGCCGCTACGCGATCAACAAGGCGCGCATGGTGCGCCTGTCCGAATACAGCCGCGATTGCATGGACGAATTGCGTGCCGAGACCGGGCTGGATTACGAAGGCCGCCAGCTCGGCACGGTGCAGCTGTTCCGCACCCAGGCGCAGTTGGACGACGCAGCCAAGGACATCGCCGTGCTCAGGCAGTACGGCGTGCCGTACGAACTGCTCGACCGCGCCGGCATCGTGCAGGTGGAGCCGGCGCTGGCCGGGGTGGTCGACCAGCTCAGCGGCGCGCTGCGCCTGCCGAACGACCAGACCGGTGACTGCGAGCTGTTCACCCGCCGGCTCGCCGCGCGGGCACAGGAAGCCGGCGTCGAGTTCCGTTTCGGCGCCACCGTCGAACAACTCGAACACGACGGCAGCCACCTCACCGGCGTGCGCATCGATGGCCGGGTCGAGCGCGCCGACCATTACGTGCTGGCGCTGGGCAGCTATTCCCCGCGACTGCTGGCGCCGCTGGGCATGCGCCTGCCGGTGTACCCGCTGAAGGGTTACTCGCTGACCCTGCCGATCACCGACCCGGCGATGGCGCCCACTTCGACCATCCTCGACGAAACCTACAAGGTGGCGGTAACCCGCTTCGACCAGCGCATCCGCGTCGGCGGCATGGCCGAGGTCTCCGGCTTCGACCTGTCGCTGTCGCCGCGCCGTCGCGCCACCCTGGAAAAAGTGGTCAGCGACCTCTACCCGCGCGGTGGCGACATGGCCCAGTCCACGTTCTGGACCGGCCTGCGCCCGGCCACCCCGGACGGCACGCCGGTGGTCGGCGCCACCCGGCTGGACAACCTCTACCTCAACACCGGCCACGGCACCCTGGGTTGGACCATGGCCTGCGGTTCCGGCCGCTACCTGGCCGACCTGATCGCGGGGCGCAAACCGCAGATCAGCAGCGAGGGCCTGGACATCTCGCGCTACAGTTCACGCCCCACTGCGGGAGTCCATGCCTGATGCGCCCGGCACGTGCCCTGATCGACCTGGCCGCACTGCGCCACAACTACCGCCTCGCACGCGAGCTGGGCGGACGCAAGGCGCTGGCCGTGGTCAAGGCCGACGCCTACGGGCACGGTGCCGTGCGCTGCGCGCAGGCACTGGAAGGCGAAGCCGACGGTTTCGCCGTGGCCTGCATCGAGGAGGCATTGGAACTGCGCGAGGCCGGCATCCGCGCCCCGATCTTGTTGCTGGAAGGTTTCTTCGAAGCCGACGAACTCGCGCTGATCGACGCCCACGACCTGTGGTGCGTGGTGCAGGCCGAGTGGCAGATCGACGCGATCGCACGCGCACGCCCGACCAAGCCATTCACGATCTGGCTGAAGCTCGATTCGGGCATGCATCGGCTGGGCCTGGCTTCGGCGGACTACCGCGCCAGCCTGCAGCGCCTGCAGGCCATGCCGCACGTGCGCGAGGTGGTGGCGATGACCCACTTCGCCCGCGCCGACGAGCTGGACTGCGAACGCACCGATGAGCAGCGGGTACTGTTCCACCAGGTGTGCGACGAGCTGCACTTGCCCGCCAGCCTCAGCAATTCCCCCGCGCTGCTCGGCTGGCCCGACGCACAGGGCGAGTGGGCGCGGCCGGGCCTGATGCTGTACGGCGCCACGCCGTTCGCCGGCCCGCATCCGGTCGCCGACCGCCTGCAACCGGTGATGACGGTGACCTCGAAGGTGATCGGCATGCGCGAGCTGGCAGCAGGCGAACCGATCGGTTACGGCGCGCGCTTCATCACCCAGCGCCCCAGCCGCATCGGCGTCGTCGCGATGGGCTACGCCGACGGCTACCCGCAGTTCGCCCCCAACGGCACCCCGGTCACCATCGACGGCCGGCCCGGCGAACTGGTCGGTCGCGTGTCGATGGACATGCTCACCGTCGACCTCACCGACCACCCCGCCGCCGGCCTCGGCAGCGAGGTCGAACTGTGGGGCAGGCAGGTGCCAGTCAGCGAACTGGCGACGCATTGCGACAGCAGCGCCTACCAACTGCTGTGCGGACTGAAGCGCGTGCCGCGAAGCTACCTCGGCGAGTGAGGCATGCCAGTTCCTGCCGTGCTTGCAGGGGGGCCATTCAGGGGACCTCGACTCCCATCGATGACGTCATTCCCGCGAAAGCGGGAATCCAGGTTGCTGTTTCTCAGGATTAAAATGGATTCCCGCTTTCGCGGGAATGACGAGAAAAAGGCGGTTATTCGAGGCTCTCTCATGTGAGGGGTAAAGCTTTGATCTTCAGGACGCCCAGCCCCGATCTCGCTCCCTGCGACCCGCCGCGGCCACCATCGCGCGATGGAACCAACGAGGGGAAACGCCATGACTGCACTCACCGACCGCTTCACCCGCGCCGTCGACTACGCCCGCATCGCCCACGCCGCGCAATGCCGCAAGGGCTCGAACATCCCGTACCTCTATCACCTGCTCGGCGTGGCCAGCCTGGTGATCGAGTTCGGCGGTAACGAGGACCAGGCCATCGCCGGCCTGCTGCATGACACCCTGGAAGACTGCGGCGCCGCGCACGAAGCGGCGATCCGCGCGCAGTTCGGCGAGGCCGTGGTCAACATCGTCAAGGACTGCACCGACGGCACCGCCGAAGGCAAGGCCAGCCACACCGACGCCGAGGCCAAACGCCGCGATTGGATCCGCCGCAAGCACACCTATCTCGCGCACCTGAAAGAAGCCCCCGACACGACGCTGCTGGTCTCCGCCTGCGACAAGCTGCACAACGCCCGCGCCATCGTGCAGGACCTCGAAGACCCCGACGTCGGCACTCGCGTGTTCGACCGCTTCACCGGCGGCCGCGCCGGTACGCTGGGCTACTACCAGTCGCTCGCGGAAATCTTCTCGGCGCGTGGCGTCCGGGTTGCCAAAGTGCTCGATGCCACGGTGGGGTGGATGCACGAACTGGCCGGGGTGGGCGCACGCACGTCTTTATCTCAAGCGGCGCCATCATCCCGTTAATTGTTCCCGATCGGGATAATTACTCTTGACTCGCCTAGTTGCATGAAGGATTATCCCGATCGGGATAATTACAAAGAACGAACGACCATGAGCACTCCATTGCCCCGATCGGGAAAAGATCCTGCGGTTTCTCCCGACGTCGAGATGATTGCGCAGGCCATTCGTAAAGCACGTCGACGGCACGGCCTGACGCAAACCCAATTGGCCGGTCTGTCGGGCACGGGGTTGCGCTTCATCAGCGAACTGGAACGAGGCAAGCCCAATGTGGCCTTGAACAAGGTGCTTGTGGTGCTTGCCGTGCTGGGTCTGCGCGTACAGGTCGGAGGTGAGTCGTGACTGACCGGCTCCAGGTTCACCTGTTCGATCGGCATATAGGCGAGTTGGGCATCGCCGGCGAAGTTCGCGCGCCGGAGGATTGGCGTTTCATCTACGCCGCCGACTACCTGGCTTCAGCGCAGCCGGTCGCCTTGTCGGTGAGCCTGCCACTGCGCGCTGAGCCATTTGTCGGAGCCATTGCCCGCAACTGGTTCGGCAACCTGTTGCCCGAAGGCCCGGTGCGCGAGGCCATTGCGGCGCGGCTGCGCATTCCGGTGTGGGACGACTTCGAGTTGCTGGCCGCGATCGGCGGCGAGTGCGCCGGTGCGGTCAGCATCGTGTCGCCCGATGCCACCGTGGCAGGCCCATCGGATGTCTCGCTGAATCTGGAAACCCTGCTTGCCGCGCAGGGCGACGAAACCGGCGAGGCTTCCCTGGCGCTGATCGGCACGCCACGCAGGCTGTCGCTCGCCGGTGCGCAGGACAAGATCGCCGTCGTGCTCGGCGCCGACGGTTCCATCCGGCTCCCCGCGATTGGCGAGATCACCACGCACATTCTCAAGCCGGACAGCCTGCGCATCCGCGGCCTGCGCGATTTCGAGGCGTTCGGTCTCGCGCTCGCGCGTGCGGCAGGCCTGCAGGTGGCAGCATCCTCGATTGTCACCGTGGCCGGGCACAAGGCATTGCTGGTTGAACGCTACGACCGCCATGTCGCGAAGAACGGCGATCTCGCCCGCCTGCATCAGGAAGACTTCTGCCAGGCGCTGGGCTATCCGGGCGAACTCAAGTACGAAGCCGGTGGTGGTCCGACGCTGGCCCTGTGTGCCCAGTTGATTCGCCAGCAACTGCGGCTGGGTCCCATCGCCGTGCAGGCGTTGCTGGACTGGGTGATCTTCAACGTGATCATCGGCAACGCCGACGCACACGCCAAGAACCTCGCCCTGCTTTGCGGCCCGGATGGCCTGCGTCGCCTGGCACCGTTCTACGATCTGGTGCCGACCATCGCGATATCGGAGCAGATGGTCGAACGCAAGCCCGCGCTGGGCATCGGCGACGCGGCGCGCATCGACGAAGTGAGTGCCACTGACTGGCAGCGGTTCGCCGAAGCGACCGGCTATGCACCGCGTTTCGTGCAGCGCCGGGTGGTCGAGCTTGCCGGCTTGGTGCTGCACGCCATGGCCGGCACAGCAAATACTCTGACGGAGCAGGGTGCCGGCAAGGCAAGGGTCGAAAAGGCCCAGGCAGCCATCACCCAGAACGCGCAACGCCTGCTCGCCTCTCTGCAGGCATGACCCTCATGCATCCATGTCCGACGAAAACGCGAAGACGCCGACCGATGGCTCGAACGCTATAAGGCGGCGCAACAGGCGCGGGTAACTGCGCTGGCCGATGGCGTAGTTGATGGTTTTGCCGGGTTGACGAAGGAGCCCCCGCAAGCGGGGGCTCCTGGTTTCTGCGGTGCTGCTGGCTCAGTGCTGCTGTGCGTTCGCGCTGGCGCCGGCATCGCCGTCGGCCTGCGCCGAGGTGGAGATGCCGTCCCGGGCCGAACCGTGGGCACTGGCCTGGCCGCCGGCCCGCCCGCTGGCGTTGGCCGAGCTGTTGGCGCCGGAGGTCGAACCGGCGTTGGCGTTCGTGTTGCC
>LNAP01000478.1_pt1 | contig 45124 bp, 51 predicted proteins | sample 602601 | NCBI WGS metagenome assembly LNAP01 (sample SAMN02440304, study PRJNA202911) | soil metagenome | biome: Subtropical and temperate rainforests or woodlands; isolation source: soil samples (1 kg each in a 20% v/v slurry with milli Q water) were... ...
AGACTTGACCATGGACGGCTCTCCTCAGATGGGTTGTGACAACGACCATCTTGGCACATCGATGCCGGTCGGGGCGCCGTCCACCCCATCACCGTAATTAACGCGCGCATTTGCGCGGCAAGGACGACGGCGTCACCGCGCTGGCACCGATCAGGGATCGCTTCCCCCGCTTCGCGGATCTGCTCGAAAGCGAGCCGGAGGCGGATTTGTTCGAGCGCCTGCGCGCCGCGGAGAGCGTCGGCCGGCCGCTCGGCGACGATCGTTTTCTCGCCCGACTGGAGCGACTGACCAAGCGCGTTCTCAAACCCGCGAAACGCGGGCCGAAGCCGACTAATGATAAATAAGTGCACTGTCACCGGAATTCCGCCGATAATAATTCCCGATGATGGACAGGCCGGTAGCTCAAGCCCGCCTAGACCCTTCACGCCCGTTCCTATACCTTTTCCGCGGCGACTACCCTGGATCCCATGAGGCAGCGAGGAACAAAGATGTTAGATGCGCTTGTCGATGCGATCGTCGACCACAAACTCGAAACCTTGCGACGACTTCTTCAGGCAGGCGCGAACTTGAACTATATTTGTGAGGGATTGCCTCCGATACAGTGGGCGGCCCTAGTCGCGGATGCCGAATATGCCCGACTGCTTCTTCAATTCGGTGCCGATCCGAATATGCTCGACAGCACGTATGGGCAAAATGCTGCCCATAAGGCGGCCGATCGGTCGGTCGAAATTCTGGATGTGCTGCACATGGCCGGAGCGAACCTCAACTTGCCTGACTGTACAGCGATGACCCCATTGATGGTTGCGGCAAAAAGCGGCCAAATGGACCTTGTTCGTTATCTTGTCGAGCATGGCGCAAATGTCCGCGGCGTCGATCGAGATCGGCACAGCGCGCTTCATTGGTCAGCGGTGGGCGGCGACTTTTCTGATCTCAATTCGTACCTGATCCGCGCAGGTGCAGATCCAGCCGCAGTAACTGTCTACGGTAAAACCTACTCCCAAATCTTGGTATTACGGTGATGGGGTGGACGGCGCCCCGACCGGCATCGATGTGCCAAGATGGTCGTTGTCACAACCCATCTGAGGAGAGCCGTCCATGGGCAAGTCTATCAAGAATCTGTCGTCTGTCACGATCGTCGGGCTCGACATCGCCAAGAATGTCTTTCAGGTGGACAGTGCTGGACTGCACCCCTCAAGTGAGACACGGACACCGTAATTCTGCTTCGAATGCTTGTCCCTGGGGAAATCGTACTGTGACCCCGATTCTTCGTAGAGACCACGCCGGCCCGCCAGGGCTCATCGTAAACAAAACCTGAATTTTCATAGCAGCACCGGAAATTCTGGATTCAATCATCGGTAATCTTGTTTCGCTAGCTTCTGTGGCGAACAGCCAGTGCTCGCGACGATGATCGAAAAACGGACCGCGCCCAGACAGCGAATTCTCAAGCACGGCACGCTCGCATTTCGCGAGGGCGGCGGTGTCGACTGCACGGTGCGCAACATCTCCTCAAAAGGTGCGCGCCTCGATATCGCCAGTCCGGTCGGGATACCGCCGTCCTTCACGCTCGTCATAGAGGCCGATCGCTTTGCGCGGCCCTGCCATTCGGTCTGGCGCAGCGCCACCCGCATCGGGGTGGTGTTCGATTAGCTCACTCGTTGAGACGCGCCGCCAGAATGTGGCCGACCCACGCTGCGACCAGCGACAAGGCGACGACGAGCACGAGATACAGGCCGGCAAGCGGGATGTCGCCCTGGAGCAGGAGTATGAACGTATCGAGGCTCATCGCCGAAAAGGTGGTAAGGCCTCCGCAAATTCCCCCCATGACGAACTGCCGGCCGACCGGGCCGACCAACAGCCGCCCGTCAGGCGCCGTGAGCGTGGCGAACAGTCCGATGACAAACGAACCCAGCACATTGACGAACGCGGTCGCCCACAAGGCGCTGAGCCCTATCCCCGAAACGATCAGAATGCCGGACAGGAACCGCAGCAGCGATCCAGCCGCTGCGCCACATCCGACTGCGAGATAGAGCCTCAACGCCGTTCTCTTTTCGTCGTGCATCGTGGCCTCACGCAAACAGCCGGATCGTGGCCGTGAACCCGGCTCCGACCGCCGCGACGCAAAGGCCCGCCGAAACGATCGCATTCAGTGCAGCCTGCAAGCCCTCGCCGTCGAGTGCGAGGTTGAGCGTTTGCAGGCAGAACGAGGAGACCGTGGTGTAGCCGCCGAGAAATCCGACAAAGGCCAGGTCACGAAACCACTCCTCGGCAAAGATGCCGCCCTGCGAACGGACCAGCCCGGCAAGCGCGCCAATGACCAGGGCGCCCGACACGTTCACGATCAACGTTCCCCACGGAAAGGTCTCGCCGATCCGGCGTCCGACAAAGCCGGAGACAAAAAAGCGGGAGATGCCCCCGAAAAAACCTCCGAGCAATACCAGGGCGCAGGATTGCAACGTCATGACAATAAATTTCCGTAGCTGTTGAGAAAAAGACGACGTCAGCGGCCGAGCCGCGTTTCGTCCTGCTGCCTGGGCATGATGTCCGTTCAGGACGAGACGCCGTCACCCTTCCCGGCAAGCCCCGTTTCATCCTCGCCGTAGCGAATGACCGTCACCTTTTCCAAGGTGATGAGGCAGCTTTTGGTGAGCTCCTTGAGCAGCGGAAGGAAACCGGTGATTTTCTCCTCGGTATCGACGATCTCCACGACCACCGGCAAGTCCTGCGACAGGCGCAGCACTTTGGCGGTGTGAAGCGCGCTCGACCGGCCAAAGCCGAGCGGCCCGCGCAGGACCGTGGCTCCCGCGAGATGAACTTCCCGCGCCTTGAGCACGATCGCCTCGTAGAGCGGTCTGCCGTCGGCCTTGTCATCTTCGCCAATGAAAATTCTCAGCAGAGAGGCCTTTTCCGGAATTTGCATGGTTCATTTCCTTTTCGTTCGCAGGGTACGAACATTCTCCGAGCCCAACGCCCAGACGCCCGGAATTTCCTGCAGAAAATAGTTCAATGTGGTTACGGCCGTCACTTCGTGACCCTATCGCTTCAGGGCAACAAAAAACCCGCCAACGGCGGGCTATGCACATGCTCCCGCCGCGGCGAGGCCTTGGCAGCCCCACCCAGCAGGAGTCATCAGCCCACGGCGGGCGGGTATCGGGGGACTCCATCCCCATCTGTGGATCGAGCTTACCCGCAGGTGCGGACAAGGGTCAATCCGGATCGTCTTGCGCCACCCTGCACGACGGCGCCATTTCTGTCAGCCCCATGGGCCGCGGCGCGCCGGACGATTGCCGGAAGCGCTCCTGGGATCGTCCCGTCGGCCAGACCATGGCCCGCGTGCCGGCGGCGTTGCGCCGCGTGCACCGAATTCGGCAGCGAGCCGCTGCAGTTCGGCGATCCGGTTCTCGGTCGACGGATGCGTCGAGAACAGGCTGTCGATGCCGTGGCCCGACAACGGATTGATGATGAACATGTGTGCGGTTGCCGGGTTGCGTTCGGCATCCATGTTCGGGATCTCGTGCGCGGCATTGGCGATCTTGACCAGCGCGGAGGCCAGCCACATCGGCTGCCCGACGATGCGGGCGCCGAGATTGTCGGCGGCGTATTCGCGCGAGCGGCTGATCGCCATCTGCACCAGCATGGCGCCGAACGGCGCGAGGATCATCATCGCGATCGAACCGATGATGCCGGGACCGCTGTTGTTGTCGCGATGACCGCCGAAGAACATCCCGAACTGCGCCAGCATCGAGATCGCGCCTGCGATGGTGGCGGTGATGGTCATCAGCAGCGTGTCGTGATTTTTCACATGCGCAAGCTCATGGGCGATCACGCCGGCGAGTTCTTCGCGGCTGAGCGACTGCACGAGACCGGTGGTGACGGCCACCGCGGCGTTCTCCGGGTTGCGGCCGGTGGCGAACGCATTGGGTTGCGGATTGTCCATCAGGAACACCCGCGGCATCGGCAGGGCGGCCCGGCCGGCGAGTTCGGCCACCATGTTCACGAGTTCGGGCGCCGACCGCTGATCGACCTCGTGGGCGCCGTACATCGACAGCACCATGCGATCCGAGTTCCAGTAGGTGAACAGGTTGGTCGCGGCCGCAATCACCAGCGCGATGATCGCGCCGCTGCCGCCGCCGATCAGATAGCCGACAACCATGAACAAGGCCGTGAGACCGGCCAGAAGGATCGCTGTGCGGAGGTAATTCATCTCCCTCTCCCCGAGAGCGGCAGCAATCGCCGCCGCATACTCCAGTCAGGTAGAGATTGCCCCCGCAGCTGTTCAAGCCCCTGCGGTGCGTCGCCGCGTCGCAATTCGCCGCCGCCAGCGCCAGATCGCGGCCGCGATCAGCACCATCACCAGCGCAACGGCGATCGCCCTGCTCCAGAACCTTCCACCCGGCCGGTCGATGGTGCGCGACCACAGCGACGGCGCTTCGCCCGCGTGTGCCAGCCGAAACGCCACCACGCTGTCGCCGATCGAGGTGCCGGCCTCGGAATGACCGCCGGCGGCGATCGCCACATATTGCTCGCCCTTCCAGAGATAAGTCATGGCGTTGGCGACGCCGGGGACCGGCAACCGGCCTTGCCAGAGCTCTGCGCCGGATTTGGCGTCGTAGGCGCGCAGATACGCGTCCATCGCGCCGGTGAAGACAAGCCCGCCCGCGGTAACCACCACGCCGTTGACCAGCGGCGTGCCCCAGTTGAATGCGATCCCGAGCGGCGCGCGGTCTTCCGAGGTGCCGACCGTCGACTGCCAGAGGATTTTCCCCGCCTTCAGATCGACCGCGACCATGACGCCCCATGGCGGCCTGTTACACGGCATACCCAGCGGCGACATCGCAAGCGCCCGCGTCATCGCAAACGGCGCGCCCTGCTGCCGTCCGAAATCATGACCCGGCGGCGGATCGAAACCTGCTGTTTCGGCTCTCGGGATCAATTTGACGACATGCACCGCGCGGCTGGTGTTGGCGTAGAGGATCTGGTTGACCGGATCGAACGCCGCGCCACCCCAGTTCACGCCGCCTCCGGTCATCGGAAACAGCAGCGTTCCCTGCGTCGAAGGCGGCGTGTAGAGGCCCTCGTTGCGCGCGCTTTCGAATTGCGTACGGCAGAGGGCGCGGTCCCGGAATGGAATGAGGCCGAACACGTCGGCCGGCGAAATCGTTTGCGGCACCAGCGCCGGCACGTGGGTGGGAAACGGCTGCGTGGGCGAGAGCTGCTCGCCCTCCGCGCCGCCTTGCGGGACGCTGCGTTCCTCGACCGGCCATATCGGTTTGCCGGTGTCGCGGTCGAGCACGAAAACAAGGCCCTGTTTGGTCGGCACGATCACGACGTCGCGCATGCCTTCGCCGGTGTCGATGCGCGCCAGCGTCGGTTGCGCCGGCAGGTCATAGTCCCAGACGTCGTGATGCACGGTCTGGAACGACCACACCCGCTCGCCGGTTTCGGCGCGCAGGGCAACGACGGAATTGGCGTGTTCGTTGTTGCCGGGCCGTTTGCCGCCCCAAAAATCCGGACTCGGCGACGACGTCGGCAGGAATACCAGCCCGCGCTCTTCATCCGCCGACATCGGCGCCCAGACATTGGCATGGCCTGCGCTGATGCCGGCGTGAACCAGCGGATCAAAACTCCAGCGCGGTCGCCCGGTGCGGGCATCGAAGGCGCGCACCGTGCCGGGCGGCGCGTCGACGCGGCGATTATCCGCAATCGCAGAGCCGACCACAACGACGCCGCGGCTCACAACCGGTGCGGACGTGATCTGAAATTCGCCCGGCCATTCCAGTTGTTTTCCGGTCTCGGGCTTCACTTCGCCATTGGCACCGAAATCAGCGCAGGGAATTCCGGTCCTGGCGTCAAGCGCGATCAAGCGGACATCGTTGGTGCCGACATAAATCCGCGCCCGGCAGGCCGCGCCCTCGGCAACCCGGTCATCGACCCAATAGGCGACGCCGCGGCAGACGTAGCGGTTTGCCGGCCGCTGACTGGTATTTATCTTGGGATCGTATCGCCACCTTTGCGCACCGCTGCCGGGATCGAGCGCGATCACCTCGTTGAAGGGCGAGCAGAAGATGATGTTGTCTTCGACAAACAGCGGGGTGGCCTGAAACTTGGTGCGCGCCATCACCGCCGGCGGGCGGCGGTCGAGATCGCCGGTGCGAAATTCCCAGGCGCGTACGAGATTGCCGACATTGGCCGGCGTGATCTGGGCGAGCGGCGAAAACCTCATCCCGCCGCGATCGCCGCCCCAATGCTCCCAGGCCAATGCCGGCATGGCGAAGCCGATCAGGGCGAACAGCGTAAAAAATTTCCGCATGGCTTCCCGCAGCAATCACCACTTCGGGATCAATGAACCCCGCGCCGGTCCGTTGCAAGGATTGCCTCAGTAGCCGCTCTGCGATCGGCCGTGGCCGCCGCCTCCGTAGCCACCGCGTCCGTAACCGCCACCACCGCCAAGACCGCCGCCAATGCCAATTCCGATGCCGATCGACGGACCGGGCGACGGCTCGTAGTAATCGCGCGGCGGCGGGCGGCGAACGATCACGACCTCGTCTTCAGCTTCGCGCACGCGGCGCGGCGGCTGGCGTTCGACGCGCTTCGGCGGATTGGGATCGACGCGCTTCTTGGACGGCGCATCGACTTTCTTTGGCGGCGAAGGCGCGTTGCAGGGACAGGTCGGCGCCGCCAGCGACGCGTTGATCGGAAGCGGCGGTCCGCTGGTGGCGGCCGCAACGGCGGGCGCGGTGTTCGGCCGGTTGCGCAGGCGTTCCTCCAGCTTGCGCGCGGTCGCTGTGAGATCGCTGTCGGGATATTGGGCCAGGAAAGCGCGATAGCCTGCCGCGGTGTTGATGATCACGGCGTTATTCCACGCCACCATCCGGCGATGGCGGTCGAGCCAATCGCGGGCCTGCGGTCCGAACGGGGGTTGCGTGTACAGTGCGACGAACGCCTCATAGGCCTCGTCGGTGCCGTCGGCCACGATCATTTCGTTGGCGACCTCGACCGGCTTGCCCTTCAATTCATTGCGCCACTGCTCGACCGTGCGCTTCGCAACGGCTTGCTTCGGGCCACCGGCACCCGGACCGGCAATGAATCGAAAATCATCGGTCAGCGACGAACTGTCCCAAGGGGTCTGCCGCCCCTCGGTCGCCTTGTTGACCGACACACGCACGCGCTTGAACGTGTCTTCGATCGAAAGCCCCGGCTCCTTGCCCGCCGCCAGCAGCGCCAATGTATAGGGGCTGTCGGCGCCGGTGCCGTCTTCCGCTACCGCGCCGGGCGAGGTTGAAAAGGAAAGGAACGTACCGGGAGCGCCGATCTTGGCGTCGACGATCGCAAGCCCGCCAGCGGTGGTCTTGTTGATCGCGGGGAACGGGTTGTTGCGGCACGCATCGAGCATCAGGATGCGCATCTTGCTCGGCACCGATGTCAGCGTGTTCAGGATGTCGTTGAGCCGAACCGCCTGCAGCGGAATGTCGGCTTCCCGCTTGGGATCGATATCGACCGGCACCAGATAATTCTCGCCGTCGATCTGCAGGCCGTGACCGGCGTAGAAAATCAACGCGACGGTGTCGGGACCTTTGGCGGCCACACGGCTTGCGAACTCGCCGACCTGTTCGCGCATCTGGTCCTGCGAAAGATCGGAAGCGGTCGACACCTCGAAACCCGCGTCGGTCAGGAATTGCGATACCGCCTTGGCATCGTTTGCCGGATTGGGCAGCACCGGCACCGAACGATAGGCGGATTGACCGATTACCAACGCAAGGCGGTTCTCCGCGAGGGCGGCTTGCGCGCCGAAAAGCACAACGGCGGCAGCGACGATGACATTGAGCACCGAGTGACGGAACATCAGGCTACCTCCCGGCAGAACAAAACCGCAGACGATGGATTGGTCGCGAAAAGCCGTGAGGCGGTTCAAGCCGCGGCGCCATGTGCGGCAAACGGGGAGCCAAATTCAACGGCGAATTTGTCGCAGTTCAATTCGTATCAGATATGGAGATCGGCAGCCTATTTCGGCTTCCTGGCAGGCTCCGCGGGCTTGGTGATGCTCCACGGATCATATTTTTCCTTGGACTCCGGTATCCTCTCGAGTGCGGCTTTGTAAGCCTTCTCGTCCACTTCCGGCTTCTTCTGGTCCGTCTTCTTTTCGTCTCCCTGAGGCCGTCTGCCACCCATCTGGGCCTGCGCGGGCATCGCGATCAACGCCAGCATCGCCACAACCGCCGTGAAGGTCTTCATCGCCTCTGTCTCCCTGCCATCCCGCTCGCAATCTAGCCTGCATTCGGATAACGGCAAAGGCGGGCCGCGGCGTCCAAAAACTCACCCCACGCCCGTTTTCAGCAATTGTTGATGAACATGAGGCCACAAATCGGGGACGACCCCGCGCAATTCGCGGCGAAGCGCGATAAAATCGACCGGTGGGACGGGTCTTTACTTTTGTGGCGTTGATAGCGTGCACGGCGATCGCGTTGGCGGGCTGCGGCCTTGCCGACAGCCGTTCGCCGGTGCCTGCGTTCATGCGCGACAAGGCCAGCGAACCGCCACCGCCCGAACCGCCGCCCGATGTCAAACGCCTGGTCCGCGAGCAGCTGGATTCGGTATTCCAGGCTTCCTCGCATCCGCGCGAAATACAAGTGTCGTCGCCACGGCATCGGCTCGAAGCAACCGGCTGGACCGCCTGCGTCAGGGCTGAGCTCGACTCCGTGATGGGCAAGCCGCTGGGCGCCCAGACCTATCGCGTCACGATCAGCGACGGCGTAATTGGCGACCGGCGGCGTGCCGAAGCCGAAGACAGTTGCGAAGCGGAAACCTTTGAGCCGATTTGAGGCGACTGGCCTCTCCCGGCGATTGCGAAGGCAAGCGTTTAGGAAATCATCTGCAGGAGCCGGCCATCAAGATGGCCGTTCCGCGGCGGGCGCGTGACGTTCTGATGAAGGCTGGACTGGTCTTTCCGTCGCACAGCAATTGCGGTGACTTCTGTCTATTTTTTAGTCGCCACTTGTCGAGAGTTTCGTCTTGCGGCAGAGATTGATGCCATGGGAGCCTTGGCTTGAGGCAAACGTTTGGTTGATCCGACACCTCTGCGTTTCGCCTGCATCACCAACGCCAGTCGTCCGGAGTCCGCGGATCGGGCCAAGAAGGTAGATCATGCTGAAGAAAATCGTGCTTGGCCTCGTTTTGACCTGCAGCGCAAGCATTGCGCTTGCGCAAGCGCCGAAGATGGGGGGCGTCGTCAACGCCGTGATCCAGCCCGAGCCGCCCGGCCTGATGCTGGCCATGATCCAGAACGGCCCGACCCAGATGGTCGCCGGCAATATCTTCGAGGGCCTGCTGCGCTACAGCCCGAAGCTGGAGCCGCTGCCAGGCCTTGCCGAAAGCTGGACGGTGAGCGAGGACGCCAAGGTCTACACCTTCAAGCTCAAGCCGGGCGTGACCTGGCACGACGGCAAGCCGTTCACGTCAGCGGACGTGCTGTTCTCCATCGAAATGCTCAAGCAGACCCATGCGCGTGCGCGCGGCAATCTGGTGCAGCTTGAGAAGGTCGAGGCGCCCGACGACCTCACCGTGGTGTTCACGTTGAAACAGCCGTTCGGACCGTTCATCGGCATCTTCGAAGTCGGCTCGCTGCCGATGATTCCGAAGCATCTCTATCAAGGCACCGACTGGAAGACCAACCCCTACAACAACGCGCCGATCGGAACCGGTCCGTTCATGTTCAAGGAGTGGCAGAAGGGTTCGTTCATCCGCCTCGTCAAGAATCCGAATTACCACGTCAAGGGCAAGCCCTATCTCGACGAGATCTACTGGCAGATCATCCCGGACGCCGCGGCGCGTTCGGTGGCGTTCGAAACCGGCAAGGTCGACATATTGCCCGGCGGCTCGGTCGAGAACTTCGACGTCCCGCGGCTGAGCAAACTGAAGGATACCTGCGTCACCGGCGCCGGCTGGGAGTTCTTCAGTCCGCTGGCATGGATGTGGCTCAACAACCGCGCCGGCCCGACCGCGAACAAGAAGGTCCGCCAGGCGATCATGTACGCCATCGATCGCAATTTTGCGAAAGACGTGATCTGGAACGGGCTGGGCAAGGTCGCGACCGGTCCGTCGGCATCGACGATCAAATTCTACACCGACGACGTGGCGAAATATCCCTACGATCCCGCAAAGGCCAAGGCCCTGCTGAAGGAAGCCGGCTATAAAGGCGAGAAGGTCCGGCTGATGCCGCTGCCCTATGGCGAGACCTGGCAGCGCTGGGGCGAAGCCGTGAAACAGAACCTGCAGGACGTCGGCATGAACATCGAAACCATCGCCACCGACGTGCCCGGCTCGAACCAGAAGATCAGCGACTGGGATTACGATATCTCCTTCACCTATCTCTATCAGTATGGCGATCCGGCGCTCGGCGTTGGCCGCAATTACGTGTCGAGTCAGATCACCAAGGGCCAGCTATTCAACAATGTCGAGGGTTACTCAAATCCGGAGATCGACAAATTGTTTGCCGAAGGCGCGGTCGCGACCCCCGATTCCAAGCGCAAGGAGATCTACGAGAAGGCGCAGAAGATCCTGGTCGAGGACGTGCCGGTGGCGTGGATGCTCGAACTGCAGTTCCCGACCATTACCCGCTGCAAGATCAAGGACCTCATCACGACAGCCATCGGCGTCAACGATGGCTTCCGCGACGCATGGATCGACAAGTGAGGTTATCGACGGCAGGCGCTTTCTTCACCTCTCCCCGCCGGGGAGAGGTATAGCACGGCGAACACTGCAACATGCTGTCATTCGTTGCCCAGAGGGTCGTGAAGGGCGCGATCGTTCTGCTCGCCATCATCGTGCTGAACTTCTTCCTGATCCGGCTTGCGCCGGGCGATCCGGCCGCCGTGATGGCCGGTGAAGCCGGCGCCAGCGACCAGATGTTCGTCAACCAGTTGCGCGAGAAATTCGGTCTCGACAAGCCGTTGCCGGAGCAGTTGTTCATCTACGTCAAGGGCATCCTGAGCTTCGATCTCGGCTTTTCGTTCCGCCAGCAGGCGCCGGTGTCAAAGCTGATCCTGGAGCGCCTGCCGGCGACGCTATTATTGACGATGACCGCGTTCGCGATCTCGCTCGTGCTCGGCATTCTGTTCGGCACGCTGGCAGCGCGCTGGGCCGGAACCTGGCTGGACACCGCCATCACCGTGATGGCGCTGGTGTTCTATGCCACGCCGCTGTTCTGGATCGCGCTGATAGCGATCCTCTTGTTCTCGGTGTCGCTGGATTGGCTGCCGAGTTTTGGCTACGAGACCGTCGGCGCCAACTACACCGGTTTTGCCCATGTGCTCGATGTCGGCGCGCACCTGATCATGCCGGCGATGACCATCGGCCTGTTCTTCATGGCGACCTACACCCGCATGACGCGCGCCTCGATGCTGGAAGTGAAGCGGCTCGATTTCGTCAAGACGGCGCGCGCCAAGGGGCTGAGCGACAGCATCATCCAGCGCCGCCATGTGCTGCGCAACGCGCTGCTTCCGGTGGTGACGCTGGCCGGCGTGCATGCCGGCAACCTGGTCGGTGGCGCCGTGCTCACCGAAACGGTTTTCGCCTGGCCGGGGATCGGCCGGCTGATGTACGAAGCCCTGCTGCAGCGCGACTACAACCTGCTGCTCGGCGTGTTTGTGGTGTGCTCGGCGATGGTGCTGATCTTCAATCTGGTTACCGACCTGATCTATCGCATGGTCGATCCCCGCATCGAATTCGCACCATGAAGCAATTCTGGAAACAGTTGTTGCGCAATCCGAGCGGGCTGGTGGGCCTGATCATCGTCGTGATCGCCATCCTCGTCGCGGCGTTCGGACCGCTGATCTTTCCGAATTCGCCGTGGCGGATGGTGCAGCGGCCATTCCTGCCGCCGTTTTCGCTGTCGACCGTGCCGCTCGGCACCGATGCGCTGGGGCGCGACGTCTTTGCCGGCATCATCTATGGCGCGCGCGTCTCGCTGCTGGTCGGCCTGGTCTCGACGCTGGCGGCGCTGGCGGTCGGCGTCCCGCTCGGCGCCATCGCCGGCTATTTCGGCGGCCGCATCGACGACGCGCTGATGCGTTTCACGGAATTCTTCCAGACCATTCCGAGCTTCGCGCTCGCCATCGTGCTGGTGGCGATCCTGCAGCCGTCGATCTATTCGATCGTCGCCTCGATCGCGCTCGTAAGCTGGCCGCCGGTGGCGCGGCTGGTGCGCGGCGAAGTGCTGTCGCTGCGCACGCGCGAATATGTCCAGGCCGCCATCGTCACCGGCCAGACCCATCGCTGGATCATCTGGCACGAGATCCTGCCCAACGCGCTGTCGCCGGTGATCGTGCTGGCATCGCTGATGGTGGCGACCGCGATCCTGCTGGAATCCTCGCTGTCGTTCCTGGGGCTGGGCGATCCCAACCTGATTTCGTGGGGCTACATGGTCGGCGCCGGCCGCACCGTGATCCGGCAGGCGTGGTGGATCACCGTGTTTCCGGGGCTTGCGATCCTGATCTCGGTGCTGGGCCTCAACCTGGTCGGCGAAGGCCTCAACGACGCGCTCAATCCGCGGCTCTCCAGGCAGGGGCGCTGAATCATGACCGCCGAGCCCGTCGTCACTATCAGGGACCTCAGGATTGCGCTGCCGCCGGGCGGCGAGCGTGCCTACGCCGTCGATGGCGTTTCGTTCGATCTTCACCCCGGCGAGATCGTTTGCGTGGTCGGTGAATCCGGCTCGGGCAAATCGATGTGTGCGCATGCGCTGATGGGACTATTGCCTGACAGCGTCACCACCGAAACCGGCAGCATCGGTTTCGAAGGCCGCAACCTGGTGGCGCTCGACGAAGACGGCTGGCGCGACCTGCGCGGACGCCGCATCGCCATGGTGTTTCAGGAGCCGATGACCGCGCTCAATCCCTTGCTGCGGATCGGCGACCAGATGATGGAGATGTTCGAGGCCCATGGCCTGCTCTCGCCGCGCGAGCGCAAACGCAAGGCGCTCGATCTCGCGCGGGAAGTCGGCCTGCCCGATCCCGAAAGAATCGTGCGCGCCTATCCGCATCAATTGTCCGGCGGCCAACGCCAGCGGGCGATGATCGCGATGGCGCTGGCGCTGGAGCCCGCGGTTCTGGTGGCGGACGAGCCGACCACCGCGCTCGACGTCACCACGCAGGCGCAGATCCTCAAGCTGATCCGCGACCTGCAGCGCAGCCGCAACATGGCTGTCATGTTCATCACCCACGATTTCGGCGTGGTCGCGGACATCGCCGACCGCGTCGTGGTGTTGCGGCATGGTCAGGTCGTCGAACAGGGCCGCGCGGACGCGGTGCTTGAGCGTCCGCAGCATCCCTACACCAAGGCGCTGCTATCCGCGGTGCCATCGATCCACCCGCCGCCACGGGCGCCACTGACCGACCGCAACAGGGCGGTCGACGTGATCGGCCTCGACAAGACCTATGTGACGGCCGGCGGCTGGTTTCGGCCGGATCGCACGGTGCGGGCCGCACACGAAGTCAGCTTCTCGATCCTGCACGGTGAGACGCTCGGCCTGGTCGGCGAATCCGGCTCCGGCAAATCATCGGTGGCGCGGCTGGTGATGCGGCTGATCGAGGCCGATCGCGGCACCATTCGGATCGGCGACGCCGACCTGACGCAGCTTGAAGGCAAGGCGCTGCGCGACCAGCGCCGCCGCATCCAGATGATCTTTCAGGATCCGTTTGCCTCGCTCAATCCGCGCCGCAAGGTCGGGCAGATCATCAGCGACGGACCGATCGCGCATGGTACCGACCCCAAGCAAGCGCAAGCCCGCGCCCGCGAACTGCTCGGGATGGTCGGGCTGGATGCCGGCGCGATGGAGCGCTACCCGCATGAATTCTCGGGCGGGCAGCGGCAGCGCATCGGTATCGCGCGCGCGCTGGCGCTCGACCCGGAGATCATCGTCGCCGACGAAGCCGTCTCGGCGCTCGATGTATCCGTGCAGGCGCAGGTGCTGAACCTGCTGGAAGACCTCAAGGCCCGGCTTGGGCTGTCGATGCTCTTCATCACCCACGATCTGCGGGTGGCCGCGCAGATCTGCGACCGCATCGCGGTCATGCAACGCGGCGTGATCGTCGAACTCAAGCCGACGGCGGCGCTGTTCGCAAGCCCCGAGCATCCCTACACGCGCGAACTGCTAGCCGCGGTGCCGGGCCAGAAACGTCAGGCCGCGTTGTCGGCCTGAGCGGCCCGCGCATTCGCAACGGCTACGCGCCGCCGAACGGTAAATGGCCTGTTAAAATAACCGCTCGAATTGAAGCCCGAAACCAACGGGTCTTTTCCGATCTTTCCACTAGCGTCGCCCGACAAGGCGATGGCAGCAGGCGGCGCCGTGAGGTGCCACCGGCCGGTCGCGAACGGGGAATCGGGGACGTGGCCGAGATTGCCGACAGAGCAGTAGTCCATCGCGCATCGCTAAAGGATGCAGTGACTGCGCGTGCGCAGGCAATGCCGGCGCTGATGCCGCTCACCCAGGTCTCCGCGAGCCAGTGGCGCGCGCTGGCTGAACGGGCGGTCGAGCCGAACGGCTATTATTTGCCCGATTGGGAATTGGCGGTGAGCGCCTCCGCGCGCGGCCGCACCGGTGTATTCGCGCTCGGCGCCTGGAGCGACGCTTCATTGGCGCGCCTGATCGGCCTGGTGCCTGTCATATCGATGTGGCGCGCCTACAAAATCCCCCTGCCCGCTCTGGTGAGCGCCGATCCCTACGGCACGCTGAGCACGCCGCCGCTCGACCGCGACATGACCGAGGATGCCGTCATCAGATTGATGCGGCAGGCGCGGAAAGCCGGTGCTCATGCGCTGATCCTGCGCGACCTGTCGCTCGATGGCGCCGCCATGAAGACCTTCACGGAAGTGCTGCGGCTGAGCGGCATGCGTCCGCGCCTGCTGCAATCCCATCTCCGCGCCTGCCTTGACGCCACCCGCGACGCCGACGAACTGCTGCGCGACGCGCTGGGCGCAAAGAAACTGAAGGAACTGCGCCGGCAGCGCAATCGCCTGGCCGAGCATGGCGCCGTCAGCTTCGAGGTGGCGCGGACACCTGACGATATTGCCGCTGCGCTCGAGGGCTTTTTGGCACTCGAGGCCAGCGGCTGGAAAGCCGAGCGCGGCACCGCGCTGGCGCAGGACGACGGCGATGCCGGCTTCATCCGGCGCGCTGCGCCGGCGCTCGCCGAAAACCGCCAGTGCGAAATCGTGACGCTGCGCACCGGCGATACGCCGGTCGCAGCCGCCATCGTGCTTCGCCACCGGGATCGCGCCTTCTACTTCAAGCTCGGCGTCGATGAGCGCTTTGCAAAATTGTCACCCGGCGTGCAGTTGACGCTCGACCTGACGCGGCATCTCTGCGCCGATCCCGCTATTGCCATGGTGGACTCCACCGCGAGCCCCGATCACCCGATGATCAATCCGATCTGGCGCGGGCGGCTTGCGATCGGCGACATCCTGATCCCGCTGCGGCCAAAGGATCCCGTCGTACCGCTGATCCACGCGGCGTTGGGCGTGCGAAAGCTGATCCGCGAGCCGGCCCGCCGCGCCGTCCGGTTCATCCGCAGCCGTCAGGAGAAATGGTCATGAACAGCGTCATCGAAATAGCGCCGGTGATTACGGCTGACAACAGCGCGCTGCAACGCGATTTTCCGCTGAAGCCGTTCGCGATCCGCCACAAACTCGCGGGCCATCCATTGCTGGCACTGCCGCGCATCGCGCAGCTGGCGTCCGAGCTGCCGCGCGACCTGATCGAATATAATTCAGGCAAGGTCGCGATCAGCCAGGATCCCGACGCGATCCCTTCGGTCGATCTCGACCCGGTCGAAATTGTAAAGCGCATCGAGACCGCTGGCGCCTGGATGGTGCTCAAGCGCATCGAGAATTCGCCGGAATATCGCGGGCTTCTGGAAGACACGCTGCTGTCGGTGGCGCGGGCGCGCGGTTTCAACAGCCTGCACGATGCCGGCTTCGAGCAGGTCGAAGGCTTCCTGTTCGTCTCGTCGCCGAATTCGATCACGCCGTTCCATCTCGACAGCGAAGACAATTTCTTCGTGCACATCCACGGCGAAAAATTCTTCACCATCTACGACAATACCGATCGCTCCATCGTCGGCGACGACGAGATCGAGCGCTCCATGACCAAGCATCGCAACCTGAAATTCGACGACAGCCTTGCTTCACGCGGCACCGAGTTTCATCTCTTCGCCGGCGACGGCTGCTATGTGCCGTATCAATGGCCGCATTGGGTGCGCACCGCGGACAGGCATTCGATCTCGATGGCGATCACCTGGAAGACGCGCGAGGTGCGCCGGCTCAACGATCTGCATTTCTTCAATTCGATGCTGCGCGGTGTGGGCCTGCCGCAGCAGCCGCCCGGCACCCAGCCGGTGCGCGATGCGCTCAAGCTTGCTTTCTATCGCACCGTGACGGCAGCAATCCGTCCGCTGCGCTCGTCGATGGCGATGCGCCGCGTGCTACGCAGGATCGCGCTGGGCAAGCGCGCGAATTACTATTTGAAGGGCGCGTGAGCGAGACGGTTGTGTGGCGTTCCCCGGACGCTGCGCAGCGCACTCGGGTCCGTGTTCCGCACGGCCCGAGCACAGGCTCCGCGGTGCGCTGCTGATCCGGGTCCATATTGGCACCATAGTAGGTCCCGGCTCTGCGGAGCAGCGTGACCGGACGATGCTTCGCATCGCCGGGAGAACGCTGCACCGCGTCCGGGACACGTAAATCTACTCCGCCGCCTGTGCGTTGATCTCGCCCGATACCTGCCGGATCGCCCGCGCCAACTGCTCGGCCGGTTGCGCACCCGACACCGCATATTTCTGCGCGAACACGAACGTCGGCACGCCGGAGATGCCCTTGTCGGACGCCTCCTGTGCCTGGCCCGAGATCAACGCCACGTCTTCGTCGGTCGCAAGTCGCCGGCGCACATCTTCGGCATCGAGCCCGACATCGGCCGCCGCCTGCACCAGGACGTCAGTGTCGGTGAGATCGCCGCCGTCCCTGAAATACAATTCCATCAGCCGCTGCTTCATCTCGGCGGATTTGCCCTGCGCCTCGGCCCAATGAATCAGGCGATGGCAGTCGATGGTATTGGGCTGGCGTTTTACCAGTTCGGGCCGATACGTAAGGCCCTCTTCGCCCGCGGCGGTAACGACGCGTCCGGCGATGCCCTTGTAGGCCTCGGGCGAGCCGAATTTCGTGGTGAGATATTCGTCGCGGCTGATGCCCTCGCGCGGCACCCAGGAATTGAGAAAGAACGGCCGCCAGTGAATTTCCACGGGAACGTCCGGCACCAGCGCCAGCGCGCTCTCGATGCGGCGTTTGCCGATGTAGCACCAGGGACAGACGACGTCGGAGACGATATCGATCTTAAGTGGTTTCAAGCTGCTCATCGGACGGTCCTCGGCTTTCGAATTCCCAGAGATAAGCCGCAATCCGGACCGCGACAAGGCGCTATTCGGGGCTGGCCGCCATCGCCCGCATCCGCTCGGCGGTCACCTCGTCGGCGGGAAAGAACGTCTCCAGCGCCAGTTCGGACAGCGTGATATCGACCGGCGTGCCGAAGATCATCGTCGTGGAAATGAAGCTCAGCACCTCGCCGTCGAGCCGCATCTTGAAGGGGATCGCTACATTGTCCGACGACAGCGGCACTGACCGTGCCGGGATCGGATAGGCCTTCAGCTCCTGATAAAGTTTTATCAACTCGGGATCGGCAGTTGCTTCGCACTGGCGGTGCAGCCGCTCCAGGAGATGGCTGCACCATTCGGCGAGGTTGACGGTGCGCGCCGCCAGTGCCTCGGGGTGAAAGGCAAGGCGCAGGATGTTGAAGGGCTGGCCGAGCAGCCGCGCCGGAATGCCTTCCAGCAGCGGCATCACCATGCGGTTGGCCGAAACCAGGTTCCAGTGCCGGTCATACGCCAGCGCCGGATTGGGTTCATGCGCCTTCAGCACGAGATCGATCGCAGCCCGCGCCGATTTCAGTGCGGGATCGTCGAGCGAGCGCTGCGGAAACGCGGGTGCAAAGCCCGCCGCCACCAGCAGCACGTTGCGCTCGCGCAACGGCACGTCGAGCCGCTCTGCGAGTTTCAACACCATCTCGCGTGACGGCGCGGCGCGGCCGGTTTCGACAAAGCTCAAATGCCGAGCCGAGATATCGGCGTCGCCGGCAAGATCGAGCTGGCTGAGACGGCGGCGCTGCCGCCATTCGCGCAGGTGATCGCCGACATGGACGGGCTGGGTTCGCTCAGTTCGTGCTGTGGCGGAGTGCGTATTCATGGTGAAAACCTACCATGCGAATTTCATGCGTTCCATTACCTCGGACGTAATCGAATTGCCTCCCCGGCCGGGCCATCCTCGCCAGCGTTTCACCCATCACACCGGAAGGAGAACTGCCATGATACACCCCTCCCTGTTGCTTCGCCGCGTTATCCAGTTCGACGCCATCTTCAGCGGCATCAGTGCGCTCGCACTGACATTTGGCGCCGGAATGCTGGCGCCGCTGCTTGATCTTCCCGAAGCGCTGCTGCGCGAGAGCGGCTTGTTCCTGATCGCCTATACGGCACTGGTCGGCTGGCTCGGCACGCGGCAATCGATGCCGAAAATGCTGGTGCTGATCGTGATCGCCGGCAATGCGGTCTGGACCCTCGCCAGCATCGCGCTGTTGTTCTCCGGCGCGGTGACGCCGAACCTGCTTGGCCAGGTTTTTGTAGCGGCCCAGGCGATCGCAGTCGGCGCCATCGCCGAGCTGCAATATATCGGCTTGCGCAAAAGCGGCAGCGCGGTGGCGGCTTAAGCCGAATTTGCCGAGGCCGTACCTTCCTCAGCCGCCGCAAAGCCCGACTTTGCGGCGGCTGTTGCATGGTATTCCGTCCCGTTCGGCGTAAAGAACTCGAGCATCCTCTGCGGGGCATTTGCTTCAAACGCGAGTTCGAGACCGGCTGCGGATTCGGCAGCCTTCTCCTCAGCCCGTGGAAACATTGCAGTTTCGTAGATGGCAAAAGCCTGGTCGATGTCGGTGGGGTGCTCGATGATGGCCTTGGCAAGGTCTGCTCCATCGATCATGGCCAAATTTGCCCCTTCTCCGGCGAAGGGTGACATCAGGTGGGCGGCATCTCCGAGAAGTGTCACGCCGGGAGTACGCGGCCAGCGAAGCCCCATCGGCAACATCCAGATGGATCGCGGCTGGATATCGCCGTCGCTGTTGGCCAGCACTTCGTGAAAATCATCATGCCAGCCGTGAAAGTGCTTATGCAGCATGTCGCGCGAAATTGGCTGTTTGGACCAATCCGCCGGAACCTTGAGCGCGGCGTAGATACACAACTCGCTGTTGGGCTCGCGATGCGCGAAGATGGCGCGTTCGTCCGAGAGCGCGATCATCATTCCCTTGCCGACCAGCGCGGCCGCTGTCGGGTGGTTTTTGTCGGCATCGAGATAGCGCAGCTCGACAAAGCTGATGCCCGAATAGATCGGGCAGGCTTCCGAGACGAGCGGGCGGACCATTGACCATGCACCATCGGCGCCGATCAGGACTTCGGTGGTCGCAACGCTGCCGTCGGCGAACGATAATTTGAACTCACTCCCCGCCTTGCTTACTCCGGTCACCCGCGCATTCCAGCGAACAATATCCGGAGGCAAGGAAGAAAGCAGCAGATTGCGCAACGCGCCGCGGTCGATTTCCGGCCGCAACCCGTTGCCGTCATCCGTCAATCGCACGGCGCCTGTCTTGTCCAGGATGCGCATGGCATCGCCGTGTTGGAGAGTCAGCTTGCCAAAAGCGTCCAGCAGGCCGGCGGCCTGCAACGCGACCTGACCGGTATCGTGATGAATATCGAGCATGCCGCCCTGGTGACGGTGGGTGGCTGACGGATCGGCATCGTAGACGACTGACGCGATGCCGTTTCTATGCAGCACGCTCGCCAGCGTGAGCCCGCCTACTCCACCGCCTACAATCGTGATCATGGTTGTTGCTTTCGCATTGGAAGAGTTCACCCATTGGCGTCGTGGCCTCATTGCGCTATATATATAGGAACCTATATATTTTGTATAGGACCCTATTTAAGAGAAAATGTGATGCGAAGATGGGAGTTGCACGAACGGCCGGGTCATCTCATCAACAGGGCGGCGAAACTGATGCTCCGCCTGGCCGACATCAAATTCCGGCCGCTGGGGCTCGGCGTGGCCGCCTTTCCAGTTCTCACCATGTTGAGGACCGGGCAAAAACTTTCACAGAAGGACCTGGCGCTGTGCGCCCGGATCGAGCAACCCAGCATGGCTCAATTGCTGGCGCGGCTTGAGCGTGACGGCATGATCAAGCGCAGCCCCGATCCCGGCGACGGCCGCAGCAGCCTGATTTCAATCACCCGCAAGGCGCTGGCAGTACTTCCCGAAGTCGATGCGGCCGTCGACGCCGGCAATGAACTGGCAGTTGCCGGGATGAGCGACAGCGAGGTCAAAATGCTGATCGATCTGCTGCAGCGCCTGATTGGCAATCTGGAACGGGCCGCTCAGCGCGAACAAGCGGCGATGGATCATGCCGGGGAACTTTGAACACCGGGAGCACGGCCTGATCTCTCGTTACGCCGAAATCTTTCGCCGACACCGAGCAGGACGCCCTGTCCGCCCGCGATGCTGAGTTCGAGGCTGGCGGCGATCCGCCGGGCACGCTCGACGAAATGCACTACGGCCTGGGGAGGACAGACCTCCCGCGCGGTGGTCTCGAACAGCGCAAGCCAGCGGTCGAAATGATCGGCGTCCACCGGTAGCGGCAGATGCTTGACCGTCGGGCTGCCGTGATAGCGGCCCGACATCAGCGCGACCGACGACCAGAACGCGCACATCTGCTGCAGATGCGGCTCCCAGTCCCCGATTCGGGCTTCGAATACCGGCGCCAGCACCGCGTCCGCTCTGACTTTTTCGTAGAAGCTGCGAACCAGGCGCTCGATCATCGCCTCCGTGATGCCGGTTCTTGCGCTGATCTCGGCTGTGATTTTTTCGCGCCGTTCTGCCCCTGTCACGATGACCTCCTAAATAGGCGTTTCAAATACCTATTTAGCCCGCTATAGTTTCGTTGCAAAGGCCTATTTTCGAGGGTTCCATGCGTCTGACCGCGTTCACGGATTTTGCGTTGCGCACCTTGATGCGGCTGGCCGGCGAACCGGCGCGGTCGTTCGCAACCAGCGAAATCGCGATCGAGTTCGGCATATCCCGCAATCATCTTGCGAAGGTGGTTCGCGACCTCGCCGATGGCGGCTTCATCAGCACCCAGCGTGGCGCGGGCGGCGGCTTCACCCTGGCCCGGCCGCCGCATTCGATCAGGCTCGGCGAAGTCGTGCGTGCCCTGGAAAGGGAAGCGCTGGTCGAATGCTTCCGCGACGATGGCGGAAATTGTGTGCTGCTGCCGCGCTGTCGCCTGAAGGTGCGGCTGGCCGCCGCGCGCGAAGCCTTCATGCGGGAACTCGACGCCACCACGCTCGCCGAATGCGCTTATCCGGCGCGGCCCAAGGCGAGCCCGAAAGCAACCGCAAAGCGAGGTGTCCCATGAAACCGATCGAGTTCAGCGACGGAGCCGTTCAGGTCGACGCATCCGTGATCGCCGAGGGCCTCGGCGTCCCACTGCCACTGCTGAGAAAGCAGATGCGGGCCGGCAAGATCACCAGCCTCTCCGAGCGAGGGATCGATGCCGACAGCGGCCGGCATCGCCTGACCTTCTTCTCCGAGCACCGGCGATTTCGCCTTGTGTTCGATGAAGGTGGAGCGATCATTCAGCGCTCGGCGCTCGACTTTGGAAACTCGCCGCTGCCGAAATCGGTGCGAAAGCCGGGTGGCTGAAGCGGCATACGGTAATTCTCAGGAGAGCTCGCGTGACGTCAGAGCAAGTGAGCGGCACGGAAGGCTATGCCGACGAGGCCGAGGAGCTCTTCAAGTGCTATGAAAGCTTCTCTGCCACCGACGCGCACCGGATGGTGCTGCATCTGATCCCGGCGGCACCAAGCTGCATTTGCGACATCGGCTCGGGAACCGGCCGCGATGCGGCGTGGCTCGCCGCACAGGGGCATTACGTCGTGGCCGTCGAGCCCACCGATGCGATGCGCGTCCCGGCGATGGCCTTGCATCCGTCGCCGCGGATCGAATGGCTCAACGACAGCCTGCCGGATCTGGCGGACTTGTTGGCACGCGGAGAAAAGTTCGACCTCGTCATGCTGACCGCGGTCTGGATGCATCTCGACGCCCAGCAGCGCCGCCGCGCGATGCCCAATGTCGCATCGCTGGTGCGCGCCGGCGGCGCCGTGATCATGACGCTGCGGCACGGACCGGTCCCGCCGGGACGGCGCATGTTCGAGGTCTCGGCCGAGGAAACCATTGAACTCGGGCAGATGCAGAACCTGCGGGCGGTCTTGAATCTCGCCGTGGAATCCCGTCAGGAACAAAACCGCGTCGCCGGCATCACCTGGACCAAGCTGGCGTTCGTGAAGGGGAAAGACTGACCACGAGCCATTCCGCCGTCATGGCGGGCTCGTCCCGGGCACGACAAGTTACATAACGAACAAAGACGCACGCCGCCTAAGCCGACGCGCGGCTTTCCGGGCTTTGCCTGCGCCTGGGCTTAACGGCGATCCCGGATTTGCCCGATATCGTTTTGCCCGAAGCGGCAGGATTTGCACCGTGCCCGTTGAGCAGCTTGCCGTTCAGCTTCACGCCGTTCACTTTGTCGCTCGGCTTTTTCTTTTCCCTGGCCTTCTTGGCCTTGGCCGCCTGCTTCTCGGCTTTACGCAACGCCTTCCGCTCCGCCTTGGCCTTTAGCCGCGCCTTTTCGGCCCTCGCCTCGGCGCGCTGCTTCTTGCGCTTCTTTTCGCAGGCGTCGCATTTGCAGCCGATCGGCTTCAGATAGGCTTTGAAGTAGTCGGTGCCGTAGTCGTAGTTGATCTCTTCGCCAGGCTCGATGTTCTTGATGGCGCGGATCACGACCTTGCGCTTGCGCGGCTTGACGTCGGATTCGGCGTTCGGCTTGCAGGCGTGATTGATATAGCGGGCAACGTTCTTGCGGATCGAACCGTCGATGGTCCAGCGATTGTTGAGCTCGAACAGATATTTGTTCTCGATCGCGTCGTCCTTCTTCTTTTTGGAGTCCAGGAGCGGCCCGAAATAGCGGACGATCTTGGCGCCCTTCTTGATCGGTTTGGTGGCGAAGAGGCCGAGCCCGGTACGGGAACGGCCGACGCGGTAGGGTTTATTCGGTGAAACGGCGGGCATGATGGATAAGAACTGACACGCTGGTGAAAACAGGGAGCGCTGTTCTAGAACGATTCCGCGCCGATGTCAGGCCTTTCGCGCATCCCCTGTGAACCTTCCCCAGATTGCACATGTCGAGGCTACCGACCGGCGCCCCGATGTCCGGGGCAAACGCACAAGCTTTCAGCAGTTCCCATACATCGGCCACCCAAGACTACCACGTCGGCAGCGTACCGGCACCGTGGTAACGTCGGCCCGAACCGAACTTCGGGAGATCTGGACTGCGGAGGTTGCCGATGGATGCCGTCCTTCCCTACAGAGCCATGGCCTACAACAACGGCTGGGCCAACCATCGTCTGCTCACCGCCTGCATGCGGCTGTCGCAGGCTGATTTCGTGGCGCCGCGGACCGGCTTCTTTCCAAGCCTGCGCGCGACGCTCAATCACATCCTGATCATCGACCGTTTCTACGTGGACGCCATGGAGGGCGGCACGCTTGGGCCTGCAGCCTGGGCGGACCGGGAGCCTTGCGAAACTGCGATCGAGCTTCGCGATGCGCAGAAGGAGATGGACCGGCGGTTGATTGCCGTCGTCGAGCGCCTCGGCGCGGCCGGCCTCAATCGTGTTGTCGACATACACCGCGCCGATCGCATTCAACGCGAGCGGATCGACCGGCTGCTGCTTCATTTGTTCCAGCATCAGGTCCATCATCGCGGCCAGGCCCACGCGATGCTGAGCGCCACCGAGGTCCGCCCGCCGCAGCTCGACGAGTTCTTCGCAGCAGGCGAAGCGCCGCTGCGCGCCACCGAATTTGCAGAACTGGGGTGGACCGAGGATACGGTCTGGTCCAACTGAGCTACGGCCCCGGCGGGCGGCCGACGGTAGACTTCAGCATGGCGTCCAGCAGCGTCTCGACGGTGGTGCCCGCAGGCAGCCGGTGCAGGATATCCTTGAGCCGTCCATCGAGCAGCAGCGTGGTAAATCCGTGAACCAGCGACCAGGCGCGCGCGATCGCAGCGGCTTGGTCCAGCGTGAGCGTCTCCAGCGCTTCTCCGGAAAGTTGCTCCTGGCGCCCGGCGCCGACGGCACTGGCCAATCCTTCGAAGGAGGCGCTCGCAGCCTCATGCAGCGACGGCCGCGTCATGTCGAGCCGTTCGGTGCGGAACATCAACCCGTACATGCCGGGGCGCGCCTGCGCATAGGCGACATAGGCCTTGGCACGCGCCAATGCCTTCATCAGCGGCAGGGTCTCGCTGGCACCGGCAGCAATCATGGCGGCATTGAACCGGCGGAAACCAATCGCAGCGAGTTCGCTGAGCAGGCCCGCGAGATCGCCGAAATGATGGGTCGGTGCGGCATGCGATACGCCGGCTTCGCGCGCCACCGCGCGCAGCGTCAGTCCCGGAAGCCCGTCGCGCTCGAGCACCCTCTCCGCCGCCTCGAGCAGAGCCTCGCGCAAGGCGCCGTGATGATACGGCATACCTTCGCCGGCACCGGCGGAGCGCCGCACAATCCGCTTTCGCGGCGCGCGCGCCGATACCGGCTTGCCGGGAACGGGCCGCGCGCGGGTTTTGATATTGCCGGGCTTTCTTGTCATGTCCGCCTTATAGGCGACGATTTTTACACTGTAAAGATTTCGCTTGACGATTTGGACCATCGCCTGTATCCACATTTTGACGATGTAAAGATAAACCAAAGGGAGCGATCGATGCGTGACGAAGTGGTTGGCGATGCGGCCCGCAGCAATCTGGCGCCGATTCCGATGGAATGCGACGCGCCCTTTCTCAAAGTCGTCGGCGAGTTGCCGCGCGAGCTCAACGGCACCCTCTATCGCAACGGACCCAATCCGCAGTTCGAGGCACCGGGCGCGCACTGGTTCGTCGGCGACGGCATGCTGCACGCCTTCCATCTCGAGAACGGCCGCGCCAGCTATCGCAACCGCTGGGTCCGCACCCCGAAATGGCAGGCCGAGCACGACGCCGGCCGCGCGCTGTTCGGCGGCTTCGGCCGCAAGCTGCCGGATGCGCCGGCCACCGTCACCCAGGACGGCGGCGTCGCCAACACCAACATCATCTTTCACGCCGGACGCCTGCTCGCGCTGGAGGAAGGCCACCTGCCGACCGAGATCGAACCCGGCACGCTGAACAGGCTCGGCTACTGCGACTACAAGGGCGGCATCGCCGGACCGTTCACGGCGCATCCCAAGATCGATCCCGTCAGCGGCGAGATGGTGTTCTTCGGCTACAACGCCGCGGGACCGCTGACCCCTGCCCTCTCCTTCGGTTCGGTCAATGCGTCGGGCGTGGTGACACGCTTCGACCGTTTCGAGACGCCCTATGCCAGCATGGTGCACGACTTCATCGTCACCGAACATCATCTGCTGTTTCCGATCCTCCCCATCACCGGCAGCATGGATCGCGCGATGCGCGGCCGGCCGCCTTATGCCTGGGAGCCCGACAAGGGCGCCTATGTCGGCGTCATGAAGCGCAACGGCTCCGCGAAGGACCTCGTCTGGTTTCGTGCCGAGAGCTGCTACGTCTTCCATGTGATGAACGCGTGGGAAGAAGGTGATCGCATCGTCGCCGACGTCATGCAGTTCGAGGAAGCGCCGCTGTTCAACCATCCCGACGGCTCGCCGACCGATCCCACGAAATCCCGGGCACGGCTGTGCCGCTGGAGCTTCGACCTCGCCGCCAATACCGACCGCTTCACGCAAGTTTATCTCGACGACATGACCGGCGAATTTCCGCGCATCGACGATCGCCGCGCCGGTCTTGCCAGCAATCACGGCTGGTACGCCTGCGCCAATCCTGATCTGCCGATGTTCGGCGCGCTCTCGGGCATCGTGCATGTCGACGGCAAGGGATCCCGGCTCGGCCAATATCTGCTTCCGGCCGGCGACACGATCTCGGAAGCCGTGTTCGTCGCCCGCGGCGGCGACGCCGCCGAGGGCGACGGCTGGCTGTTGGCCGCGGTCTGGCGCGCACGGGAAAACCGCAGCGATCTAGCGGTGTTCAACGCCGGCGATGTCGACGCCGGCCCGGTCGCTCTGGTACAGCTGGGCCATCGGGTGCCCGATGGCTTCCACGGCAACTGGGTCAACGCGGCCTGAATCGATCGATGGGCTTCAAGACATCGGTACCCTCAAAGGAGCTTGGAGGTTCGGATGTCGAGACCAACGAAAGAGGCGATTCGCGTCGTCAAGCCCGGCCAGACCTATGTCGGCAAGCAGGGCATCACCTATGGCGCCAGCGCGTCGGCCGACACCGTCGGTACGAAGCGGGTCTGCATGGCGGTGATGCCGATGCCGCCGGGCGCCAAGGCCAAGGCGCATTACCACGAAGGCATCGAAACCATCGCCTACATGATGCAGGGCGAATGCAACGTGTATTACGGCGACCAGATGGAGTTCATGCTGACGGCGCAGGCCGGCGACACCTTCTACTGCCCGGAGAACGTCCCGCACGCGCCGTACAACCAGGGCACCTCGCCGTGCACGTGGGTCGTGGTGCATTCCTCCGGCAACGACCAGGAAGGCATCGTGATGCTGCCCGAGCTCGACCTCATCCTGGCGAAGAAATAGCGAGAGTTTCGCAACGATCCCCTTCACGGATTGCGGGGAATGCGAATGAGACGCCAGCCGAGCAGAACGACAAGCTCCAGCCCGACCAGGACCGTAACCACCAGCAGCCCCAATGAGGTGGCCTCGGCGCCGCGCTCGCGCAAGACGTAGCCGAGTGTCACGAGCGGCCCGCTCCACAGCAGGCTGCCGATCAGGGTTGCCGTCACGAAGTTCGCGATCGCAAGCTGCAACACGCCGGCCGGGATGGAAAGATAGATCCGCACCGCCGGAATGGTCTGTCCCACGACCGTGACCCAGAAATGGTTGCGCCGGTAGGCGCCCGTCATTCGATGGTAAAGCGCCGGCTTTAGGAATATGAATCGTCCGAACCGTTCGACCAGCGCTTCTGCGCGCCGCGGCCCGAGCGCAAGGCCGAGGCAATACCATCCCAACGCGCCGATTGTGGAACCGGCGACGATGGCTGCAAGGGTGACAGCGAGATTGCCTTGGCCCGATGCGGCCGTCATGCCGAGAACCACGAACACGACATAGGACGGCACGAACGGAAAGAATTTCTCGGCCAGCGCGATGCCTGCAATGCCGAGCGGGCCGGCTTCGACGAGCATGGTGAGGAAGCCGGGCATATCCATGCTAGCAGGCATCGGGCTCGATCCGGTCTGCCAGTTTGGCGGGCTGCTTGCGCGCAAATCGGTACACCGAGGCCGGCGGGACATTGAGCAGCACACGGCCCATGCAACTCGCTTGCAATCCCAATTCATCGAGAAGCGATTTCGATACCGGACACTGCATTCCGTAGGTGAACTGATAGAAGGCCCCGCTGTCGCGAAGGTTGCTGAATACGGCGGTGAGGATGGCCGTAACTTTCTTCACAGGAAAATTGAGCAGCGGCAGCCCGCTCACGACGGCACCCAGCGGCTGCTCGAACAGCTTGTACGAATCCATCCAGGCCGCATCCATCCAGAGCACGCGCGCGCCGGGAAATCGCGCTTGCAGCAGCCGCATGAAATCCGAACCATATTCGATCAGCGTAAGATCGCTCTCTTTCACGCCGCGTTCCAGCAGCGCTTCGGTAAAGACGCCGGTGCCAGGACCCAATTCGAGAACCGGGCCGGAGGCTGCATTGATCTCGCTCGTAATCAGGTTCGCAAGGTTTGCACCTGACGGCGCGATCGCACCCACCGAGCGAGGACTGCACGCGAGCGCGCGAAAAAATAACAGGACATCTTGTGCTGCCATCGGAGTAAGTCACCCATTCCATCAAACCGCATCAACCGCTGACGCCGGTGTGATGCGATATGCAGGATGGATGTTGTGCGAACATTGCGCGCCGATGCGGAAGGAAAAATTTCTGATTGGACGCGGCCGTAATAAAGACGGAATTCGATATCTACGACGCGCGCTGAGCCGGCCTGAACATCATGGTGACACAAGTGCCGCCGGCCGGACCTTCCGATATCGCAATCTGTCCGTCATGCAGCCGGACGATCTCCTGCACGAGATTGAGACCAAGTCCCGCGCCGCGGCTGCGCCCATGCAACCGGTAAAATGGCTCGAAAACATGCTCGCGATCGACCGGCGCAATGCCGGGGCCGTCATCGGTGACCGAAATAATCGCTGGCAAGTCTACCCGAACGGCGATGGTCCCCTTACGGCCGCCGTGCTCGATCGCATTCTGAACCAGATTGGCCAGCGCCCGCTCCAGCGATCCCTGATCGCCTCTCACGCAGACATGTTCCGACGCAGTTTCGAACGATAGTTCGTAATCCGCGGCAATCGCCAAGGGGGCAAGATCGGCAGCCACTTTTTTCCCGATTGCGACGATGTCGACATCCGAAAACCGATCGCTTTGTTGGTTGACGCGCTGAAGATCCAGAAGCTGATCGGCCAGCGTGGACAGCCGCGCGACATCTTCAAGCACGCGCGCGGCGTCAGGGCCGAGCGAAAGAGATTCCAGCCGCGTCTGAAGAATCGCGATCGGCGTACGAAGCTCGTGCGCCGCATCGACAAGAAACCGCTTGTGTCGTTCGTATCCCTCATCGAGGCGGCGGAGCGCATCATTGATAGCCGATACCAGCGGAACGATTTCCGAAGGTACCGCTTCCAGCGGAAGTCGCGCGCCGTGCCCGTCGATATCGATCTTCTCGGCCTGTGCGGCAACGCGACCAAGACCGGCAAGGGTCCGGCGAACGACGATGGGCGTTGCGATAAGCGTGGCCAGGGTCATCATCGCAACGATGGGCAGAACAAGACCCAAGAACAACGTCGAAGCCGCATGGCCGACCCGTTGCCAGGATACCGCACCGCCCTGACCGGTCAGGATCTGGATGTTGCCAGCAGGCGTATCGATCCATTTCATCCGTCCTGTAGGACGCATTCCGTCAACGATGTTCCAGCCGAGCCGCGCCTGGCCGATACCGTCGAGGGCGGCGCCGATATCTGCATATTCCCGAGGCACCCTGCCCTGTGAAACGGAGTGCCCTTCCCGGTCCCTGATCACGAACCAGAAATTGGGAGCCTGCTTCCGCCGCTGCGCGAGCGCGGGCGTGTCGCGCACGGAGATCTCGCCATCGGCGTCACGAACGACTGCGTCATGCAGCGCATCGATCGTGTCGTCTTCCGACTCAAGTGAAATCAAATGTCCCGCGCCCCAGAGCGCCGCGATGACAAACAGGACCAACAGCGCCAGCATGGCCGCCTGCAACCCGACCAGACGGCGCACCAGCAGCCACCGCAGCGAATGTGACTGCGTGTCCGTCACGGCGTATGCTTCAGCAGATAGCCGATACCGCGGATGCCATGGATTTCGATCTCCGCCTGCGCCTCGGACAATTTCCGGCGTAGCCGGGAAACATGGGTGTCGAGCGCGTTCGACTGGATTTCGTCGTCGATGCTATAGACCGCCTCTTCCAGCGACGATCGCGCCACCGTGCGTCCCATCCGCCGCAGCAAGGCCTCCAGCACCAACAGTTCGCGGCGCGGCAGGTCGAGCGGCCGGCCGGCGACGCTGGCTTCCCGATTGCCGACGTCAAACGACAACCGGCCAAGCCGCATGGTCTCCGGCGGCAGGTCCGCCGGCCGGCGCAGCACCGCACGCAGCCGCGCCAGCAGTTCTTCGACGGCGAAGGGCTTGCCGAGATAGTCATCCGCGCCGGTGTTCAGCCCGGCAACGCGATCGGCCAATTCACCCCGCGCCGTCAGCACGATGACGGGAACGCCGACACCCTTCGCCCGCAGCTTGGGAATGAGCGTCAGTCCGTCGCCGTCCGGCAACTGGCGATCGAGCAGGATCGCCGCATAGGCGTTGACGGAAATCGCCTCCTCGGCGTCCGCCAGCGTCGCGATATGGTCGACCACCATGTCGTAGTTCTTCAAGGCGGCCGCGAGCGCGGATGCCATTTCTGGTTCGTCTTCCACCAGCAACACGCGCAATCTGCCGACCTCCACGTCACGTTCGGGCGCCACGCTACTGTGCGAACATTGCGGCAGGGTTGCGGGCGGGTCTCGGAGTCGAGGTTGATAGTCTACGTGGCAACTGCGTGCCGAAAGTCGTCATGGCCGGGCTCGTCCCGGCCATCCACGTCTTGGGGCGTCGAACAAAGACGGGGATGCCCGGCACAAGGCCCGGCATGAGGGGTATTGGGACAGCAAGTAACTGAAATACCTACGTTTCCTTCCCATTTGCTACCATTTTTACACTGTAAAGATTTCGCTTGACGATACTCTCTCATCCTTCTAAATTATCTTTACGACGTAAAGATCAGCCCGAGGAGGACACCATGACGATTTTCCTGATCCTCGCCCCCTACGGCGCCTTCGCGTTCCTGATGCTGGTGACTTCGGCGACCGTCAGCGTGTTCGCTGCGGCCGCGATCTGCCTGCTGGTGATCGCATTTGACGTGGTGCGCGGCCGCTCGGTCAAGATTCTCGGCGCCGGTTCGGTGATCGTGTTCGCCGCCATCGGCGGTTATCTGACGCTGATCGACTCGAGCCTGAGCACTTCCGCCGTGAAATTCGCGATCGACACCGGCATTTTCCTGGTCTCGCTGCTGTCGATCGTGATCCGTTATCCCTTCACGCTGCAATATGCGGTGGAGGTCGTCGACGCCGAGACCGCGCTTCTGCCGGGGTTCATCCGCGCGAACTACGTCATCACCTGGGCCTGGACCGGCGCCGCGCTATTGATGATGATCGGCAATATTGCGATGATCTATGTGCCCAACCTGCCGCTGTGGTCCGGACTGCTGATTGCGTTCGCCGCCCGCAACAGTGCGGTCTGCTTCACCAAATGGTATCCGAAGTACCGTCAGGCCAAGTATGGCGTTCGCCCCGCCAACGCGGTGCCCGGAGTTCACTAAGACGCGACCGACGGAGAGCACGACGATGAAGGACGTATTCGCCAAACTCGCCACGGACTTCCTTTCCACCATCATATTCCTGGCGGTGTATCTGATATCCGGCAGTGTCGTGCTGGCGACCTCGGTGGCGATCGTCGGCGCGGTGGGCCAGGTCATCTATGCGCGCGTCAAGCGTCAGCCGCTCGGCTTCATGACCTGGGCCAGCCTCGCGCTGGTGATCGTGCTCGGCAGCGCCACGCTTCTGACCAGCGATCCACGTTTCGTGCTGGCAAAACCCTCGATCGCGCATTTCGCGATCGGCGCCATCATGCTCAAGCGCGGGTGGATGCTGCGCTACATGCCGCCGATCGTGACCGAGACCATTCCGGAATATGTCACCATCGCCGGCTACGCCTGGGCCGCGCTGATGTTCGCGCTCGGCGCCGGCGTCATCGCGGTGGCTTCGACCGGCGATCTCAAGCTGTGGGCATTCTATGTGTCTGTTGTCGCGATCGGCGCGAAGATCGCCGCCTTCGCCGTGCAATATGCCGCGTTTCGTATCCTCGTGGCCAGCCGGCTTCGCGCTGCCCGCGCCTGACTCAAAGCGTTTTCAAGCGAAGCCTGCCCCGCACTTGATGCGGGGTGGGTACCGGTTCGCGTGAAGAAAACGCGTCGAAACAAAAAGCCGCGGCTCCGCTATTGGGTTTGCGCCGTCAGATGCGCTATACCGCCACGCGAGCCAGAACCATTCCGGTTTTGCTGGAAAAGCTGAGGAGACTTTTGCGATGGCCGTGGACGGAAACTGGAACATCACCATGAGCACCCCGATGGGCGAGCGCAAGGCGACGCTGAGCCTGAAGAATGCCGGAGGCACGCTGACGGGCACGCAGGGCGCCGACGGCAATTCGACCGAGATCTTCGACGGCACCGCCAACGGCGACGACGTCGCCTGGAAAGTCTCCATCACCAATCCGATGCCGCTGACGCTTGAGTTCACCGGCAAGGTTTCCGGCGACGCCATCTCCGGCGAAATGGGCATCGGCCCGATGGGCAGTTTTCCATTCACGGGGACGCGGGCGTAAGCCGCCAGCCGCGCCACACATTCAACCGTCATCACCGGGCTTGTCCCGGTGATCCACGTCTTACTTTCTTTCTGTTGGGCACAAAGGCGTAGATGGCCGGGTCAAGCCCGGCCATGACGAGTGGAGGCGTATCGGCCCCCTCACCCCAGATTCAATTCCTTGAAGAAGTCATTGCCCTTGTCGTCGATGATGATGAACGCCGGGAAATCCTCGACCTCGATGCGCCAGATCGCTTCCATGCCGAGTTCGGGATATTCCACCACCTCGACCTTCTTGATGCAGTGCTCGGCGAGGTTTGCCGCAGCGCCGCCGATCGAACCCAGATAGAAGCCGCCGTGCTTCTTGCAGGCTTCGCGCACCGCGACCGCCCGGTTGCCCTTGGCGACCATCACCATCGATCCACCCGCTGCCTGAAACTGATCGACGAAACTGTCCATCCGCCCCGCGGTGGTCGGGCCGAACGCACCGGAGGCGTAGCCATCCGGCGTCTTGGCGGGACCGGCGTAATAGACCGGGTGATTCCTAAAATAGTCCGGCAGCGGTTCGCCCTTCTCAAGCCGCTCGCGCAGTTTCGCGTGCGCGGAATCGCGCGCGACGATCATGGTGCCGGTCAGCGACAGCCGCGTCTTGATCGGATGCTTTGAGAGCGTCGCCAGGATTTCCTTCATCGGCTGATTGAGATCGATCTTGACGACCTCGCCGCCGAGCGACTGCTCCACCGCGGGAAGATACTGCGCCGGATTGTGCTCGAGCTCTTCGAGATAGACGCCGTCCTTTGTGATCTTGCCGAGCACCTGGCGGTCCGCCGAGCAGGATACGCCAAGCCCGATCGGCAGCGACGCGCCATGGCGCGGCAGCCGGATCACCCGCACGTCGTGGCAGAAATATTTGCCGCCGAACTGCGCACCGACGCCGAGCGACTGCGTCATCTTCAAAATTTCCTGCTCCATCTCCAGATCGCGGAACGCATTGCCATCCGCCGAACCATGGGTCGGCAGCGCATCGAGATAGCGCGCCGACGCCAGCTTCACCGTTTTCATGCAGAGTTCGGCCGAGGTGCCGCCGATCACGATCGCCAGATGATACGGAGGACACGCCGCGGTGCCGAGGGTGAGCACCTTCTCCTTCAGGAACGCCAGCAGGCGATCCCTGGTCAGCACCGACGGCGTCGCCTGGAACAGAAAACTCTTGTTGGCGCTTCCGCCGCCCTTGGCCATGAACATGAACTTGTAGGCGTCATCGCCCTCGGCATAGATCTCGCACTGCGCCGGCATGTTGTTGGCGGTGTTCTTCTCCTCATACATCGACAGCGGCGCCACCTGCGAATAGCGCAGATTGCGGCGCAGATACGCGTCACGCGCGCCCTCGGAGAGCGCGGCCTCGTCGTCGCCATCGGTGATGACGCGAAAACCCTTCTTGCCCATGATGATCGCGGTGCCGGTGTCCTGGCACATCGGCAGCACGCCGCCGGCGGCGATGTTGGCATTCTTCAGGAAATCGAAGGCGACAAACTTGTCGTTGTCGCTGGCCTCCTTGTCGTCGAGGATCGAGCGCAACTGCTTCAGATGCCCCGGCCGCAAATAATGGTTGATATCGCCGAACGCCGCCTCCGAGAGCGCCCGCAGCGCCTCGCGCGACACCACCAGCATCTCCTTGCCCAGCACTTTCTCGACCCGCACGCCCTCGGCCGTGATCTTCTTGTAGGGCGTGGTGTCCGGCCCAAGCGGAAACAGCGGCGTATGCTTGTAGGGCGGAACGGGTTTCTGGTCGGGAAAGGCGGTGGGGGCGTTCATGGGCGTGCTCGTGGGTTTTTGGAGCCGGAAACGCCTCCAGGGCGCCTCCCGCGGTTGAACCGTTCTAAGCATTTTTTTGGATAAAAGGTAAGATTCCGATGTGTCGGCAAACGGAGGCCGGAAGTTGACTTCCGGCTACGGCTCTTGCAGGAACCGCGCGCGCAGGTTTCAATGCGGCGGGGGTAGCAATGACGAGAAACCGACATCAAGCTTCGGCCTCGGACCATCGGTCCGCGGGTTTCGCCAGATTGTCGCTGCTGGCTGCCATCGCACTGGCCGTATTCACCGCCTCGCCTGCCCGCGCCGACCGCTGCGAGGATATCGCCAACCAGCTCAAGAGCCAGGTCGATGGGCTCAAGGTGAACTTCACCGCCGCCCGGGTCATCTACCTGTCGCACCCGCAGGCGAAAGAACTGTCGCTGGGCTGCCGCGGCCGCGATTACTCCACCGAGCTCTACGCCAAGGCAGACAGCCGAAAACCGAAGCCGGAATTTTACGAGCTTGTCGCCAACGCAGGCGCCATCGTCTTCACCATTCCAAAGCCCGACGTGCTGACCGGCGCGACGCGCTGCATCAAACGGATGGGCCTGTTGCGCGGCGACAAGGTCAAGATGCGCTACCGCCGGCTCGACATGGAATGCACGCGCACCCGGAAAGAGGCGGCAATCGCGATCTCGCGCGGCAGGGACGAATAGGCCTGACGCGGGCGGGGCAAAACCGGATCATTTGACGAAGATTGGAGCTTCCCGTTCACCATGCGGCGGAATCCGCCGCGATCGGAACAAAGCCAGGGTTCGGATTCATAAAACATTCGCTGACATCTCGGCACGGTCGGAAACGATCAGGAGGATGTTTCCGATGAATGTTTCCAGTATCCCGGCTTCCCCTCCGGCGAAGCCACCGGAGCCCATCGAGCCCAAGCCGCCGCAGGTGAAGGCCGATCCGGACACCGAGACCGGCGCTTCGCGCACGCCGCAGCCGACGGTTGTGGCGCCGCTGCCGCCCGGACAGGGAACGCGGATCAATCAGTTCGCCTGACGGCGTGTTGAACTCCGCTGACCACTTGCCATACAACACGGCCGTCATCGCCCGCGAAAGCGGGCGATCCAGTATTCCAGAGGCGGCTGCGCTGACCCGGGAAGCCGCAGCGTACGTGGGTATGACAGCTACTCGCGGAGACTCACTTTACGTCGCCCTTTGAGATCGAACCGCCAAACCTTCGCCGAAAAACCCCGCGATCATGCCGCCCCGAAGCCAGCGGGAACGCCCGCATGATCGCAAAGCTGTTACTGCAGAACCTGATCTGGATCGTCGCGATGGGGGCGCTGCTGTTCGTGTCCGCGGGCACGTGGCACTGGCCGGCGGCGTGGGTGCTTTTGGCGACCAGCGCAATCCTCGGCCCCGCCTGCGGATTGTGGCTCGCAAAAGTCGATCCGGCCCTGCTCGCCGAACGGATGCGCCCGATGATGCAGCCCGATCAGCCGGCCGCCGACAAGAAATTCGTGCTGATGTTCGGAACCACCGCGCTGGTCTGGTTCATCGCGATCGGGCTCGATCAACGTTTTCACGGATCCGATGTCCCGGTTGCCTTGCAGGCGCTCGGCTTTGTCATGCTGATGCTCTCCACCGGCTTCATCATGTGGGTGATGCGGGAGAACTCGTTTGCAGCGCCGGTGATAAAACTGCAGACCGAACGCGGCCACCACGTGGTCTCGACCGGTCCCTACGCCTGGGTGCGGCATCCCATGTATAGCGGCACCATACTGTTCTTCATCGGCGTGCCCTTGCTGTTGGGCTCGTGGTGGGGCGTGGCAATGGCGCCATTGTTCTTTGTGCTGTTCGCCGTTCGCTCGGGGATCGAGGAACGCGCACTGATCGCGGGCCTGCCGGGCTATGCCGACTACGCCGCACGGGTGCGCTATCGGCTGTTGCCCGGACTTTGGTGAGGCGCGGGTGAATCGCGGGGAGAGATGAAGCGGAGTTTGCTGCGCGCTCCGCTCGCCTAAGTGTCCAGTTCCTTGTAGTGCCGGAAGATGCCGTCCTCGTTGAATTCGATGCGGCGGTCGCTGGCGAGATAGGCCTTGATGTTCGGCCTGGCCGCTACGCGGTCGTGCAGATCGACCAGGCCGGGGATTTTGCGTTCGAAAGCCTTCATGCGCTTCGGAAACGCATAGCGCAGCCCTGCCACGATCTGAAACAGCGACAGGTCGACATACGTCACCCGGCGGCCGGTGACGTAAGAGCCGCCATTGCTCTCCAGCAGCCCTTCGAAATAGCCAAGATATTTCGGAACCCGTTCTTTCCAGAATGCGTCTGTGCGTCTTTTGGCCGGCGGCCGCTGGTCCTCGTAGTAGAACGACGGCCCGAGCGGATGATGCGTATCGTGCACTTCCAGCACGAGATCCGCGATGGTGAGCTGCAACTGGTGCACCCACAGCTTCCCCGCCTCCGCCTTCGGCGCCAGGCCATGGCGCGATCCGAGATAGAGCAGGATGTTGGCGGTCTGGCCGATCACGAGCTTGCCCGCCTTGAGGAACGGCGGGGCGAATGGCGGCGTTCCGCTGTCCGCTTCCATCATCTTCATCATCGCACCCATGCCATTGCCGCTGCGCGCAACGTCGTCATAGTCGGCACCGGCATCTTCCAGCGCGAGGCGGACATATTCGCCGCGGCCCTGAATGCCCGGCCAGTAATAGAGCTGATAGCGCATAAGCGATCCTTCCACCGGACAGAAGACATGGCTCCGCCGTTGCGAAGCCATGTCCTAGCGCCAACGCGCCGATATCAGTCTAGTTCGGGGACCGGCCAAATGAAAAGGCGCCGCGGAACGAACCGCGGCGCCTTGTATGGCTATCGCTTGTGGACGATCAGTCGGTCTGCTGGATCGCCGAGAGCTCCCAGTTCGAGCCGCGGGGCCGCACGAAGGTCCACACTTCGGTGGCCTCGATCGGCTGCTCGCTGCCCGAGACCAGGCGGCCGGTGTTGCGTTCCAGCGTCTTGTCGACCAGCGAGAACCGCATCGCCACGCTGGCGTAGTCGGTATCGCCTTCGCGCCACGCTTCCGCGAGGTCGCCCTGCAGCAGCTTCACATCGGTGACCTTGTTGACGTCGTTGCGGGCCTTGTTCTCCTCAAGGTCCTTTGAGAAGTACGACACCATTTCGGGCGTTGCCAGCGTGTGCAGCTTGGCGACGTCTTCGTTCGACCACGCGGCCTGGATCTCGCCCAGCAACCGCTCGAAGGCTTCGTAATCGGCCGGTTGGATTTCCAGCGGTGCACTGCCCGATCCCAATCCAAAACCGGTTCCGGTGCGGAAGGTATTCTGCGGGCCGGGGCCAACCGCGGCTCCGGGTCCTGGACCGGCATAGGCCGACGCCGGCGTGTTACGGCGCTGCCACCACGACATCGCCAGCCGGACCACGATGATGATCAGGCCGACCTGCAGCAGCAGCCCGAGGATCGACGACAATCCGCCGAGCCCCGAGAACATCCCGCCGCCGAACAGCATGCCGAGCAGGCCGGCGCCCAGGAAGCCGGCGGCAAGGCCGCCGAGCATGCCCATGCCGGGCCGGTTGAAGAAGCCACCCTTGCTGGCTGCACCGGCGGCTGCCGGCCCGGCCATTCCGGGACTGCCCGGCTGGGTCATGGTGCGGTTGAACGGTTGCGCCGCATTCGGCGCAGTCGATGTGCTGGGAGGCGGGGCGAAGGTCCGTCCGCCGCGGGAGCCCGAGCTACCGCCGCCGCCAACGCGGGCATCGGCCGCCGAGATCGCGAGCATCAACGGGAACGCCACCGACAAAACGACGGCAATTACCTTGACAATGCCGCGCGTGCCTTGCGTGAAATTCATGTTTGTTTCCTCTATCCCCGGCAGGGGGAAGCGCCACTAACATGGGCAGTGTTCCCCAAAAGTGAAGCCGCTACAGGGACGCACGGCTGCGGCCCTCAGTCGCGGGGATGTGACAATTGCCCTCATTCGCCGCCGTTTCCCGGGCCCTGCGCATCACGCCGGGACACGAGTATCTAAGACGCCGTCATGGTTTCCTTAACCTTGGCGACCAATGCACTCAGCGCGAAGGGTTTTGGCAGGAAGGCGAACTGCTCGTTTTCCGGCAGGCTCTTGTCGAAGGCTTCTTCGGCGTAGCCGGAGACGAAGATGATCTTGAGGTTCGGGTTGCGTTTGCGCATCTCCTTGAGCAGCGTCGGGCCATCCATCTCCGGCATCACCACGTCGGAGACGACGAGATCGACTGCGCCGTCCTTTTCGTCGAGCGCCTCCATCGCCTCGATGCCGTTCGACGCCTCGATCACGCTGTAGCCACGCGAGCGCAGGCCGCGCGCGTTGAGCGAGCGCAGGCCCTCCTCGTCCTCCACCAGCAGGATGGTGCCCTGCCCGGTCAGATCGGTGCGAGGCTTGGCCTCGGCCGAGGGCTCCTTGGCAGCCGCGGCCTCGGGCTGGGCCTCCTGCTCGGGATGATGCCGCGGCAGGAAGATGTGGAACGACGTCCCCTGGCCGGCTTCGGAATCGACATATACAAAGCCGCCGGTCTGCTTGACGATGCCATAGACCGTCGACAGCCCAAGCCCCGTGCCCTTGCCGACTTCCTTGGTCGAGAAGAACGGCTCGAAGATCTTGTCGACGATGTCGGCGGGAATGCCGGTGCCGGTGTCCGATATGTCGATCCGCACATAATCCGCCGCCGGCATGCCCTTGTACGACATCTGCGCGGATTCCTCCGCCGACACGTTGGCGGTTTTCACCGTCAGCTTGCCGCCATCGGGCATCGCGTCGCGGGCGTTGACCGCGAGGTTGACGATCACCTGTTCGAATTGCGAGACGTCGACCTTCACCGGCCAGAGATCGCGGCCGTGCACCAGGTCGAGTTTTACCTTTTCGCCGATCAAACGCCGCAGCAGCATGGTGAGATCGGACAGCGCGTCGCCGAGATCGAGAACCTGCGGCCGCAAGGTCTGGCGGCGCGAGAACGCGAGCAGTTGCCGCACCAGCGTCGCGGCGCGGGTCGCGTTCTGCTTGATCTGCATGATGTCCTGGAACGACGGATCGGTCGGCTTGTGCGCGTTCAGCAGGAAGTCGTTCGCCATCATGATGGCGGACAGCACGTTGTTGAAGTCGTGGGCGATGCCGCCCGCGAGCTGGCCGACCATGTCCATCTTCTGCGACTGGTTGATCTGGTTTTCCAGGGTCCGCCGCTCGGTGGTCTCCAGCAGGTAGACGATGGCGGCCTCGGTCTCGCGCTCGTCTTCCTCGACCGCCGTGACGAAGAACTGCCCCCACCGCTCCTTGGGTCCATCGAGCATCGCCTCGACCGGCGCGATGTCGCCCTGTCCTTCGGCCGCCTGGTTGATGGCTGCGATCAAGAGGCCACGATCCCTGGGGTTGACCGTCCTGAAAATCGACTTGCCGGCGACGCCGTCGGAACCGAGGCTTTGCGCCAGCTTGGCGAAGCGGGCGTTGGCACGGACCACCGAACCGCCGCGGTCCACGGTGGCAATCGCCATCGGGGTATGATCGAAGAACCGCATGAAGCGCACTTCGGCGGCGCGCTGCGGATCGGAACGCTCGTCGCGGGCGCGGCTGATCACCAGTGTGCGCGAAGCGCCGGGCACGCCGTCGGCCCCGAACGCGAGCTTGTGATAGAGGCGCGCCGGCATGGTCTTGCCGCTGCGCATGCGCAGGTCGATGTCGAACACTTCGGTTTTGACTTCACCCGGCACCGCCACGATCGAGGTCAACAGCGAGGCGCCGTCGCCGGACACGATGTCGGTCAGCTTCAGGCCGCCGGATCCGATTTCGGCGAGATCGTGATCCAGCCAGTTCGCCAGCGTGGCGTTGACGTAGACGAGTTCGCCCGCGGCATTGACCGAGAAGAAGCCGCAAGGCGCATGATCGAGATATTCGATCGCGTGCTGCAATTCCTGGAACACGTCCTCCTGCCGCTCGCGGTCGCGGGTAATGTCTGCGATCGACCACACCGCGTATTTCGCCTCGCGCTTGCTGTGGCCGAGCGGCCGGACCCGCATCCGCAGCCAGCGGCCGTGCGAGCCGTCGGAGCCGGCGATGCGGACTTCCTCCTGCTGCCGCTTGCCTTCCCGCGCAGCCTTGAGCAGGCGGAAAACCGCTTCCGACACATCGGGATTGCCGATGAAGACCCGCTCCACCGGTCTCACGTCCTGCGCGGTCGCAGCTCCCGTCAGCGCCAGATAGGCGGCGTTGGAATAGACCACGTGACCGCGGGAGTCGGTGACCGCAAGCCCGTCATAGGCTTGATCGGCGATCCGGCTCGTGACGGGATCGTCGGCGGCCCGGTCGGCAAAACGGATGATTCCTGCCGCATAGGCGAACAGGTTGAACAGCCCGACCATTGCCAACAGCGCCAACAGCCCCAGGATATAAGGCTGTGCCTGGGCCCGGCCGATGGTCATCAGTGCGACTGCCGCCGCGACGATGCCACCCGCCACAAGCAGCACCAGAACGATGCTGCCGCCCCGCCGCGCCGGTTCGTGGGCGGTCATCGGCTGCAGTGACGGATCGTGGTCGGTTTCGGCGGTCATTGCAAAGGGGACGCTGCCTGTCGAAATAAATGTGGCGCTGCTTGCGTGGCTGCTCCTGAGTGCCTGAATCGGACCGGCAAGCGCAAGTCCGTCAAGCCCGCTATTTCGTTCGTTACCTGCATTTCCGTCTGGTTTCCGTGCCGAAAGCCGGCATCACGCCCGGCGGCCGGAAAGCCCGCGCTTGAGGCCCATGACATAGCCGATGATTTCGGCGACCGCATGGTAGTGTTCCACCGGGATTTCTTCGTCGATCTCCACGGTAGCATACAAAGCCCTCGCCAGCGGCACGTTCTCCACGATCGGGATATCGTGCTTGCCGGCGACTTCCCTGATCTTGAGCGCGATGGCATCGACGCCCTTGGCCACGCACACCGGCGCCGCCATGCCGCGCTCGTAGGACAGCGCCACCGCGTAATGGGTCGGGTTGGTGATGATCACCGAGGCCTGGGGAACCGCGGCCATCATGCGCTTCTTCATCCGCTGCTGGCGCAACTGCCTGATCTTGCCCTTGATGTGCGGATCGCCTTCGGACTGCTTGAACTCTTGCTTCATTTCCTGCAGCGACATCTTCTGCCGCTCGAACCATTGCCGGTACTGGAAGAAATAATCGGCGATGGCGACCGCAGCCAGCATCGCCACCACGGTGCCCATCAGTTTCAGGGTCAGGCTCGTGGTCACGCCCAGGATCGCATCGGGGTCGAACCGCAGGAACGACTCCAGCCGAAGGCGCTCCGGCCATAGCACCGCCATCATGACGGCGCCGAGCGCAATCAACTTGAAAAGTCCCTTGGCGAAATTCGCTGCCGCCTGCTTGCCGAAGATCCGCTTGGCGCCGGCGCCGGGCGAGATCTTGCTGAATTTCGGTTTGAGCGATTCCGCCGACCATACCAGCCGGTGCTGAATCATGTTGCCGGCGATCGCCGCCAGCATCAGCATGAGCAACGGCACGCCGATCGCCGCTACCAGCGCATATTCGATCGACTGCGCCAGCGCCAGCAGGCTGGGCCCGTCGGTGCGGATCATCCATGAATTGGCGATCAGGCTGCGCATCGGCATCAGGATGCCGCCACCGACGGAAGAAGAGAAAGTCGACAGCACCAGCGTCGCGCCGGCAATCACGAACCAGGTATTGACTTCCTGGCTCTTGGCGACATCGCCGCGCTCGAGGGCGTCGTCGAGACGTTTTTGCGTAGGGTCTTCTGTTTTATCGGATGAGTCGCTCTCGTCGGCCATCGCAAAGCTTTCAGCGTAGCGGCATCAGCTGGTGCATGACGCCGTTGAAATAGTCGAGGAACGTTCCCATCATCGCGGTGATGACGAGCGCGAAGATCAAAAAGCCGGCGAGGATCGACAGCGGCACGCCGACGAAATAGACCTGCATCTGCGGCATCAGCCGCGCCAGCACGCCAAGCCCGATATTGAAGACCAGGCCGAACACCAGGAACGGCGCCGAAAGCTGAATGCCGATCTTGAACGCGGCGGCGAAGGCCTGGGTGGCCAGTGCCGCGACGTCGCCACTCGGCATCAATTCTCCCGGCGAGAAGATCTTGTAGCTGTCGTTGAGCGCGGCAATCACGAGGTGATGGCTGTCGGTCGCAAACAACAGCGTCAGGCCGAGGATGGTGAGGAAGTTGCCGATCAACAGGCCCTGCTGGCCCTGGGTCGGATCGACCGAGGTGACGAAGCCGAGGCCGAGTTGCTGGGCGATCACCGATCCCGCGACCTGCAGCGCCGACAGCGTGACCCGCGCGGTGGCCCCCAGCACGACGCCGATGACGATCTCATGGAGCATCAGCACCAGCAGCGAGGTCACCGACTGCATGTCGACCTGATAGGCGGAGCGGTGCAGCGGCAGGATCACCAGCGTCAGCAACACCGCGATGGCGAGCTTGATGCGAACCGGAATATTGGCTTCGCCGAACCCGGGCAACAGCATCACCATGGCGCCGATGCGGGCGAACGCCAGCATGAAGGCGGCGGCGAGCGCCGGCAGCATTGAGATATCGATGCGCATGGTCCAGGCATAGTGCCATCAACCGCCGATGATTCGCGACGATATCCGCATCATGTGGCTGTGCATCGAGTCTGCCATGAACGGCAGCGCCAGCAACAGCGTGACGAACATCGCCAATATCTTCGGCACGAACACCAGCGTCTGCTCCTGGATCTGCGTCAGCGCCTGGAACAGCGACACCACGACGCCGACGGCAAGACCGACCAACATCAAAGGCGACGACACCACGACGATCGTCCAAATCGCATCGCGCGCCACGTCGAGGGTTTCAGCACCGGTCATTTCATATTCCTGTCTGCTCTAAAAGCATTGAAGCCGTCATTGCGAGGAGCGCTTGCGACGAAGCAATCCATTCTTTCTTTTTCACGGCGAGATGGATTGCTTCGCTACGCCCGGCAATGACGGGCGAATCAAATCGGCATCTTCATGATGTCTTCGTAGGACTGGATCACCCGGTCGCGCACCGACACCAGGGTCGAGACTGCGACGTCGGTCTCCGCCACCGCCGTCACCACGTCCATCACATTGGCCTTGCCCGAGGTCATCGCGATGGTCTGCGCGTCGGACTTTCGCCCGGCGTCCATGACGCTTCCGATTGCATCCTTGAGCAGCGCGCCGAACGAGGGCCCGCTGCCGCCCGCCTCCGAGCCTTTGCTGGCGCCGCCGGCCGATTCCATGATGCGGGCGAGACTGGCATAGGCATTTGCAGCGACTGTGGGTGAAGCCATGGCTAAAACTTTCCTGTTCAGGCCTTGAGGATGTCGAGCGTGCGTTGGATCATCCGCCGCGTGGCGCTGATGATGTTGAGGTTCGCCTCGTAAGACCGCTGCGCGTCCCGCATGTCGGTCATTTCGATCAACGGATTGACGTTGGGATACCTGACGTTGCCGGCGGCGTCCGCGGCGGGATTGGAAGGCTCGTGCTTGACGCGGAACGCCGATTGATCGGGCCGGTTGCGGCCGAGCGCGACCACTTTGGCATCCAGCGTGCGATCGAGCGCGGAGGAGAAGGTCGGAATCTTGCGGCGATAGGGCTCGCCACCGGCGGTCGGCGCCGTCGAATCGGCGTTGGCGATATTTTCCGAGATCACCCGCATCCGTCCGGCCTGCGCGCGCAGGCCCGAGGTCGCGATGCTCATCGACCGGCCGAAATCGTTTCCATCATTGGCCATGATAGCGTTCCCTGTTCAGCCGTCAGCGCTTTCCGATGGCGGTCTTGAGAAGTCCGAGGCTGCGGCTGTAGAGCGAGGTTGCGGCCGCGTAGTCCATCTGGTTGGCGGAAACCTTGAGCATCTGGTCCTCGAGGCTGACGGCGTTGCCGGCGGGCCTGGTCTGGAAACCGCCCCTGCCGCGGTCGTTATCGAAGCTGTCCGTGGCGCCCGCCGGAGCGATGTGGCCGGCGCTGGTGCGCATCATGGCCAGCGACCCCATCATGCCGGTGCTCAGCCCGTTGCGGTCGAGTTTCGGCTCGACCAGATCGCGCGGCTTGAAATTCGGCGTGTCGGAATTGGAGATGTTTTCAGCGAGCACCCGCTGGCGCTCCTGGTGCCACTGCATCTTGGTGCGTAACGCCGACAGCATCGGAAGATCGTTGATGGCCATGGCCCCCGTTCCCCTGGGCCTCCGGGCGCGACGCCCGCTGAGGTAGGCAGAATTTGCCGCGTGTATGGTTAACAGCGGGTTAAGATTCTCATCGGGAGCCGTGGACAGCGGCCCGATACCGGCTGCCGAGCGCACATTTGGCGACGGAGCAAGCGCATTTTCGCCACGATGGCTGCATTAACCGAACAGCGCGGGCCGGGCCGGGGCACCCAGAAGACGTTTTGGATCAAGCGATTCTTGGTTTATTACTTAAATGGGCGGCAATTCCTGCCGTGGGGAATTAAGAAATAGGGCTGATCTCAGGCTTCGTTCGCCGTTTGACGGATCTATCGTCGTTCCGCATTCGCCGAGACCGGAATTTGAAGAAAGCCCTGTTGGCCGGGGACTAGAGTATGCAGGCACTTACATTCGTGGCCGTTCTGGCGCTGATCGGCGTTGCCGCCTGGCTGGTTCGCCGATTCGCGACCAACCGGCTTGGCGCCAACACGAATCGCGCGCGGATGCCGCGGCTCGCGGTGATCGATGCCGCCGCGGTCGACGGCCGCCGGCGGCTGGTGCTGGTACGTCGCGACAACATCGAACATCTGCTGATGATCGGCGGTCCGACCGATATCGTCGTGGAACCCAATATCGTGCGGGCCATGCCGAGCCGCGATCAGATGCCGTCGCGGCCTGCCGTGAGCGGGACCGAACCGCCGCCCCGGATTGCGCCGCTGCCCGACTCCATCGGCTGGAGCGATGGCGAAGGCGCTAGATCCGAGGCCTTCGACCACGTCGAGCCGCAACTGCCCGAACCCCCGGCGCGGCCGGCGCGGCCGCCGTTTGACGGATCTATCGTCGTTCCGCATTCGCCGAGACCGGAATTTGAAGAAAGCCCTGTTGGCCGGGGACTAGAGTATGCAGGCACTTACATTC